>ERZ869909.11-NODE-11-length-298612-cov-6.544315_pt1 | contig 298612 bp, 229 predicted proteins | sample MGYA00520892_ERZ869909 | MGnify/ENA primary metagenome ERZ869909 (study PRJEB32215, sample SAMEA104723947) | bioreactor metagenome | biome: bioreactor; feature: anaerobic bioreactor; material: water | place: China | collected 2015-03-12 ... | reverse complement strand
CTCCCGCCTCCCGCCTCCCGCCTCCCGCCTCCCGCCTCCCACCTCCAGCCTCCAGCCCCTGCGACCGTTGACCGCAGGGCCAGGGCCGGCGTAAGGTGAGTCGGCGTCCATCCTGCGTGGGACGCTGTCAGGCCCGAGGTTGGGCCTGAGCGCGCTGCTCTTGGCTTGAAGTGAGGAGGACGATGCAGTTTCGTGCGTTGCCCACGTCGGCGAGGATCGATCTCCACCCACGGCAGCTTGTGGGCTTGCTGCGTTCGTTGAATCAGAATCGGATCGCGATGGGGCACGGGCCGATGCAGATGGCGCGCGCTTCGGTCATGACCTTTTACACGACCCATGGTGACTACCACATGTTCGTCTTTCTCGGGACGGATCAGGTAGCTGACGACGGTGTTCCGCTGGGTATGCTCTTTCAGAGTGTTCCGGAGTCGGTGCCCGTGCACGCGTACGAGCCCTTTTTGGCACTCGCCGTCGAGCTGGTGGAGAGCCAGGGTTTTGATATGGAGCGGGTGGAGCTCCAGCACCTTGAAGGGCCGGAGCGCGACCAGGTGGTCGAGGGGTTGCCCTTTGCGGTAGAGCATCGTAAGGCGCTGCTCAAGCCGGTGCCAGCAGCGCAGGCGGGGGTTCCCGTGGTCGGTCAGCGACCCAACCCTTTTGAGAGTCCACCCGCTGCCCGGGGCTCTTTCAGGCGTGCTGGCGCGCTGACCCCGGGTAAGGCACCTGGCGGCCACGTCCCGGACACGGAGGCGGTCGAGCACTTGAGCCGCCTATTGACCCTTTTCTGAATGCGTCACATCGCTTCCTACTTTGTCGCCTTCGCTCTTCTCCTGCCACTCTTCGCGGTGGGCGCATGTGGAGCCAAGCAGCAGCGCGAAGCGGACGAGCGTCGCGAGCAGTCCAATTTTCACTTCCAGCTCGCGGTGGGGCACTGGCAGGCCCGCGAGGTCCCTCTCGCCATCCGTGAGTTGGAGCAGAGCCTGCGAATTGACCCGCGCAATCCGGATTCGCTCTTCTTGCTTGGTTTCATCTTTCAGGGCCGCCGCGACTACGACCGCGCTGTGTCCTATTATCAGCGGGCGTTGGAAGCGAAGCCAGGTTGGCATGAAGCCTTGAACAACCTCGGTACGGTGTTCTTGCAGACCTCGCGGTGGGAAGAAGCCATCGCTATTTACGAGGACCTGTCTTCCATGCCGACCTACGCGACGCCGGGGCATGCGCACAACAACCTTGGCTGGGCTTACTACCAGTTGGGGTATCATTCCCGGGCGTTGGAGCAGTTCGAGATGGCGATTCTCTTTCAGCCTGAGCACTGTCTGGCGTACAACAACCGGGGCCTGGTGCACCAGGAGTTGGGCAATGTTGCTGAGGCGCGGCGGAGCTATGAGCAAGCGATCTCGCTCTGCTCACGCTATGCCGAGCCTCGCTACCGGCTGGCCATGCTCTTGTTGCAGACCCGGGGAGATGCCTCCCGGGCCGTCCAGTTGTTTCGGGATTGTTTTGACCTCGAGCCCAACTCCAACTTTGGGCGGAGGTGTGAGGAGTATCTGCAAGGCATGGCGCCCTGACATCCCTCCTCGGTGGTCGTCGGTGCGCTGGGTTGTCGCGTCGCTCGAAGGAGCGCGTTCAGCGGTGCCCCAGCACGCGGCGAAGCGTCGACGCGGCGCGGAAGAGGGCAGCCTCCCGTGCGGGCGTTGGCGTCGCCGCGCAGAGCAGGTACCACGTCTGGTCTCCCGCCTGGAGGCTTCGAGCGCGCAGGTGGTCAGGGGGTACGTCGGCCAGCCACGTCTGGACGCGCTCGGATGCCACGGGCGCCGTGGCGCCGCGGTGGCCGCCCGCGATGAGCGGGGCGAAGGGGGCGGCAGCGCGGGCCATCGCAACGTCCCCGACCGCAACGAAGGGATTGCCGGAGGCGTCGGTGACGACTCCAAAGCGCCAGCACGCTGCGAGCGCGAGCTCCTGGAGCTGGGTGTGCATGACGGCGTGGGCCTCGGCCGACTGTCGGAGCGGGAGCGTGGCGGGAAGCGTCATGGCGATGTCCTGGGGTCGCGTCGTCAGCAGGGTAGCGCTTGGCGGCAGGGTGGCGGTGGGTCGCTGCCTGCGGCTCGGATGGGGTGGAGCATGCCGCTCGGGAGATCGCCTGGCAAAGAATCGGCGGCCCGACGGTGGGCCAAGCCTGTCTGAAGGCCGGGCATCCGTCACCGAGCCGCAGGCCCAGAGTCTGCTGGAAGCCCCTCGGCTAGGGTCAGAGATTCCAGCGTGAGGAGCGGCGCGGTCGGTAGGCGTGGGCCTGCGCCACGGGGGCGGACCACGTTTCGTCCGGGTCGCAGCGCAAGAGCAGGGCGGTGACGTTGTCGCCACCGCCACCGCGATTCGCCTCGACCACCAGGGAGAGGCAAGCGAGCGGCAGGTGCGGCTCCTGGCCGAGCACCCACTGCAACCAGGGGAGGGGCCCGACCTCCGGCGTCCCGATGTAGTCCGAGAGACCGTCGGAGCAGAGGAGCAGGGTGTCGCCGGGCCGCAGCCGTACCACGAGGCAGTCCAGGTCGAGCTTCTCGTTCGACCCCCAGTCGCTGGGAGGGACGATGCCCAGGCAACGCGTCAAGGAGAAGGCGTGGGGGTGGTGGAGCGCCGCGTCGGGAGCTATGCCGCCGCGCAGGGCCTCGTAGCAGAGGTGATGGTCTCGGTTGAGGCGCTCTATTCCTCCAGCGGTGTCCAGCAGGTAGGCGGGGCTGTCCCCGAGGCCGAAGAGGAGCGCCTCATTGCCCTCCATCCAGCAGCCGGTGACCGTCGTGGCCATCGTGTCTTCTGGGAGGCTCGTGAAGGGTCCCCACTCGTGGGAGACGTAGCCCACGATCTCGTCGTTGGCGCGGCGAAGCGTGTCTCGGACCCACGCCTCTCGCTCGCTGAGGTTGATGCCCCATGGCGTCTCGCTGACAGCGCTCCACGCCTCGACGAACACGTCCAGCGCGATCTCGGCGGCGAGGTCGCCGCTTCCGAAAGAGGCGGTGGACACGCCGTCGACGACGACGCCGATGGCCCGGGTACGGTCGGAGCTTAGGGCGTGCAGGAAGCCGTCCTGGTTGGTGGGGGAGTGGGCTCCCTTCTGGAGCCCGACGTGTGTCTCTGCCCAGGCGGCGACCGGTCGCCGCTCGTGCTGCAGCTCGATTCGCGCTGTGGCGGCCCCGAGCGCGCGGGTCCAAGCGTGGGCGAGCTCGTCGATGCTGGCGAAGCGCGCGGCCGGATCAGGGTGACAGGCCTGAGCGAGCACGGGCGCGATTCCGGGGGGCAGATCGGGGACGACGTCTCGCAGCTCTGCGAAGGGAGCGTAGCGGGAGGCCGGAGCGACGGGAGGTGTGCATCCTGCGGTCAGGGCCCACAACGACGCGCCCACGCCCCATATGTTCGAGGTCACGGTGGCGATGGGTGCCTCGACCAGAAAGTGCTCGGGGGGCGAGTAGCCGAGCAGGAGGGGGGGCGCTTCCAGCGTTGCCCCGAGGGGAGGGGCATGCGTGGCCCCGATGATTTGCAACGCGTCGCCCTCCCCGTGGATCAAGGGGGCCGCGACGATCGGGAGCGCGAGGCCACGATTGTGCAGCCGGCGGACGAGGGCGCAGAGGTCGGCTCCCGCGCGCGCTAGGGTAGTGAGTTCGCCCGCGAGGGGCCCACGCTGGAGCCAGTCGTCCGGCTCATGCAGTGGAAAGAGGCGCAGCAGCCCCAGGGACGTGACGAGGGTGCGCAGCGGCGTATCAAGAAGGGCGGCGTCCAGGGGGTGGCGCGCGCTCGGACGTTCCAGCGCGACCCAGTAGGGCGCATCCGTGTCGACATCCTCGGCTTGGAGCGACAGCGCGCCAGGGTAGCGGAGCAGGGTGCGCTTGAGCCTGAGGGTCAGCGCGGGGAGGGCTGGGCCAGCGGGGAGGGTGAGCCTTTCGCCCGCTGCGAGGGCTGCCAAGGCGAGCCCGGGGGTGTCGCAGTGCTCGCAGCGTTCGACCTCGACGCGGGATGCGCTACAGGCTGGGCAGGAAATGGGTTGGGCGAGAGGCATGGGTCGTTGTGAACTCGTGCGGGGGCGCATGGGCGGACACCCAACCAGGTTGACACCTTGGACGCGCCTTTGCTACCACGCCGGAGGCAGGTAGGCAGATTTCTCGGCCGCATAAGGAGCATCCGCCAAGCGGAGTGTTCCTCCAACAAGGCGAGTGGCGCAACGATGAAGAGAGACCGAAGAGCTGGGTCGGCGTTCTTTCGGAGACGATCTGCGGCGCTGGTGGCGCTCGGGTTGTTCCTCATGACGTCGGTTGGGTGTGGCGCTGTCATGTCGTCCCAGGAGCTGTCGCGGGCGGCGGTGGATGTGCAGGTGGCCACGCGCGCCGCTGGGGAGAGCGGGGCGGTCTATGAGGTGACACTGGCCCGGCTGTACTTGGACAAGGCGCGTGAGGAGTGGGGCTACAACCGCTACCGCACGTCTCTCGCCTACGCTCGGTCGGCGAGGCAGCACGCCCGTGAGGCTGAAGAACGCGTCCGTCAGGCAGACGGTCGTCGCCGAGGAGGCCGCTGATGAAGGCGCGAAGGCTGTCCTCTTTGTCCTTGTTGCTGCTGCCCTGCCTGGCTTGGAGCTGTGTCGGTGGCATGACCTTGGGCGAGCACCGAAGGGAGCTCTCTCAGCAGGTCAATCACTACTTCGAAGCGGCCATGCGCTGTGACATGGAGTACGAGCAGGCGAGCGCTGAGGCGAATCTCGTTTTTGCGAGCAACGACATGGAACGTGGTCGTTACCTGGCGGCTCGCGAGCACATGTTGATCACGCGACGCTACGTGGACCTGCTCCGGGCCAGCCTTGATGGCCGCGACGAGTGCTTCAGCGATCGTGTGATGCCGCCGCCGCCGCCCTGCTCACCGGAGAATCTAGAGGTTGACTGTGATCATCCGAATTGCCGCAACCACCCGAGCTGTGGACCCTGTGGTACGTCGGACACGGTGGATTGCGCCCACCCGCTCTGCTTCGACGATCCGCGTTGTGCTCCGTGCACGGCGTACTCGGGGGTGATCGACTGCGCGCATCCGAACTGCCGCGGTCGAGAAGAGTGTCAGCCATGCACGGTGGACAACCCCACCATCGACTGTGCGCACCCGAACTGCGCGGCCAACCCGGCCTGTGCTCCCTGCACGGAGCTCAATCCGACCGTGGACTGCACGCACCCGAATTGCGCCGCGGCACCCGGTTGTGTGCGGGTCACGGTAGAGCGGCGCTATGTGGTGGTGACCGAGACCCAGATCGAGATCAACCAGCAGATCAACTTCGCCACGGGGAGCGACCGCATCGTAGGTCGCGAGTCCTTCGCGGTGCTGGATGATGTCGTTTCCGTGCTCACGCAGTTCCCGACCATGACCTTGGAGGTCCAGGGCCACACCGACAACGTGGGGAGACAAGCCTTCAACATGCAGCTCAGCCAGCGTCGCGCCGACTCGGTGAGGCGTTATCTGATCGAGGCTGGCATTGACGCCAGCCGCCTCCGTGCGCGCGGTTACGGCCCGGACAGCCCGATCGAGGACAACCGTACCGAGGAGGGCCGCGCGGCCAACCGCCGTGTCGAGTTCCACATCTTGAGCCGCTGAGCGCGCCGGCCTCCTCTGACCTCGCGAGACGATGTCTAGACCCCTTCAGACCCTCCTGGCCCTCTCTCTTGCGCTCTCGCTGGCGTTCGTTCCTGTCGCGGCCGCGCAAGGAGGGGCGCACGCCCAGCTCGAGCGCCTGCTTCAAGAAGCCTACGACGACTATGATTTTCTCATGGTGGACGAGGCCTTCGCGAAGCTGCAGGAGGCCATTGATGTCATCGATCGGAACGGCCTTACCGGCCCCAAGGCTGCCGAAGTGTGGTTCCTCTATGGCATCCTCATCCACGCGGTGTTCGAGGACGCGGAGGTGGTGATCGACGCCTTCATCAACGGTCTCGTCCTCGATCCGAGCGCCGCGCTCAACCCCCTGTACCGGACCGGCACCCTCGATGAGCTCTTCGGTGCAGCGCGGGCGAGCTTGGCCCCGCCTCCTCCTCCTCCGCCCCCGGCGAGCGCACCCGCGCCGCCTACGCCGCCGCAACCCGCGTCGACCCCCTCGCTACAGCACACCCCTCCTCCGGGCGCGCAGCACGGGGAGGCGTTGGATCTCACGCTCGTGGCGCCGCCCGCGCTGGGGGCTCAGCGCGCGGCCATCTACTACCGGGCGCGTGGTGAGGACAATTTTCGCGTCGCTGAGATGAGGCAGGCTGAGCCGGGCCGCTTCGTCGTCCAGCTACCCGCCGCCGCGACGCGGGTGGTTCAGCTGGAATACTATCTGCAGGTATTCGGTGCTGGCGACGCTGTGCTCCAGCAGTTCGCTGGCCCTGGACGGCCCCAGGTGGTCCCGATCTTGGGTGCCCCTGAGCCAACAGGTCGCGCCGCCCGCGCTCAGCGTGAGGCGGAGCGTGCCCCGCCCGCCGAGGATCCGCTCGCGATCCTGGGGGACCGCTCGCGTCGATCGGCGCCTGGAGAGTTTCGTCGGGTCCATCTGGGCATCGGCGTCGGCTCAGGCGTTGGTCTGGCCACCACGTCGCCCAAGGTATACGGGGACCAGGTAGCGCTCGACACGGGCCTCGGCCTCTCGCCCGTGCACGGGCTTCTGGAGGCGGGCGCGCGGCTTGGCCCCTCAGGCCGAATCACGCTTTTGGGCTCCGCGCGGGTGCAGCCCGTGTTCCTGGAGTCCGGTACCGAGGTCCTCCTCCTCGGGCTCGTCCGCGGGCGTTATGATCTGCGGGCTGAGGCGCCCCTGCGCATCTTCGTAGAGGGCGGGCTGGGGTATGGGCGCGTGGGGCACTTGGTCTACCTCCAGCTCGAGGACCGAGACGTCTTCGATGTGACCTACGAGGGGGGGGTGCACGTCCACACGGGCTTCGGAGTCACGCATGTCTTCAGTGACACCATCGGGTTGCAGCACTTGGTGAGTCCCTCGGTGATGTTCCCCGACTTCAGCGTCCACCTCGACTACACCCTCGCGCTGACGCTCTCGTTCTGAGGCGGGGGCCGCGTCCAGCGCCGCCAGAGGATGAGGAAGCTGGCGGTCGTTAGCGAGAGGATGAGCGCGAGCGTCACGCGGAGCCGCCGCATCTCGGTCTCGTAGGCGCGCCACCCCGCAACGAGGGCGCACACGCTGGTGCCATCGTCGGGAGACCGCTGGCTTGCGCGCGACAGGTCGCGCGCGTGGCGGTAGGGCAAGCCAGGTGCGACGACGTGGACCCTGCCCCGCCTCGATCCCACGACAACATCCTCGTCGGCATGGGCCGCCAGGGCTTGGGTTCGGTCGACGAGGCTTCCACCTTCGTCGGTGCCGAAGGTGGCGAGCCGGTACGTCCAGCCGCGCTCGGCTGCGAAGCGGGCGAGCGCGGCCTCGCAGTCGGAAGGTGCCGCGAGCGCGCTCGGGACGAGCGCGAGGCAGCCGACGAGAGCAAGAATTTTGTGTGGGGAGATCTTTTCGCGTATCACGGAGAGAGCAGCTTCGCGCGGGGACAGGCGTATGAGACCTGGCAGGACATCAACGAGAGCGCAAGAGGTGATCGCGGGGTCGACCCTGCTGGTCCTTGTGCTCCTTTGCGCCGCTCCGGGTTGGGCGAGCCCGCTGGCGCACGTCCGCACTGTGGTTATCGACGCTGGCCACGGGGGTGATGACCCCGGTGCCTTGGCTCTCTGTGGAACCCAAGAGAAGGACGTCGCGTTGCAGATCGCGATCCGCCTTCGTGATGCGTTGTTGGCGCGCGATCCCTCGCTCGTCGTGGTGATGACACGGGACGAAGATGTCTTCCTCCCGCTCTCGGAGCGCGCACGGATCGCGAACAGCGCTGGAGCCGATGTCTTCTTGAGTATCCACCTCAACGGGTCCACGAATCCCGAGGCGCAAGGCGTCGAGACCTACTTCCTCTCGCCGGATGGCGTCGTGCCCGGGCAGACGGTTCCGGGCTTCGAGCAGGAAGGCCCGACGACCCTCGCTTCCCCTGTCGATGTCGCGGGAGCCACCCGCGCTAGCGTGATCGAGGACCTGCGTCGCAGGGGCGCGCTCGCTGAGGCAGCAGGGCTGGCGGAAGAGATCCAGCGGCGGCTGCTCATCGCGACCGGGGCGCGGGACCGCGAGGTGCGGCAGGCCCGCTTTCGGGTGCTGCGTGGGCTTCGCATGCCCGGCGTGCTGGTGGAAGCAGGGTTCATGACCCACGCAGGCGAGGGCCGGCGCTTGCAGGAGGACGCGTACCAGGGGGCCATCGTCATGGCCCTTGTGGAGGCGTTGGTTGGTTATGACCAGAGGCAGGTCGTGATGCGGCAGCGGTGGACGGCGGACCCCCAGGTCGCCCTCATCGGCGCACCCTAGCTTCAGCCCGAGCTCGACGAGCGCGGTCAGGATCCTGAAGCGGGGAAGGCAGGGTCAGAGATCGGACCCGACGGGGCAAGGCCCCGAGGTAGGAGGAGAGCATGGCCGAGAGGATGACGCACGAGCTGCGCGCGTGGACGATGGAACCTCACTTCACGCGCTCCGCACACGGGAGCGTGCTGGTGCGGGCGGGCAAGACGATGGTGCTCTGTACCGTCAGCGCTGTGGCAGGGGTGCCCCCTCATCGCATCGGCAAGGGTGGTTGGCTGACGGCGGAGTACGCGATGCTCCCGGGCTCAACAAGGCCACGAGCGGGGCGGGAGGGGCTCAGCGCGAAGAGCAAGGGTCGCTCGCGTGAGATCGAGCGCCTGATTGGGCGGTCGCTCCGGGCCGCTGTGGACCTCGAGGCGCTGGGCGAGCTCACCCTCCATGTGGACACCGACGTGCTCGACGCGGACGGGGGCACACGCACAGCGGCCATCAACGGGGCCTTCGTGGCCTTGGTGCTGGCGCTGGGTCGCCTTGAGGAGGAAGGGCGCCTAGCCAGGTGGCCGCTGCTGCGCCAGATCACGGCGGTGTCGTGCGCGTGGTGCGACGGCGCTGTGGTCGTCGATCCCGACTACGCCGTAGATGTGCGCGCGGACGTGGACCTCAACGTCGTCATGGCCGGCGAGGACCAGCTGATCGAAGTCCAAGGTACCGCGGAGCAAGGGGTGATGCCGCGCGCGGCCTTGGACGCGATGGTGGCTGCGGCGCTCAGCACGCGTGGCGCGCTCGTCGCGCTCCAACGCGACGCCGCAGGCCTGCTGGCGGCGCGGCTACCCCAAGGTGTGGCGTGAGCGTGCCCTGGGTGTTCGCCAGCCGCAACGCGAACAAGCGCAAGGAGGTCGAGGACGCGCTCCGGGCGGTGGGCGTGGTGCTGCTTCCACCGGGAGGCGCCAGCGAGCCCGGGGAGGTCGAGGAGACCGAGGCGACCTTCGAGGGCAACGCGTTGCTCAAGGCCAGGGCGTGGGCACTCTCCACGGGCTGCCCTGCGTTGGCGGATGACAGCGGGCTGATCGTGGACGCACTGGGCGGTCGTCCCGGCGTCCACAGCGCGCGTTACGGGGGCGCGGGCTTGACGGACGCACAGCGTTGGGTCCTCCTCCTGGAGGAGCTCCGAGGTGTCGCCGGTCCCGCGCGGAGCGCTCGCTTCGTCGCGGCGCTGGCGTGGGTCAGCCCCGCAGGCGAGGAGCAGGTCTTCCATGGCACCTTGGAAGGGGCGATCGCCGAGGGGGCACGGGGTGCCGGTGGGTTCGGCTATGACCCTGTCTTCGTGCTTCCGGACGGGCGCACGCTGGCTGAGCTGCCGCGTCTGGAGAAGGCGCAGTTGTCGCACCGCGCGAAGGCGCTCGCCGCCCTGATCGTGTGGTGGCGGGGCCGGGCAGCCGCAGCCGGGGAGAAGTGAGCGCCCGCGGGGAGATGCGGACCGCGCGCCTCTTCCTCAGCCCCTTCCTTGGCGAGAGCCCCCTTTCCTGCTTGCCAGACGGCAGGCGAGGGGCTAAGCGAGTCGCCCACCAAAGCGGGGCGTAGCGCAGCCTGGTAGCGCGACGGTTTTGGGTACCGTAGGTCGCAGGTTCGAATCCTGTCGCCCCGACTCAGGCTCTGGGCGTCCGCCAGAAGGCGGCGCGCCTGGCGCCTATGCGCCCGTAGCTCAGCTGGATAGAGCATCGGCCTTCTAAGCCGCAGGTCGCAGGTTCGAGTCCTGCCGGGCGTACTCGGATTCCCGCAACGCGCGTGCCGACGGGCTCGGGGCATCGCCTCATCGGCGCATCATCGTGTCTTCTGACAGGGATGCGCGACGCGCGCCCTCGGAAGGCACTGCACCCGCCTGCAGCTGGCCGGCGACTGGGCGAGCTCCTTGTGCAAAGGAGCTGCTAGAGCGCCCATCGCTCCATCGCTTTGCGTGGGTGCTGCGGAGCTGGGGTGCGCTTCGCGCCGAACATCGTTGACAGAGCGTCGGGAATGGACTAACTGCCGCCTTCCTGCAAGGCCAAGCGAACGCCCTGCAGCGTTGTGGTGGGTGTAGCTCAGTTGGTTAGAGCGCTGGTTTGTGGTACCAGAGGTCGAGGGTTCAAGCCCCTTCATCCACCCTCCGCGTCCTCGGATGCGGTCGCACTCGTAGCTCAGCTGGATAGAGCGCCGGACTTCGAATCCGTAGGTCGCAGGTTCGAATCCTGCCGAGTGTACTGAACGCTCTGCGCCCTTAGCTCAATCGGCAGAGCAGCGGACTCTTAATCCGTTGGTTGTAGGTTCGACTCCTACAGGGCGCACTTCTCGAAGACTGGGGACTCCGTCCTCTGTGCGTGCGCGCGAAGTGCGGGCGCTGGGTCGCGTTCCGTGCACTTGGCTGGGACGCCCCGCTGGGTGAGCCTTCTCCTCACCCGGCTCCCTAGAGCAGCACGATGCACTGTGCTTGACGGCACAGGCTGCGGCCCCTAGGCACGTGCGGCGCGCAAGGGCGGCAGAAGGGTGGGTCTGCGCCAGGATGTCTTCGTCGAGGGAGAAGGTGGGATGGAAGAGCAAAACGACGAGCTTCGGGTCGAGGGCGTTGAGGTCAGCGACGTAGGGGCGTTGCGCCGTGCGGTCCGTGTGACCTTGTCGGCGGCAGCGCTCGCGGCAGAGACCGAGGCGCGCCTGCGGCGCCTTGCGAAGACGGCAAAACTTCCCGGTTTTCGGCCGGGGAAGGCTCCGGCGGCGATGCTGAAGCGCCAGTACGGCGCATCGCTCCGCGCCGAAGCGCTCGAGAGCTTGGCGCAGCGGCGCATGGTGGAGGCACTCGGCGACGGGCGCATCCGCGGCAGCGTGCATGTCTATCCGCCTGAGCTGCAGCCCGCCGAGGGTGGTACCCTGGAGCTGCGCTTTGAGGTTGAGCGCATGCCTGAGGTGACGCCAACGGGGTACTTGGGACTGCGTCTCGAGATCAAGCCGGTGACCATCGCCGAGGATGCGTTGGAGAAGCGCCTGGCGGGCCTGCAGGAAGAGCACGCGCACATGGTCCCCGTGGAGGGCCGCACCACGGTCGAGGCGGGGGATGTCGTTACCCTCTCCTACCGCGGCGAAGGGAGCGAGGCGGCGGAGAAGATTGGGCAGGACGATGCGCAGATCGACCTGGCTGACGCGGAGCTGTTGAGGCCCTTCGCGGAGGGTATCGTCGGGGCGACCGTCGGGGAGGAGAAGGTCTTTTCGATGACGTTTCCCGAGGATTTCCGGGAGTCTTCCCTCGCGGGGGAGCCTGTCGATGTGCGGGTGACGGTGCACAAGATCGAGCGCAAGGTGGTGCCCGACCTCGATGACGCCTTCGCCGTGGATACGGGCATCGCCTCGTCCCTGGAGGAGCTCAAGGCCTCCCTCCAGGCACAGCTTGACGACGCGGCCAGTGCAGAGCGCCGCAAGCGCGCCCAGGCGCGTGCTTTGGAGCTCGTCCTCGATGCGCATCCGGTGGAGCTGCCAGAAGGCTACGTGAGCGCGGAGGCTGCGCGGGAGTTTGATGGCTTGCGTGAGCAGCTCAAGCGCTACGAGATGACCTTTGAGCAGGTGGGCTTGGACGCAAAGCAGCAGTACACGCGCATCATGACCGAGCTCCAGCGAGGGATGCGGCAGTCGCTCGTTCTATCGGCGATCGCACGCAAAGAAGGGCTCGAAGCAAGCGACGCGGACATCGACGCCCAGGTGGAGCGGGAGGCGGCGCGCCACAACATGCCCGTGGCCATGCTCAAGGCTCGGATGGATCAGGAGACGCGCGCGCGCTACGCGTACGAAGCTCGGATGAGTCGCGTCCTTGATTTCGTGGTGGACGGGGCTACGATCGTCGAGGTCGCTGACGCCGCTGAGCCAGAGGGGGCGGATTCGCCGTCGGAAGGTTGAGAGGGAAGGCCACGCTGGCAGCGCGGCCCAAGGTCAGCAAGGAGCAAGGATGACGTCGATTCCCTTCGTCGTAGAACAGAGCCACCGCGGGGAGCGCGCCTGGGACATCTACTCGCGCCTGCTCAAGGACCGGATCGTTTTCATCGGCACCCCGATCAATGACCAGATCGCGAACGTCGTCGTTGCGCAGCTCCTTTTCTTGGAGAGCGAAGACCCTGAGCGCGACATTCACGTCTACATCAACTCCCCGGGTGGGTCCGTGACGGCCGGCTTGGCGATCTACGACACCATGCAGTACATCCGGCCCAAGGTGTCGACGATCTGCGTGGGTCAAGCCGCCTCCATGGGTGCCGTCCTGCTTTGTGGCGGAGAGCCGGGCATGCGTTTCGCGCTGCCCAATTCGAGGATGCTCATCCATCAGCCGCTTGGCGGTGCCCAGGGTCAAGCGTCGGACATCGACATTCAGGCGCGCGAGATTCTCAAGATGAAGGAGAAGCTGGTGGAGATCCTGGTGCGTCACACACGGCAGGACTACGAGCGGATCCGCAAGGACTGCGACCGGGACTACTTCATGGGGGCCTATGAAGCCAAGGACTATGGGCTGATCGACGATGTGTTGATCCGAAAGGACCGTACCCAAGCGTGACGACCGGGAGGTGAGGTGGCGACACGCAACCAAGAGGGGATGCGCTGTTCCTTTTGCGGAAAGGCCAGATCGCAGGTGAAGAAGATCATCGCGGGTGCGTCTCACTGTATCTGCGATGAGTGCGTTCTTGAGTGCTCTACCATGATCGCCACCAGCGAGCGCGCTCGGGGCGGTGCTGGCGCCAAGCCTGTGCCCACACCCCAAGCGCTGCGGGCTGTGCTCGACGCGCACGTCATTGGGCAGGAGCGCGCCAAGAAGGTCCTCTCGGTTGCCGTGTACAACCACTACAAGCGCATCGACGCGCCAACGCTCGCCGAGGAGGTTGAGCTTGAGAAGAGCAACATCCTCCTGATCGGACCGACGGGATGCGGCAAGACGCTCCTCGCGCAGACGCTGGCGCAGACCCTCGACGTCCCCTTCACCATCGTCGATGCGACATCGCTCACCGAGGCAGGGTACGTCGGAGAAGACGTCGAGAATATCCTCGTCTCCTTGCTCCAGGCGGCCGACCACGACATCGCGCGCGCTGAGCGCGGCATCATCTACATCGACGAGATCGACAAGATCGCGCGAAAGGCGGAGAATCGCTCCATCACTCGGGACGTGTCGGGAGAGGGCGTGCAGCAGGCCTTGTTGAAGTTGATCGAAGGGACCGTCGCGAATGTGCCGCCGAAGGGGGGGCGCAAGCACCCCCAGCAGGAGTTCATCAAGGTCAACACGCAGCATATCCTCTTCCTCTGCGGCGGAGCCTTCTCTGGGCTTGAGGCCATCATCGGCCAGAGGCTCGGCAAGCGGTCGATCGGATTCGGTCGCGTAGAGGGAGCGGCAGCGCCTCACGACGATGTCGATGTCTTTTCGGCTCTAGAGCCGGAGGATCTCCTGAAGTTCGGCCTCATTCCAGAGTTTATCGGGCGCCTCCCCGTCGTGTCGACGCTGGAGGAACTCGACGAGGACGCCTTGATCCGTGTCCTCACCGAACCCAAGAATGCCTTGGTGCAGCAGTACGCCAAGCTCTTCAGGCTCGATGGCATAGACCTGCACTTTGAGCCGGACGCGCTCGTCGCAGTCGCCCGCGCCGCGAGAGCCCAGCGCAGCGGCGCCCGTGGTCTGCGCGCCGTGCTGGAGCAAGCCATGCTGCCGATCATGTACGAAGCCCCCGATGACAACACCATTGCCGAGATCGTCATCACCGAGGGCGTCATCCTACGAGGCGACGCGCCGCGCATCGTGCGTCGACAAGAGGCAGAGTCTGCCTGAACCTCGTCCCCTACGTCCCTTGCGCAGCTACTCTCTGAACCGGAACCTCCATGGCATCCGAACGATCCTCTGATGGCAGCAGCGCGGCAGGGCGCAAGACGCTCGCGCTGCTCCCTCTCCGTGACATCGTCATCTTTCCCCATATGGTCGTCCCCCTCTTCGTCGGTCGGCCACGATCCATCGCAGCCCTCCACGCCGCGCGTGACACCGGCAGCGAGATCCTTCTGACCGCGCAACGGGGCGCTAAGATTCTGGAGCCAGGCGCCGCCGACCTCTTTGAGGTCGGTACCGTCGGCCACGTCATCCAGATTCTCCCGCTGGCCGACAACACCGTGAAGGTCCTCGTCGAGGGCAAGCGGCGCGCGCGCATTCACGCGTTCCTGCAGGAAGAACCCTATTTCCGCGTCGACGTCGAGGAGCTGACCGAGCATGTCGAGCACAACCAGGAGGTGGAGCAGCTCATGGCGACCGTGCGCAAGACCTTTGCGCACTACGCGAGCCTGACCAAGCGCTTGCCCCCCGAGCTCCTCCAGAGCGTCGAGAAAACGGATGACCCAGCCCGCCTCGCGGACCTCGTCATCGCACAGCTCCCTCTCAAGCTAGACGACAAGCAGGCCATCCTGGAGATGGCCGACGCGGACCAGCGCCTGCGGCGCCTCGTCGAGCTCATGAACGCCGAGATCGACATCCTGGAGGTCGAGCGTCGCATCCGATCACGCGTGCGCGAGCAGCTTCGTCGTGGGGAACGAGAGAGCGATGAGCCCGAGTCCAGCCAGGCGCGTCAGGGCGGGGAGCCTGCCAACGAGCGCGATGAGCTCAAGAACGAGATCGACGAGATCGAAGAGAAGCTGCGCGACAAGAAGCTCACCTCGGAGGCCGAGGGGCGCGTGCGCAAGGAGCTCAAGAAGCTCCGGATGATGAGCCCGATGAGCGCAGAGGCCACCGTCGTCCGCAACTACATCGACTGGATCCTCTCGCTGCCCTGGATGGAGGCGACCCCCGACAACTTGGACATCGAGCGCGCCGAGCAGATCCTCGACGAGGACCACTACGGCCTCAAGAAGCCCAAGGAGCGCATCCTCGAGTACCTCGCCGTCCAACACCTCGTCCGCAAAATCCGAGGTCCAATCCTCTGCCTCGTTGGGCCGCCTGGCGTCGGGAAAACCTCGCTAGCGCGCTCAATCGCGAAGTCGACCAACCGACGCTTCGTGCGCATCTCGCTCGGCGGTGTGCGGGACGAAGCTGAGATCCGCGGACACCGGAGGACCTACATCGGCGCCATGCCCGGGAAGATCGTCCAGGCGATGAAGAAGGCCGGATCCAGCAACCCTGTCGTGCTCCTCGATGAGATCGACAAGATGAGCATGGATTTCCGCGGTGATCCATCGTCCGCGTTGCTCGAAGTGCTCGATCCCGAGCAGAACGCCACCTTCAACGACCACTACCTCGACCTGGACTATGACCTCTCCGAGGTCCTCTTCATCACCACCGCCAACGGCATGCGCGATATCCCGCTCCCGCTCCAGGACCGCATGGAGATCATCGAGGTGCCGGGCTACACAGAGTTCGAGAAGCTCCAGATCGCGAAGACCTACCTCCTCAGCAAGCAGCGGGAGGCGAACGGCCTCGCAGACGTGCAGCTTGACGTCGCTGACGCTGCCATTCAGGAGCTGATCCATCGCTACACACGGGAGGCCGGGGTCCGGAACCTCGAGCGGGAGATCGCGGCCGTCTGTCGCAAGATCGCGAGGCAGCACGTTCGTAAGCCGGAGCGCAAGAGCTTCCGCGTTACCAAGGCCCACGTGCACAAGCTCTTGGGCCCCCCCCGCTTCGAGGACGACTTCGCCGAGGAGCGCGATGAGGTCGGGCTCACGCATGGCCTAGCGTGGACCATTTTCGGTGGCGTCGTCCTCACCGCTGAGGTGACCCTCATGCCCGGGTCGGGGAAGCTGATCATCACCGGCAAGCTCGGCGATGTGATGCAAGAGTCGGCGCAGGCTGCACTCAGCTACGTGCGCTCTCGCGCTCTCAACCTCGGGTTGGCTCCGACCTTCTACCAGAAGGTCGACATCCACGTGCACTTCCCGGAGGGGGCTGCTCCAAAGGATGGTCCATCAGCGGGCATCACGATGGTCACCAGCATCGTCTCGGCGTTGACCCGCCTGCCCGTGCGAGCCGACGTCGCGATGACGGGGGAGATCACCCTCCGCGGTCGGGTCCTGCCGATCGGTGGCCTCAAGGAGAAGCTGCTGGCCGCCCACCGAGCGGGCGTGAAACGCGTGATCATCCCCAAGCGGAACGAGAAGGACCTAGAGGAGGTGCCTCGCAACGTGCTCCGTGCTTTGGAGATTGTCGCCGTGGAGCAGATGGACCAGGTCCTCGAGAACGCGCTGCGGCTCGAGGACCCGGCGGCATTCGCGGAGCGCCTGCGTCAGCCCATCCTGCCCCCGGAGATTCGCGCTGCGACCGGGGAGGCTGGGGCCCCATCAGGAGCGCACGGCGGGCAAGATCTCGCGTCCGCCCAAGCCGTGGGCCCTATGTAGCGATCAGCCCGCGGTCCACCACCGTCGAGGGAGGGAGGGCGCGGCGCTAGCCGCTCCGAGGGCCGGAGGGAGCGCTATGGGGCACCCATCTTCTGCTCTCTTTGCGTCTGATCGCGAGCCCGCCTATGCTCTTGCCTTCCACTGGGCTCCTCACGTAGGAGGCCTGCGTTCGCCAGGTAGCCATGGCTCTCAAGCCCCCGACAGCTCGCCAACAGGCAACCCCGCCCTCGTGGCGCCCGCAGGGCAACAGGGGTATGCGACTGGAGCTGCAGCACGCGTTGGTGCCCCTGTCGCTCGTGATCTTGGCGCTGTTGGCTTTCGTGGTGCGCGTGCCTTGGGCATGGCTGGTTCCCGTGGCTATCGCCGTTCCCGTCCTGCAGATCAGCGCGCGGTGGTATCTCTGGCGGCGGCTACCGGCCTTCGAGCGCGCGTTCAACACCTACCTCCAGGTGGGTGACCTCCGTGGGATGTTGGAGGTCTGGCGCAGGTCCACGCTCCTGCGTTGGGTTATGCCGTCTTGGATGCGCGATATGCGACTCGGCATGATGTACTTGGTGCAGGAGCGGTACCAGCACGCCGAGCGCCTCTTGGAGGAGGCGTACGACGCCGCCCCGCCGTCGCAGCGGGTGCAGCTCTTGGGCCCATTGGCCCGAACGAAGTATGCCTTGCAGGACTGGGTAGACCTTAGGGCCATCTCGGAGCAGTGGAAGCAGCGTGCTCCCTATCCAGGCACCGCCAACCTCTACCTAGCAGCCTCGCTCCTGAACCTTCCCGGAGGAGACAGCGAGCGCGCCGACCAGCTCCTCGGTGAGGCGGAAGGCTGGCTGAGCGATGCCGAGCGCAAGCTGCATGGCGAGCTCGTGCTCGTCGCAGCGAAGCGTCGAGGCTGACGACCTATTCTTCAACCACCAGGTTGAAGGACTCCGCTTGCAGCCCCTCGTCGCCGGCTCGTGCGTCCGCGAACACGCTGCACCGCTCGCCGCCAGGTCCGCCGGGGCCGAGCTCGTAGCGCAGGTTGCGGACGAGCGCCGCTGCGCCACCTCCACCCCAGAGGCCCACCGAGGGACCTCCCCCACCGCCTCCGCCGCACCCGCCGGTGCCACCGCGGCCTCCAGGGCCGCCGCGCCCCCCGTCACCTTCCGTGCTGCGCGAGCTGGTGGCCCCGACGCCACCGCTGCCGCCCTCGCCGCCGGGCCCACCGGGCCCACCGGCTCCACCCTGGCCGCCTCCTTGCGTGCGCACCAGGACATTGTCGAGGAAGGCTGCGCTCCGGTAGAGCGCGATGCCGATGGAGGCCCCGCCGCCCCCGCCGCCAAAGCCACCCTGGCCACCCATCCCTCCTCCTCCTCCGCCGCCACCCCCGCGACCGGTACCGAACCAGAGCGGCGCGCAGCGCTCTCCTCCGCCTGCGCCCGCTCCGCCGCCGCCGCCACCCTGGCCGCCTTGGCCGCCGGCGGATCCGTCCGCTGGTGCGTAGCCCGCGTCATCCAAGAAGCCGTGCGCGCTGCCCGCCGGTCCTTCAGCCCCTCGTGTGCCGAGGCACCCTGGGCCCCCATCCTTGCCATTCTCCGGATCACCGTCGCTGCACCCGATGCCCAAGAAGCCTCCTGCGCCTCCTTGGCCCCCACAGGGGGCGCCGTTGCTCGCGCCCACTTCGCCGGGCAAGCCCGCACGTTCGACCTGCCCATTGCCACCGCGACCACCCCCACCGGCTCCTTGTCCTCCGAACGCGGCTGAGCCATCGAAGCCCGCCAGGCCGTCACCCCCAATGACACCGCTGCCACCAGGGGCACCGTCGGCACCGCGGCCTGCCGTGACCGTCGCGTTGCGCAGGGAGAAGAAGCCGCCGCTGTCTCGGACGATGATCGCGATCGACGAGTTTCCTGCCCCCGCGGCAGAGGAGGCCACCCAGTCGACGCTGTCGATCGTCGCTTCGCCGACCAGGTCTTCCACGCGCAGTGCCGTCGGGGCCTCGACCAGCACCGTCGCGCGCGCCCTGGTGCGCGAGCGGAACTCCGCATCGTAGCCGCCGTAGATTCCAATCGCTTCGCGCAGCACCAGGGGATCGCGGAGGGTGTAGACCCCCACGCTGAGCCAGACCTGGGAGCGACCGTTGGCGACCGCTTGCTGAATGCCGAAGCGCAGGTCCCCGGTGGGGTCGCTGGGCTGGAGCCCGCTGCCGCGGGGGTCAGCGCCAGCGCGCACGAACACCGCCCGGGCGCGATCACCGTCGATTCCATCGCAGTTCGTGTCCCGGAGCTGGTCGTCGGGGAGATCTTCCACCTCTAGGCTCTCGTGGGCACAGAAGTACTCGCACCCGGTCTCGTCGTCCCCGTCAAGGTTGTAGAAGCTCGGAGCGCACCCGCCATCGGCGATCCTGCACGCGCCTTGGAGGCAGACGCTGCGTGCGTTGGGCAGCGCGCAGGCGTTTCCGCAGCGCCCGCAGTGGTTTGGGTTGGTCGTGAGATCCGCGTCTCCGCAGGATGAACACGAGAGCGCGACCGTCACACACTGGCCGCCATCGGGGCCGTCGACACACCGAAATCCATCCGGACAGGGGAGAAGCGCTGAGCACTGCTGCCCGCAGTACTCTCCGTCGGGGTAGGTCAAGCAACGATCTTCCAGGCGCCCGCACTGTTCGTCCCTCGTGCATGGATCGCAGAGGGTCTCGGCGTAGGGGGCGCAAAAGGTGACCGAGCCCGTTCGCAGGCACTCGTAGCGTCCGTAGGGATAGCAGTCCTCTGGGTTCACGCAGGGTGCGGTGCAGACGCGGGCGGGGCCGATCCCCTGGACGCACAGACCCGCCTCGCAGTCGCCGCTCTCCGCGCAGCGGGTGCCGACATCGCTGATGAGGGGAGGTGGCTCCTCGACTGTGCTATCCGGTGTGTCTTCGGTGAATTCGTCTCCGTCGCGCTCCACGTCCGAGGGGGCAGTGTCCTCGCTGCTGTCGAGGAGGTCTTCGGGCGAGTCGCTGTCGAGCGGGTCGCTGGCGTCCTCGCCGGGAGGCGACCCGTCGGGGTCGTCCTCGTCGGTGTCGGAGGGCCTTGGGATCGTGGTGTCACGCCGGGGTGGGGGCTCCTCTACGTCTGCCGCACCGTCCCCGACGGGGATGTCCGACCCGACACAGGAGGCCATGAACAGGGCGAGGAGCAGGGAGAGTGAGCGTCGCATGAGATCAACCCGGGAGGAGGTGCTGGCCCGGTGTGAGGGGAGGGCCAGCGGTCACATGAGCCTAGTTGGCCACAGGCGATGCCCCGAGGATGGCGGTGCTGCTGCCGGCGGTTCCGGCGTTTCCTTGCGGACCGCAGGCGCTGCCCCCGCGCCCCCCGGCGCCGACGGTGAAGTCGATGCCACGGTCCACGTAACCCGCGTTGCCGACGCCGACGAGCGCGATCGATGGGCCGCCGCCGCCGCCGCCGCCGCACCCTCCGGTACCCCCGATGCCACCCTCGCCGCCGATGCCGCCGTCGCTGGGGGAGCCGATGGTGATGAAACCCGAGCCCTTGGACCCGTCTTGTCCGGATGCGCCGCCAGGGCCGCCAGCTCCGCCGGCTCCGCCAGCACCGCCCGCGCCGCCACCGGTCGTTCCGAGAAGCACCCGCTCGAAGGTGACCGTAGCGTTGGTCATCAGGACCGCGATGGAGGCGCCTCCGCCCGTGCCACCTTGGCCACCCGTGCCGCCCGTGCCACCTGCGCCGCCACCACCACCGCCCGCGCCGTCGCCTGCGTTGATCACGCCACCGCCGGAGCCTCCTCCGCCACCACCGCCGCCACCGCCGCCGGTCCCGCCCGGACCGCCCGCTTCCCCGTTGGCGGGGACGTAGCTGAGGCCGACAAAGCGTCCGAAGTCACCGCCGGCGCTGCCGCGCGTGCCTGGCGCGCCTGGACAACCGTCCTGTCCGCGGCCACCCGTTCCGCCCGCTGCGCCGCCCCGCCCGCAGCTCTGCCCCGCGTCGGACGCGGCGCTGCCGGCGTTGCCGCCGCGGCTCGTGCAGATGATGAAGCAGCTCGGCCTCCCGCCGTCGCCACCTCGGCCGCCGGTGCCAGCCCCGGCGCCGCCGGAGCGGCCGCTGCCGTTGCCTCCGCCAGCGCCACGGTTGCCTGCCTGCCCTGCGCCGCCATCGACCCCTGGTCCGCCAGCGCCCGCGCGGATCTCGCTGTTGCGGATGACCAGGTGAGGCCCGCTGTTTTCGACGACCACCGCGATCGAAGAGTCACCATTGGCTGTGCGGTTGTCGGTGACGACGATGAAGCCATCGAGGATGGTCTGCTGCGTGAGGTTTCGCGCTCGGACCGCCGTCGAGGAGGATGCGCGGAGGGTGGCTTGATTGGCGAGGCTGCGGAGGCGGAAGTTTGGCTCGTATCCTCCGTAGAGGCCAACGCCGTCCGCGAGGTCGAGGGGCTGCGTGAGGGCGTAGGTCCCGACCGCGACGAGGACTTGGTCTCGGTTGGCGTCTGCCGCCGCGATCTGGAGCGCGCGCTGGAGCGAACGGACCGGCTGATCGGGGAGGATGCCGCTGTTGTCATCGTTGCCGTCCAGGCTCACGAACACGGCGCGTGCGATCGATCCGTCGATGCCGTCGCAGTTGGTGTCGCGGAAGTCGTTGTCGGGGTAGTCGACCACCGTGAAGTCTTCGTCCTGGCAGAAGTACTCGCACCCTGTGATGTAGCTCCCGTCCAGGTTGTAGTAGCGGAATTCGCAATGCTCCGGGCGCAGCAGGCACTGCGCGCTCTCGCAGACGGGTACCGCGTTGGGCGCGGTGCACACGTTGCCACACGCGCCGCAGTTGAAGGGGTCATTGAGGAGGTCCGCCGTCGCGCAGTCCGAGCAGCCCAGCGCGTCCGGGAAACACTGCCCGGTGCCATCAAAGGGGGCGCAGAAGTAGCCGTTGGGGCAGGGGTCGTCCGCGGCGTTGAGGTCACACGCCTTGCTGCAGTAGGTGCCGTCCGAGACCACGATGCAGCGATCCTGGAGCCCACCACACTCGTCGTCGGTCGTGCACGACTGGCAGAGGCCCTTGCCCTGCTGAAGGCACAGGAAGGGTGGCTCTGCGACGCCAGAGCGCCGGCACTCGAAGCCCTCCGCAGACGTACAGTCCTGATTGCCGGTACAGGCCTGCGTGCAGATCGGGCGCCCGTCGCCACCCGGCAGACAGAGCCCACCGATGCACTCCTGCGAGTCCGAGCACAGCTCGCCCAGCCCCTTGAGCCCGGGGCCGACCGTATCGGGGCGGGTGTCTGGGCGGGGGTCCACGTCTCCGGTGTCGCTGTCTCCCTCGGTGTCGGGGACGTCCAACCCGGGATCGACGTCGAGCTCGACATCGAACGCTACGTCTTCACCCTCTTCGCCAGGGAGGATGAACTCGCCCCGCGCGCAGCCGCTCGCCGCGAGCAAGAGGAGAGCTAGCCATAGGCCGCCCCGGGCCGTCCGTACGCGCGGTGGGTGGAGAGGACTTAGCGTGAGCATCATGGGGCCATCCAGGAGAAGCACGACAAGCAGGGAGGGGCAGTACCGAGCAGAAACTCCGGCTCGCATCGCGGCTCGGGCTTTTCTCACCCGAAATCTGATAGTACCATCCCAACCGCTCGCCCGGGACACGCTCTGGATCCTAGTCTTCCTGCGCCGGGGAGTCAAAGGCCGCGTCGTGGGTGCGCGTCACCCGAGCGCGCGCCCGCGAGGAGCGCTGGCCCCCGCCCCTACTCCGTGACCCACGCACGACCTGGCGCGCCATCCTACAGAGGTACCTCTATGCCCTCCCTGGACTTCACCACGCTGGTGCTCTCGTTCCGCGACACCGCCATCGCTCTCTTGGACGGTGAAGGGGACATCCCCGCGGATCTCGACGCCGCCGATGTCCAGATCGCCCTCTTGCAGGTCCTGGCCGACAAGACCAAGGGGAACCTGACCCAGGACGAAGAGGGGCTCCTCTACGCCGCGCTCGTGGAGCTGCAGCAGGCCGCCCGAGAGAAGCGGCGCCTCTAGGTCTCGACGCTGCGCTCGGTCCCTCGGTCCCCACAGGAGTGACATGTCCCTCGACCGCCTCTCGGAACGCTCCCAGCAAGCCCTCCAGGCCGCCCGCACCTACGCTGCGGACATGGGTCATCGCAGCGTGACCCCAGCCCACCTCGCGTTGGCGCTCCTCCACGACAAGGTCGGTGCCACCGCGCAGCTCCTCCAGCGCCTGGGCGCAGACGCCGATCGCCTCTCCCAGCGCCTGCACGAAGAGCTGCGGCGAGCGCCGCGCGACGGGCAGGGCAACACCGTGGAGTGGGACCCCCAGCTCAAGGCGGTCCTCGAAGACGCAGGTCGGCAGTCCCGGCGCGAGAAGGACGCGCTGCTGCGGACCTCGCACCTGCTTCTGGCCATCGCCGATGGCTCCCCCGGGGTCGCGCGTCGCGTCTTCCAGGAGGCCGGCGTGACCCGGACCGGGCTTGAGTACATGATGAAGGACATGCGCGACCAGCTCGTGCGTGAGGAGGCACCCCCGGCCCCTGCCAGAGCACCCCTGCGCGCTGCCGACCCGGTGAACCAGGACGGGGAGGGCAGCTACCTCGCGCGCTTCCCACACCTGCAACAGTTCGGCCGGGATCTGACCCAGCTCGCGCTCGACGGACGCCTCGATCCGGTCGTTGGTCGCGCGACGGAGATCCGGCGCCTCATCCAGATCCTCGGCCGCAGATCGAAGAACAACCCCGTCCTGGTCGGGGAAGCCGGTGTCGGGAAGACCAGCGTCGTCTACGGCTTTGTGCACCGCATCGCGCAGAAGGATGTCCCCTCCCTGCTGCAGGAGCGCAGGGTCGTCGAGCTCGACATGGGCGCGCTCGTCGCTGGCACCTCGCTCCGAGGACAGTTCGAGGAGCGCATCCGCAAGGTCATCCAAGAGGTCAACGAGTCCGAAGGGCAGATCTTGCTCTACATCGACGACCTCCACCTCTACGTCGGAGGCCAAGGGGAGAGCGGCTCCGCGGCCGGTCTCCTCAAGCCCGCGTTGGCAAGAGGTCAGGTGTCGGTCATCGGGACCACCACCCCTTCGGGCTTCCGAAACCAGATCGAGAAAGACAAGGCCTTGGAGAGGTTGCTTCAAGGCATCCAGATCGAGGAGCCCGACGAAGAGCAGTCGCTCGCCATCCTGAGGGGCGTCAAACAACGCTACGAGATCCATCACCGCGTCCGGATCATGGACGCCGCTCTGGTCGCCGCAGTCCGCCTCGCACGCCGCTACGTCATGGAGCGCCTGCTGCCGGACAAGGCCGTCGACCTCATGGACGAGGCGGCGAGCCGACTCCGTATGCAGATCGACTCCCAACCGACCGAGATCGATCAGCTCCGCCGTCGCCTCATGTCCCTCGAAGGAGAGAAGGAGGTGTTGCGCCATGAGAAGCGATCCGATGCGCTCGCGGCCCTCCAGCGCAAGACCGAGGAAGCCGAAGCCATCCGCCAACAGCTCGCGGGACTCGAGGAGCGGCTCGCCCAAGAGAAGGAGGCGTTGGAACGCCTCTCGCGCTTGAAGGCAGAGCAGGAGGCGACCCAGCTGCTCGTGGACAAGGCCCAGAAGGAGAATGACCTCGCCCGCGCCGCCGAGCTCAAGTACGGGGTGCTCGGCGAGCTGCAGCGGCAGATCGAGGCAGCCTCCGTGGCATTGGACGCCGTGCAAGGAGAAGGGCGCTTGGTGCGCGAGGACGTCTGTGAGGAGGACGTGGCGACGGTCGTCGCAGAATGGACCGGGGTGCCTGCGACGCGGATGCTGGAAGGTGAGCGCCAGAAGCTCTTGGCCATTGAGGAGCGCTTGGGGGCGCGTGTCATCGGTCAGATGCCGGCCGTACAGGTCATCAGCGCGGCCGTGCGCCGCTCGCGTGCGGGGGTACAGGAGCGCAACCGGCCGATCGGCAACTTCTTCTTCGTGGGGCCAACCGGCGTCGGCAAGACCGAGCTGGCCAAGGCGCTCGCCGAGTTCCTCTTCGACAGTGAAGACGCGTTGGTGCGCATCGACATGTCGGAGTACATGGAGCAGTCCAAGGTCAACTCGTTGATCGGCGCAGCCTTCGGCTACGTCGACAGCGACCGCGGGGGCCTCCTCACCGAGGCCGTGCGTCAGCGCCCCTACGCGGTCGTGCTCTTTGATGAGGCGGAGAAAGCCCACCCCGACGTCTTCAACATCTTGCTGCAGGTCCTGGATGAGGGTCGCCTGACGGACTCGCAAGGTCGCAAGGTCGACTTCACCAACACGATTATCATCATGACCTCCAACGTGGGGGCGCGCCGAATCCTCGATCTGTCCGGACGGGTGCCTTACGAGGAGCTCGACCGAGAGGTGCACACGATTCTGCGCGATCACTTCAAGCCCGAGTTCCTCAATCGCTTGGACGACACCGTCGTGTTCAACGCCCTCGACCGGGAGGCCATGGACCGTATCAGCCGGATCATGATCCGCAAGGTGCGGCGCCTTCTGGTGGACCAAGAGATGGATCTGGAGCTGACCGAGGCAGCGCGGCAGCGGGTCATCGACGTGGGCTTCCAACCGGAGTTTGGCGCTCGTCCCCTGCGTCGTGCGCTGCTCACCATGGTGCAGGACCCCCTCGCGCTCTTGCTCCTGGAAGAGCGCTTCGTGGCCGGCGACCGCATCGTCGTGGACGTGCACCCTGACAACCCGACCGGGCCGCTGACTTTTCGCAAGGGTTGAGAGGGTCGGCGCTGCGCAGCGGCGTCAGGACATCGCCGAGCACATGCGCCAGGCCAGGCTGGCCAGCGCGAGCAGCGCAACGAGCAAGGAGAAGACCCAGAAGGGGCGCTGGCCCTGCGTGGACGCGCCCTGTGGGGCTGTCGGCGCGGCGGGTGTCGCCGCTTGCGCGCCGGCGTCTGGGGGTTGAGCAGGCGGTCGACTCACCAAGGGGCCGGGGCTCAGGTTGCCAACGCGATCCGAGAGGTGGCGAGAGGGGTCCAGCCACGGTGCCGCGAGCGCGACCTCCGCGAAACCCGGCGTGCGGGCTGAGGGGAGGCTCTCCATGTCCAGGAAGGTCGCGACGCGTCCTGCGTTCGCGAGCCGGTTCTTGTGAAAGGGCTGCAAGCAATGCGCTACCAGCAGGCGGAGGCCCTCATGCGCCGCACCCAACGCCTCCCAGGTCGACGCTCGGAGCGGCGCGTTCGCATCCCCGGTCGGGCGTTCGCCGGTAGCCCAGTAGGCCAGGAGCAGACCGATGCTGTAGACGTCCGCGCGGGGGGTGAGGAACGCGCCGCTCGTCTCGCTCTCGATCTCCGGCGCGCTCCAGAGGGGATCGGTGCCGAGCCTCGAGAGCACTGGCCGCGTCTGCCTCAGGGTCAAGACACCCGCGCCGACGAGGCGCGCCCCGCCGGCCGCCAGGATCACGTGATCCGGCTGGAGGGCGCGTAGGACGTAGCGGCGCTCGTGCGCCTGGCCGATCCGCTCGATCAAGGAGCGCGCGGCGGGCAGCCACGTCGCGAGCTCCGGCGTACCCTGGCGCGCGATGCTGCGGCTGAGCGTCTCCCCCTCGAGGAAGGCGTAGGCGACCACGGGCTCTTCTCCATCGCGCTCCGTCGGCCATCGGAGCAGGCCTAGCGGCGATGGGAAGAGGGCGATGTCTGCCAGCGCCTCCAGATGTGCGTGCTCGGCAGCGACGAGCGCCCGACGTTCCTGCAGGACATCAGCGCTGAGCGGTTCCGGGTGACGCAAGGTTTTGAGGAGCACCCGCTCGCCCCGGGGAGAGAGCTCCCGAGCGAAGACGAGGTCGTGGTGGGGCCCCTCCAGGAAGACCTCTTGCGGCGAAAAGAGGGGGGTTCCGTGGTCGGCGTTGTCCTTGGCGGCGTCCATGCGCTAGAGGTCCTTGGTGTGAGAGAGGTCTCGCGCTGCTGACTTGGCGCCTTGCGTCCGGTCTAGGCGAAGGGCAAGTGAAATCGAGACGTCCGCAACGTGTGACGTCGGCCGGCGGAGGGCGAGCGCAGTGGAAGGAGAGCGGGTAGACATGGGCCAGCGGCAGGCCATGCTGGCCGCCCTGGCCGGGGTGCGCGCCGAAGGGACGCTGCAGAGCGTGGAGGAGCCGCGGCGGGCAGCCGAGTGGATCGCGCAGCTGGGCAGGCGCTACCCGGACCTGCACGTCCCCTTGGCGGACGCCCTGACTGGGCAGGCGCTGGTGGATCGCGGTGTTCGGCGCCTCTTGGACTTGGAGGAGCCGGCGCTTCGCGATCTTGTAGCGCGCGGGGCGCTCGCTCGCTTCGCCCTCCTCGCGTGCCAGAGCGCCTTGGTAGGGCGGTGGTTGCAGAGTCAACCAGGGCTCCTTGGTGACGAAGCGCGCGCGATCGATGCCTACAGCAAGGAGCTCGCTGAGCTGCGCGGCCGCGCGCGCGCGGAGGGCGAGGGGGCCTGGGTGCAGGTCGCGCTGCGGCTCCTGCGGGTGCGGCGCAGAGCGGCCTTTCTTCAGATTATGGAGGCGGAGATCGAGCGGCGCGTTGACGTCCTCGAGACGATGCGAGCGATCAGCGATGTGGCCGATGCGGCCGTTCTGGATGCTCTGGGGCTGGCGACGGCCTGCTACGGCGTCGAGGACCTGGGCGTCTTGGTCCTGGGGATGGGCAAGCTGGGCGCGCGGGAGTTGAACTTTGCCTCGGACATCGACCTGATCTACGTCTGCGCTCGGACACCCTCCGCCGAGGAGGTGCCGCGCTTGCAGTCCGCGGTGAAGCTCCTGACGCGGCTCCTTGATGAGCAGACCTCAGACGGCTTCGTCTTTCGTGTGGACCTTCGGCTGCGTCCCTTCGGCACGCAGGGGCCTTTGGTGGTGCCTAGCGAGGCGATGGTCGGCTACTACGAAGCGCATGGGCGCACGTGGGAGCGCGCGGCGCTCGTAAAGGCGCGGGTGATCGGCGCTGATCGGGGTGACGTCGGCGCGCGCCTGCTGCAGCGCTTGCAGCCCTTCGTGTACCGGCGCTACCTGGACGCTCAAGCGCTGCGCTCTGTGGCGGAGCTCAAGCAGGCCGTCGACAGCGCCCGCGGCCGGGCTGCGGCGCTCGGCCCGGGGCCGGGGTGGGACGTCAAGCTCGGGAAGGGTGGCATTCGGGAGATTGAGCTCTTCGTCATCGCGTTTCAGCTCGTGTACGGAGGGCGGGAGCCCAATCTCCGCGTGCCCGGGACCATCGAGGGGATGCGCAGGCTGACGGAGCTTGGTCTGATCAGCGCGCGGGACCTGATGCACCTGATTGAGGCGTACCGCTTCTTCCGGTGGGTTGAGCACCGCCTCCAGATGGACGAAGACCGCCAGACGCATCGCCTGCCCCAGAGCCCGGAGGGGGTGCGCCACCTGGCGTGGCGCCTAGGTTTCGAGGACGCGGAGGTGTTCACGCGGCGGCTGGCGAGCCTCGCAGCGCGCGTCGAGGCTCAGTTTGGGCGCCTGCTGGCGGACGCAGGCGCGGCGCCACCTGCGGCGCCGCGGTGGGCCACCTTGTGGGAGGATGGGCGCAGCGCCGAGGAGCGCCTCACGTGGCTCGCCGAGCAGCGGGTACACGAGGCAGCGCGCGTGCTCGCGCTGACGGAGCGCTTGGCTCAGCCACCTCGCGCCGTGATCGGGCGCTACGCGCCCTCGGCCGAGCGAGTCCCTGCGGAGGCCCTGGTGGCAGCGTGCTTGGACAGCGGCGGTGGTGCGGACGCCTTGTCCCTGGCTGGTGAGCTCTTGGAGCGCCGCGCGACCCGGACCACCGTGTTGGAGCTCTTGCGGGCGTCACCCACCTTGGCGACAGCGTTGGCTTCGCTCTTCTCTGCGAGCACGGAGCTGGGCCGCCGCTTCGTGCGGGAGCCTGTCCTGATCGAGCGCCTGCTTGCCGCGGCGGCTGCGCGGCGCCGCGAACCTGAGGTCCTCGCCGAGGAGTTCTCAGCGGAGATCGCGCGTGCCGACGCGGTGCCCGAGGGCATTCGCGTCGAGCGCCGCCAGGTCCTGCTGCGGCGGGCTCGCGCGGGGGAGGAGACGCGGGTCATGGTCGGGGTGCTGAGCGGCCGCGTCCCATGGGAGGAGGGCATGGAGGCGCTGAGCGATCTCGCCGAGGTCACGGTGCGCTTGGCGTGGAGGGAAGCGTGGCGGACCTTGGCCGACGCTGGTCAAGCCCCGCGCGCGCCCATCGGTGCGCTCGCGTTTGGAAAGCTTGGCGCTCGGGAGCTGGGGTTTGGCGCGGACTTGGATTTGGCCTTCGTGTACCACGGCGAGGCAGAAGACATGACCCCCTGCGCGCGCGCGGTGCAGCGCTGGCTCCGCGTCCTGAGTACGCCGATGGCTTACGGGAAGTGTTATGAGGTGGACCTCCGCCTGCGACCCGATGGTCGCCAGGGGACCGTCGTCACGAGCGTGTCTGGGTGGCAGGCCTACTACGAGGAGCGGGCTCATCCGTGGGAGTTGGTCGCGCTTTGGCGCGCACGCCCTGTCGCTGGACCGACACCCTTGCAGGCGCGACTGCGGGCCCTGCTGGTGGATGTACTGAAGGGTGGCTCTCCGCCGCATGTGCGTTCGAGCTGGAGCGAGGTCAGGGCCGCCCGCATTGCGGAGGAGAGCCAGGGCTTGCGCCTGGACATCAAGCGTGTCGCGGGTGGGCTCATGGACCTGGAGCAATCGCTGGCCTTGCTTGCCTGGGAGCAGTGGCGCCAGAGGCCTCGGGAGCGGCCTGTCTCGACGCTTGCGTGCTTGCGATACCTTGTGGATCGAGGCCGCCTGGAGCCCTCGGTGGCTACCGCCCTGGAGACCAGTTGGCGCTCCCTGCGTCGGCTGGAGTTGGAGCTTCGTTTGCGGGACCCTGGGTCGAGCCGGATGCCCGCTACTCCCGAGGAGCGTCGCCACGTCCTCTTGCGTGCCTGGCGTTCCTTGGGGCAGGTCGGTTGGGCGGTTCACGAAGAGGAGCGTTGGTGGGAGGGGGTTCTGGGCCCCGTGCGTGCACTTCTCGCCAAAGAGGGCTTGGCCGGGGTATAAGGCTGGTGAGGATGTCAGAGCGGTGACGCTGATTTGCCGCGCCCATGGGAGTTGCCGATGGCTGGAAGGTCGAGCTTCGTGCTGGTGGTCAGTGCGGTGGAGAGGGACCGAGAGCGGGTCACGGGGGCTTTGCGTGCGGAGGGCTTCGATGCTGCTCCCTGCGCGTCGCTCCTGGAGGCCATGCCTCACGTGCGCAGAGGGAGCGGTCTCGTGCTCTACGATCCGCTGAGCGAGCGCGGTGTCGATCTGGCGGCGCGTCGTCGCTTCGGCGCGCTCGACGTGGTGCTGTGGAGTGATCTTTTCGCTGGCGAGGTCAACCAGCGCCTGGCGGTGGAGCGCGATGGTTACGCGGACGTCTGGGGACGGTCCTTGTCCAACGAGGACCTGGTCGCGCGCGTCCTCCTGCGCCAGGGCAAGCCGGCGTCCGCCGCTGCGCCTGCTCTCGCGCAGTCAAATGTGGCCCCTCAGGCAAGCGCGGCGCAGGTCGTGGAGCGTGACGGAGCGGATGGTGCGGCGCTGTCTGGAGAGGCAACACCTCGCGAGACGGTGCCTCCCGACGCTGTCTCGACCAGGAGCGCCGACGTCACGCCTCAGCAGAGCGAGGCGGTGGCGCTGCAGTCCTCCCTGCTGGAGGACATGGCTGTCGACGTGGAGGGTTTCTTCGCCGCGGCCGATAGCATCTTCTCAGAGCGCGCGCCGACCGAGGCGAGCCACGAGGACGTGCGCTCCGCTCCCACGTCGCCGCGCGAGGACACCACGGCGCCGCGCGACATCCCGCCGACGGCACCCGCCCGCGCCCGCCGCTCAGACCCAGCCCGCGAAGCGAGGATTTCTGCTTTCTTTGAGGCTGTTCCCGCGGCACCCGGGTCCGGGGCAGCCCACGAGTCGGTCGACCTCCAGGAGCGCGATGAGGCACCGACCGGGCCTCAGGTGACCGTCATCGCCCCCGCGCCTCCCGCTCCTCCCGTAGCGGCCGCCTCGGCCCCGCGCACGGCACTTGGCTTGGCGGCGCCGGGTGCGACGCCGGTCCACCCTCAGCGTGCGGTGGACGCCGTTACGACGGAGCGCCCCGTGGCGCGCGGCGCGGCCTCCGGTCCCTCGGCGAAGGTGCCGGCACACGGGGCTGCGGTGCACGTTCCGCGCTGGTTTGATGCCGCACAGGTGGGCAGCGAGGGGTCGTTCCTGGACCACCATCTCCTCGCCATCTTGGGTTCGATAGCGTCGCAACGCTTCTCAGGGGCGCTGGAGATTGTCGGTGCGGAGGGTGCCTGTGTGGTCGCCTGCCACGCGGGCAAGCTGCTCTGTGCGGAGGTCACCGAGCCGAGCCTCGACCTTGCGGCGTATCTCCTCGCCAGCGGGTTGGTCGACGAGCGCACAGCGCAGCTCGTGCGAGAGTCTGCCGAGGCGGAGGGCGTCACGCAGGGGGAGGTGTTGATCCGCGCAGGAGCGTTGACGGTGGCCGCTTTGGCAGAGGCCGGTCGCGCCCACCTCCGCTGGTTGCTGGGGGAGGTGCACGCGTGGCGCGCGTCGTATCGCTTGGCAGCCGAGGCGACCGCTCCCGGTGAGGGTGTGGACGCCGCGACCCTGGTGCTCGAGCTGAGCATGGAGCGCGTGTCGGATGCGGTGGGCCGCGCCGCGATGCGCTCTGCCCAGGGGGCGCCGATGGTGTTGATCGCGGAGCGAAGCCCGACATGGCCTGCGCGGGGTGCATTGGCGGCCCAGTGGGCCGACTGGCGCGGCCGCGGCTCCTTCGTACCTGACCCTGCCGAGGGCGAGCAAGTCCGCCTCGCGCTCGCGTTGTTGGCTGGAGGCTACGCAGCCTTTCAGGAGTCCCCCGCGGCCCAGGGCGGGTGATTCAGCGGTGGGTGACCTGCGAGCGGGTGGGGATCATACCCTTGCGCGGGGGGGGAGCGGCGGCTAGGGGGAGAGACCTGGGAAGGTCCCGTGTATGCAACGTCACCCCAGCCCGGCAGAGGAGATGATTCAGCCTTCGGAGAAGATCTGGTTGGACGGCGAGCTCGTCGATTGGTCGAGCGCCAATGTCCACGTCCTGACCCACACCCTGCACTATGGCCTCGGCGCGTTCGAGGGCATTCGTTGCTACGAACGTGCTGACGGTCGCTCCCACGTGTTCCGCTTGGAGGATCACATCCGGCGCCTCTTTGACAGCGCAAAGCTCTGCATGATGGAGATTCCCTATACGGAGGGGCAGCTCGCGGAGGCCTGCAAGCAGACCCTGCGCGCCAACAAGCAGCGGAGCGCTTATGTGCGTCCCCTGGTGTTCCTGGGGGATGGCGCCATGGGTCTCTATGCGCTGACGAATCGCGTGCGCGTCGCGATCACGACGTGGGCGTGGGGCACCTACCTCGGGGAGGAGGCGTTGGAGCACGGGATCCGAGCGAAGGTGTCGTCCTTCCAGCGCAACCACCCCAACGCGATGCTGGCCAAGGGCAAGATCGTAGGGCACTACGTCAACTCCATTCTCGCCAAGCGTGAGGCGATGGCCGCTGGGTATCAGGAGGCCATCATGCTGGACCACGAGGGCTATGTGTCGGAGGCCAGCGGGGAGAACCTCTTCCTGGTGCGGGATGGTGTCGTCCGCACGCCTCCGTGGGGGTCGAGCATCCTGGGAGGCATCACCCGGGACTGCGTTCTCCACATTCTGAGGGACCAGGGGGTACCCGTCGTGGAGGCACGCTTCTCAAGGGATGAGCTCTATCTGGCCGACGAGGTCTTCCTGTGCGGGACAGCCGCCGAAGTGACCCCTGTCCGTGAGATCGACAACCGTGTCATCGGCCGCGGACGGCGCGGTGAGGTCACGCGCTTGGTGCAAGAGCACTACTTCGACCTCGTGCGAGGTGAGAGCCTCGCCTACCCAAGCTGGCTGGACTGGGTCTAGGCTAGTGTCCGGCGTGCATCCGCTCTGGCTCGGTGCGCTAGCGGCGCATGGGGGGTGTGGATGCGCAGGCGCAGGCGCGGGGGTGTCGCTGGCCGGAGCATGAAGGCCAAAAGGGCGCCTGGGTTGACTTGTGTGCGCCTTCCGGGAACAATCCGCTGCGGATGGATCGGGGATGGATGGCTGCGGCAGCCCAGGGTGGTCCGCGCGGAGGTGACACATGAACTGGACCGAGAGTCGGTGGAACAAGTTTCTGCTGCTGGGTGTGATCTTCGCTGCGTGGGCCTGCTCGGACGGGGGCGGCGGCGGTTGTGACGGGGGCTGTGACGGCTGCGATGGCTGCGGAGGCGAGGGGAGCGGGGAGGCGTATGTCTTTCCCTCCACCGGCTACCTCCTGCACCAGGCGATTCAGGTGAAGCTCACCGAGCATGGCATGGAGTTTATCGAGCAGAACTATCAGCCGATTTTGGATGAAGTGCTTGAGGACGGCCTCAGCTTCTGCGTGGAGCGCCTGAGCCCTGGGTTTGGCGCCGAGATTTGCCATGGCGAGCGCTGCGACGATGGGACGGAGGGGTGCCAGCTTGACGTCGGGATCAACGCCATCCGTCTGAACCCGCTGCAGCCCAACCGGCTCGAGGCCCGGGTGAACTTGCGCCTGGTCGAGGAACTCCCCTTCCGTATTCGGGCGATCGGGGTGAACTGGATCAGCTGCTACCTCGAGATCAACGGACCGAATGTCCCCGTCTCGGCGAACGTCTACTTCGACGTCCAGGCACCGCCCGGAGAGCGCACGCACCTGCGCATCGAGACGCCGGAGGGCGCAGAGCTCGACCGCTTGATCGACAACCTGAACCTGCGGGTGCGCCGAACGGGATTCCTGCAGCTGGCGCAGTGTGGGGTGCTGGATCTGCTGCGCCCCGTCATCACGGGCCTGCTGAAGGATCAGCTCGTTGGCCCCATTCGCGATGCGGTCGATGGCTTCACGTGCCGCCCTTGTGGCAATGGATGCCCTGGCGGCAGCACCTGCGACAGCCGTGACATCTGTATGGTGTCGGAGACCCGTTGCCTCGCGCAGGACCTCGGTCTGGAGGGGGAGTTCGATGTCGGCGGGCTGCTGGCTGATTTCGCACCTGGGCTGGACGCTCGTGTGGGCTACCTCGCGTACCTTGGCGACTATGCGAACGCGCTGCCACGGACGGATCCACGCCGTCCCGACTCTGGGTTGGAGCTTGCCGCTCAGCTCGGCATCGCGGTGGAGGCGAACGCGTGCGTGCCGGATCCCATCGCGTTTCTGCCACGGGGGATCGAGGGCACCCGCAGCCGCGCGCCGCGCAGCGCTGCGACCAACGCAGGGACGACCCCTGGCGGCGAGAACTACGCGGTGGGGATTGGTGTCGCTCGGTCAGGGTTGAACCTCGCGCTCTGGGGCGCCTGGGCGTCGGGCGCGCTCTGCTTGGGCATCGGTGCGGAGACGGTCGAACAGCTCACGACCAGCACCTTCAGCCTGCTGGTTCCGAGCCTGCGCGACCTGACGGGTGGTCGTAACCTCCCGATGCTCTTGCAGCTTGCTCCGCAGCGTCCGCCCGAGATTCACCTAGGCCTCGGTTTGGTGACCCCTGCGGAGCAAGGGCCTGGAACCATCGAGGAGCCTCTCCTTGAGCTGGAGCTGAAGGACCTCGACATCGACGCCTACATCTACCTGCATGACCGCTGGCTTCGTGTCTTCACGCTGAATGTCGACGCGCGCGTCCCAGCGGGTGTTGACGTCAGTGCTGGCAACGAGCTCTACATCTTGCTTGGCGATCTTCGGAACGCGTTCACGCGCGTCGAGGCGCGGGACGGGGAGCTGCTGGCGCAGCGGGATCTGAATGGGCTGTCGAACGCGCTGCCCACGCTGCTGGGAGCGGTGCTGCCTGCGCTGACGGACGCGCTCGCCGATCCGATCGAGCTCCCGGAGTTCTTTGGCTACCGCTTGCGGCTTGGACCTGAGAGTGTGCGCGGCGTGGACGCAGACCCCGTCACCGGAGCCTTCGAGACACTGGGGGTCTTCGCCGACATCGAGCCTGCCCCTGCGGTCCAACCGATGCGCGTCGCGCTGAATCCCCGTGTCGTCGCGCTGCGTCCGCGAGGTCCCCAAGGTGCGGAGCTGGCGCGCGCGCTGGAGGCGGTCGGTCAGGAGGGCACCACCATTGATCCCGCACTCTTCACCCTCGTCGCGACCCTGGCCGTTGATGCGCAGGGCGCGCCGGAGGGTTTCGAAGTGAGCTATCGGCGCGGGCAGGGCGCATGGTCGATGTGGCAGCGAGGTCCCGAGGTCACGCTCGCCGATGCGCGCTTGCTTTGGGAGGGTGTCCACACCTTCTCCCTGCGCGTGCGTCCGGCGGGCGCGCGGGGCATGACGCACGAGGAGATCACCCTCACTCATCGGGTCTCGTTGACGCCTCCGACTGTCGCAGTGGACGAGGTGTCAGCGGAGGGGGTCACCTTGCACGTCGGCCATCGCGTCTACGATCGCGACGAGCTGCAGGTCCGTGCGCGGTGGCCCGGACACAGGGACGCGTGGGTGTCGCTCTCTGGGGGCATCCTTCCTTGGCCGGAGAACGCGCAGGGTGAGCTCGCGCTCGAGGTCGACGCGCTCGATCCCTCGGGCAACCACGAGCGGGTGACGCTCGCCTTGAGGGTCCCCGGCGCCCCTGAGCCCGCGGCGCTCACCCCCGAGCCGGACGCTCCTGGCTGTGCCGCCATGGGTGGCAACGCTGGCGCTCCCTGGTGGGCGGTCGTGCTCCTGGGGCTCGTGTTCGTGGGGCGTCGCCGCCTTCTGCTAGCGGCCCTTCTGGTGCTGGTGGCCGGTCTGGGTGCTTGTGGGGACGACAAGGCCGCGAGCGTGCTGCAGCCCTGCGATGAGGAGGGCGGCTGCCCAGAGGGGCTGACCTGTGTTGACGGATTCTGCGTGGCGCTGCCGCCTCCCGAGGTCCCCGATTGCACGTCTGCGAGCGATTGTGAGGTCGGTGAAGCGTGCGTGGACGGTGGGTGTGCCGTGCCGACATGCACAGGCCGTGACGATCGCTGCGACATCCGCTGCCCCGAAGGCTTCTCGGGCCAGTGCCACGAGGGTGGGTGCATCTGTGTCCAGTCCTGCGCAGGTGGGTGCACCGGCGACACCTTCTGCTGCGAGACGGCTGGCGCCTGCCAGCCCTTGCCCGATCCCTGCGCTTCGCAGCGCTGCCCTGATGGCCAGCGCCCAGAGCGGGAGCGCTCGGCCACAGGTGATCCCTACACCTGTGAGGTTGTCGCTGGGGCCTGCGGCTGCGTGGATCTCGATCCCCTCCCCATGGGTGCCTTGGGACCTTGGTTGGATGCGAGCGCGTCTCCCGATGGCCTCCTCGCGGTGGTGACCTACAACGCGACCTACGGGGATCTGATGCTGGGCGTGTACGAGTCGCAGGAGATTGTGTGGCGCTACCTCGATGGTGTCCCGAGCAGCGGGCCCATCACCGGGGCGATCGCTGGTCCTCGCGGTGGTCTGGCGGCACCGGGAGACAAGGTGGGGCGCCATCCGTCGCTCGCCATCGCCAGCACGGGGCGCGTGCACATCGCGTACGAAGCGGAAGAAGGGAGCGCTCCCAACAGCCTACGCTACGCGACGGGCAGCAACCTCAAGGCCAATGACTTCGTGTTCATCACCGTCGATGACGAGGGGCCGACCGCGCTCTACACGACGATCACGGTCGACGCCGAAGACCGCCCTTGGATCGTGTACCTGCGGCCGCGGGTGCAGGAGCTGGAGGACGCTGTTGAAGGCATCGCTTCGTACACGGCGGAGCTGCGTCTGGCCCGGGGGCTGACGGCGACCCCGTCTGGGCCCGATGACTTTGAGCGTTTCGTGATCGCGACAGGGGCACTCACGGATCCCTGCGGAGGCCCGTGTCCTGCAGGCACGCTGTGCCGGCAGGACCGCAACCTCTGCCAGGTGACGCAGCGCCGCGGCTGCGACCCCGAGTGCTCCGGGAACGCTCGTTGTTTCGACGACACCTTGGCTGGGGTGCTCTCCTGTGCGGTGCCTGCACCCTCGACGCCTTTCGAGCCCCCCTTCGCCGTCTTTGGCATGCACCCCCGCACGGCTTGGTTGCCGACTGGCGAGCTGGCTGTCGTCAGCTACGACGCCCGCGTAGGCGATTTGGTGATGACGACCGTGGACCCCGAGGACCCCGCCGCGGCGAGCTCGCGTGTCTTGGATGGAGCGATCACGCTGCCGGATGGAACAGAGGCCAGGACCGGCGTCGTCGGCGCCTTCCCGGACGTGTTGGTGTCGGAGACAGGAGAGATCTTCGTGACCTATATGGATGTCCGCGAAGGAAACCTGCTCTTCTTGAACGTTGGGACGGGCGCCGGTGGCGTGGTCGACGACGGGCTCCGACCCGCATCCCCGCCCATCAAGATCGCGCGTGTTGGATCTGGCGGCGCGCTGCGCGAGGTCGACGGACAGCTCACCGCTGTCTACTTTGATGCGACCCGCCACGAGGTTGTCGAGAGCCGCTTCTCCTTCGACGGGCAGCAGTGGGCTTGGTACCCCTCGGAGCTCGACGGCGGGAGCCGCAGCGGCACTTACCGAGGCATGGTGGGCCTTTACTCCCGCCTGGTGGTCGCGGCCGACGGCAGCGCGTGGGTCGTTGCGCACCGGACGAACACGAGGGCGACGCCACCGCAGCGGGACATCGTGGTGATCCCGCGGTGACCGCGCCCTGCGCCCTGCCGACCCTTGCCGAAGCGTTCCTCAGGTCGTAGTCCTAAGCGCTGCCCGAGGGACGAGGCCCCTTGTCGCGGGTGGGGCGTCTGCCCTGACGCGGCCCGCCTGCCCACGCGCAGCGCCGGTCGACGCTTTCGTATTGCTCCCTCTGTGTCGCCGTGCTTCGACGACGGAAGTTCTCCCACCCCTACCGTTGGTTCTTCTGGCTCGTCGCGTTCAGCGTCTCTCTGCTCTGGTTTTTTGACCGGCATCCTTGGGAGCTGAGCACCGTCGATGCCGTCGCGGAGGCGCGTCTACCACGCCACGCTGCGAACAGTGACGTCCTGGTGCTCTTGTCTGATGCGTCGCGCAGCGAGGCCGCAGCCCGGGGCGAGTTTGATCCTAGCGCGACCTGGATCGACGTCTTTCGACAGGAGATCGGGCCCGTACGCGTCGCCGACATGGCGGAGGTGGATCGGGCGCTCCTTCAGGAGCATCGCTTCGTCGTGGTGACGCGAGGAGCCAGCAGTGACCCTCGGATGGAGGCTCTGGCGCCCGTGGTGGAGGAGGTAGTGCAGGCTGGCGCGCGGGTGGTGCTGGAGCTGCCGCAGGGTACGCTCAGGCGGCAATACGGCGCCGATGGCCAAGGCGGGTGGCGCACGCCCCGCGTTATTACGAGTGTGGCGCACCTTCCCCCGGACGAGCTGCTCCTCGCTCAGCAAGTTCCTTTGCCCACACGCTTTCTTGGGTCGACCCGGCCCCAGGTAGAGGCCGAGACCTTGCTCGCGATGGACGGAGCGCCCGTCGTCTACGCGCAGGCGCGCGGCTTGGGCTGGATCTTCGTCGTAGACGTAGACGTGTCAGGTTTGCTCTACAACCTGCAGCACGGGGTCGCCGAGGACGGGGGGCGTGTACGAAGCCGCGAGCCCGGGCAGCCGATCACCACAGCGGACATGGTGGCGAACAGCGCGCTCTTCCGCTCGTCGACGCCCTACGCCGACGTCTTCGAACGCCTCCTGGTGCATGCCGTCTTTCGGCACGGGGAGCCGCTTTTTGCGTTGTGGCCCTATCCGAACGGAGCGCGCGGAGCGCTGCTGCTCTCGCATGAAGCCCGCCACCATGGCGGGCGTCCGCTGTGGTTGTCTGTCCACGAGAGGAGCCTCCAGGCCAGGACACCTACCTTTCTGCCTACCCCACCCGAGGATGCCGCCCCTGCTTGGCTGGCACGGGGGGACGAAGTTGGGCACGCGGCGTTGTTGTGGAATCCACGGCCAGAGGCAGGGGGACAGTTTCGTGCGAGACGCTTCCTTGGATTCGCGCCCTTGCGCCGGCCCCTCTCCCTTCAGGAGCAGCGCCAGACCCTGGAGTCCGCGCTTGGGCGCGGTGCCGACGTACGTGGCGTGCGTGTCGTCGGCGGTGCGTGGCACAGCGACCGCTACCTCTACCATGGGGTCATGGAGGCCGCTGGCCTGCGCTATTCGGCGACTTTTGGACCCACGGAGTCGACACCCCAAGGCTATCTCTTTGGGACGTGTCAGCCGGTGACCCCGCTGGGGCCAACGGGCGCCCCATGGCGCATGCAGGAGGTTCCGCTCTGCTTTTTGCGAGCCCAGACCGACGAAGAGCGGGCACACCTCTTGGACGCAGTCGAGCGTGCGCACGACAACGTGTGGGCCGTGCACCTCTTGACCTCCACGGACCTCTTGGTGAGCGCCGAGGGCTGGGAGACCTTCGCTGCCTGGCGTGACGCGACCGCGGATGCGCAGCGGCGAGGTATGTGGATCGGTGGGCCGGGTGAGTTGGCCACGTTCTGGCAGCGGCGGGCCGAGACGGAGCTGCGGGTCAAGAGCTGGGAGGTACGGACACGGACCAGCGAGGGTGAGCCGCGGGTTGTCGACGTGGTGGTCGAGGCGTCGACGAACACGCGCGGGATGGTGTTGATGCTCCCGGCGTCCATCGGCGCTCTGCGCCTCGAGTCGGTGAGCCGCGGTGTCGCGCAGGTCCAGGCTGCGGCGTCCGCTGCCCGCGTCGATACCCAGACCACGACCTTCTTGGGGCGAGACGTGCGTCTGTTGCCACTGCAGACGGGCTTCTCCACCATTGCCATCCGTTACCAGCGATAGCCCTTATGCCCCGCTCTCCCGCACGCAGCCTCTTCGGCAACCTGCCACGTCTGGAAGTGGTGTTGACGCTGCTCCTCGTGGCGACCTACGCTGCCTGGCCCTACCTTCGAGGCCCCATCCGTCTGGCGGCCCCAGTGGACGAGCAGGCCCGTGCACCAGCGCCCAGTCCCGGACCGGCTCGCGACGTCCTGGTCGTTCTGGGAGCGGGGACACGGGCGGTGGGGGAACACGCGAGCACGGACGAATTCTGGCTGAACGCGGTGGAGCAGCATGTCGGTCGTGCGCGGATCGCCGACCTTGGGTCGATAGACGAGCGTGAGCTCGCCCAAGCGCGGTGGTTGGTCATCACCCGTCGGGCCTCCGCGCAGCTCGATCCCAGCCAGATTCGTGCTGTCGAGCAGTGGGTTGCGGAGGGGGGCAGCGCCCTGCTGGAGATGCCGGAGGGACCTTGGCGCACCTTCTCCGTCCAGAACCTGGCGGCGACGCCGCGACGCGCGACGCGCAACATTACGAGCTTTCCAGGTTCGCTCAGTCGAAGTGATATCCGCGATGACCTTCTAGAGATGCCTCTGCGCAGCCAGCTTGTCCCCTTTCGGCCGGAGGGGTGGGTAAGGGGACGCGACTACAACGTATTGCTGGAGGTGGACGGGTTGCCCGGGGTGGTGAGGGTCCCGCACGGCAAAGGTCAGGCGCTCTTGCTCCTCTTCGAGTACAGCACGAGCGCCGTCCAATGGATGCAGGGGAGCCCGGATCAGAGGCTCGGCTGGGCCGTCCCGGGGGACGCGGAGACGCCCGAGACGCTGTCACCCAGTGTCGCTGAGCTGGTCGCGGAGGAGCTGCGGCGGCCAGTGCTTGTGCCCTTTCTCGACCTGCTGACGCGAAACCTCCTTCACCTGATGGACGAGGTGACGCCGCTGGCGCGCCTTTGGAACGCTCCAGGCACGCACCGCGGGGTGTTGCTGGTCACACACAGTGAGGCGAGCCATCCGGAGCTCCTGCCGCTGCTCGCCGAGCTGGGGCAGCGGGAGGGGCGTTTGGCCACGTACTACGTGCGAGCCGGCCATCACGACGCGGCGACGCTCACGCGTTGGGCGAGGCGGGGCCAACGCAGCGAGTGGCTCGGGGTGCTGCCCGAAGATCCCGCGGCCCCGACGGCGACTTGGCGGGCCTGGAGGGTCCTCCCGACGTCGCGTCCGCTCTCGCTTGGCGACCAGCTCGGCCAGCTCAACCAGGATCTGCGACCCTACCCTGGGGCGCTCACACATCGGGCGTGGCATGGCGTCTGGACGGAGGAACCGGCGGTCTATTTCGCCCGCTTGCAAGCGCTGGGGGTCGTCATGGACACCAGCCTTGGGAGCGCCGCCGGGCTGCATCCCGCCTCGCGGGAGGCCTATGGTTACGTGCACGGTACCGGGCTTCCCTTTCGACCCTTGGACACCAACGGGCACCGCTTTCAGCTCTTCGCGCTTCCGGTGCACAGCTCGGACCGGTCGCAGAGCTTCACGTGGCAGCGTCTGCGCAAGCTGACCATGGACGCGGCGAACCGCTATCACACGACCCTGCTCGTCGATGCCCGGGCCGACACCCTGGAGGAGGCACCGAGCTTTGACGCGGTGGAGGCCCATCGCTTGCTGTGGCGTACGGCAGAGCAGCAGGGTCTGTGGGTGACGACGATGGAACGCTATGTCGACTTCGTCCTGCGTCGACAGGCATCTCATGTGACGACGCGACCGGGGCCCGAGGAGGGGAGCCTGGAGGTGCGCGTCACGCTCGTGGGGGCCGCTGTGCAGGACGAGGGCGACCTGCCGCTGACGCCCTCGATCGCGCTTCCCGCCCGCCTCCATGGTCAGAGCCCGGAGTCGTTGCGGGTGAACGGGAGCGAAGTGGACCTGGCGACGCTCCCCTTGACCGCGGACCGGGTGCAGCTGCTCCTTGCGCTACCGCCTGGCGAGCACGTGGTCGTCATCCACTATGGGGTGGGCCAGGTGGCGCCTGAAGCTGGCGTGCGTCCCTGACCGACACGCTGTGCTGCCTCGCCCCTGGCGCTACCGGTGCGTGCCCTGGCCAGCGGCTTGAGGCGCGGGGCAGGTGGGGCCCCGGTGCTCGCTAGCGGGCGTAGGGAGCGGGTCGCGTGCCGGCGGAAGGGTCAGGGTGTACACCGGAAGGCGCGGTAGAAGAAGCGCCTAGCGTTCTCGTCGTCTTCCAGACGTTCGACCCATTGGACGACGTAGCCACGCTCGGTGGGCACGGCGTGGAAAGTGATCATGCGGCTCACGTCGAGGTTGCGCTCGGCGACGGGGAAGGGGAGGCCGACCTGCTGGCCGTCGCGCCCGAAGCGGGTGAGCCAGAGTCCCGAGCGCTCCTGACGCCGACCGGTGAAGAGGAGGAGCGACTCGTTGACTCCGTCGACCATGGCGAGCGAGGGGCGGGTGGACAAGGTATGGGTGAAGTCGGGATCGATCCGCTGCGGTGTTTCGGCGTCGAGCCTCGTGCCCTCGCCACTGAGCCTCAATGCCTGTAGCGTGAAGGCGCCGTCAGCTTGTCGCTCGCGCCAGACGACGGTGGCGTTGGGTCCCCCAGAGCCGATGGCGACGTCCGTGACCGGGCTGGTTGTAGAGTGCCAGGGTGCTGGCGTTCCCAGGGAGGCGCCCTCGTTCGGGAGGAGGCCACCGACGACCCGCGACTGGCCGCCCTCTTGGATGACCGTGCCGAAGAGCACCCCCGCGTTGGAGCGCGCCATCCCCGACCAGCCGCGCACGGTTGCGGTGCCTGAAGGAAAGACGATGGGTTCGCCGAGTAGCGGCGCACCGAGGGCGTTGAGCCTCAAGAACTGGAGCTTTCCGACGGTTTCGGCGGTCTGCCCGGGCGAGCGCTCGAACCAGGCTGCCCAGAAGCCGCCGGAGCGGGTTCGGAGCTGCAGCGCGAGCGGCTGCTGTCGACGGTCGGCGACGCGCTGCACGGGTCCGAGGGCGTAGACCGGTTCGTTGGGGTTGAACTGCATGGCGCGACCAACGAGCCTGTGCGGCGTGCCGGCGGAGCGGGGGTCATTCTCTAGCCAGAGGGTCAACAAGATGTCCTCTGTGGTCCCGACTTGTGCGCCGCGGGACCAGAGCGCAGCGGAGTTGCGCGTCCGGTTGTCGGTGCCCGGGTTAGCGGTCGAGAGCGGGACAGCCTCGGGTCCAGGTTGGAGCAGCCCGCCATCTTCGATGCTGTAGAGCAGGATCTGCACAGGTTGCGAGGGCGCGTACTGGAGGGTGGCGAAGAAGGGGAAGAGCGCAGCGCCCGAGACCTCACGGAGAGAGGAGACGAGCTCGCCGGACTCCCGGGTCGGGCCGAGGGCGATGCAGCCGGAGCCAACGCAGACACTACGCCCGACGTCACAGGCGAAGCCAGCGGCGCAGTCGGCGTCCAAGCGGCAACCCGTGAGGCAGGCGGTGTTGTCCGCATTGCAGACGTAGGGGGTGCAGTCCGCAGCGACGTCGCAGTTGGGCTCGACGTCGATCAAGAGCGAACAAGCGGAGAAGAGGATTAGCCACAGACCGCACAGGGCGAGTCGACTCCAGCACTTCATTCGTGATACCTCCTGCTGGTCACCAACCGAGCACGCATAGCAGAGCTTCGCTGCGGGGGCCATGACTTTGCGACGCTCTGGCGCGGGTGCTGCGATATGGTGACAGGGGGTGTGGTTCATGGTAGGATCCTGTCGTTCTGCAGGAGGCGCGGGAGAGGATGGCGCGGCGTCGCCTCTTGGCTGCCCCGCGCTTTGGAGCCTAGGGGCGCGGCCTGTGCGTCAGCTCTCTGCCCTGTCCTCGCCCCCTCCTGCGCTCGTCTAGCTGGGTTCTTGATTGTCTGGGTTCTTGTTGTCTCAGTTCCTGTATTCTCCGTAGGTTCTTGTTCTTCTCCGTGGGTTGTGAAGCCATGCCCGACTCCCGACACCTTGTCTGCTGGTTCGTCCTTCTGGTGGGGGTTCTTGTACCCGCGCTGGCTATGGGACAGGACGACGTGCGACGTGAACAAGCGCGGCGGCTTGTGGACATGGGCGCTGCAGCCTTCAACGAGGAGCGCTTCGACGAGGCCGCGATTCTGTTCCAGGAGGCGTTCAACCTCGATCCCCACCCGAACCTCTTGTTCAACATCGGTCGCGCGCACGAGGGTATGGGCGACTTCCCAGCGGCGCTGCACTTCTACCGCCAGGTGCAGGAGATGTCGCCGGCCGGCCGCGTCCGGGATGTCGTGACGACCCGCATTCAGGAGGTCGAGGCGGTGTTGGTGGAGCAGGGATACGATCCCGCCACGGTGACCTCCCAGACCTACGTCCCGCGGGGGACACTGCGGATCGAGACCGAGCCTCCTGGAGCGCGGGTGTTCGTCAACAATGATTTCACCGGGCTGACCCCGCTGGAGCTGCCTCGCGTGGACGAGGGCAGCGTGCAGATCCGGCTCACGATGGAAGGATTCCATCCGATCAACGACGTGGCCCGTGTGCGGGGGCGGCAGGTGACGCTGGTGAGGCATCGGATGGAGTCGCGGACATCGCTCGATTCCTACGTCCCTCCTGAGCCGGGCACGGTGACCATTCGCGGCCCCGAGCGTGGCATGGCCGTGTACATCGACGATGCGCGCTTCGGTTTCACACCCATCGAGGAGGCCGTGCTCGCGCCTGGCTCGTACGCGCTCCGCATCGAGCATCTCGGGTACCGCCCCTACGTGAGCACGCTTACCGTGCGGTCTGGCGAGACGCAGGAGCTGGTCGCTGAGATGCGCCGGGAGGGGATCGGTCCTGAGGATGGCCCGACCGCGATTCGGCGTGCTGGGACCGTGATGATGATCGTGGGAGGCGGTGTGACGGCGATCGGTGCAGGGATCGGCATGTATGCGTGGTCGCAGTCCCAGGCCTACAACAACGATCCAGCCAGCCCTGACCGAGCGGCGACGCGGGATCGGGCGCTTGGAGCCGCGCTCGGAGCGGACATCGCGCTCGGTATTGGCGTCGGTGTCGCTGCGACGGGTGCGCTCTTGCGCTTTGTGTTCGGCAAGGAGCGTCGAGAGCGCGATCCGGATTTCGACGGCCTGGTGCTCCAACCCCTGGGGAGCCCCTCAGGGGGGGCAGGGGGGGCCACCCTGCAGTGGCGGAGATCTTGGTAGGGCACTTGCGGGGAGGCCCGTTGTGGTGCGCCACAGGGTATCGCCCCCGCGTCCAGGGACCTTGACCGCATCGCCCAGGATGGCTTAGCGCAGGGGGGGCCAGTAGAGCCTGCTGGCCCCGGCAGCGTAGGGAGGAGGAAGACCTTGAACACGACAGCGCGCACAACCGAGCCTTTGTCCGCCTTCTTTGCGCCCAGGAGCGTCAGCTTCCAGGTGCTCAGCGGGCCCAGCGACCTCGGCGAATCGTTCCTTGTCGAGCGGAGCCAGTTTGCCATTGGGCGAACTCGGGGAGATGTCGTGCTGGAGCATGACCCCCTCATGGAAGACGAACATGCGTCGCTGGCCTGGGTCGACGGGGACCTTGTGCTGCGTGACCTGGAGTCCACGAACGGGACCTATGTCCGCCTCCTTGAGCCGACGGCGCTGGTGGGAGGCGACATGATTCGCCTGGGTAGCCAGGCCTTTGTGTTCGAGGTCATGGAGCCCCTGCATCCGACCGAGGTCGGCGGCGCGCGCTATCTCGGTAGCTCGGAGCAGCCAGGGAGCTTCCGCTTGGTCCAGATCCTCGACGGCGGAAGAGAGGGGATGGCCATTGTCGACCGAAACGACGACGTGACCCTCGGTGCCGCTGGGGCGATCGTCGAGTTCCCCGAGGACCGCTACCTCTCAGCGCTCCACGTGCGCATCTACCGGTCCTCCGACGGCAGGTACCTGTTGGACGACCTGGGCAGCGTCAACGGGACTTGGCTGCGTCTACGCGAGCCTTGGAACCTGCAGGAGGGCGATCAGATCATGGTGGGGTCGTCCATCCTCCATGTCCGCCTCGCTTGAACCCTAGCCCTGAGGCAGGATCCAGTCGCGGACCTCGGTCTCCCAACCCAACGTGGTCTCGGCGACCCAGCAGAGGACCCGCTCCCATCCCATCGCGATGCCAGCGCTAGGCGCTAGCTTTGAGAGGCCATCCAACATGGCGTCGGGCATAGGGTAGAGCGCTCGCCCGAGCGCTCTACGCTCCTCCAACGCGTCGATGAAGCGCTCGCGTTGGACCGAGGCGTCGACCAGCTCGTCGTAGCCATTCGCGGCTTCCAGCGCTTTCCCGCCGCGGGGCGTAGGGAGGTAGAGCTCCAGTCGCAGCGCGACCCGAGGGTCTCGCGGATCGAGACGCGAGAGCGCCGCCTCGGACGCCGGATAGTGCGTGAGGAAGCAAGGCCCGGTGGAGCAGAGAGCAGGCTCGACGAGGGAATCGAGGAGGAGCGCAAAGGCCGCGCGTTCGTCCCATGCCTTCGGGATGTCCACGCCGCGTTCCGCGGCGGCGCTTCGCCAAGCGTCGAGGTCTACCACCAGCAGGTCCACCCCCGCGTAGCGCAGGAAGGCCTCTCGGCAGGTCACCTGCGCGAAGGGAGCATAGGCGGTGCGGAAGGGATCGCGGCCGCCGAAGCGTGCCGCTGCACCGTGGCAGAGCCGACGAATCAAGCGCTCACAGTCCGCGGCGAGGGTGTCGATCGACGCGTTGAGCCGGTACCACTCAAGCATGGTGAACTCCGGCCAGTGACGCTGCGACGGGGGCTCGTCACGCCAGACAGGCCCCAGAGCGTAGACGTCACAGCCGAGCGCGGCGAGGCTCGCCTTGACCGCGAGCTCTGGCGAGGTGCGGAGGTAGTAGCGTTCCCATCCGAGTGCTTCCGCCGCGCGCAGCCCGAACGCGCCGAGCTCGGGCTCCATGCCGGGGTTTGGCACCGCGCAGGGGGGGAACACTTCCAGCAGCCCCTCGTCCTCCATGAAGCGCCTGAGATGCTGTGTCAGGCTTGCGCGCAGGAGCGCGCGCTCCCGCAGTTCTGGATGCGTCATGAGCGCTCCTCGAAGGCGGGCGGGAGCGTCGCACGCTGACGCATGTCGTGGAGCGAGGGGCTTGCGCATAACGCGGACCTACGCCACTTGCTAGGGCGGTGGGGCGGAGCACAACGCTCGCTAAGGCCGCACGTGGTGCCCCTGGGGCAGTGGTTGCGGCAGCCGATCGACGCGGAGGGAGAGAGATGAATCAAGCGCAAGTGTTTCGAGTGGATGGCATGACATGCGGGCACTGTGAAGCGGCGGTCCGCATGGTCTTCGAGCAGTTGCCGGGGATCGTCGAGGTGCGCGTCGATCGCGCCGCAGGCCTTGTCAACGCCCTTGGGGAGGGTGCCATTGACACGGCCGCGCTCGCAAGGGCTTTGGAAGACGAGGGCTTCAGCCTGGTGAGCGAGGGGGCTTGATGCCTCGCGCAGACCTTCGTTCGCGCCGAGGGGCTCTGGATGAGGCTCTGCTGGGAGCCGTCATGGCTCTCCTCTCCTTGGGGACCTGCGCGATCGTCGGTCTGGGAGGTGGCGGCTGCTACTCGCACGCGCAGTACCTCGCGTGGCAAGAGGAGCGCAGCGTTGACCTCGTCGACGAGCTCGGCGAACTCTACACCTGCTCCGAGGCGCTCTTGGCGCACCGCTCGCTCGACACGGGCCTCGCCGATGGCCGGCGTATCGTCGTGAGCGCCTGGCAGAGTGAGCCGGCCTCGGGGGACGAGCCCGCGATACGTTGGCGCCTCATCCTCGAGGTCATCGTCGATCCGAATCACGGCCCAGGTGTGCGCGTGACGCGCGATCGACAAGGGTGGTCCGGCAGCGACGAGCCGGCGTGGGATGCACCCGCGCATCCAGGACCGAGCGGCGCTGGGTGGCAAGCGCTCGCACGGTCGTCGGCGGATGGCGTTGAAGAGCGTGAGGTCGGGAGGTGGGTGCAGGCCTGTTGGCGAAGTAGCTTCCAGCGCCGTCACGGGAGCAGGTGAGGGTGCGCAGGTGGTCGGGGAAGGCGCTCTCTATATGGGGGGCTTGAGCCTCGGCGATCGCTCGCTGAGCCGCGGGGTGCGCTGACGGTGTGGCCCCTACTGTCTCTGAGCCCCGGCGCGTGGTCGGCGGCGTCGTTTTGCGTGACGTCGAGAGACAGAAATCGCGTCAAGCGATGTCTCCCTGCTGTGAAATTCTTTGTGTTCGTCGTGAAAAGGACATAATGGCCATCCGATCAGCGTGGGTGTCGAGCGGGAGAGGGGGGGTGGCCCACGCGCGTACCTTTCGTGCGATGGGCGGTAGCGCCTCGGTGTGACGGGACAGCGACACAATGGCGATCATGGGACATAGCCCGTCCAGGGGCGCGCTCCGAGCTGCGAGCGCCCTGCAACCGCCGGCTGGGCTCTTGAGCGGCTTGGCCCTCCACCCACAGGGTCACCGGGTGGTGACCTTCTCGGGAGACGTCGCGTCGGGGTTGACCTTGTGGTCAATCGATCCGCCACGCCGACTGAGTCATCAGGCCTTTCCTGCTGGGCTCGCGGATGTCGGCGCAGAGCTCTCCGAGTCGTGGTGGCCCTTCGCGTGGCGCTTCCACACGGAGCCGGTGCCACCGCATGCGCTGCCCGTCGTGGATCTTGCGGCCTCGCGCCGCGGTGACGACTTCGCGGTGGCCACCGGACGTAGCGTTCGTCTGGTGCGCATCAGCGAAGACGACTCGGACCTGATGGATCGGGGTGTCCGGATTCCTGTGCAGGAGGGGGCAGCGGCCCGTGTCGCCCTGAGCGCCAAGGCGCAGCGTCTGCTCGTGGCGGACACAGCCCGTCACGTCTCGGTGTGGACCATCGGTGAGGATCCCTCCGCCTTCTCTTGCGACTTTCGCTTTCGCATCAGCCAGCGGCCGCACGTGTTGCAGTTTCTGTGGGCCGATCGGCTGGCTCTCTGCGGGGACGACGTCGGCCGGATCACGTGCTGGGAGCTGCAGGGAGGGGAGCGGCACCTCCAGTTCCAGGCCCACCGTGGCGTGGTGCGCGCGGCGGACTTCTGTGTCCAGGATCGCCTGCTTGTAACCGCTGGTGACGACGGCGCGGCGCGTTTGTGGGACCTCGAGCAGGGCGCACAGCGCGGCCCAGATATGCAGCATGAGGCGCCGGTACTCAGCGCAGTCTTCGCGGGCGGGGGGAAGTTTCTGCTCACGTCGTCTACGGATGGTCGTATCACCGCGTGGGATACGCGCAGCGGCGAGCCGCTTGATCACCTGCTGTTGGGCCCGGAGCCCATCTCGCTGGCGACCACGGATGTGCGTGGCGTCACCGTCGCGTCCCGTTTGCGCGCGATCCACCTTATTCACGTGGACTTTCAGGCGCTTCAGGCCATGCGACAGGGTGGGCGCCCGCCCCTCATGGCCGGCCCCGTGCTGGCACCCCAGGCCGGACGGACCTCACTCTCGCACGTACCCCCCCGAGCCGCGAGCACCAGCGAGAACAAGTCTGGCGGGGCGCCCATCGGGTCCGTGATGCCTTCCGACGTCAGTGGCGTGCACGCGCTGCATTTCTTTGGGGAGCCCGGAACCACGGGGCCCCGACAGACTTCGACCATGGCGCGACTGGCCCCCGCTGAGCCAACGGTGCCCACTTTCGCGGGCAGCTCCCCGCATCTCTTTCAAGTCCCCCCGGCTGCTGCGGTCCGTGGCCGACTGCCGATGAGCGCCCAGACGGGAATTCTGCCTGCGATTACGGCGCCTCCGCCGCAGCTCATGTTCGATGCTCTGGATGTGTCGCACGAGAGCCCGGCGGAAGCCGTCGCTCGCCAGAGCGCCGAGACGGGGCCCTCGCCAGCGAGCAACCCCTACGGTCAGCACGAGGTGTCGCGGATGACCGCCCTGTCAGCGCTGCGCGGGCAAGGTGCGGACCCCGCGGGAGGAGGGGCAGCGCCTCCCGCCGCGCCGCCACGACGGCTGACCCTGACCGCTGAGGTGGCCGCTGTCCCGCTCCGTCCTCCTGCGGACCCGCCACCCGCCGCGGCGGTTCCGCCGGTGTCGGTCGCGGCCGCAGGGCCAGGTGGCGGCGGCCGGGATGCGGCCCCCGTGGCCACCTCGGAAGCGCCGCAGCGCCCGACCAACCCTACGGGTGACCCCCTGGGATTCGAAGGGGCCGCCGAGGTAGGGTATGCGCGCGGTGTCCGGAGGCCCGTGCCAGCCGAGGAGCCCCCTCCCTCGGAGAAGCCTCCCCAGCGGGCCTCTGCCCCGATCGCGCTCCCCTTCTCGCTCATCACGCCCTTGGGCACCCTGACGGCCGCGCTGCTCGGTGCCGTGCTGGCCACCGTTTTCTCACTGGTCTTGGTCGGACAGCCCTCCGCTGAAGAAGCGCGTGCGGCGATTGAGGCCGAGCGAGAGCAGCGCTTGGCGGCCCTAGAGGCGGACATGGAGCGCTTCCTTGAGGCGCAAGATGAGCAACTCGCGAGCCTGTCGGCACGGAACACGGTCGGGACGGAGCTCGATCGCGCCCGCCGCCAGGTTCAGCGGGAGCGCCTGCAGCGCGAAGCCGATCTGTCGCGCCAGCGCCGAGAGGTGCAAGAGGACGCGGACCGTCGCATGGAAGACCTGGGCTCCAGGACCGGCTCGTCCGCGCGTCGGGCGATGCGCAACGGCGCTGTGGGTGGCGGGATCTTGGGCCTCTTTCTCTTCGGCTTCTGGGACCTCCGTCGCGATCGGGCCGGCCGTGACCCTGCCGCCCCTGGGGAGGGGCGCGCTGCACGGTGAGGCTACCGTTGACGCTCCGCAGCGCTGCGACTAGGCGAGAGGTCCTTCGTCGCGGTTGCCCCCCCTCGTGCGACCATGCCCATCCGCCGCAAGTCTCTCCTGCACGTGATCGTTGCCGCCATCGTGGCGTTCGCGTTGCTCTTTGCGCTGCTGCTGATCGTCCTGCTCTTGCAGCGTCGCACAGCGGCAGTGCCGGAGGCAGACCCCGCGGCTGACGCTGCAGCGCAGGCCGCGCCCACAGACGTCCCAGCGCAGGACCCATGGGCCGGCAAGGAGGATGTGGCGGTCGCCGCTGTGCAGGCTCTGCCCGTGGGGGACACCTCCGTGGGGGCTCGGATGGAGGCCCAGTGGTTGCAGGGCGTATGGCCGGCACTGGCGCATGCCACAGAGGGTGAGGGTGTGTGGCGCGCGACGCGGGTGGACACCTCGTCGGTATACGAGGTGCGCTGGGTGCTACCCGTCCGAGGGGTCGACGATGGCCCCCGCTGGCTCGTCGAGCTGGACCCGCGGGCTCAGGCGGCGCGGGCCGGGCGCGCGGTGGTTCCCTCCAACGCGCTCGCTGGCTTCGTTGAGCGCGAGGACTACACCGAGGTGCAGGCCCTCGTGAATCGGAGCACGGAGGCGCTGGATCTCCTTCAGCTACATCGCTTCGGAAGCGGCTATCGTTTGGCCGGTGTGCTCCTGGTACATCTCCGGCAGCGGGGTACGCTCGCCCCAGATCGAATCCTAGGTTGGTTCGTCCTTCCTGACGCTCTGGAGCCGGGCCAGTCCCTCCGTTACGACGCCCTCTTCCGGTGGCTTGAGGACGAGCGCGTCCAAGTTGCGCGTTGGGAGGTGGACCTTCACACCAACCAGTTTCGGCCGCGCAACTTGCTCGCGAATCAGATCCTCACACGGGCGGCGACCTTCCCCTTGGACCGGGTGCGACCGCTGGAGCTCCCACGCTCCGGTCCCCAGCGGACGCCTCTGGACCTGAGCACGCCCCCGGACCGGGAGCGTCAGCCTCTGCTCCGCGCCTTGCGTTGGGTCGCGAGCGACGAGGCCCTGCGGGAGGGGGTGGCGTTTCTTCTCGCCATCGAAGGGACCCAGGAGGGGACGCAGCATCGGGGGTGGCGCGTGGACCCCGCAGAGGGCAGCACCACGCTTTTCCATGTGTCCTATGTGGTGGAGCGGTCCGAGGTCGAGGAGCGGATCGTGTGGGAGGTTGACGCTACGACGGGTGCCAGGCGGGGGCTGACGCCGATCGCTGAGGTCGCGGACAAGGTGCTGCGCTTTCAGGGTTCCAGAGGCGCGCCTTGACCCTCCTGACTTCCCCGACCATCGCCGAGCGTCGGCTTCACGGGCGGCGGGACATGCCCCTGCCCAGCCGTGAGCGGGCCATCACGCACCACGGTCCGGCCCGCCGGAGCGGCGCTGCGATCTATGTCGGTGCGCGGACGTGGGAACGCCTGGTCGAGTCGGCCTCCTGGCGACCGGAGGGGGTGCAGGCCGCGCTCCTGGTAGGCGGAGCCTACGTGGGCTTGGGTGGAGAGTTCGTGGAGGTGCGAGGGTACGCTGAGTGGAGCGCATACCCCAGCTGGCGGGCATTTCGGGAGGAGCTGTTGCGTGACTGGGCGCTGATCACCAACCGCCTCCGCAGGGGTCGGGACGAAGATCACGTGGTGGGTTGGGTCGCGTGCGAGCCCGGCGGGCGCGCGTCCTGCAGCGACGAGCTCGCCCGCTTGCACCGCACCTTCTTTGGGCTGCCCTTCCAGCTTCTCCTGGCTGTGGATGTCCAGGCGGCGCTTGCTTCTTTTTATGGACCTGACGCGCTTGGGCGTCTCAGGCCCCAAGGTTTCAACCTCGTTGTCCCCCTGTGAGGGGCGAATCTGGAGAGGAGATCCGATGACCATCGTGAATGTCGACGCTCGTATGATTCTCGATTCGCGTGGCAACCCGACCGTCGAGGCCGAGGTCCACGTCGCCGGCGGGGCGCGGGGGCGCGCCGCCGTGCCCTCGGGCGCGAGCACAGGTGAGCGCGAGGCGCTGGAGCTGCGCGACGGGGACAGCAGCCGCTGGCTGGGCAAGGGTGTCGAGCGCGCGGTGCAGAACATTCGGGAGATCATCGAGCCGGAGCTCATCGGGCAGGATCCCTTCGATCAGGTCGCGCTGGACAAGCTCCTCTTGGAGCTCGACGGGACGCCCGACAAGAGCCGCTTGGGTGCCAACGCCATCCTGGCAGTCTCCATGGCGACGGCTCGGGCAGCAGCGGAGGAGATGGGCGTGCCGCTCTACCGCTACCTCGGCGGGCCCATGGCGCGGACCCTGCCGGTACCGATGATGAACATCCTGAACGGCGGTGAGCACGCCGACAACTCGGTGGACATCCAGGAGTTCATGGTGATGCCCGTCGGCGCCTCGACCTTCTCCGAAGGTCTCCGCATGGGCGCCGAGATCTTCCACAACCTCAAGAAGGTCCTGCACAAACGTGGGCTCTCGACGGCTGTAGGCGATGAGGGAGGTTTCGCGCCAAACCTCCCGTCCAACCGGGAGGCCCTCGATGTCCTCATGATGGCCGTAGAGGCAGCCGGGTACCGCCCACAGGAGGATGTCGTCTTCGCGATCGACGCGGCGGCCAGCGAGTGGTTCGACGCCGGTGACAGCTTGTACAAGCTCGAGGGTGAGGGCCTGACGATGACCTCCCAAGAGCTCTTGGCTTACTGGTCCACCTTGCTGGGCAACTACCCGATCGTCAGCCTTGAGGACGCCTTCGACCAGAACGACTGGGAGGGTTGGAAGGCACTTCAGGCGTTGCACGGCGACCGCGTGCAGCTCGTCGGCGACGACCTCTACTGCACAAACCCAGTGTGGCTGCGCAAGGGAATCGAAGAGAGGGCCAGCAACGCGATCTTGATCAAGCTCAACCAGATCGGCTCGCTGACAGAGACGCTGGAGACCATCGACATGGCCCAGCGCGCCAGGATGGCCACGGTGATCAGCCATCGCTCGGGGGAGAGCGAGGACACCTTCATCGCGGACCTGGCGGTGGCCACCAACGCAGGCCAGATCAAGACGGGCTCCCTGTGCCGCTCCGACCGCGTCGCCAAGTACAATCAGCTCCTGCGCATTGAGGAGGAGCTCGGCGACACGGCCCGCTACCCTGGTCGAGACGCCCTCTAGCGTTGGGCCGCTGAGCAGCGCGTGCAAGCCCCTAGAAGTTGATGTTGTCCAAGGGCTCCAGCACCAAACGGTTGCCCAGGTAGGTCTGGTCCCAGCCCGCGTAGAGCTCCCCGTACTTCACTGTCAGGCGCAAGATTCTTCGGGTGTAGCGGCGCGTGGCGCGAAAGGGCAGGGTCTCCAGCAGCTCGTCGAGCGCGAGCACGTCGCCCCGCCAGTGAAGCCAGCGCTCGACCTGGTGAGGGCCTGCGTTGTAGGAGGCGATGGCCAGCGCCTCTTGGCCGTGAAACTTGCGCATGAGCTCCTCAAAGTAGGCCATCCCAAAGCGGATGCTCTCGCGGGGCGCCAGGAGCTGCTCTATCCCGAAGTCTCGCTCGCCGATGCGAAGGGACATCAGCTCTCCGGTGGTGGGAATCATCTGCAAGAGCCCGAACGCGTCGGCGACGGAGATGCTGTCCGGGTTGAGGTCGCTCTCGACGATCATCAGCCCCCAGAGCAACCAAGGGTTCAAGTCATGGCCTGCGCTCTCCTCCAGCATGGCGGAGGCCCAGGGGACGCCGTAGATCCAGAGATCGCGCTCGCCCATAGACCCATCGCGGAGCGCCTCGCGCCGCATAAAGTGGGGTTCGCGGAGCGATGTCCACGCCTGCACCAACGCTGCGTCCAGGGAAGCCGAAGCCGCGCGGAGGCGCCGTTGGCGCTCCGCATGTTCTGCGTCGGTGAGGCCGAGGAGCGGCGAGGGAAAGCGAGGTCGGTCGAGCGATTCACCCCATCGCCCCCTGCGCTGCCTGCGGTTGTCGATCCAGCGCCGCCCGACACGCTCGTCCAGGCGCACCACCCCCTCCATGGCCCCCCGGTGGCGGGCCAGGGCCCGGTGCTCCGCGACCACCTCGCGAAACACCCGCTGCGCGTCGTCGCGCATGCCGATGCGTAGGAGGCCGAGCGCGAGCCTCGCCTCGGGAAAGTCTCGCTCCCAAGCCGCAACGAAGGACTCCAGCCCTTCCAGTGAGTGCCACCCCACAGGCACGCGCAGGGGCTTGGCACCAGCGATGGATGCCCCGTAGTCCAGCGCTACGCCGTGCTCTCGGTCCCCCAGGTGAAGGCGAGCGGGGCGGTCGTTGCCGGGGAGGACATCGCGCCGGTCGAGGCGGCCGTCCGTGCGCCGTTCTGGCGGGCGGCGCTGCAAGGGACCCTCGGCGCGGGCGTGCTCCAGGTCCCTGAGCCGGTTGCCAGCTTGAAGGGTGTAGTAGCTCGCGCTGCCACGGGCGGAGAGCGCCCGCCACAGCTCCTCCGCGTCGCTCCAGCGGCCCTGCGCAGCGTACGCCCTACCGGCCCAGTAGCGCGCGCGGTCGCCCTCGTCCCCGCGGCTGCGCGAAGCCAAGCTCGCCAAGCCCTCCGCCGCGGCGCGGTCGTTGGCCAAGTAGCGGAGGAAGAGGCCCGGGAACGTGGTCCCCCAGCCGCGCCCTTGGGTGCGTTGAGCGAGCGTCCACGCCTCCTCAAAGTAGCCAAGATCGTACGCGACCTCGTAGAGCACCGACGCCGGAAAATGCGTCGACTCTTGCCGATGCAACGCCTGCGCGAGCGCCCACGCCTCTCCGATCTGACCGGGGAGCCGGCTCTTGGAGCGCACCCAGTGCAGGAGCAGTGAACGCCGCCCCAGGGTAGCGCCGCCTTCACGGGCCAGCCGCTCCGCCAGCGCAGTAGCCAGGACAAAGTCGCCCGAGGCGTAGGCTGTCAACATCCGCTCGGTGCGGATCTCGCCCAGCTTCAGCTCTGCCTCCGGGTCTGCCTCGAGCGCGCGCAAGACATCGTCAGCGATCGCCCAGTGCCGTCGTCGACGCAGCTCGCGGGCACGCTCCAAGCGAGCGTCCACAGAGGGCTCCCGCACCCGATGCCCTGCCTCCTCCGCCTCCGCCAGCAGTGTGCGCATCTGAGGGGCCAGAGGACGCCAAGGGGCCTCCCACAGGCGCGCTTCCAAGAGGCGGCCCGCTTCATGGGGACGCCCCACCCGGAGGAGTGCCGCACAGCGGTCCAGGAGGAGCCGATCCGGCCGAGGGTAGGCTGGGAAGCGACGGATAAACTCGGCGCTCCGGACGAGCGCCGCGCTTGGGTCTGGCGCATGGGCCAACTCGGCGTGCAGCGCGAGCGCCTCGGCTTCTTCCAGGAGCCAAAGATGCGGCGCGACTGCCCGAACGAGCGTCAGCAAGGTCTGGACCCTCGGGAGGTCAGCCTGGGCAGCGGAGGCCTCGAGCGCCCAGAACGCCACAAAGGCGCGCATGGGTCCCTCGGTGACCAAGAGGGCATCTTCAAATCGGGCGCTCGCTTCTGCCCAGTCTTCCAACGCCCGGGCCGCCAGCCCGCGCACGATCGCCAACTCGGCGGCTGTCATCGCTGACGAGGGGACGGCCGATTCCAGGAGGCGCATCACCTCCGGCCAGGCTTCGCGCTCCACGGCAGCGCGCAGATAGCGGGCGCGGGAGATCGGTGAGAGCGTGGACGCGAGGGGGTGGCTCGCAGAGAGCGCGCTGCGTACGCGCTCCGAGGCTTCCCGTGAGGTGACCACGAGCCGGACCCGCTGCTCAATAGCCTCATGCGACCGGACGAGCACGCGCGGCAAGACGCTGCGCTCGTCCGCTCCCCCCCCCGCAGCCTGGGCTTTCGTTGGGAGAAGGAGTAGGGCTAAGCTCCACAAGAGCCCGGCCAGGGTGACGCGTGAGGAGAAGGGCATGAGCAACGAGAGGGAAGGTAGCGGCCCTGATGGGGCCCAGGGTGGGGTCAACATGGACCAAGCGCTCGAACCAGAGTCCGCAGAGGGAGGCGCTCCAGCCCGCGTGAGGGGCCCCGCGGAGTCGGAGCGTAGCGGCCCGGGGGAGGGTGTACCACAGCACACCTCGCGTGCGAACCTCTGGGCCTCCCTTCGGAAGGCGGCGGGGCTCGCGGGGGAGGCGCTGTTTCACGGCCAGGTACCCCAGAGTGATAGGGCGACGACGCAGCGGTGGCTCGCCTTCTTCCTCTGGCTCCGCTACTACGCGCAGCTCTTCGACGCACTCCGCCTGCCCCAGCGCGCCGCAGGCTTAGCCTTCCACACCGCGCTCTCGGTCATCCCCGTCCTCGTGCTCCTCGTCTCGTTGGCAGGTGCGCTCGGCCTCCTGGAGTCGTCCTCCGACGCCGTGCTGGATCTGGTGTTCGAGCAGCTCGTGCCGGTGGACGACCCGAGCCTGCGGGAGCGCGCGGAGGCGCTGCTCAAGCAAGCCAGCACGGGCTACCTGGGCAGCATCGGGTTGATCTTCTTCGTGTACACCGCGATCGCGCTCTTCCAGGAGGTCGATCAGCTCTTCAACGACATCTGGCAGGTGCGGCACAGGCGCGGGATTGGGCAGCGTGTCGTGCTCTTCTGGACCTTGCTGACGGTCGGTCCGCCCTTGATCACGCTCTCGGTCGTCGTGTCGACTCGGGTGCAGTGGATCATGCAGAGCCAGCTGGGAGCGCTTGGCGGTACCGAGGTGTGGGCAGCCTACCTCTTCCCCTACCTCCTCAGCGCAGTGGTGCTGCTCGCAGTGTTCTGGCTGCTGCCCTATCGGCGAACATCCTGGCGAGCGTTGGTCATCGGGGCGGCCGTGACCGCGCTGCTCTTCGAGCTGGGGAAGATGGGCTTTGGGTACTACGTCAGTCAGTTCGCCAGTGAGAGCTGGTTTCGCATCTATGGGGCGGTCTTCCTGGTCCCCGTGCTCTTCTTGTGGATGTTCGTGAGCTGGCTGATTGTCGCGTGTGGCGCCCTCTTGGCCTTCACGTTGGACCAGCGTTACGTCTGGGGGTCGACCGGTGGCAGCGTGGGCCTCAGAGCGCGCGCAGGTGCGAGCACCCTAGCTCCGCTGGAGCTGCTCATCCTCTTGGCACACGCGTTCCGCGACGGCTTGGGCAGCCAGCCGACGATGCGCCTCGCCCGACAGGTTGGGCTCTTGGAGGAGGACGCCGAGGAGCTCCTGGAGAGACTGGAAGCCGAGGGGTACGTCGAGAGCACGGCGCAGGACGGCGGCTCGTCACGGGGCTGGCACCTGCGTGTGCCAGCGGACACGATCTCCGCCGGTGCGGTGATGCGCGCTCTGGACGCCTACCGCGTGTCGTCCCATGTGGCCAGCGCTTCAGGTCTGTCCGCGCTCGCCGTCGAGGTGGAGCGCCTGCTCGACCATCGTCGCGTAGACGCGCTGATGGAGCCGACAATCCACCAGGAGGGGTAGGGCTCGCGCGTGTGTGGGCCCGCCCCGAGGCCCCTCGGGTGGCGGTGGCCCTTCAGCGCCCGAGGGGTTGGGGTGAACCTGGGTTGCCCAGCGTGCCCTGGAAGAGCAGGTTGAAGCCGTCGGGTCCCTGAGAGTCCCGCAACACCGGAGCCATCTGTAGCGCGGTTGCTAGGCCAGCCCGCTCCACGTAGCCTTCGTCGAGCCGCATGCGCACGAGCAAGCGCAACCGCGAGCTGCGCATGGGCCTGGCGAAGTCGATCGCACCCTCGGCGTCGAGCCGCACGTCGTTGCCGAGCGTCTCGAAGGTCTGAAGGCGGAGCGATCCATCCTCAATGGAAGCAATGAGGCGCACGGGCCCTAAGTGCGTGCTGGGCAGCGGGACGAGGCCTCCGATGGCTTGCAGCGCCTCGGCGCGGATGGTCCCTTCGCCGAAGAGCAGGTTGTCAATCGCCACGTCCGCGCGTCCGCTTCGAGGCCGCCCCTGCGCGTCGAGGGTCACGTCGATGTCGGCTTGCAGGCGGCCGAGAGGGGGGAGGTGCGTGTAGCGGGTCAAGATGCCGAGCCGCTGCAGAGGCAGCCGCCGTGTCTGGAGCGTGAAACGCGTTCCGTCGCCGGGCTGCGCGTAGGTCGCGCGGAGAGATCCGTCTTGGACATCGGCGTCGATTCGCAGGTCGATGCGCCCTCGCATCAAGGCAAGGGCTCCGATTCGGACCCTTACCCTCTCGATCACCGTAGGTGGGTCAGGTGGGGCAGGGGGGGTGTGCGGCGGGGTGAGGCGGACGCCTCGGGCGACGACGGCGAGCCCCAGACCTGGCCGCACGCTCTCTACGCGGATCTGGAGATCCGGCCCGAGGGTCTGCTGGAGCTGCGTCTCCAGGGCCCGCGCGGCCATCTTGCTTGGGAACGCGATGAAGAGCAGCAGCAGGAAGCCGAGACCGAAAGCCCCAGCGTAGAGGGCGCGTCGAATCCACGGATTCTCAGCGTGACGTAGGAGGCTCATGGCGTCCTCCGGTAGGTCATCAGGGTGATCTCCACCTCCAAGCCGCTGCCTTGGCGCCTCGCAGGCTGCACCCGGAGGTTGTGGATGTGGACGAGCTGGTCGCTGGTGGTGATGGCTTCTGCCAGATCGAGGAGGTTCTGGAGTGTCATCGGGGGAAAGGTAGCCGTGGTCTCCACGGCGAGGATGGAGGGGTCGGAGGCCAGGGGCTGTTGGTGATCGCGGAAGTCGGTAGGACGCGGGATGCCGAGCTGCGTGGCCTGCCCTTCGAGGAAGGTGGAGAGCCTCAGGGTGTTGCGCTCAAGGCGCTCGTCGAAGCGCCGCCGCTCGTCTGTCTGGCGACGATAGTCTTGGTGGCGCTCCGCGAGCAGCGCCAGGGCGGCGCGCTGCGCCTCGATCCGATCGGTGCGGCCTTGGCTCCCGCTGAAGACGGTGTTGGCGAGGAGCACGGAGATCATGAGCAGGAAGGTGACCCCTGCAGCCTTGAGGAGGCGCTGCTCTCGCGGCTCTCGCTCGTCGAACCATGCGCGGAGCCGCTCGATGAAGGTCTCAGTACCCGTGGTCATCGGCGCTCCTGGTCTTCCGTCGCACAGCTTGCGACCCCTTGTAGGCCAAAGTCGAAGCCCTCACCGCTTCGTGAACGGCTGAGGGCGTTGCGCGTGACCTGGCGGAGGCAGCGCAGGCCCTCCAGGCGCGCCGCGAGCTCTTCGACGCTCTCGGCGGAGTTTGCCTCGCCTCGGATATCGAAGAGGCGTCGCTGCAGGTCGACATCGATCTGGCGGGCTTCAAGCTCGTAGGCTTCTTCATCCTGGAGGTCACCGATCACGCCCGAAATCGCTCGGAAGTGGTCCCATGCGCTCATCTCGGGGAGAAAGGAAGGGCGCGCTGAGGTGGACTGCAGGCGTTGCGTGATTCGGTCGGGCACCAAGAGCGGGCTACCAAAAACCTCCGTGGTGGCCTGCTCCAGCGCCGCCTCCAGACGACGCTCCTCCATAGAGATCTGGAGCGCGTTGCCGCCAGCCCAGAGGAGCAGTGCGCCTACGAAGGCAGCGGCCCACGCCCCGAGGGTGGGCAGCCGCTCTGTGAGCCAAGCGCGGTCGCCACGCCACGCGTAGGGTCCTCGCCTGAGGTTGAACTGGGAGCCCCCAGCCACCGGGAGGGCGCGCATCGCCAAGGCGTACGCGAAGAGGTAGCGCCACGGCTCCTCGCCGAGCCCGCGCCAGGCATCGGGGACGTTGTGTGCCTCGGGCAGCACCACTTCGACGCCGAGCTCTCGCTGGAGCAGATCCGCGAGTCCCGGTTGCCCGGCCTCGTCCCCCACGAGGTAGATCGACTCAACGGCCTCACCTTCTTGAGACGCGTGCGCGCGCAGCGAACGGCCGATCTGCTTGAGGAGCGCTTGCGCGCGCGCGTCGAGGAGCGCCTGAACCGGGTCCTCCTCATGTTCTGCTGGGCCGTCCAAGCGGCGCAAGGCGAGCTCCTCTCTGGCGACCTCCTCCGACCAGCCAAAGCTCTCGACCAAGGCTTGCGCGAGCCCCTTGGTGCCGCTGGCGAGCGTACGCAGGAAGGTCACCTGTCCTCGGTGGAACACCACAATGGACGTAGCGCTCCGGCTGATGTCCACCAAGGCGAGAGGTTGTGCGCGCTCCTGCGTGAGCGGGGCGAAGAGCTGGAGCCAGGCGAATGGACCCGCGTCGAGGAGACGGGGTTCAATGCCCGCCTCTTGGAAGACCCGCAGTCGGTCTTCCACCGCGCGCCCGGGCAACGCGACCGCCCAGATAGGGTGGCCATCCCCGAGGGAGGCGCCGACATGGAAGTCCAGGTGCAGCTCCTCAATGTCCTCAGGCAGCCGGCCATCGAGCTGGGGAAGCAGCACAGCTTCGATCTGCCGTCGCTGTGAGAAGGGCAGGGCAAGGCGCTCAACGAAGAGCTGCGCGGCAGGCATGTGCACATGGACGGCGTCGACGTCGAGCCACCCCTCGGCTACGAGTTGGCACAGGGCGACGCGCACCCGCGCGGCCACGGTGCCCTGCGCTCCCAGCTCCTCCCGCGTTCCGGATGCGCCTTCACGGAGCGCCGCGTCCTCCTCTCCGACAAGGTCTGTGCCCTGCGGTGGTGTTGTTGCCTCGTCGCGCAGGGGCCCTTCGTCGTTGGCGAGGTCCAGCTCGTCCAAGGGAGGGAGCGGGACGTGGCGGTACGCGTCGATGACGACGGCCTTGCCGCGCACCTCGAGCCGCACCAGGTGAAGCGCCTCCTCCCGGAGGTCGATGCCGACCACTCTTGTGCTCACTAGTCTTCTCTCCAGTAGAGTAGGGACGCCTCGCCGCGTACATCGACGACCGCACGAATCGTGCGCTCCGCGACGCCGTAGCGGCCGGTCGCTCGGATTGTAAACACCTGCGGCGCCTGGACGGAAATCTTCCTGCGCATCGTCGCCTCAGCGAACTGGACCTGCATGGCTGGGGGAACAAACGAGCCAGAGCCGAAGTCTCCAAAGCCGAAGATCAGCCTCCGACCGTAGTCCGAGAAGGCCACGAACTCCATCATGGCGTCGGGTTGGGTCTGGAAGGTGTTGAGGACACGGATGAAGTCCTCCGGCCGTTGGAAGGCGATCATCTGGCCCCGACGAGCGGCGTCCAGGACGCGGTCTTGCCCACCGCCGGCGGCGCCTAGGCCTGCGTAGGCCATGATCAGGTTGAGCTTATCCCGGAAGAAATTGGTGTAGCCTTCCAGGGCCAGCGCCAGCAGAGCAATGCGCGCGGCGACCTGCGGCATCGCGCAAGGCATCTGACGTTCCCCAAAGCCCTCGACGTGCGCGCAGAGAAAGCCCAGGAAGTCCGGCGCTCTGGCCAGGTTAGGGTAGAACTCCATCGGGATGGGGTAGATGGTCAGGCTGTCGCGGAACTGGTCGAGGAACTCCTCGGTGACGCCTGGGACCATCCGTAGCTCGTCCAGGCTGACCAGGGGCTCGTCTTTGGGTCCCCACGGCACGTCCAGGTAGCGATTCGCCTCGTTGCCGACCCCGCCGGTCGTGAGCTGGCACTGCGCATCGAGCTGGGTCTGGTTCGTGTCTGAGTCGATGTGATCGATGATCGCTGCGACCACGTCGAAGCGAGACCGCACCTCACGCTCGCGATCGACCGTGGACTGAAACACCCCGTCATAGACCGCGGGAGCCACAAGCGAGCAGAGGGCTTGCAGTGTCGCCTGATCCACGTTGCGGCCCGCGAAGGCGTTGAGGTTGATCTTGCCCTCCTCAGGCTCCGGCGAGTGAAACATGATGTCTCCGGAGAGACCACCAAAGCCGGTCGCCCCGGTCTCCTCCAGGTCCACGGAGCCGATCGGGCTGCTGAGCGTCGCGTTCGAGAAGGTGGGCAAAAGCAGGTCCAGGTACTCCCAGAGCTGAAAGTTGCTCCTGCGCACGGCCTCGCCGATGAAGCCCTCGGTACGCACCAGCTCACTCTGGTAGACGAGCGAGAGGACCTGCAGATTGATTCCGCTTCGCGCGAGGAAGTACGCCTGAACTTCGTCTCGGTGATTCTCGGCCAAGAAGAGATTCACCCGCGTCGTCTGGAGGTACTCCACCACCGAGACGCTGAGGAGCGCCACGGTCGCGAGCACGACGATCAGCGCGGTCCCTCGCCTCTTGGGTTGAGGCGCTGAGCCAGGTCGGCGCTCCAGGCGCTCCACCACGGAGCGGGTCCAGAGGCCCCAGCGCAAGATGATTCCCATGGTGCTTGGGTGCCTCATCGCTGCAACCTCCGCGCCCGTGGCTGTTGCATCGGAATGGTCTGGACCCCTTGAAGCTGGCGCACGCCGTCTCGCTGGTTGCGTGCGCGCTCGAACTGTTCCCGGATCTCCTCCGGGATGGCCGCTTCCGCGGCCCGGAGCTCTTCCAGGAGGCGGGCTGGCACCAGCTTGACGGGCTCGGTGAGGTGGACCTGCGCTTGGCTCACGAAGGTCAGGGTCTGGTTGCGGCGGTGGGGGTGATCGATCTCGATCGTGATGCGCACACGGGCGGGCAGCCGCGACTCGCGCTCTCCGAGGGCGTCCCAAGAGCGATTCCACCCGTCCCCGGTCGCCTCCTCCGCTCCGTCGAAGTACTCAAAGCGGACCTGCCGCACGTCCTCCAAGAGCACGTACACCTCTCCGCCGCGCTCCGGGGTGGCGTCGATGGGGCTCTCTGCCCGTCGTACGAGGTGGCTCCCGTAGCGACCGTCGAGCCCCCGTCGACGCTCGACACGATACGTGAAGGCCGCCTGATCGGTCCCCGGCTGGTCGGCGCGGTGCCGCACGAAGGCGAACGAGGTGAAGGTCACCTCGCGGTCGGAGCCATCGAAGGTCGTCTTGTACGTGGACTCACGTCGGTCGTTGGTCGGGGGCTCTCCGATGTTCGTAACGAAGGCCATCGAGAGCTCCCGGGTCATCCGATCCAAGGCCATCTGCACGTGGCGATAACGTTCAAAAGTCTCCCCGCTGGCTTTGCGAAGCCGGAAGGACGATGACACGGAGCCCCAGGTCAAGGCCATCATCGTCGCGAAGATTCCAACGGCGAGCAAGACCTCCAGGAGCGTCATGCCGCGGCGGCTCCAGCGCTTGTGAGGTGACGTTGAGGCGCTCATGGGAATCCCAACCCCCCGGTCGGCGGTGTGGGCTCGCTCGCGCGGTTGCCGCGCGCGCGCTCAGCGTCCAAGATCACAACGAACTGCTGGACCTGAAAGGACTGTGTTCCGCTCCCCACCGGCCAGGTCACCGTCAGCGATACACGCCGCGTCCGCTCGGCCACCTCGTTGATGATCGGGGGGATCTGGGCGATGATCATCGGCAGGAAAGCCGTGACGGCGGAGGCGCCGACCAGCGCTCCCTCGCTCTGCTCGTCCCCGTACAGCTCCCCGATCACGTTTGCGATCAGCGCTTGTTCCGCCTCGGTAGAGATCTCAACGATCTCGATCTCGGCTTCCCACCGGTACTCATCGAAGCCCTCCGCCCGGAAGTTGCCGCTCCGCACATCGCGCATGTCGGAGAAGCCTTCGCGCTGGAGCTCGGCCTCCAGGTCCATCATCTTGCCGCGTGCGAGCAAGGAAGCGATCGCCATCTGATTGGCTCGCTCGGTCGTCAGCGCAGCGTTGGACTGCGTACCGATCAAGATGGTCAGCGCCATCGCCAGGATCGCGATGGACACCAACACCTCCATCAGCGTGAAGCCGCGGGCCGGCCGCCCATAGCTGCAGAGGGTCGCCCTCATCGTTCCGTCTCCACGTCGAAGAAGTCCCTGGGCACCACCAGGTCCTCGGCGTGGACATGCACGCGCCCTGTCATCGGATCGACGACCAGGGTCATCACCGCTTCGCCGTGGCGCAGCCAGATCATGGCGCGGTCCACGAAGCCATCCGGGTAGAATCCGAGGGCGACCTCTCCCTCGCGCTCGGCTTCGCGGCTGAACACCGTCATGACCCGGTCGATCCGGACGCCGTGGCTCAGCGGCCGCGCGCTCAGCAATGCCTCGCTGCAGTCCATGAAGCGGCCCTGGCTCGCTTCGGCTCCCAGCGGCCCATCGTCTCCGATGCCCCGCTGCGCCCGTCCACGCGCGCCCATGCGGCGCTCTGCCTCCGCGGTGAGGAACACCGGGTTGTCCTCGCTGCACTGCGCGCTGTACCTCTGCTGCTCGAGGTCGAAGATGAGCTGGTAACGCATCCGGTTGATGGCCGCGCGGCCGTGCACGAAGCGTATCGATCCAGCCATGCGGAAGGCTTCCGAGCGCAGCTGCTGGTTGGTGACGCTGCCGAGGAGGTAGAGCGATCCCGCGACCACGAGCACCACGATCGCCATGACGACCATGATCTCAATGAGCGTGAAGCCCCGGCGATTCTGAAGCAGGCCACAGGAGGGAAGCAAGGGGAAGGTACCGGTCAGCGCGTCGCCGACGCTGGTGAGCAGATGTCATCCTCGGTGCCTGCGCGGCCATCCGGGCCGCTGGAGCAGAGGGTGAAGGAGTCGCGGGTCATGCGGTTGTAGTTCCAGTCGTTGCCCCAGGGATCAGGGCGGATCTCACGTCGGATGGGCTGCATGGAGCCCGGAGGTCTGGTGAGCTGATCCAAGCTCTGGGGGTACTCTCCGACGTACACGCGGTACTCCTGCAGCCCCTGCTCCAGGTTGCCCGCTTCGATCTCGGCCGTCTTCAGGCGGCTGTTGGCGAGCTGGTTGAAGGTGACGCCTCCGACGGCGACCGCGACCATCGCGACGATGCTGATGACGATCAGAATCTCGATGAGGGTCATGCCGCGCTGGGCTTGCCGCGAGAAGGCCTGACGCGCGAGCGCGCGCAGGAGGGACGACAGATGAGCATGCATGGTGTTCTCCACGGGCAGGTCAGAAGACAGATTCGTTGAGTTGGAGGATGGGCAAGAGGATGGCGAAGACGATGCCGCCGACGGCCACACCCATGAAGATGATGATCGCGGGTTGGAGGAGGCTCGTGAGAGCTCGGACTTTGGTGGAGACTTCGCGGTCGTACGCATCTGCAATGTTCGTGAGCATGGCTTCGAGCTCGCCGGTTCGCTCCCCGACCGCGATCATCTGCGTGACCATGGGAGGGAACTGGCTCCCTCTACGTAACGCCGACGCTATGGTGTCTCCTTCCCGGACATTGTCCCGGGCCCGCGAGACCACATCGATCAAGACCTTGTTGCCCAGAATATTCTTCACGATGTCCAGCGCGCCGAGGAGGGGGACGCCGCTGCTGAGCAGCGTCGCCAGGGTGCGCGAGAAGCGGCTGACGGAGATCATCCGGATGAGCGGGCCGACCAGCCAGAGCTTGAGCAGCGTCTCATCGACGCGGAGCCTCCCCGCGGGGGTAGCGCGCCAGCGACGAAACCACCACACGGCTCCCCCGATCATCGCGCCGAGCAACCACCAGAAGCGGGCCATCATGTGGCTCACGTTGACCAAGAGCACGGTGATCAGCGGCAGGGCCTGCTGCTGGTCAGCGAAGAGCTCGGTGATTTTGGGCACGACGGCCGCGACCAGGTAGCCGACGATGCCCAAGGTGGCGAGAATCATGACGGCCGGGTAGAGCATAGCCCCCGAAAGCTCCGCCTTGAGCTCCGCTTGGTTGTCGAGGAACTCCGTGAGGCGCTGCAGCACGAGGTCCAGCTTGCCGGAGGATTCGCCGGCCTCGATCATGTTGATGTAGAGCGGGCTGAAGACTTTCGGGTGCTTCGCCATCGCCGCGGCGAGCGCGCTCCCCTCTTGGACCTGCTGGCGCACCTCGTCCAGCACCCTGCGCAGGGCCTGGTTCTCGGTCTGGCTGATCAGCGCCGTGAGCGCGTCTGAGAGAGGAATGCCCGCCTTGAGCAAGGTCGCAAGCTGCCGAGTCATGATCGACACTTCAGCGATAGAGACCCTGTTGGACCACGGCATCTCGATCTCGGCTGCGGCGCGCGTGGTGCTCTTGGCCCCCTTCGCGGCCTTGGCGCGGCGCCCCTCAGCGTGCTCGGTCAGGAAGACGCCGCGGCCCTTGAGGGCGTCGCGCAGGGCTCGGACGCTGTCCGCGTCAAGGGTGCCCTTGACCTTCTTGCCCGCGCTGTTGACCCCTGTGTACTCGTAGACCGGCATCCCTACCTCGCTCCCTAGGCGACTTCGCGTTGCGTCACCCGCAGGATCTCCTCCAAGGTCGTCTCTCCGCGCAGCACCTTGTCGGCGCCATCGCGTCGCAGCGTGCGCATGCCCTCCGCGACGGCGACCTTCTTGATGCTTCCTGCATCTGCGCGCTGCATGACGAGGTGCCTGATGTCCTCGGTGACGGTGAGCAGCTCGTAGATCCCGGTCCGGCCTCGGTATCCGCGGTGCCGACACTCGTCGCACCCCTGTGCTCGGTAGAGCACTCCGCCGGCCGCCTCGAGCTCCGAGCGTTGGATCTCCAGCTTGTCGAGCTCAGCGTCGGTGGGCTCATAGGGGATGCGGCACGAGCGGCAGAGCTTGCGGACGAGGCGCTGCGCCATGTTGCCGAGCAGCGAAGACGCCACGAGGAAGGGCTCCACGCCCATGTCGATCAGGCGTGTGAAGGCGCCAGCGGCGTCGTTGGTGTGGAGCGTCGAGAACACCAGGTGGCCTGTGAGCGACGCCTGAATGGCGATCTCGGCGGTCTCTTGGTCACGAATCTCGCCGACCATGATGACGTCAGGGTCGTGCCGGAGGTAGGAACGCAGTCCGGTGGCGAAGTTCAAATGGATCTTCGGGTTGACGGCCATCTGGCTGATGCCCTCCAGCTGGAACTCGACCGGATCCTCGACCGTCAGGATGTTGCGATCCGGCGAGTTGATGCGGGCGAGGCACGAGTAGAGGGTCGTCGTCTTGCCGGAGCCGGTAGGGCCCGTGACCAAGAGAATGCCGTATGGGCGGGCGATGAGGTCCTCGACTTGGCCGAGCGTCCTGTCGTCCATGCCGATCGCGCTGAGGTCCAAGAGCACGGCCGATTTGTCGAGCAGACGCATGGTGACCCGCTCGCCGTGCGCTGTAGGGGAGGTAGCGACCCGGATGTCGATGTCACGACCCGCGAGCCGGATGCGTATGCGGCCGTCTTGGGGCAGGCGCTTCTCTGCGATGTCCAGCGACGCCATGATCTTGATGCGCGCGACCACGGACCCATGGAAGCGCTTCGGCACCTCCGCGACCCGCTGCAGGACGCCGTCGATTCGAAAGCGCACCTGGATTCGGCTCTCGAAGGGCTCGATGTGGATGTCGGAGGCCTGATCGCGGGCGGCTCGGACGAAGGTCGTGTTGACGAACTGAATGACGGGCGCCTCGTCGTCGCCCCCGGCGCCGAGCAGGTCGACGGCGCTCTCGAGCTCGGGCTCGCCCACCTCTTGGACGGGCGCCTCGTCGTCGTCGAGCATCTCGCCGTAGGAGCCGTGCAGGCGGTCGAAGCGGTCGTAGGCGACGTTGATGGCGTCGGCGACGGCCTGGGGTGACGCCACATAGGGCTCCACCTCACACCCGTACACGCGGGCGATGTTGTCGATCGCGACGATGTCCAGTGGGTCGGCCATGACCGCGTGGAGCGTGTCACCTTCCCGGTGCATCACCAGGACCTGGCGGCTCCGGGCATAGCCCAGCGGCAGATGCTGGAGGAGGTCGAGCTGCACGCGATCGACGTCTACCTGAAGCAGGAAGCCGAGATCTTGCTGCTCCGCGAGCGCGCTGGCGATGTCGACCGCTTGGGCGGCCTTCTGATCGACGAGGATCTCTCCGAGCCGTCCTCCCTTGTTGCGCTGGTGGGCCAGGGCCGCCTCGAGCTCCTTGCGGCCGACGGCACCCCTGTCCAGAAGGATCTCTCCGATTCGCTTACGTTGCAGCATGGCTCAGCTTCCCTACGGACGTGCGGGTGCGTCGTCGGGCTCGACGATGGGGACGCGCAAGGGCTCGCGCTCCAAGGGCGCTAGCTCGCTCTCGCTGGCCGGCGTCTCGAACGCGCGGCTGCGCTCCTCCTGGCGCTCGATCGCACGCTGGATGCGTGAGAACATGCGGTGCGCGGGACCCGTCTTTCGGTTGTAGTCGATGGCCTGGATATACTGGATGTCGCGCCTGCCGAAGTAGGCCATGAACTCCTCGCGCTCCTCCATCTTCCGCCGGTAAATCTCCTGGAAGTCCGCGCTGTCCCTGATGATGTAGGGCGTGAGGAGGAGGAGCAGGTTCGTCTTGACGGTCCTGGTGGACGAGTGCCGGAAGAAGTGACCGATGACCGGGATGTCTCCGAGGAAGGGGACCTTGTTGACGTCGGTGAACTGGCTGTCACGCATCAAGCCGCCGATGACGACCGTCTCCTGATCGCGCACAACCACGGTCGCGCGGACTTGGCGGGTGGTCGTGCGAGGTCCCAGCAGGGGGTCGATGGACTGCACGTCGTCGACCTGTTGCTCGACCTCCAGGCGCACGAAGCTCCCGTCTGAGATCTGTGGTCGAATGCGCAGCGTCAAGGCGACGTCCTGGCGTTGGACGCTGACGGCGGGTACCCCGAAGCCACCCCCGAGCCCGCCGAGCCCGCCGAGTCCGCCGAGTCCCCCCAGCGCGCCGAGGTCAAGCCCGCCGAGGTCGAGCCCGCCGAGCCCGCCGAGTCCGCCGAGTCCGCCGAGTCCGCCGGAGCCCAGGCCGGAGATGCCGCTGATGAAGGGGATGTTCTCCCCGACGACGATCTCTGCCTCTTCGTTGTCCATCGTGAGCAGGTGCGGAGCGGAGAGCACGTTGACGTCGTTGTCGGTCTGCATCGCTTGCAAGATGGCGCCGAAGGAGGGGAGACCCCCTGGGAGCAGGCGCTCGGTGCCCGGCACGGCGGGGCCACGCAACCCGACGGCGAGCCCCATCATCGAGCTTGGGTCCAGGGTGAGGCTGGAGAGCGGGCCGACGCTGGTGGCGCCGAAGAGGGGCATGGTCTCGCCGCCGATGGTGGGGAGCGCTCCGGCGTTGAAGGCGAGGCCGAATTGAGACTGGCGGTTGATGGTCACCTCCATGATGACAGCCTCGACGTAGACCTGCTGCCTGCGCCGGTCGAGCTGGTCCACGACGGAGCGGAGGGCGAGGAAGTCCCGCAGGCTGGCGACGACGATGAGGGCGTTGGTCGCTTCGTCGGCGGTGATGGAGATGCTCCCTGCGAAGGTGGTTCCCGTCCCGGAGGCCGGCGCCGCGGCCTGGCCGGGGCGGGCCGCGCGCGAGGCGCGACGCTCTTCTCGCTGTTGCTCCACGCCCTGAGCGAGCGACTGCAGGGTGGCGGCGAGCTCCGTCGCGTTCGCGTTCTCCAGGAAGATGACGTGGATCTGGCCCTCACCGGGGATCGGCACATCCAGTTGCGCGATCAGCTCAATAATGCGCTCGTAGGAGCGCTCGTTGGCGATGATGATGAGCTGGTTGGTCCGGGTGTCTGCGATGATCTGCGACACAGTGACAGACTGCGGGCTGTCGGTGGTCGCTGCGGCTGGTTCGGCCGCGGCGGGCTGTCCCTGCGTCCGTGCGCGGGCTGCGGCAGCGCGGCGCTGCGCAGCGGTCTGCTGGGCTGCGGCCGCGGCGGCCTGGTCTTGGTTGCTCTGGAAGATCTCGAGGAGCACTGAGCGCAGCTCCTCGGCCTCGGCGTGCCGCACCTGGTAGAGGTAGATGCGCTCCTGGCCGCCCGGTACGTCGAGGCGCTCCAGGATGCCCAAGAGCCGCCGCAGGTTTACGCCGGTCTCGGTGATGATCAGGGTGTTGGTGGGTTCGTAGGCGATGATCTCCCCGTTGGCCGTGCGCATCGCGTCCAGTACCGGCTGCACGGTGCTGATCGCGACGTGACGCAGGGGATGGATATGGGTGACCATGCGGTCGTCGTCGATCACCCGTGAGGGATCGTCGGTCGGCACGAGGGGCTGCCGCGATGCCCCTTGGGACTCGACGATTTTGTAGAAGCTCCCGAAGGGCACGATCGTCAGCCCGTTCATGTGCAGGGCAGCGATGAACGCGCGGTAGGCCTCCTCGATGGTGACCGGTCGAGGGCTGATGATCGTGATGCGGCGCTGGGAGCTGATGGTGTCTGCGATGATGAAGTTGCGATTCATCAGCGCCGAGATCCACATGACGACGTCGGCCAGCTCGGCCTGGTTGAAGTCGATGTTGACCCGCGCGCCGCGCGGAGGCCGCGCTGGGTCGAAGGGCTCAATGAAGTTTGGGGAGATCTCGCGCAGGTCTGGGGCGAACTCGTCCGTCCCGATGACCCGAGGGCCCGCAGGCGCCGTGCCTCGGGCAGGCGGCGCGGCCTCCCGCGCCGGGCCAGGCGCCGTGGTGGGGCGATCCCCCTCCGCCGGAGCAGCGCTCGGGCGCGGCACGACCCCAGGACGCACCCCCTGGGCCACCAGCGGAGCTTCCTCCCCCTGCGGCGCCGCCGACCCATCCAGGGGCTCGTCCGCCAACGCCTCAGGCGCCGCTGCAACCAACCAGACCCCCGCGAGCAGGGGCACCCACCCACGGAAGCGTCGCGCGCTTCCCCGCATCACCGCTTGGTTCACCACCATCACTCCTTCCCTTTGAGCGCCTCCGGCCCACGGAGGCCGCTCCTCTTTCGCCACTTCGCATGCAAGAACCTTGCCTGCATCACGTGTATTCTATGTATCCGTTATGCTGCCTGCTTTTCTGCCAAGACGTCGCCCCTCGATCGCGGATGTGCCATAGTGGCACGGGCGTGCCCCCCGCGTGCCCCGCGTTGTGTCATCCTGGCACCTCAGCGAAGGCGGTACGTGAGCGTCTGCGTGCGCCCACGCCGCTCGATGTCGAGCCGCACTTCGCTCTGGCTACCCAGCCGCTCGTAGAAGTCCAGCGCACGCTGCGGAGAGTCGAGGGCTTGGCCATTCACCGCGCGGATGACGTCGCCGCTGCGGATCCCGATGCGTCCAAAGATGCTGTCCATCCGGACGTTCCCAAGCTGGAAGCCCGCGGGGCGCCCGTCGCGGTACACCGGCTGGATCTGAGGTGCCTGCTGCTGCATCATCGCTTGGTTCTGGGTGACCTCCTGGAGCACCTCGCGATCCACCGAGAACTCGTTGGGGGCGAGCTGCTCCACCGCCGTCTGGATCCGGGCCTCCAAGCTCTGCGTGGGCTGCACGCTGGCGGCAGCAGCGCCCGGCCTCGGCGCCCGCGCGCCAGGACCCGATGACGCTTGGTCGCCCCGGCCAAGCTGTGTCGGCGACCGACCCTGACCGCTCTGGCTAGCGCGCCGCTGCGTGCGCTCGGCGACCGTGCCAGGACGCAGACACTCCTCGACCCCCTCGCGGTTCAAGAACACCCTATTGCGCTCAATGCGGATGACCTCGCCTTCCCCGAGAATCCGCGTGCCGATCTGGGCAAAGCGGGTGCGCTGCTCCGTGGGGTCGTGCAGAACCACCAAGGAGGTCGCGGGGTCGGGAGATACGATGGTGCCCACCAAGACGATGTTCAGATCGCTGTCCAGGCAGCGGCCGTCGGCTGGGCCAAGGGCGCTCGTCTCCTCCTCGGCCTCCGCCTCCGAGGGGACGCAAGCGCCGGTCTCCGGATTACAGATCTGACCCTCCTCGCAGGTGACGTCCGCGCAGGGATCGGGCGGCGCCGCGGGCTCGATGGCCCCAAAGAGCCTCGGTGGGATGTAGTCGTCGCTGAAGGGAAGGGCCGCGCTCCGTTGGCCATCACCGCTCTGCCAACCTGCGACAGTCCACGGCGCGATCGCAGCGCCGAGGAAGGCGTTGGCAGCCAACGCGAGGAGCGCCCCCAGCGTGACGAATCCCGTGGCGTGGACCACCCAAAAGTGCTTTCGGAAGAGGGTTTCCATGCGTGTTCGTTTCCTCGTGGTCCCACCGCTCCGGCCGGGAGAGGTGGCGGGGCGCACGCGCAGCCACCCCAGAGGGGTGCCACCAGCGCATCTTTTCGAACAGGTCCAGGAGGACCTTCCTTCCCGCACCGTCGAAAAGTGCCAGAAGCTTGCCCTAGGGTCGCAGCAGACGCAAGGGAGCGGCGAGCGAGAGCGTGATTTCGCCCTGGGCTTCGTAGAGTTCGCCGTCAAGGGTGTAGGGCAAAGCATCGCCGGAAGCGCGGAGCCGCTGCATCCGAGCGTCTCGCCAGATCGGTGTCCGAGGGCGCCGGCCAAACCACAGGCTGGGCAGCGCTGTCACAAGGCCCGGGCTGGCGTCCATGACGATGGCCGCGTGGAAGGCGTCCAGGTCAAGGGAAGCCTCAAAGAAGGGTCGGAATCCTAGGCCGAGCTCCTCGACCGTCGAGGCCAGCAAGGCCTGCGCTTCGCCCTCCCACCAGAGCCCATCGGCGCCATCCAAGCGCATCCGCGTCTTGCGAAAGAGCCGATCCGCCAGCGCGCCGCCCGCGAGCACACTCCAGACAGCGCGGCCGAGGGTCTTCGCCGCCACGAGCGGCGACACGTCTGGGGTCCGGTAGTACTCCTCCAGGAAGTGAGCGATGAGACCTGTGCCGAAGAGAAAGCCCCCGTGTTCCCGCAGCCCGTCCTTCACCCAGAGCGGTCTCCGCTCGAGAAAGGGAATCAACGCACCGGCCACGCGCCGCTCTTGCACCCGCTGCAGGAGCGCTCGCGGCGGAGCGTTCAGCCGCAGTCCGCGGGCCACGGTGTTCATCGTGCCCCCGCGCAGGAGGAGGATGTCCGGGAGCTGACTCGGTTCCAGCGCCTTCAGAAGCGAGGTGAGGGCGAGGTGGAAGGTGCCATCACCGCCCAGAATCGCCAAGATCCCGATCTCCTCACGGAGAATCCGAGCCGGCAGGGCCTCAAGATCCGTCGCCTCCACGGTCTGCCAGGAGACGTCGTCCGGTAACAGCATCCCCTCGAGCGTAGTGCGAAGGGCAGGGTCAATCCGGTTCTGGCGCGAGCGGGGGTTGCTGAAGAGTGCGAGTCTCTGCAAGGTCCGGACCCTTAGCGCTGCTTGCGGGTCATGATCTGGCGGACCACCTCTTTGAGCGTCTCCTCCACACCCGGCGCCTGGGGCCGCTGCGCCGCGGCAGCCTCAAAGTCCGGCACCCCCATCGGGTTCAGCGCGGCCCGCAGCTCCTCGACCGGTGTCACGTTCGGGAGGTCCCTCTTGTTGTACTGAATCACAAAGGGGATCTCTTCCAGCTTGAAGTTGTAGGCAGACAAGCTCTCCTTCATGTCCTCCATGGACACCAGGTTGGCCTCAAAACGTTCCTCTTGGCTGTCCGCCACGAAAATGACACCGTCGGCACCCTTCATGATCAACCGGCGCGACGCCGCATAGAAGACCTGACCCGGTACGGTGTAGAGGTGGAGGCGCGTCTTGTAGCCACGAATCGGCGGCAGGCTGATCGGGAGGAAGTCAAAGAAGAGCGTCCGCTCGGCGGTCGTCTCCAAAGTGATCAGCTTGCCGCGCGCCTCAGGACGCGTGGCCTCACTGATGTACTTGATGTTGGTCGTCTTTCCGCACAAGCCAGGACCGTAGTACACGATCTTGAGGATGATTTCGCGGGAAGCATGGTTGAAGAACATGGACAGCCTCGTGAGGGACGAGCTTGCGAATTGCGGTAAGGCCCCCGCGGGGGCGGCTACAGGCGACTCCCGAAGAGGCTCTCGATGTCCTCGTCGGTCAGCCCATCAAAGATGTTCTCCTCCTGTGGGTCTTCGCTGCGGTTCGTCACCGCCTCCAAAACCTCTACCAGCGCGTGGCTCGCGCGCTTGGCTCGGAGCCGAATGAGCCCTAGCGTCGAGCGGTGGTCGAAAAGCACCGTCAGGATGTGCTCGTCGCTCACCATCGAGATGAAGAGGCTGTCCCGCAGCCCCTGATGGAACTGCATCGTGAACTCCTCCTCCCCCAAGAGCCGCGCTAGGCTGCTCGTCGCCGAGCTCGTCCCAGCTACCAAACTCGCCAGGCTGGTGACGTCAATGCTCGCCGTCTCCCCAGAAGCCACCAGAATCTGACCATTCTTGTCCAGGAGGAAGACGGCGCGGGCCACAGCCTCACGGCCGAGCTGCTCGCAGATCGCCTGCAGCTGCCTCTGGTCTTCTTCATAGATGACGGTTCGCCCTCTCATGCGCACCTCGTCCACCAACCCTGGAAGTCTCTCGCCTCTCGGCGCGTACGTCGACGCTAGGGGCGACCCTAACACAGGCCTTTCTACACCGGCAAGCGTTCTACCCGGGGTGTCCAGGGCGATCGCAAAGTCACCGGGCGCATGACCAAGGCCGGGAGTGATGATCTTGGCTTCCCGCCGGGCGCTGGTGCTCGGCTCGGGAAGCGAGGTCGAGCTCAAGGCACAGCGTACGAGTCACGCAATGGGATAGAGTCCCACCATCTGGTGACGAAAACGCTGCCGATGCTGCAAGCTGCGGACCGGCGCATGCTCCATGAGTGGATCGTCCAGGGTGGATATCCGGACATGATGGGACTGCCCGACCGCGCCCGACGTCTCCGCCACTCCGGCTACCTGGACGGTGTCATCGAGAAGGACGTGCCGGCACTCTCTCCCATCCGGAAGCCGGATGCCTTTCGTCGCACGGCAGCACAACTCGCTGCCCGAGTCGGTCAGGAGCTCAACCTCCAGTCCTTGTGCAACGCCGTCGATACCGCTCGGGATACGGTCGCCAACTGGCTCGATATCCTCGAGGGACTGCACCTGATCCGTCGACTTGGGGCATGGAGCCACGGCCCGACTCGCCGCGAGGTCCGAAGCCCGAAGCTGCACTTCGTGGACTCCGGTCTCGCATGCAGCCTGCGCGGTGTCGACATGGACGACCTTGCCCAACCACGCGACCCTCTTCTTCCAGGGAGCCCCATCGAGAACTTGGTCTGGAGTGAATTGACCCGGTCGCGCCCGCTCCACCAGCGGCCTTGGCGCCTCTGTCACTGGCGGCGGGACCGCCGGGAGATCGACATCATTGCGGAAGCCCCCGGAAAGCGACTGGTGCTCCTGGAAGTGAAGGCCTCCTCCCAAGTCAGACCCACCGATGCACGACACCTGGAGTGGTTCATTTCCCAAGGCCCCGGACGAGATTTTCACGCCACGGGAGCCGTCATCTACCTCGGCGCGCACACCCTCCGGCTAAGCCCCAACATCCTCGCCATCCCCCTCACCGCCCTCTGGACCAGCTGAAGGGGAAGGTCGAGTCTTCCGCAGAAACCCCTCGCAGGCCGAAAAACAGGCGTCCAAGGGACTGACATCACTGGCCCCTGGTCGCGCCGCCAACGCTTTGGCGAAGGCACGCTTGGCCGTGGGTGTGATGGATAACCCGTCCAACCCACGAGTCGCTTCGCCCTAACGTGAGGTCTGACCCTCACCAGCGGAACGCATCCCGCTTCGACAGGGCACGACCCAGCGTCGCCCGGTCAGCGACCTCCAAGTCACCCCCGATCGGGAGCCCCGTCGCCAGCCGCGTCACCCGGCTAGGAAGCTCCTTCAAGAGCTCGGCGATGTACATCGCCGTCGCGTCACCCTCCACCGAGGGCGCGGTCGCCAAAATCACCTCCTCCACCCCGCCCGCGACGCGCGCCCCCAGCGTCCCCAGGTTAAGGCTCTCGGGACCCCGGCCCTCCAGCGGGCGCAGGCTGCCCTGGAGGACGTGGTAACGACCACGGAACATCCCCGTTCGTTCGATCGCCGCGACATCGGAGGTGGTCTCCACCACGCAGAGCACGCGGTCGTCACGCTTCCCGTCCGAGCAGATGCGGCAGGGATCCTGACGGGTCAGCACACCGCACACGCGGCAGGACACCACCGAACGCCTCACCTCGACCAAGGTCGACCCGATCTCCTCGGCCAGCGCCGGAGGCGCCTGCAGCAGATGAAAGGCGAGGCGCAGCGCGGTCCGTTCGCCGATACCCGGCAGCCGGCTGAGCTGGTGAACCAGCGCCTCGACCGGGTCGGCCTCCTCTCGCATCAAAGGAGCCCGGGGATATTTAGGCCACCCGTGATCTTGTTCACCTCCGTCTGCACCATCTCGCGGGCGTTCTCGATGGCAAGATTGACCGCCGTGCTGACCAGCTCCTGAATCAACTCAGCGTCACCGCTCGAGACCACCTCTGGGTTGATGCTCAAGCGGACCAGGCGCAGCTCGCCGTTGACCACGGCGGTCACCGCTCCGCCGCCTGCCGTCGCCTCGACCTCGCGCCCGGACATCGCCTCTTGCACCCGCGCGATCTGCTGCTGCATCCGCTGGGCCTGCTTCACGATTCCGCCCAATCCACCCTTTACGTTGCTCATGCTCTCTCTTCTCCCTCTTTCGGAATCTCTACATGGAAGCTCATCGAGGCACCCGGCCACGCGTCCAGCAGCGCGCGCACCGCGCCATGGCCCTGCAGCCGCGCGAGCGCCTCTTGCTCCCGCGCCCTCCGCTCCCGCACCTGCTCATCCCAGATCCGGTTCCACCCCTCGAAGGCGTCGCGATCGTACTCCACCCACCGGGTCGGCGGCAAGGGGCGACCCGCCTCCGCAGCGAAGGCGCGAAGCTCGTCAAGGAGCGGCTGCAGCGTCACACCCTCCCCGCGGCTAGGCTCGCCGAGTGGTAGCTCGCCCGTCACAGCCTCGACCGGATGCCACACCCGCGCCAGCTTCGGTCCCTTGTGGCGAGCGGAGGCCGCCGCGAAGCGCGTCACCACCGCGCGCCAGACATTAAAGGTCCAGGGCTCCGCCAGCGGCTCGGGGTCCTCAGCCAGCCCAGGCTCGTGCTGGGCCTGCTCGTGCTGGGCCTGCTCGCGCTGGGCCTGCTCGCGCTGGGCCTGCTCGTGCTGGGCCTGCTCGTGCTGGGTCTGCTCGTGCTGGGTCTGCTCGCGCTGGGCCTGCTCGCGCTGGGCCTGCTCGTGCTGGGTCTGCTCCGCTTCGTCGCTGGCAAGCGCCGCCTCCGGCACGGGCTGGTGTTGGACTTCCTGCGTCGGCACCAGCGCGATGCTGGCGTCCGAAGTAGGCTCCTTCAGAGCTGCCAGCTCTACAGGAGGGGCGTCGCACAGATCGCCGGGCGAGGTGGTGGTCGCAACCTGCAGCGTCTGGGGTGGGCTCAGCGCCGAGGCGACCTCTGCCGCTCTCGGCGTCCCTCCCGTAGGTGCCGCCCGCTGCGCGTCGGCGTCAGGGGGGAGCCCACCAGCCGCGCCGCCAGCCGCGCCACCAGCCGCGCCTGCGGGGGGCAGCTTGCGGCCCGCAGCGATGGCCTCGAGTTTGGCGACCAGCGTGTCCAGCGAACGCACGGGTTCCAGGGCGGCCAGGCGCAGCAGCGTCAGCTCAAGCTGCCACAGGGCGTGCGGCGAGCGGACGATGGTGTCACTCTCCGAGGCCAAGAGCACGAAGAGCTGGTGGAGGTGGGACGCGGGCACCCGGGTAGCCTGGGAGCGCGCCTCCTGGAGCTCGCGGTCCGTGAGCGTCGTGAGCCCTCGGACGTCCTGCGTCGACGCGAGCAGCGTCAGGTCGCGGAGGTGGTGGACCAGCTCGTGGGTGAACCACGTGATGTCGACCCCGTAACTCATCGCCTCATGAAGGATCCGCAGGACCTGCGCGGGCTGACGGGCCAGGAGCGCGTCCGAGAGCTGAAAGAAGAGGCTGCGGTCAGCCGCGCCCAACACCGCGAGGGTGTGCTCCAGCGTGATTCGACCTTCCGCGAAGGAGATGATCTGATCCAGCAAGCCGAGCGCGTCGCGCATACCGCCCTGCGCCTGGCGGGCGATGACGGCGAGCGCGTCTTCCTCGATCTCGATCCCCTCTTGGCCGGCGATGTAGTGTAGGCGCGCGCGGATATCGTCGAAGGCGATCCGCCGAAACTCGAAGCGCTGACAGCGGCTCAAGATCGTGATCGGGATCTTCTGGACCTCGGTCGTGGCGAAGAGGAACACGACGTGGGCCGGCGGCTCCTCCAAGGTCTTCAGCAACGCGTTGAAGGCCTCGGTGGTGAGCATGTGGACTTCGTCGATGATGACGATTTTGTAGCGATCTCGCTGCGGCGCGTAGCGGACGCTGTCGCGCAGCTCCCGGATCTCTTGAATCCCACGGTTGGACGCGCCGTCGATCTCCAGCACGTCGACCGACTGTGAGCGCTGGATCTCTCGGCAGGCGTCACAGACCCCGCAAGGGGAGGGGGTCGGGCCTTGGGCGCAGTTGAGCGCCATGGCGACGATGCGCGCGCTTGAGGTCTTGCCGACGCCACGCGCACCAGAGAAGAGCATCGCGTGAGGCACGCGCTCGCGCTCAATGGCGTTCGTCAACGTCCTCGCCACGTGCTCTTGGCCCGTCAGGTCGGCGAAGGTCTGGGGCCGCCACTTGCGAGCGAGAACTACGTAAGCCATGAGCCGTCTGGCGGGGGTCAAAAGGGGTGCCGGATCCCGCACACGCCGTAACGCTACCGTTGCTCCCGTCAAGGCCTGGCGGATTCACGTTCGTACGTCGCGGGACCCGGCATAAGGGTTATCCTGGGGCAGGGTTGCCACCCCTGAAACAGGCGGAGAGAGTGGGATTCGAACCCACGATACGGTTGCCCGTATACACGCGTTCCAGGCGTGCGCCTTCAACCACTCGGCCATCTCTCCGAAGGGATACCATCCGCAAGGGATACAATCCGAAACGAATACAAGGGGAAGACCTGACGCGTCTGCGGGGCATTGCCCCAGCGGAGAGGGTGGGATTCGAACCCACGATACGGCTCAACGTATACTCGATTTCGAGTCGAGCGCCTTCAACCACTCGGCCACCTCTCCGAAGCGAAACTATGGCAACCTTGCCGCCCTAGGGCTGCGTCACGGGCGCCTTGGCGCGCTCCCGGAGCCCCTGAAAGAACCCCTGGAGCAGCGCGACACAGTCCGGCTCCAGGACACCCCCGTGCACGCGGAGCTGGTGAGGCGCCCGCGGGTCGTCGCAGAGCTGGTAGAGCGAGCGGGCTGCACCATGGCGTGCATCGAACGCGCCGAACACCAGCTTGCCCAGACGCGCCTGGACCAGGGCGCCCGCGCACATCGGGCAGGGCTCCAGCGTCACATAAAGCGTGCAGTCGTCCAGGCGCCAGCGCTTCTGCGAGCGCCCCGCGCGCTCCAGCGCCAGGACCTCGGCGTGCGCAAGCGGTGACCCGGTTAGCTCTCGCTCGTTGTGGGCCCGCGCCAGCACGCGTCCCTCATGCACCAAGACCGCGCCAACCGGGACATCGCCTCGGGCACCCGCCAAGCGGGCTTCCGCCAAGGCCTCGCGCATCCACTGCTCGTCATCCAGATCCGTCATGCTCTCCACCGCTACGTCGCAACAGCGGCCATCGGCCGCTCCCTCCATCGTATCAAGAGCCCGAGGAGTCGTCGCCGTGGCGAGGAGCGCGCGTCGGGCGCGAGCACGTCGAGACGTGGCATGGTCGTTAAGTACACCCGTCAGGAGTCGAACCTGAAACCTTCGGATCCGTAGTCCGATGCTCTATCCAATTGAGCTACGGGTGCAGAGACGGGATGTTCCCGTCAAGGGACGCGCTAGCTACGTTTTGCGCCATCGCTTGTCAACGCAAAACCATGCCACGCATCCCAAGGCGGAGTGGGAGGGATTCGAACCCTCGATAGGGGTTAAGCCCTATACCCGCTTAGCAGGCGAGCGCCTTCAGCCACTCGGCCACCACTCCAGCGTACGTCAGATCTTCTCTCGGTCTGTCAAAGAACCAACCACTCAGCGGAGGAGGAGGGATTCGAACCCCCGGTGCTTTCGCACTGCGGTTTTCAAGACCGCCGCCTTCGACCGCTCGGCCACTCCTCCTCACGGAGGGAGCAGTCCTTACCACGGCTGCGGCGACCAATGCAACCCTTGCCTTAGCGTAGCGCAGGGCGATCGGAGGATCGCGACGGATCGCAAAGGAGGGCCGCAGGGCACGAGGGCAGCGCAAGCCTGACCGCCGCCGATGGACAGCCAGGAGCCTGCTCGCTGCGTCCGGTCCCGGACCCGCTGACGTCCCGCAGGCGCACCCACGCTAGCTCCTCACCACGCTCTCTGCTCCACCGCGGCATACCCGCAGGCAGCGGGGCGCTACTCCGGCAGAAGCAGGCTACGGCCCCCCATGTAGGGCCGCAGGGCCTCGGGGATATGGATGGAACCATCCTCGCGCTGGTGGTTCTCCAAGAGGACCACCATGGTGCGACCCACCGCGAGCCCCGACCCGTTGAGCGTGTGCACGTGGCGCGCTCGTCCCTCATCGTCCCGATACCGGATCTGCGCCCGCCGCGCTTGGAAGTCCCGGAAGTTCGAGCAGGACGAGACCTCCACCCAACGCCCCTGCGAGGGCAGCCACGCCTCGATGTCAAAACAGCGGCTCGCAGAGAAGCCGATGTCGCCCGCGCAGAGCTCGATCACCCGGTGGGGGAGCTCCAGGAGCTCCAGGATTCGGGTAGCGTGCCCCACCAGGGCGTGATGCTCTTCCTCGCTCTCCTCCGGACGGCATACGATCACCAGCTCGACCTTGTGGAACTGGTGCAGCCGAATCAAGCCTCGGGTGTCCCTCCCGTGGCTTCCCGCCTCGCGCCGGAAACAGGGGCTGAACGCCGCGTAGCGGTAGGGCGTGCGGAAGTCGCCGAGCAGTTGCTCCCGATGGAAGTTGGTCACGGGGACCTCCGCGGTCGGGATCAAGAAGTGGTCGCCCGCCCGGAAGAGATCTTCCTCAAACTTGGGGAGCTGCCCGGTCCCCACGAGGGCAGCGGCCTGCACCAGGTAGGGCGGAAGCATCTCCCGATACCCATGCTCCTGCGTGTGCACGTCCAGCATGAAGCTGACCAGCGCTCGCTCCAGCTTCGCCAGCACGCCAGACAGGAAGGCGAAGCGCGCTCCCGACACCCTGCCCGCCTCCTCCATGTGGAGTCCCCCCAGGCCATCGCCCAGGTCGACGTGATCCCGAACAGAGAACGCGAAGGTGGGCACCTGCCCGTGACGGCGAAGCTCGACGTTGTCCTGGTCGCTGGCCCCAAGCGGGGTGCGGTCGTCCACCACGTTGGGAAGCTCTAGGATCAGGGCATCAAGCGTCTCTTCGACAACGCGCCGTCGCTCCTCCAGCCCCTTGACCTCCTGGGCCAAGAGCTTGAGCGCCTCGCGCTCTTGCATGAACGCGTCCGTGCCGGGTTGAAGCGCCTTCAAGGCGTCGCTGCGTCGCTTCTGCTCCGCGCGCCTCGACTCGGCCTCATGCACAGCGGCCCGTCGTTCAGCCGCGAGGCCCTCGAGGCGGTCGAAGGGGAAGGCGGAGCCGCGCGCCTGCGTCTTGGCTCGGACAGCCTCTACGTTTTCCAACACCCACCGGACATCCAGCATCTTGCACCTCGCTCTGCTTCCCCCCGCCAAGGCCGCGCTAGGGGGCCAAAAAGCCGAATAGCGCAAGCCGAGACGACCTGCGCTATTCCAGTGCGAAAGGAGGGACTCGAACCCTCACGGCCTAAGCGGCCACAAGATCCTTAGTCTTGCGTGTCTGCCAATTCCACCACTTTCGCATCGCTTCTCGCTTCCGGTGGAAGCGGAGCGCGGAAGCTACCCCCTCCCAGGTCTTGGGTCAAGCCAAAATGCGATCAGGACCCCGTGGTTCGCGCTCTCCCTGAGCCTGTGCCCTAGCCCAGCGTCCGCATCATCCACCCGCCGATAGGCTACTCGCCTTCCTCGCCCGCGGGGCTGTCGTCCACCGGTGCTGCAGGCGCGCCTGTGGGTGCGCTCTCCTCGAGCGGAGCGGCCCCCCCGGGACTCTCGTCGCCGAAGTCCAGGTCGAGCGGCATCCCGCCAGGGAAGTCGAGCTCAATACCAGGCATGCCGCCCGCGGGCGGGGCGCCCGTCGCGGGCGCTGCAGGGGCCGCGCGGAAAGCTCCGGGGTCCACCGTCGCAGGGGACGTCGACAGGTAGGCGAGCAGCATCGAGAGGGTCATGAAAAGGGCTGCGGACCCGATCGTCATCTTGTGGATGAAGGTCGTCGCACCTCGGTTGCCGAACAAGGTCGCGCTGCCGCCGCCGCCACCGCCGAGAAGCTCGACCCCTCCACCCTTACCCGACTGGATGAGGACGATCAGGCAGAGAAAGAAGCAGTTTGCCAAGAAGAGCGCATAGATTGCAGCGATCATCGCCGAAACCACTCGAAGGAGAGAGAAGACCCCACGCGCCATGCGAGCAGCAGTGCGCAAGGTCGCAGACCCTAACCGCATCCGAGCCACTTCGCAAGGGTCGGCTGTGATTAGCGCGCCCCACGGCCCCCCTGGCCCCAAGAGCGCGCCCCCTCCGGCCTCGGCACCTAGCCAGCCCGACGTGCGGCAGCGGCCCGCGCGATGGCTGCGAAGCTCTCGGCGTCCAAGCTCGCACCACCGACCAAGAACCCATCCACGTCCTGCTCCGCAGCGAGTCCTGCGGCGTTGTCCGCCTTCACCGAGCCGCCGTACAAGAGGCGGCACGCCGCCGCCTGGCGGGCGTCGTAGCGAGCGACGAGCCAGCGGCGAAGGTGGGCGTGAACCTCCTGGGCTTGCGCCGCGCTCGCAGTCCTCCCTGTGCCGATCGCCCAGACCGGCTCATAGGCCACCGTGACGCCCTCCAGGCTGTCCACGCCGGCGAGACCCGTCTCCATCTGCCGGTCCACGACGGCCAAGGTGTTGCCGGCGTCACGCTCCGCGAGGGTCTCGCCTACGCACAGGACAACCTGCAACGCCTCGTGGCGCAGGCGCTCCGCCTTTCGGCCGATGATCTCGTCGGCCTCCCGGTAGAGGTGACGTCGCTCGGAGTGCCCGACGAGCGAGCCCCAGAGCCCCACCTCGCGGAGCATCTCCGCCGACACCTCGCCGGTGTACGCGCCATGCGCGTGGCTCGACACGTTCTGGGCATAGACACGCAGCGCGCTCCCCTGAGCGCTCTCTCGGACAGCGGGAGCGTAGACGAAGGAGGGCGCCGCGCCGACCTCGGCTTGGCCGCGCAGGTCGTCCGCGAGGGCGGCACAGCGGGCAGCCAAGTCCAGGGCCGCTTGCAGCCGAAGGTTGAGCTTCCAGTTGCCGATGACGAGGGGAAGGTTGGCCATCCGAGTCTCCTTTACGATGCGAAGCGGTGGCCCGCGCGCAGGGCCGCAATTCCTGGCAACTCCTTGCCCTCTAAGAGCTCAAGGCTCGCGCCGCCACCCGTCGACACGTGGGAGACCTGCGCCGCGAGCCCGAAGAGGGCGATCGCCGCCGCTGAATCCCCGCCTCCGACGATGGTCATCGCGTTGCTCGTCGCCATCGCGTTGGCGACAGCCCGGGTCCCCGCCTCGAAGGGCTCTCGCTCAAAGACACCCATCGGCCCATTCCAGAAGACCATGCGCGCTTTGGCGATCTCTTCGGCGTAGCGCGCTGCGGTCCGGGGGCCGATGTCAAAGCCGGCGTAGCCCGCCCCGATGGGAGCGCTCTCGGTCGCCAAGCCCTCGGTCGCGTCGATGCTCCGCGCGACGATGTGGTCGATCGGGAGCAGGACGCTGGTCTTGCGCCCTGCAGCGATGTCCAGGATGCGTGCAGCTGTCTCGACGTGGTCGGGCTCGTAGCGGCTGTCGCCAATGTCGACACCCTTCGCGCGCAGGAAGGTGTAGGCCATCGCGCCACCGATCAACACCACATCCAGACGACGACACAGGCTCTCCAGGACCCCGATCTTGTCGGACACCTTGGCCCCGCCCAGCACGCCCACGAAGGGGCGATCCGGATGCGAGAGCATCGGTCCAAGGAAGTGCAGCTCCCGAGCGACCAGGGTGCCGGCAGCGCGTCGTGTCTCGTCAAAGTGACGGACCATCCCGTAGGTCGACGCATGCGCCCGGTGGCAGGTACCAAAGGCGTCGTTGATATAGACGTCTGCGAGCTCCGCGAGGGCCTGGGAGAAGAGCGGGTCGTTCTTCTCCTCCGCCTTGTAGAAACGCAGATTCTCCAGCATCAGGACGCCCGCAGGCGGCAGGGTCTTGATCGCGCGCTTGACCTCGTCCCCGATGCAATCGTCAGCCAAGAGCACGTCGGTTTCGAGCAGCGCGGCGAGCGCGCTCGCCGCAGGTTCCAAGCTGTACGCCGGGTTGCGCTCCCCCTTGGGGCGCCCGAGGTGGCTGCCCAGCACGAGCCGGGCGCCAGCTTCACGCAGCGCGCGCAAGGTGGGCAGGGCCGCTCGAATCCGCGTGTCGTCCGTGACCCGCTGTCCATCCAGGGGCACGTTGAAGTCTACCCGGACGAACACGGTCTTGCCGCGGACGTCGACCTGCTCCATCGACCGAATACCGCTGATCTCCATCAGGACCTCCAGAGACATGGTGCGGCGCGCTACAGCGGCGCCAGGCGGAGCTGCCCTCGGATCAGCGCGCGCCCGTCACGAAGAGGCGAGACAGATCGATCATGCGGTTGGAGAAGCCCCACTCATTGTCATACCAGGACAGAATCTTCACCAAGGTGCCGTCTTGGACCCGCGTGAGGCGGCTGTCGAAGATGGAGCTGGCGCTGTGCCCGTTCATGTCGATGCTGACGATCTCGTCGGTCTCGTAGGCCAGGATGCCGCGGAGTGGGCCTTCCGCGGCCAGACGCACCGCCTCGTTGATCTCGTCCGCGGTGGTCGCACGCTCGGCCTCGAAGGTGAGGTCGGTCACCGAGACGTTGGGCGTGGGCACACGAATCGCCATCCCATTGAGTCGCCCCTCCAGCGCTGGCAGCACCTCGCTCACCGCCACCGCGGCGCCCGTGGAGGTGGGCACCATGGAGAGCGCCGCGCTCCGCGCGCGCCGCAGGTCCTTGTGCGGCGCGTCCAGCAAGCGTTGGTCGGCGGTGTAGGCGTGAATCGTGGTCATGAGGCCCTTCTTGATCCCTACCGTCTCGTGCAGCACCTTGGCTACGGGCGCCAGACAGTTCGTGGTGCAGGAGGCGCAGCTGATCACCTCGTGTGCGCCCCGATCCAGGGCGTCGTCGTTGACGCCCACGACGATCGTCGCGTCGACGCCCTTGGCTGGCGCGGAGACGATGACACGCTTGCCGCCCGCGGCGATGTGCTTCGCCGCGTCATCGCGCTTGGTGAAGCGCCCCGTGCACTCGAGCACGACATCCGCCCCAACATCACCCCAAGCCAGCTTCTCAGGATCCGCGACGGCTGACGTGCGGATGCGCTGCGTCCCCATCTGCAAGTAGCCCTCGCCCACCTCCACCGGCACGTTCAAGCGTCCATGCACGGAGTCGTACTTGAGCAGGTGAGCCAGTGTCGCCGTGTCGGTGAGGTCGTTGATGGCGACGATCTCGACGTCGGGGAGGTTGAGAGCGATGCGAGCGACAGCGCGGCCGATTCGGCCAAATCCATTGATGGCGATCTTGACGGTCATGGGAACCTCTCGGGCAGGAGGAGCGTACGAGACGAGCGCGCAGAGCATGCGCTGACGCCGCGGCTTCTATGGGGCTGGCTTTGGCCCGTCAAGAGGGGTGCGACCCAAAGCCCCGCTCCCGCGCCCCCCCGGAGTCACGCCCCCCCGCCGACCAGGCCGCGCAGGCGTACACGAGGGGGCGCTGCAGGGTCTGCACCCTTCTGCTGGGCATCCCAAGCCGCGATTCGCGCCAGGTGCTCCTCCGCCACTCCCAGGGTGAGACACTCCGCGGGCGTCAAGGATTCCAGCGGGAAGCGCTCCGCGTGGACGGGGCATACGTCCCGAAGCTCGTGCGTCTCGCCCCTCGCGTCGCTCTCCAGCCAGCGAAGGGGCAAGCCCTGGGTCCGACACACGTAGGGTCGCGCTTCGTAGATGCGGCAGGCGCCGTCCTCGCCGAGAAACACGCACACGCCGCGCCGGGCTGGGGTCATCGCCGCGAGGTCCGGGAAACGATCCGCGATGTTGTCCGCTTCCACGGCGAACACGCTGAGCTCATCCACGCAACACGCGTTGCATCCTCGCCGACACGCCATGCGCTCAGCGTGGTGGACGGTCAGCTCGGCCACGCGTCGGTCTAGGGACGCGTAGAGCGCCCGCAGGAGCTCGAGCGCCCCTGGGGTGCGCGCGCTCACAGCCACCCCGCTGCGCGGTAGGACGCGGCTGTCTCGCGCATACCCTCGTCCAGCGCGCGGGTCGGTGCCCACCCTGATGCCGCCGCCAGCGCCGCTGGCGAGCAGAGCCAGTAGGCCTGGCGCATGTCGCGGACCTTGTCGCGGGTCATCAGCACCGCTTCACCGCGCAGCCGCCCCAGGCCCTCCGAGGCGAGCGCCGCTCCGTAGAGCAGCGCCGTCGGCAGAGGGACGCGCCGCGGCCTTGTGCCGACGGCAGCGCCGATGGCTCCGATCACCTGCGGCCAGGGGTACACGTGGCCGTCCGACAGACCGTAGCAGGAGAAGGGCTCGGGAGCTTCCAGCGCGCATAGGGTCGCGAGCGCCTCGGCGCAGTCCACCACGTGCAGGAGGCTGGTCGCACGCGCAGAGGCAGGGAGGGGCGCCAGACCGCGCGCGATAGCGCGAAAGAGCGGGAGCAGACGCGTGTCCCCAGGCCCGTAGATCGCGGGAGGCCGCACGACGCTCAAGGCGAAGCCGCAACGACGCGCGGCGTCGGCCAAGACGTCTTCGGCGGCAGCCTTGCTCTTGCCGTAGTGGCTGACCGGCCTGCGCCAGTCCGCCTCGTCCGGCACCTGCGCATCCCGCGCCGGGCCGCCAGCGCTCACCGACGAGAGGAAGATGACGTGTCGAATCGTGCCTGGGTTGGCGCAGATGGCGTCGGCCAGCGAGCGCGTGGTTTCGAGGTTGTTGCGGTAGAAGCACGCAGTGGAGCGCGCGTAGCCGCCGCCTGCGGCGTGCAACACCACCTCCACGTCGCCGAGCGCCTCCCGCAGCCCCTCGCCGGAGGCGAGATCGCCGATGACCACAGGGACTCCCATCGCTTGCAGGGCGTCCGTGCGGCTGGACGCACGCACCAAGGCACGCACTTCCAGCCCACGCTGGAGCAGGGCCCGCAGGGTCTCGGTGCCCACGAAACCAGAGGCGCCGGTCATCAGGACGGTCGTCATGCGCGCTGGGGTGAGGGTCGGGTCGCCAGGGTCTCTGCCGTGATGGCGATGCAGGCGTGGGCCAGCATAGGTGCCCAGAAGGAACCGGTCCAGAGCGCGACGCCGCCAAAAACGAAACCCATGGGCAGGCACGCCGCCGCCTCCTGCGCGTTCTTGGTCAGATGGACGGCGACGTAGAGCGTCGTCATCCACCCCAGCGCGAGCCAGAGCCCCACCGCATCGACGAGGACGAAGAGCAGCCAGCCACGGAAGAAGGCCTCGTAGCCGAGCAGGTAGACCCCCCAAGAGAGCCGGTTGCGACGCTGCAGGGCTGGCGTCCATGCAGCCTCACCAGCGAGCCGTGCCTGCGGATAGTGGTTCCGGAAGTCAGGCTTGCGCGCGCTGATCAGGACGGCGGGCAAGGTGAGGGCCAAGAGCCCCAGGGTGGCGAGGGCGCTCCGGGCAGGGTAGGGGAGCCCCCACCCCCAGAGGTGGTCGGGCCACGCCAATCCCGCCGCTCGCAGCCACACCAGGAGCGCTACGCCAGGCAGCACGCCGAGCAGGAGAGCCCCACCGTAGCGCTGCCGCTCGACGGCGCGCATCACGGCGGCGTTGTCCGAGGGGGTCGCGGCGGGCCGGACACGCTGCTCCAGGCCGTAGTGGAAGGCCAGATACGATGCGGTGCCCACCAAGGACACCAGCAGCGCGGCCACGTCGATCGGCTGTGCTGCGGTCATGGGGGGCCCTGAGGGGTGCTGGCAGCCCGCAGCGCGCGCATCCGGAGCTGCGATGCGGTGATCCAGAGCGCTGGAGAGAGGCGGTAGAGCAACCACTCCAGCGTGGTCTCGCCGGAGACGGTGAGGAGGACGCGGCCGGACATCATGCCGCGGACGATTCGCTTGGCGCAGGTCTCCGCGCTGATGGGCTGAATCGGGATCTTGCGTGCGAGCGCGTCGCCGTCGAGGCCCACGTAGTCCGTGGCCTGCATGATCCCCGTCTGCACGTAGCCCGGGCACGCGACATGCACGGACACGCCGTGCGCTCGCGCCTCGGGCGCCAACGACAGGGACAGGCCGACCACAGCCGCTTTGGTGGCCGCGTAGGGCACCATGCCCGGCCGGGGCAAGAGCCCAGCGCCCGATGCGACGTTCAGAATACGACCGCGCCCCCGCGCAACCATGCGGGGATAGAGCGCGTTCAAGCCATGAACGACGCCGCTGAGGTTGACGTCGATGACGCGCTTCCAGTGGGCGAGCGTCAGCAGGTGGACCTCCCCCGCGAGCCCGATGCCCGCGTTGTTCACCAGGAGGGAGATCTCGCCGCGCTCCTCTTCGTGCGACGCGACCAGCTCGTCGAACGCCTCCGCGTCCCGGACATCGAGGGCCGCCGCGCAAGCCGTCGCACCGCGCACTGCCAGACGGGATGCCACGTCCTCCGCGGCGTGGGCGTCGCGGTCGGTGACCAAGACAGACCAGCCACGATCGGCCAACACAGCGCTCAGCGCTGCGCCAATTCCGCCACCGCCCCCCGTGACGAGCGCCCAGCCCTGTCCCGCCACGGCGCTGCTCACGACAGGCGACGCAGGAGGGATTCATGCGCTGGGTAGAGGCCAAGCATGGCGTCCAGGCCGGCCTCCTCCACATCCGAATCGGCGCAGGCCGGCACGCAGAGCAGGCTCACGAGCGCGTCGCTGCCGGGGACGGCGGTCTCCGCCGCACACCACGTCCCGTGCGGGACATGGACCTGGAGGCGCTCGCCCTGCGCGACGTTCGGACCCAGGACCCGCTTGGCGTACCCACCGTCCTCGTCCAGCAGGTGGAGGGTCAGGGGGTTGCCACCCTGCCACAACCACAGCGCGTCGGAGCGGCGACGGTGAAAGCGCCGAGGAGCGTCCTCCGTGCATACAAAATGCCAGCTCGCGCCAAAGGTCCGGCCTTCAGGAAAGCGCCCCGGTAGGGCCTCGACGGGGAGCGGCTCGGCGCTCTGCCATGCCTCACGGAACCACCCACCGCGGGGGTGCGCTTCGAGCTGCAAGGCGTCGATCCATGAGCGAGCGCGCGGGGAGAGGGTGGACATCGGATCCCCCTGTGGTAGCGATTTCGGCCTGAGCGTTCATCGCCCGCTGGCCAAGATCGACAGTTTCTTCTATTTTGTCGCGGGCGCAAGGCACTTGTGCACGGAGTGTCTCCTGCGCGTTCGCTTGTCACCTTCTTGTGCCTACACCTCCACTTCCCAGCGGCTCCCATGGCGCACAAGCCAACAGCACACGATCTCTCTCGCCGTCACTTCTTACGCCGTGCCAGCCTGGCGCTGGGCGCTTCAGCCCTCGCGCCAGCCTTCGTCACAGGCTGCAGCGCAGGGGACGGGTCCACCCCCGAGGACCCGGCCGGTCGCGAGGACGTGATCGAAGGTCGGGACACGGCTCCTGGTGATGACACGGCTCCCGGTCCTGACACCACGGCCAGCCCGGACGTCGACGCGCCAGCTCCCAAGCCTCGGGTCGCCCTCATCTCCGACACGCACGTGATTGATTCGTACTACGTCGGTCCGGAGAACAGCCCTCTGGACACGGAGAGCATCCTCCACGCCAACGAGCGCTTCGCCGCTATGGTCGAGCGGCTCAGCACGCTGCGCGTGGGGATCGACGCTGTGTTCCAGCTGGGCGACATCATTCACCGCTATCCCTTTGACACCCTCGATGAGTTCGGCGTCCGAGAGAGCGCGATTGACGAGGCGGCCGAGGGCCACCGAGCGATCGGCGTGCCCTACCACGCGTGCCTGGGGAACCACGATTACAGTTTCCGGCGTTTTCCGCGGGAGGCCACCCACGAACTCTTCGCCGAGAAGATGGGAATTCCTCCCTACAGCGGCGTCGATCTGCACGGATTTCGCTTTCTGATGATGAACAACTTCCTAGGGGACAGCCACGACATCGAAGGCGACGCGTTCGACACGCTGGTCGGGACCTTCGGGGTAGAGCAGCTCGAGTGGATGGACGCCCAGCTTGCGGAGGGGCTCCCCACCTTCGTCATGACCCATTTCCCCGTCGCCATGTGCAATCGAGAGGAGGCGCCGGGCCTCGGCTTCCGCAGCCTGCTCGCGCGACACGGTGAGAACATCTTGGCGGTCTTCGGCGGTCACTGGCATCGCTGGCTCGTCCGCGGCCGACGAGGCGGAGAGCCGCCCTCCATCGTCATGGGCAGCACCCGGTACTCGGCCGATGCGGCGATCCTCATGGAGCTCGATCCCGCGTCCCAGACGGCGACCTTCCTCAACGAGGACGCGTGGGTGCTCGCGAGCCACGAGACGCGGCCTTGGGAGGGCTAGGCGACGCAGGGCAGGACCTGCCGACCGCGCCCACACCTCCTGGGGACGAGCTCGACCCCGCCGTGGAGAGCGTGCCCGCGCTGCCACCGGACCTCTCGCAGCCTGGCGATGCCCACGAGAGCCCGGCCACGCGCGTCGTTCGTTTCGCGCCGACCAGGAGTGAGCGAGTGGCGGAGGTCGGGGCGTACCTCAGCGTCGTGCTCGCTGCGCTGCTCTTGGCGCGCGTCGTGCAACGGACGGCCCTGTGGGTAGGCTCGTCATGGTTGGAGGCGCTGCCTGTCGTACCCTGGGTCGGTTGGGCCTTCGTGCTCGTGCTCGTCGCGGCCGTCGTCCTCGCGGCTGCGGGCTGGGGGTGGCGTCGGCGCTTGGGTCGGACCTCGGTGACATGGGACGGAAAGGTGCTGCGCTTGTGCGCCCCCGTCGACGCCTTGGGCCAGAAGCAAGCGACATGGGAGGGCCCGTGGTCCAGCGTCTCGGGGTACGCGCTGCGCACCCACTTGACGGGGCGTGCCGTGATCCTGCACACGCCCTCGGGTGACTTGCGCTTCCCTCTAGCGCAGGGCCGGCTGGACGAGGGGGAGGCGGGTCGCTGGTGGCCCTATCTCCTCGCGGTCATGGATGGGTGTGCGCGGGCATCGTCCTCTGCTGGCGGCGCAGGGAGCAGGGCAGTGGACGACATGAGCGCTGATCGGGAGTCGATGTGAGGCGTGGTGTGACCTATGGTGTGTCGAGGGTGTCGCTGCTCTCCGCCCTCCTCGTCGTTGGCATGGTGGCCTCCTGTGGGCGGCTGTCCTTCTTCGCCGCAGATCCAGAGCGGCGCTCGCTTGAGCCCCCAGAGCTTTGGTTGGCGCGCGCAGACGCCACCCCCGATGCGGCGGCGATGCGTGACGTCGTGGCTCGCTGGCAGCGGCGCCTGGCCACGGTGGACGATGACGAGCAGCGGCGCGCGCACGACCTCGCCTTGGGGTGGGTCCACGATGAGGCGTGCACGCTCGCTGCAGGTTATGCCTACCATGCCCCGCGGCTTGCTCGCGCCTGGCAGGAGGTCGCTGCGCTGGTGGACGACGAGCGCACGTGTGCGCCTCTGCCCGAGCAGGTGCCTGCGTCGCTGCCCTCGCTCATGACGGACGCGATGGGGGATCGCGGGCGCCTGGTCCGGGCGCTCCTCGTGGCGCATGGCCTGTGGCGGGACCTGGACGCGGGGGCGACTGCGCTCGAGCCGGGTTGGGCTTGCTTGTGGGCGCAAGCCGCGCCTGCGACGCCGGCGTGGCTCGCCGACGAGTTCGGACCGGGCCACGCTCAGCTCGGTGAGCACCCCTGCCCTGAGGCCGCGCGCCGGTGGCCAACGTGGTTTGCTGGGCTCGTGGGCCTCGGCATTGACCGTTGGAGGGTGGGGCTGGAACAGATCGACGTCCCACCGGCGCGGCGTTACGCCGGACTCTTCGCCGCCCTCGAGCGTGAGATGGCCGACCGAATCTTCTCGCTCGGGCTCCGGGGCGATCTGCGCGGCGAGGACCTGCGCCTGCAGCCTCTGGTCTTGCCTGTGGCGAGAGAAGATCATGACCTGCTGCGCCGCCCGCTCCCCCTCCGGCTCTTGGTGGTCCGCAGCGACACAGCGGGCGTAGGTTGGCTGGACCATGGGCGGTGGGTAGCCGCGTCGCGTGCGTATGGCCAGATCGAGCTCTTGATGTCTGATCCTCACTGGTGGGACGTCGTCGCGTACGACGGGCCGAACTCGCTTGCGCCAGGAGCCCTGGACGATGGTCGGATTCCTGCGCTCTTGGACGCGGTGGATGAGATGGAGGCGACGCTGGACGACGCGCCCTGGGTGCCCTTGGAGGCCCGCGCGCTGGTCTCCGCGCGCCGATGGGGCTTGGTCGTGGACGCCGAGACTCTGGCCGCCACCCTGCAGCCTATGGTCGCGACGCTCCTCGCGAGCGGAGCCGAGGAGGTCGTGTTCTTTGTGCAGGAGGCCGAGACGGGTCAGGTGGCGGGCCTTCCCCTCCGCGTCGTTACGGAAGAGCCGCTCCGCGCTCACCGGCTGCAGCTTCGGGCCGATGGTTACACCCTGACGTGGTTCTCGCCGAGCGGGAGCGCCCACGTCGAGCCCTTGCTGCGGGCCAGGCCGGACCGCATCCGGCGTCTGGTGGCGCTGGTGCGCGGCGAAGGACCAGCTCCCCTGGACCCAGCCTTGCCTGTCGTCGTCAGCCTGGACGATCCCACGCTAGACCCCGCGATCTTTCTGCCTGTTTTCGTCGCGCTCCTCTATGAGCGCAGCGCAGGGGCCGCGCTCACAGACGACTGGTCGTGGCTCAGGGCGCCGATCCGCCGGGAGCGAGGGCGTCTGGTGCCCCTCCACCCCGGTGGGATCGTGTGGTGGGTCCCGGAGGGTTGACCTGCGACCTCAGCGGATTCGGTCCTGAACCACACGCTCGGCGAGGCCGAACGAGAGCGTCATGCCTGCCCCGCCCACCCCCGTGATCAGCGTCGTGTGGTCGTCCGGGTCCAAGACGGTCCAAGGCCCGTGGCTGCACTTGGCGTAGCTCCCTTGCCAGCGCCTCTGCACGGGCGCGTCCTCCAGATGCACGTAGGAACGCAGCAGGCCCAGGATGGCCTCGTCGACCTCCTCCTGCGCGAAGGGGTCGTGCTCCTCGCCGCTGTGGTGGGAGTCTCCCAGGATGAGCTCCCCATCGCTGTTCTGGGAGATCATCACGTGAATCCCGTGTCGTGTCTCAAAGGGGTGGCGCTTGGCCAGCGCCGCCTTCAGTGTGGCGATGGACGGGCACTCACGGAACGCATCGTAGTGGGCCAGCGTGAGGCCCGCGGCGAACATCGGCCCGAGGGCCTCTTGCGCGGGCAGCGCACGCGTCGCCAACATCTGCAGCTTGACGCGGCGGAGGCCAGACGACTGGAGGTGGTCGGCGTGGGGGCCGCTGAGGTCGTCTCCCGGGCAGAGCCACACGTGCCCAGCCGAGAACGAGGCAAACGCAGTCTCGACTTTGCCCTCCGCTGCTGAGAGCGCGGAAGCACCGTAACGGAAGGTTACGCCTTCCGCGGCGAGATGGGCAGCGAGCCCTGCGATGACCCGGCGGGCGTCGACGTTCACCTCGGTCTCGCTCCACATCGCGGCCTTGACGCGCTCTGCACGGAGCCTAGGAAAGCGCGCAGCAGCGTCCGCAGCGCTCAGCAGTTGGACGCGGTACCCGTGGTCAGGTGCCATCGCCGCGAACTCGCGCAGCACGCAGGCTTCGTCCTCTTCGTGAGCGACGTGGAGGGAACCGACCGCGCGGTGCCACAGGCCGGCGCGGGTCAGGTTCTCCAGCCACAGATCCCGGCTCCGCATGGCGATACGGAGCCGGAGGCCCGGCGGTTGCCCCACCGGCCACACCATCCCGAAGTTGCGAACGGAGGCTCCCTCGGCGCGCTCGGCGCGCTCAAGGACCAGCACACGCCGCCCCGCGCGGTGCAGAACGAACGCGTGGGCCAACCCAAGGATGCCAGCACCAACGACGATGTCGTCATAGCCTGTCATGGTGCGACCTCCTGCGGCAGCAGGTTGCGAAGGAGGTGGCCTCCAAAGACCTCGAGCGCGTCTTCGATGGAGGCCACCGTCTCGACGATGGCGTGCGCTCCCGCAGCACGCAGGACGATGCTGGCACGTTCGACGAGCCTGGCGCGCTCCGTGTCCGTCAGCGCAGCATATTCCTCCGCGCTGAGCCCAACGAGGTTGCCACTACCGGCGACCCCTACCGTCCATGCGCCGGCCCTGCGGCCAGCCTCGACGCCCGCCTCCGAGTCGTCGATGACCACCGCGTGAGAGGGGGACACCTCTCCCAGCGCGGCCAACGCCGCGAGCACTTGATCCGGGGCAGGGCGCCCGTGGGGGACGTCGTCGATGCACACGACCACGTCGGGCGCTATGCCGAAAGCTGCTGCCGCTGGCACCAGAGCCTCCATCACCACCCTCGGATACCCTGTGGTCGACCCAATGCGGATTCCGCGCTCCCGCAGGCTCGACAGGGCCGCTTGCACGCCGGCGATGGGCGTCGCGTAGTCGCGCACGGTCTCGACTTGCAAGGGGAGGAACGTAGCGTAGAGGTGGTCGATGTCTGCATCGCTGGGGGCGGACCCATGCAGGGCGGCCCAGCGGGAGGCGATGTCCGGATCCCGCAGCATGGTGGCGATGTGGTCGCGCTTGCCCATGCCCATGGGTCCGCGCACCTGGTCCTCTCGGACAGGGATACCCTGCGCAGCGAAGGCTGACGAGAACACCGCGACCGGGGCGTGGCAGCCGAAGTCGACCAGGGTGCCCGCCCAGTCGAACACGCAGGCTTGGATCGATGGAGGGCGTTGGGAGTCGTGGGAGTGCATCTAGGGAGACCTCAGGCGACGGACGCTCGCACAGGCGTGGCCACGCGCTCCTGCGCTTCAAGGCCAGTGCGGGTCAGGAAATACAGGGCGCTGAAGGAGAGCAGGAGCGCTCCGGTAAGCGAGGTGAAGAGCGCGTAGTTCAGGAAGAAGTCCAAGCGGCTGGAGTCACCGAACGCGACGTCCCGAAAGAGCTGGATCGCGATCGATCCTGTGTAGCCGATCGCGTCGCAGAGATAGATGGCGAACACCGCGGTTCCGCTGACTCGGGTGTGCGCGATCAGCCGGTCAAAGAGGACGGAGCCGAAGGGGACATAGGTCAGGTAGGAGCCGAGACCAATGCCGATCATCCAGGGCAAAGCACCGATGAGCCCGCGCTGGAGGAGCAAGGTGGAGACACCGACCAGGACCATACCGCTGATCATGACGCTGTAGGCCCCGAGGAGTCCCAGGCGGTTGTTGCGAACGAGCGCGAGCATGGCCAGCACCGCGAGCACGCCAAAGGCAACGGTGACCTCTGAGCGCGTGAAGAGCGCGGTGGTGCCCCCCATCCCCAAGGCGTCGAAGAGCTCTACCCCGAAGTTGTCGCGGAAGTCTCGGAAGGCAGTCACGAAGAAGTACACGACGAGCAGCGGCACGAGGCCGGGGAAGAAGAGCTTAACGAACGCCCGACGCTCACTGCGGTCCATGGCCTTCCGTTCCACGCGCTCTTCGACATCCCTGGCGCTCGGGGGCGGGATGCGGTCGAGGGCCCAGATCGACGCCAAGAAGACCGGGAGAAAGAAGAGCCCGACGACCGCGGGCATCCAGTACTCCCCCACGCCGAGCGTGTTCATTGTCCACAGCCCGACATCTTTGACGACCCCGCTGGCGACGATGAACGAGCAGCTGAGCCCTGCCAGGAGAAACTCCGATGTGCGTCGTCCCTCCAGGTAGCTGACCACAACGCCCCACACCATGCCAAGGGGAATGCCGTTGACGAAGATGGCCGCGATGTTCCAGGGCGCTGGCAAGATCGCGAAGGCCACGAGCGCCACGTGCGCGATGCCGATCATGAGCAGGAGCGTGCGAGCGCGGCGTCGACGGTCGAGCTCGCTGCATACGCTGATCCCCCAGAACTTCGACACCGTGTAGCCCAGCAGCTGGCTGATGACGAAAGCCGTCTTCAGCGCGACCGCGCCGCCCAAGAGGGCCCCGTCCTCGTACGACGCGGCCGTGAAGGGGCGCCTCCATGCGTACATGCAGAAGTAGGTCGCGAAGGCGGCGCTCACGGCCCATAGCGTAACCAGGCGCTCGTCCCAGGGCGAGGCGGCAGGCGGCGGCGAGGGATGCGCAGCAGGGGGGGCAGCCATGTCGGGCCCTCGGCCAGGGGAGAGGTGCGCCTCGCGGGGCGACGCGCTCCATCCTGGCACCGCGCTGTGGCAGCCCTCTGTCCGCCTGGGGGAGTTTGGACGCCAAGCTCGTCACAACCCTGCGGCGGCCCTGCTCGCGGAGGGCAAGGGCTCCTGCGCCTCCTCAAGCCTCTCAGCCCGGCCCGTGCAGCCACGTCGCCTTGCGACGCGCTTGGTCTTCGTCCAGCGCTTCGAGCCAACCCAAGGTGGGCTCCATGCGAGGTGGGGCCACTTCGTAGTGTGTCGTGTGCAAGCGGCCGCGCCGCGCAAAGGTCAACGTGACCGTGTCGCCGGCGCGGTAGCGCGCGAGCGACGCGTCTGCACCCTCCGCGTTCACCTGCCGCCCATCGAGGGCGAGCAGCTCATCACCCGGCGTCAGGAGGCTCATGTCCGCAGGCCCGTCACGCAGGACGTGTTGGACGAAGACGCGCCCTCCTTCGGTGCGGCAGACCAGGCCGTGATAGCCCTGCCCAGACGGGGTTGTGTCCCAGGCCACGCCGAAGGCTCGGAGCAGCTCGGGCAGGTCATCGAGCTCACCGACGCCCTCGGTCCATCGCTGGAGCGCCTCGGCGCTTGCGGGGGCCCCCAGCGCGTCGATGAGCGCGAACACCTCGGCCTCCGTGTAGCCCGCACCCGTGGTGAGGAAGCGCCTCCAAAGCTCCTGCATGGCGGCGAGCAGCCCCTCCGTGACCCCTTCGAGCCGCATCGAGAGGTCCAGCGCGAGCGCGATCACGGCACCCTTCAGGTAGTAGCTGACCGTCCGGTTTGGGGTGTTGGCGTCGGGCCGATAGAGCCTTGTCCATGCGTCAAAGGAGGCGTCACGGACGCTCTGGTGGAAGCGACCTGGTACAGCGGCGAGGCGCCGCACGTGCTGCTGCACCACCTCCAGGTACGCTGCCTCGGAGACACACCCTGCCCGCATCACGAAGAGGTCGTCGAGGTATGAGGTCCAACCCTCGACGACCCAGAGCGCGTAGGTGTGATTCTCTTCTTGGTAGTCGAAGGGGCCCAACTCGACGGGGCGCACGCGCTTGCCGTTGTAGACGTGCAGGTGCTCGTGGGAGAGGAGGCCGAGGAAGTCGAGCCAGCCCTTGTCGTCCTTGAAGAAGCTGTGGGGGGTCGCGAGCGTGGTGGCTTGCAGATGTTCGAGCCCACCACGACCCGTGGGGGTCACGTGCAGGATGATGTCATAGTGGTCGTAGGGCAGGCCCCCGAACGCAGCGGCCTGGGTCTCGATGATGGCGCGCGTGTCCCTCTCGAGGCGCGCGGTGTCGAGCGGGACTCCCTCCTCACCCCAAAGGACGTAGCGGCAGCTCTTGCCTCCTACGTCAAAGGTCAGGCTCCGGTGTGGCCCTAGCTCGAAGGGGGTGTCTGCGAGGACGTCGTAGCACGCGGCGCGGTAGCGCTCTCCGTCGCGCGGCAGGTTCACGAACGAGGACCAACCTGCGGGCAGGAGGAGCTCAACGCTCAGGGGCTGATCCTGTCGGGCGATGTCGTAGAGGAACACGTTGGCGCCGTTGAAGAACGCGTGCGTGTGGTCCGCATGGGGGGTGCGGACCGTCAGCTCCTGGCACGTGACCTCGTAGCGGATCGTCAGGTTGTGGTCGTGCGGGAGGTGCAGCGCGAAGGTCCCTCGTGGTTGGCGCTGCGCGTGGAGCCGTTCGTTCTGCTCGTTGCGGACGTCCAACTCGCTGAGGTAACGCGAGAATTCACGGAGCAGATAGCTGCCGGGAATCCAAGCGGGCAGGGCGAGGCGAAGGGTGCCCTCGTGCGCAGCAAAGCGCATGGTGACATGGAGGCGCTGGGCGTGTGCCTCGCGGGCGTCGACGACATAGTGGATCATGAGCGCTGGCTCTCAGCCGAGGTAGGTGTGTGCGCCCGCATCTTCGTCGCGGAGCGCGGGCCATGGGGGGAGGCGCCGCAGGGCCAGCTCCAGCAGAGGGCGGAGAGGAGCGAGCTGCTGACGGGAGCGCGTGAGGGTTTTCTCCCGCGCCTGGTTCGACTGGAGGAGGTCCAGCGGCGATGGAGGCTGGCGCCACGTCACGAGGTAGTCGGTGAAGGGGCGATCCAGCGCGACGAAGCGCGCCGCCAGTCGCTGTGCAGGGAAGAAGGGCAGGTTGGGGAGATGCTGCGGTAAGGGCGCGAAGGCGTCCAGGCCCAGGATAAACGCGTTGCGGGATCCTAGGTCACCCTCCTGGACCGCGTCCCAAGCCGCGCGCGCTGGAACGTTGGAGACGATCCCCCCGTCGGTCAGCCGTACGTAGTGCCGGTCGGAGCAGAGCTCCGTCAAGGTGCGTGCGCTCGCCGTGCCGGGGTCATAGCAGTCGTAGTGCAGCATGCCGGGGACCGCGCACGAGAAGCCGACGGCGTCGATCACGTCAAAGTCTCGCAGGTCATCGTCGCCCCCGAAGACGATACGGCTGAGGAATCGAGGGTTGTCGACCATCGTGCGCATGACCCCGAAGAGCAGGCCCATGCGTCGCCGCATCGCGAGCGGTGTCAGCGACTTGTTGGCGCGGCCGATCTCCTCCTCCACGGAGGAGAGCGCCAAGTTGATGCCTGTCCTGAGGCCTGTCGCGATGACACGCAGCGGTATCGGCAGCTCAGCGAAGGGCGGAATTCCGTGGCCAAGCGTCTCGCGCGCGAGCTGCTCGGCGACACCGCGGAGCTTCAGCTCGAACGCGCCCGGGAAGCCGAAGCGAGAGTCGCCGCGGTAGGGCGAGAAGATGCGGGGGTAGGCCGAGGGGCCAGGCAAGGCGAAGGCCATCGCGACGGCGTCGTACTCGCGTACCAGGGACCGAAAGAGCCCCATCAGCGCTCCCATGGAGGAGCCGACCATCAAGGCTGGGTTGATGCCGAGCTCGGCGATGACGGCGAAGAGCCCCAGGTGGGCGTACCCCGATCCCCCCCCTCCGCCGAGCGCCAAGACGAGCTGTCGCTCCCGCAGCTCGCGCTCCAGGTCCGGCTCGCCCAGCCTTGCCTCGTGGCGACGCAGCAGCGCGGAACGCGTGCGCTCGACCCACCCGCGCAGCCGCGGCAGCAGGAGGTGCAGCCCAGCCCAATCGATCTCGCCGCCGCCCTCGGCGGGCGCGACGCGTTCCACCTGGTCGAGCAGCCAGAGCCGGAAAGGGGCGACATCATCGAAGGCGTCGATGTCATGGCCGTGGGCGGCGATGCGCCCCACGCGGGCGAGCCGCAACGCGTAGTCGAGCTGCTCACCGCTACGCTGGGCCATGACGTCGCGGCGCGCCACGCGGGCCTTCAGGAGCCTCCTCTCCAGATCGATGAGTGGTGCAATTCGTTGGTGGTGCTGTCGAGATTCTTGCATGCACACGTCGGGAGAGACCACATGGTCTCGGCTGAGGCGCCCCGCGCGACGGGGTCGCGACGCCGGAGGAAGGAGTATAGGAGCCTCGCGGCTGTGTGTCACCCTTCCCTGTACGCTCCCCTGGGCGGTGCCTCGCCGCCGGGGACCCGCTCGGACGCCACAGATGGAGAGGCTTCACGTTCGCATCGCGCTGGCCTTCTGCCTGCTCCTGCTGCCCTTCTTGGGCGCGACGGTGTGGTGGGCGGACCGTCAGGCGCGGGTAGCCCTGGAGGCGGAGCTCGGCGCGCGCCTTGAAGCGCTGGCTGCGCTGGTAGCAGCGCAGCTCGAGGCGCAAGGGGACCACCGCCGCTTGCAGCGCCTGACGCCAGCCGCTGGCAACACCAGGAGGCGCCTGCATGAGCAGCTGCTCGCCCAGCGTGACGCGTCGGGAGTGCGCTCCGTGAGAGTGCTCTCGGTCGCGATGGAGACGCTGGTGAGCGACGTCTGGTCGGAGGACTTCGGGCAGGAGTTCGTGCTGGCGGTCGACCGCGAGGACGTGAGGCGGGTGCTGGAGCAGCGCCGCCCGCAGAGCAGCGCCTTCTTCGAGGCGACCGATGGGATTCGCGTCAAGCGGGGCTATGCGCCGATCACCGTGGACGGCGCGGTCGTTGGGGTGATCGTCGTCGAGGGGGGGACGGATGCCTTCGCCCTCTGGGATGCGGCACGGCGAGCGCTCTTGGTCCTGCTGCTTGTCGCGCTCTCACTGGCCATCGTGGTCACGTGGGCTGTGGCGCGTCGAATCGCGGCGCCGCTGGCGACTCTGGAGCGCGCCGCGCGCGGGATGGGGCGCGGCAGCCTCAAACGCCCGGTGCCCTCGGTGGGGGGCGGAGAGGTCGGCACCCTGGCGGAAGCCTTGGAGACGATGCGCGCAGCGCTCGCAGCCAGAGAGGAGCGCATGCAGATGATGCTGGCCGGAATCGCCCACGAGATCCGCAACCCACTCGCTGGGATCGGGCTCCACCTGGAGCTGCTCGCCGAGGAGGGTTCGGGGTGGCCGGAGGAACAACGCAGGCTCCTGGGCAGCGCCCGCGCGGAGGTGGACCACCTCAATGTGATCGTCGGTGACTTCCTCGCCTGGGCAAGGGAGCGCCCGATGCGTCGCCAGCGCTTCCTCTTGCGAGACCTCTTGGAGCGCGCCGCGCAGGCGGCCCAGCCGGAGGCGACCCGCCGAGGGGTCCACCTCAGCGTGCAGGGGGAGGGGGCCGCCGTGGAGGTCGTTGGGGACGCTGACGCCCTGGAGGCGGCGCTCCTCAATGTACTCCTCAATGCTCTCCAGGCCTCCAAGCCGGAGGGCGTGGTGTGGCTGAGTGCGTCCTCGCGCAGGGGTGAGGTGGCGGTCGAGGTGGTCGACGAGGGTGGCGGAATCGATCCCGCGGTCGTGCCCCGCCTCACGGAGCCCTTCTTTACCACCAAAGAGCAGGGCTCTGGCTTGGGCTTGCCACTCGCGCGCAAGACGATGGAGGGGCACGAGGGTCGGCTCGTGCTGGACAACAGGGTCGGTGTCGGGGTGCGCGTGGTCCTGGCCTGGCCGGACGACCTGCCAGGCCCCGGCGAGCGGGTGGAGGGGAGCCCTGACCCGGAGCCCGACGGGGCGGGCCAAGAGGGAGCCTCGGGGGGGCCTCGGGTTGGGAGGGAGGGTGCTGGGGCGGACGCAGCGGCCGACACGCTGGAGGATGACATCATGATCGGGTAGGAGAGCACCCGGTGCCTTCTCCCTTGGACGCGCGCTGACGCGGGCGGGGTGGCGGCGGACCGGGCCCACGCGAGGGAGGACGATGGCCAGAATCCTTGTGGTCGATGACAACGCTTCGGTGCGGGAGGGCGCGTCCGCGGTGTTGCAGCGCGCCGGGCATGAAGTGGTTGGAGCATCCAGCGGTGGCGAGGCGCTGCGCACGTTTCGGGAATCGACCCCCCCATTCGATCTGGTGATCACTGACCTCAAGATGGAGGGTGTCGATGGCATGGCTGTGCTGCGCCAGATCCGCGGATCCGACGCCGCGCCGCCGGTGCTCCTGATCACGGCCCACGGCAGCGTCGCCGCCGCGGTCACTGCGATGCGCGAGGGGGCCGCAGACTTCTTGGAGAAGCCCTTCTCGGGTGAGCTCTTGCGCGCTCGTGTCGACAAGGCCCTCCGCCACGCCGCAGAGGCCCAAGAGGCTGCGCGCCTTCGGGGTGAGAACGCGTACCTGCGCGAGCAGATGATGGCGAACGTAGCGGAAGGCGTGACACGCCTCATCGGCTCCTCGCCGGTGATGGAGGCCGTCCGCAAGCGCATCTTGCGCGTCGCCCCTACCCAGTCGACCGTCCTCATCCTGGGTGAGTCCGGGACAGGAAAGGAGCTGGTCGCCGCTGCGCTTCACCAGGCGAGTCCGCGGGCTGAGGGTCCCTTCGTCAAGACGAATTGCTCCGCGCTGCCGGACACCCTCCTGGAGAGCGAGCTCTTCGGCCACGAGAAGGGCGCCTTCACCGATGCGCACCGCCAGAAGCCAGGGCTCTTCGAGCTGGCCAAAGGGGGCACGCTCTTCCTTGACGAGATCGGGGACATCTCACCCGCCATGCAGGTGCGCTTGCTCCGCGTGCTGCAAGAAGGCACCTATCAGCGGCTTGGAGGTGAGGCGGTGTTGCAGGCGGACGTCCGTATTCTGACCGCGACGAACAAGAATCTCCAGGACGAGGTGGCGGCAGGCCGCTTTCGCGAGGACCTCTACTACCGCTTGCACATCATCCCCGTACAGTTGCCGGCGCTGCGTGAGAGGAAGTCGGACGTCCCTGAGCTGGTGCAGCACTTCCTCGACAAGCTCCGCGCGAAGACACGCTCAGCGGTCGAGGCCGTGGCTCCCGAGGCGATGCAGGCCTTGGTCGCGTATGATTGGCCTGGCAACGTGCGCGAACTCGAGAACGTGATCGAGCAGGCGCTCGTGTTCGCCGAGGGTGACACGCTGCGCGTGGAGGACCTGCCGCCCCACGTCGGGGGGCGCGAGGCCCGCGTGACCTGGCTGCCGGATCTTGCTGGTCGTCCCCTGCCCGACGTTCTGGAGGAGATCGAGCGCGAGCTCATCCTCCGCGCCTGGAAGTGCGCGAAGGGGGTCAAGACGGAGACGGCGCGGCTGCTCGGCATCAAGACCAGCGCCCTCTACTACAAGCTGGAGAAGTACGGGATCGAAGAGGGTGCGTCGGAATTCTGAGGGGCCCCGCGCAGGGCTGCCTAAGATTCCTGAGATCAGGCAGGCGCGCGTTCGTGTCGGGACGCCCTTGGGGCAGGGGGGAACCCAGGTCACGCCGCGTCCACCTGGACAGGACCTGGCTAGGCGCGACGTGCGCCACCCTCAGCGCAGGTGTCGGCTCATGCAGGCGACGGGGTGCGCGTGAACCCCGCCTTCTCGGGGACGCGCTGCAGTTGGCAAGGACTTTGCTGAAGCATCTCCAGTGTCGTCGTGCGCATCTGGCAAGCGGCGACCTTCTCTCCGAGACGAGGCCATGAACTTCCTCCTGCGCATCGCGACAGCCCTAGCTCTCAGCCTGGCACTAGGCAGCGCGGTGGCCTCTGCGGAGACTGCGGCCGCGACGCGGGCCTGGGAGTCTTGGAGCCGCGGGGTCCAAGCCTACGAGGAAGAGCTCCTGGGCTTTCAACGCGCGCTGGCGGACTACGAGGCCCTGGTACAGCAGGTCGATCGCGCCAAGGTGGAGGTCCTGCTCCCCGGCCGGGAGGGGCGGCGCCTGCAGGTCCTGCTGCGTGAGGCCCATGACGCTGGTCAGGCGCTCACCGAGCGTGACCAGAGATTGCGTCGCCAGCGTGATGTGCTCGAAGGACAGCGTCGGGATGTGCTCCGCGTTGCGCGTGACGCGGCACAGACCTGCGAAGGCCGCCCGCCGGAGGTCCAAGCGTGCGTGGAGCGTTGGGTGACACGGATCGAGCGCCTGACCTTGCCGCTGCGTGTCCACGAGATGGCCCCCGTTGAAGAGATTTTGCGGGTGCCTCTCCAGACGCCTGAGCAGGTGCGTGCTGCGGTCGACGAGCTGCGCGATGTCGAGCAGGAGGTCGAGCGCGCGCTCGCGGAGCTGCAGGAGTCGATGCGGGCGGAGCGAGTGCGTGACCGCGTGCATGGTCGCGCACGTGAGTGGGGTCAGGACGAGCTCCTCTTTCAGGAGGGCGCGGTGGCGCGTCGCGGACGGGCCTCAGGCACGCGCGGCGGGGCGGAAGAGAGGCCCGCCAGCGGCAGCCCCGCCAGCCCCCCGCGGGGAAGCGAGGCAGGCGACCGCGGGGCTATGGACGACGGTGCCGGCCAGGCGGGAGAGCCGCCATCCGCGGCTCCTGAGGCCAGCCCGCCCACGAGCGGAGATGCCGCAGAGGGCGATTTCGACAGCGGGTGGACGCCCCCCGTGTTTGTGGAGCCCTCGGACCGAGCACCCGGTGTCGGCGGCGTCGTCAGCCCTCCCGGCGAAGGGCCCGCTGCACGTCCCAGCGTCATCCCTGGCGATGATCCACGCGCCAGCGGCCGTGTTGGCGCGAGCAGCGAGAGCGTGGGCCCGCCTCGAACGCGGCGCGAGGCGCTGCGAGATCAGCAGCGGCTCTTGGAGGAGCGTCTCCAAGAGGTCCAGCGCGAGCGCCGTCGCTTGGAGCGCTTGGCGACGGAACTAGAGGGCGCCGAGAGACGCCGTTGATCTTGCCGCGGGCTTCGGGCCCCCGCGCGCTGACACGCTCCGCCCTGCGCGCACGACCACGCTCCGCGCTTACGATCTGCCGCGGGCTTCAGGCCCCAGCGCGCTGACACGCGCGCGATGGGGTGGTCGTCGCTCCGGGCATCGGCTAAGGTGCCGCGGGCTGCGCTGGAGGCGACGCTGTCCGTGGCGTGGTGCGCCGGGCTTGCGCTCCAGCGGAGGCCGAGACGAGCGGAGGTCGCGGAGGGTGATCAAGTACTTGGGTTCGAAGCGCGTGCTCTTGCCCCAGATCCTGCGCTGCGTCGCCGCTGTGCGTCCAGACGGGTCGGTCATCGACATGTTCTCGGGGACATCGCGGGTCGGCCATGCGCTCAAGCGCGCCGGGTATCGGGTGATCGCGAACGACCACAACGCGTACGCACACACCTTGGCTCAGTGCTATGTGTGCGCGGACGCCGAGCGCGTGAGGGAGCAGGCGAGCCGCCACATCGCGTGGCTGGCGGCGCTGCCCGGCGCCGCCGGGTACTTCACCGAGACCTTCTGCGAGCGTAGCCGCTACCTCCACCCCAAGAACGGCGCGCGCGTCGACGCGATCCGTGAGGCGATCGCAGGGCTAGACCTGGACCCGGAGCTGGAGGCTGTGCTGCTGGTGTCGCTGATGGAGGCCGCCGATCGTGTGGACTCGACCACGGGTGTGCAGATGGCCTATCTGAAGCAGTGGGCGCCTCGCGCCTTGCGGGACATCGAGCTGCGCGTACCTGAGCTTCTGCCGCAGGCCCGCTCCGGGAAGGGCGAAGCCCACGCGTTGGATGCGCTCGAGGCGGCTGCCCGCCTCTCCGGTGATGTGTGTTACCTCGATCCGCCCTACAACCAGCACAAGTACCTGGGCAACTACCACGTCTGGGAGTCGCTGGTGCGTTGGGACAAGCCCGAGGTCTTCGGCGTCGCATGCAAACGCGTTGATGTGAGAGAGCGGCGCAGTGTGTTCAATTCCAAGCGCAGCGCCAAGGACGCACTGGCGGCCCTGGTGTCGGCGGTAGACGCCTCAGCGCTCGTCGTGTCCTTCAGCGACGAGGGCTACATCACCCGTGAGCAGATCGAGGCGCTGCTGGCTTCACGGGGAGAGGTGTTCGTCTTCGATCACGCGATGCGGCGCTACGTTGGCGCGCAGATCGGGATTCACAACCCCTCCGGGCAGAAGGTCGGGAAGGTCAGTCACCTGCGCAACACCGAACACCTCTTCGTCGTGTCCCGCGATCCGAGGGTGCTGGATCGCGTCCGTAGCGCGGAATAGCGAGCACCCTGGCCGCATGCTCGTTCCGCTGTTCCAGCCACTCCTCGATGGCAAGCGCTTGTCTCTTCTGGTGGGCGACGGGCGGCTGCCCGGCCGCGGGATGGCGTTCGACGAGCTCGAGCTCTTGACCGCCGACCGTGACGAGCCTCGTCTTGCAGCGCCAGAGGTCGTCCAGATCTTCGAGCAGGCGGCGTGGGCGTCCTGTCCAGTAGTGGTTGAGGCACTTGGAGCCTGAACCTCGCTGAGTGAGGAGGGCGATCTAGCTGTTTATGCGCGCCCCGTGGTCTCACTGTCCATTGGCAAGAAGGGAGCGCGCCAATCCCTGCCGGGGTGCGCCCTTCGGATTTGTGCTCACTACGCAATTGTCTATACTCCCGACACGTCGTTGGTCTCGTGAGATCCAGGAGGCTCGGGGTGGCCAAGGTTCCCAATCGCTCGACAGGTTGCCGAGCAACCCTGCCGGAATCTGCGCCGGAGGTTTCGTTGGTCGCGCGCTCCCTCCCGCCAGCAGACTGGCCAGCGAAGCATCGGTTGGGCTCCGGCCACGCGTCCTCAGGGTGGCTCCGGCTCTGTGGGGTCCTGCTGTGGGTCGCTGCAGGCTGCGGGACAGGGGCGGGTGACCGGGGTGGGGTTTGGGAGCGTGATGTCACTGGCCCAGATGGGTCTCCGCCCACGCCGGCCGAGGTCGGGTTCGAGGACGTTGAGGCCACGGCGGACCTGCAGGAGGACGTGCCCTCGCACGAGGAGGAAGTGGACGAACGGGATGTGGCGCAGCGCTTTCCATGGCCCTGCTTTCTCCTGCAGACCCAAGGCCTCGCTGGGCGTCCACCCACGATGCGGCCAGCCACCTTCCTCTTCGCGCTGAACGATCTGATGCTCTGGATCAGCCACCACCAAGGCTTCGAAGACTGGGCCTACAGCGTGGAGCGGCGAGATGTTGTCCGGATGCCCGTCGATCATGCCGTCGTGGCGCTCTCGGGTAACCAGCGGGTTCGGCTCCGCGTGCAAAGCGGGGTCAGCGACCGCGCGGAGCTGAGCCGCGGTGGTGAGCACTTGCTCACCATTCCCTCCCCGGTCCCAGCGAGCTGGACCGGCGGCATCTTGGACCACGAGGGCACGCGCTACGCCCTGGGGGCGTGCGTTGAGGGGACTCGTGTTCACGTGCTCGTCGGAGACGTGGCTGCGCAGGAGCCTGTGTGGCGGGGAGAGCTGCCGGAAGACCTGCCCTGCACGTTCTACGAAGCGCCCCCGAAGCTGGCTTTCGTCCGGGGGCGCTCCGGGGCGACAGATGAGGGGCTGGTCGTCGCGACGCAGCGCAGCGGCCTCCTCTACTACATCGACCTCCCCTCCGGCGAGGTGGTGCGCAGGGAGGCGCACCTCGCGCCCAGCGAGGATGGACGCTCTGGCGCGGTGTTCGCCGTGGCAGCTTCGCCCGATCAACGCACGGTGTTGACCACGGGGGCCGACGGCTATCTCCATGCATGGCGTGTGCCTGAGCTGCGACGGCGCGGGGCCTCCCTCGCTGCAGGCCGGACGAGAGTCAATGAGATGCGCTTCGCCCCCGTCTTCGACGCCTCGCCAATCGCGTGGATGAGGGACAGCAGCGCATTCGTCATGGCAGGCCCTGACGCGGAGCTGCTCTATGTCAGCGCCTACGACCACCAGGTGATGTCGCGCGCGGCGCTCCCCGCCTTTGAGGTCTCGCCGGACGAGTTCTGGGAGAGCGATGACGGCCTGATCGCGCTCGCGACCGACCACGGGCAGCGTCAGGTGGCCGCGATCTACCAGCGTGGCATGGCCCTCTTTAGCTGCGGCGCCGCTCGCCCCGGAGGGGACGGCCGCGCGCTTGACCTCCGTGTCGAAGCCCCTGAGGCCCTGCGCGTTGGGGAAGCGTTTGATGTCGTTGTGCATCACGAGAGCGACCAGCCTCTGGTCGCCGTGAACGTCGGTTGGGACGGGCACCCCTACCGAGGCGGCCTCGGCGGGACCTTCCGGCTGGGTACGCCGCCGGATGCTGGAGAGCGCGTGCTCTACGTCGTGGTCGAGGACGGGTTCCAGCGCGCGCTCTGGCAACAGAGCGTCCGTGTCCTGCCGTGATTGGGCCTTGTCCTGCCTCGATGAAGCCGGGGAGCGCTCCTCGCGCATCACGCGCTAAGGGCTGGTGATCACCGTGAAGAAGGTGTCCGCGATGCCTCGGTGGCCCGCTGCGTTTGGGTGCATGCAGGTGATGTCATGCCAGTTGGGGGTGTTGGGACCCCGGTAGCAGCGGCTCTGCGGGTTGTCGCCGTTGTGTCCATGCCCGCACCAGCGCTCACCGACGAACGCGAGGTCGCTGCCCGTCTCGACAGCGATGCGCATGTACTGCTCCATGACCCAGCGCACCACCTCGTGGAAGGCAGGGTCGACCAGGGCGCTGTCCATGGAGATGATGCCCGCCCCGGGACACTGCGAGAAGTCCCTCGCCGAGTCCACATCCGTGAAGTCAAAAGTGCTCGCAAAGACGACGTAGGACCCGTTCGGGAAGTTGGCCGGATCCGTCGCCCACCGAAGGGACTCCTCCATGTCCCGAACGACCTCCTCCGCCTTGGGCCAGATGGTCTCGATCGACGCCCCGTCGGCGAGGTCCTGCGCCCACTTGAAGATGTCGTTGCCGCCGACGGTCATGATGAAGAGCGTGCGTAGCGCGCGCTTGTCTGCTCCGCCTGCGCAGGTCTGCATCTGACGGTGGGGCGGCCGCGTGATGTCATCCGCGCGAGCGCCCCACTTCGCGCAGCACGCGAAGTCGCCAGACTCCTGGGAGAGAGACCGGCCGTTGACCACGTCGGCCTGTTGCCAGAGGAAGTTGGGTGCTCGCAAGGCATAGTGCCGCGCCAGCCTCTCCGCCAACACGTTCCGGTACCAGTCGCCGGCCGCGGTGGGCGGCGAGCCGACGGTCAACGAGTCTCCAACAAAGATGACCCGCTGCACACCCTCGAAGCTCTGGTGGCGGGTACCCATGCAGTGTGTGCCCAGCGTTGGTCCAAAACGGTCGTAGTCTACGAGCGCTTCCGTGGGTGAGGGCCACTGTCCGCTGAGGCAACGCGCGGCCGTCAGCGGAGCCTCGTGGTCCGCATCACCCTGCGCTGTGTCGTCAGGTTGCGCGTCGTCCTGCGCATCCATGTCGCCTTCGTCGGTCCCCTCGGTGTCAGCAGCGTCGGTGCTGTCCGTGACGGCGTCGTTGGGTCCATCCTCTGCGTCGCCCTCGCCTGCATCCGGCCCTGGGTCTTGCTCTTGCGCGTCGCCCAGCGTGCTGGCGTCGCTCTCGTCACTCTGCGCGTCTTCGGGACCTCCCGCAGGGTCCTCGGACCCTGGGTCGGGGGGCCCATCCTCTGCCTCCTGGACGTCGCCAGCGTCGGGAGGCGCCAGCCCCGGGTCTTCCGCCTGCGACGTGCCCGAGCGCTGGGCGTCACAAGCCGAGAGGGTGCAACACGCCGCCAAGACCACCGAGGCGATGACCGCGAGGGTGGGGGAGAGCGGAGCAGGCGAAGACAAGGGCATATTCATGCGATCCTCACAAGGGCAAGGGTGCGCAGGCGTAGGACCTCATGATAGAGAATGGCCACAGAATGTCTAGCCACTGCAGGGCGTTATGACGCGGGACGCGTCTGGGGTGTTCCGCGGGTGCCCTCAGCGTCCGGGGGCCTTGCCGCCGACGCTGCAAGGGGCCCGGGCTCGTCTCCCAAGGGCTGCACGTACACCCGGTCGCGTCCTGCTCGCTTCGCCTCATAAAGCGCCGCGTCGGCGCGCGCAAAGAGGGAGTCCCAGGTAGGGTCCTCCTCGCCCTGCGTCGTCGTCACCCCCATGGACGTCGTCACGCCGCGCGAGCGACCGGAGGGCAGCTGGAAGGGCTCAGCCGCGACGCGCGCACGCAGTCGTTCGGCGACGACCCCCGCCCCTTGCAGGTTCGTAGACCGCAGCAGTACGCAGAACTCCTCACCGCCGATGCGCGCGAACATGTCCGTCGGGCGGATGTCCTGCATCATGCGCGAGGCCAGCTCTCGCAACACCTCATCGCCTGCTTGGTGACCGTGCTCATCGTTGACCTGCTTGAAGTGGTCGATGTCTAGCACGATCAGCGCACAAGGAGCGCCGGTCCGGCGCGCGAAGGCCAGCTCGACCGCCGCATAGCGCATCAGCGCACGCCGGTTGAACGCCCCCGTCAGCGCATCCCTGACCGCAAGCTCTTGAGCCTCCAGCGCGACCCGCTCGTACTGCATCAGCAGCACACCGACGCCAAAGCCCAACGCGATCAAGATACCGGGCACGAAGGCCAAGGACCGCTCCAAGCCAGGGACGAGCAGCGCGTCGGCTGGGTCGCGGAGCGCTAGGAGGAGCACCGTCCGGACGCTCAGGCTGAGCACGGCGATGCAGAGGATCAGGAAGGAGAAGCGTCGCGTCTTCTCTCGGCTCAGGCCGCCATCACGCGCCAGCTCGTAGGCCGCGCCTCCAAGGAGCACGGCGATGACGCTGGAGACGTAGGCCGCTCGGAGGGGGTACGCGGCTCCCGATGCGTAGAGTCCGACAAAGCCGACGCTGGCCAGAGCTACGAAGGTGGTGGACCACATCCCACGCCAACGACGACCCGAGACGGCTCGGTAGGTGGCCATGACCAGGTACATCGCAAGGAAGATGGCGACGTTGGACGCGACGATGGTCAGCTTGCCCGAGAACGATCCCCGCAAGAGCAAGAGCAGGGAGCCCACCATCAGGGAGGTCGCCGACACCAACGCCAGCTGTGTCGAGCGGCTCGGCTGCGCGTAGAGCGAGGATGCGAGAATCGCCGCCGAGAGGCTCGCGCCGATGGTCTGAATCACGATGAGCGTGGCTGGATCGAGGTACACGGCAGCAAGAATGGCTACCCCAGCGGTCGAGGTTCTCCCGCTGAGAAGTGCGATGTTGGCGCTCCCTCCGTGTGTTGCGAGAGGGGGCACCGCGTGAGCAGTCGTAACACTGCATGGGTCCAATATCGCATGTCCACGCGTGGTGTACAAGGCGACCTGGCTTCGCCCAGGTCCCCTGGCGAAGACCAAGCCGCGCAGCGAGGTGGCGCTCGGTCCTGCGCTCTCGGTCTCGGCGGTGACCGGGGGGTGGACGTCGTGACCTGAGCCTTCTACCCTGCGCTCCAGCAGAAGTGCTCCAGCACGTGGTGGGTAGGAGGTCCGTATGGCGCGACGGCGGAGGACGGAGGAGAGGGCCGAAGGCAACTGGGCGCCCATGAGGTCCGTGGTCGGGTGGTGGCTCCTGCTCTGTGCAGCAGCGTTCTACGCCGCTTGTGCAGACGATTCAGCGCCAGAGCCGACCCCGGAGGTGCCCCTGCCGCAGGAACTCCAGCAGGAGGTCCAGGCGCTCTTGGACACCAACCTGCGGGCGACGCGGGCGCCTGGGGTCACGGTCGCCATCGATGTGCCGGGCTGGGCGCGCTGGGAGGGGGCCGCAGGGAGCGCGAGCCGCGCGCGCTCGTCGCCGATGCTCGGGGAGGCGGTCGAGCCTCGCGACGTGATGCGAATCGGGAGCATGGCCAAGGGTATGGTCAGCGCCGTGGTGCTCCAGCTCGCACACGAGGGTCGCCTGCGGCTGGACGACGACGTCGCGGAGCTGCTGCCAGAGCTGGGCTTGTGGCCCGGCGTGACACCCGAGCGGCTCATGCGCCACACGTCGGGGCTCTACAACTACACCGACGACCCCACCTTCATCACGCGGGCCCGAGAAGCCATCGACCCTGTTGCGCTCGTCATTGAGGATGTCGCGAGGGGCCCTCAGTACCCCCCTGGGGAGGCACAGCTCTACTCCAACACTGGCTACTATGTACTCGGCCTCCTCGTCACACACCTGGAGGCGCAGCCGCTGGCAGAGGTGCTCCGGACGCGCCTATGGGATCCGCTTGGGCTGGAGAGCTTCGTGCTTGAGGGGGAGGAGCAGGTGCGAGGGCGCTTCGTTGACGGGCACCTCGGCGGAGCGGGCGCAACCCTGCCCTTCAGCACCACATGGTCATGGGCCGCTGGCGCTGGCGTTGGGAACGCTGCGGATCTCTGTGACTGGGCCCGCCTTCTGGTCGCGGGGGACGTGCTGTCACCCCACTACCGAGAGCGGCTGATGGACGACACCCGCCTGCTGGATGGGACAAGGCCCGAGGACGACGAGGGCATGGGGATGCGCTGGCGGGAGGTCGCAGGACGTCGCGTGTTTGGGCACACCGGATCAACGATGGGTTTCCGCGGGGAGTTCTTCTTCGACCCCGCCGACGGTGCCTGCGTCGCGCTCCTCACCAACGACTTCCTGGCCAGCCCCCGCCCCATGGCAGACCTGCTGTGGGCTTGGCTGGACGAGCACGCGCTGCCGAGGTCCGCTCGCTGATTCGTGCATCGCGCTGCCGTTGAGCAGGGCTCGCGGGGTCCGAGGGCTGGCTACCTTAGGGGACCGCCATGTACTCGCGCAGGGTGCCCCACCCTGGGTGAGGCCGCAGGACGGAGGTAGCGCTCATGGCCTCGACAGCCTCGCGGCCAGCCCACGCTCCCCCGGCGGGCACACCATCCACGCGTGCCAGGACGGTGACCAGCGTGCCCTCCGTCACGCCTGTCGCGATGACGCAGGGGAGGTGGGTGCAGCGGAGCGGAGCGGTCTCTCGTCGTTCGCCCAGCGCCACGGTGACCTCACCGATGATCTCGCGGAAGCTCTGATCGACGTGTTGCAGCCTGAGGGTGTCCCCCTCCAGGAGCAGGCCAAGGGTCGGGACGGTACCGTCCTTGCGTGTGCTGGACGTGGCCAGGAGCGAGGGCTGTCTCAAGGGAGCCGGTCTCCGCGCGTCGGGAGCAGGGTCTGGTGCTCCCGCAGGTCTGTCTGGAGGAGCAGGGAGGGGGGTGGTCGCCGGGTCCCCGCAGTGGCTCGCGTGCGCTGCTACGTCGAAGGGGTACGCGTGGTGGTCGAGCAGGTCTTGCAACGCCGCCGGGTCGACGCGCAGACCGCAGAGCGCCGCCAGTGCCCAGTCCGCGAGATCGATGCCAGCCGCGCCGACGTCAGGCAGCGGCCGGCTGGGCCGCAGAAGCGCGGTGAGGATGTGCATATGCCCCTCGGTTCCGATCGCGAGGCGGTCCCACCCACGCGTGCCGGGCTGCCAGGCATGCCAGAGCACGCCAGACACCAACTCCTCCCGATGGGTCCCCGAGAGGGTGCCGTCGCTTGTCCCACGCATGTTGGCTACGGACACGCCGTTCTGTCGGAGCCCGGCCATGTCGATCCATCGGCGAGCCCCGTGGTAGTTGTCGACGATGTGGGGGGTCCCCCGGATCAAGCCGGCCAGGAAGTAGGCCAGACCTTCAGCGTAGGCGAGCTGCGGCGAGACGCGCCGCTCGCGGTGAGGCCCGCCTGGCGAGCTGTCGGCGCTGAAGTTGTGGACGAACCAGTGCGCCAGCTCGTGGAGCAGGATGTCGTCGTCGAACTCGTCGGGGTCTTCGACCGCGCCGCCGACCGAGATGACGTTGTCGCGGTAGCAGGACCCGCAGCGGAAGGCCATGCCAGCCTGCCATCGCCACGTGAGGGTCCCCGTCGCGTCAGGGGCCAGCCAGGGAACCAAGAAGCGCAAGCCTTCCGTCGCGACGTCTGTGATGTTGAAGGCCCCGGCGATGGGCGAGCTCGCTGGTGCGTGCAGGACGACGTAGCTTGGAAGCGTGTCCTGGATCGGCGTCCGGAGAGCGTAGACCGCGCCTTCTCCCTCCCCACGGTCCCGCACGACCGTCTTGAGGCCTCGCACGCGGCCTGCGGCAAGGGCCCGCACATAGGAGGGCGCTCGGGGCGCGGTCCCTGCTTCCAGCGCAAATCGCCCATCGGCATCGGTGATCGTCTGGGCGATGACGGCACCGCTCGCCCCCTCCACCCACTCGACCACCACGTGCTGAGCCGGGGCGCTGCGCAGCGACCCGGTGAATCCCTCGGTGTCGTAAGGTCTGTCATCGTACGTGACGACGCCGGCCAAGCGGCTGGCGTTGCCCGCGCTCGCTGGGCGCTGGCCCTCAGGTAGCGAAAGGTCGGCTACCGCGTAGCGGTAGGAATCGTCCGCCCCCGGGTCGGCTCCCTCCCAGCGGCGTGTCTCCGGAGACGCGAGGAGGGGATCGGCGCAGGCCAGCATGGCGACCAGCGGGAGCGCGAGGATGTGCAGAGGAGCGGGCACGGGCAACACCAGCGAGAGTCCACGACGCATGCACAGCGCTACAGGGGTCCCTCCGACCCCGCAAGAGGCCGCGGCCCCTCGAGCCCCGTGTTGCGGGGTCAGCGCGAGGGCCGGGGGGGCTGCGCCACCCTACCAGCCACCCCAGCCTTGGGCTCGCGCCGCGAGATACTCCTCGAGGTTGGTGTAGCCGTCCCCGTTGCGGTCTCGGTTGCCATCGCTTGCATTGTTCGGGTTGAGCCCCATGGCGCTCTCCCAGACGTCAGGCATCCCGTCCCCATCGCTGTCGACGGGAGCCGTCGCCGTCGCCAGGGTCGGCCAGCCCGGCACGCTGGTGCGAATCGACCCTCGCGAGCCCCAGCTCCTCACATCCGCGATCAGGCGGGTGTCTACCTCATCGCGTCGCCACGGGAAGGCGCCGGCCTGGGCCAGCACCTGGTCGAGCGCAGCCGCCGCGTCCAGTACCCGCGCTCGCGCCCACGTGGGGACCTCATGGGGGGCGTTGACCTGCTGACAGCCGCGGCCTCGGACGTTGCTCCAGGTGGCGGGCAGGCTGTTCAGGGCGCCGTCGCGGTTGCTGTCGAGCAGGTTCCCCGAGAAGTAGACGCGCGCCTCTCCCCCGTTGCAGCTCAACACGGTGTTCGCGTGGTTCACCAGGGAGAAGGTCGCGCGGGTGTTCGGGCCAGCGATGTAGTGGTTGCCGACGAAGTTCCAGCGGGCGCGCTCGTTGTCACCGATGGTCGCCCACGTCCCCCAGTCACCGCTGGTTCCCCAGTTGTAGACAACGTTGTTGACCATCTCGAGCAGGAAGTCTCGCCCGTTCTGTGAGGCCGCGCGCGGAGTACGTCCCTCTTGGTGGATATAGGCGTTGCGCAAGAGGCTCATGCGGCAGCCCTCGGTCTCACAGTTGACGAGGCTGCCGTACTGGTGGCGGCTGCGGAGATCCTCGGCGATGATGCTGTTCTGAATCGTCAGGTACTGAAAGGAGCGGGTCGCCGACAAGGTCTCGTCCGTGCCCCACGACGCGGAGATATGGTCCAGGATGACGTTCCGCGCGTTGTTGACCCAGAGCGCGTCGTCTTCGCCTCCCGTGTCGGTGCCCAGCCGGAAGCGGAGGTGGCGTACGATGATATGCTGGCCCGTGATCCTGACCGTCGCCCCGCGAATCAGAATTCCATCGCCGGGAGCCGTCTGGCCGGCGATGGTCAGATAGTCTCGGTCGACACGGAGCTGCGAGCGCAGGCGGATGGTGCCGCTCGTGGCGAAGACGATCGTGCGCGGGCCCCGCGCTGAGCTGATGGCATCGCGCAAGGTGCCGGGGCCGCTGTCCGCGAGGCTCGTGACGCGGTACACGTCGCCGCCGCGACCACCGCGTGCCCTGGAACCAAATCCCTCAGCGCCTGGAAAAGCTGGGCAGTGGTCCGGGGTGCACAGCGCCTCCGGCGGCGTTACGCAAGCGCCAGCGTCGCACCGCGCTCCGGTCTCGCAGGTCCCACAGCTCCCCCCACAGCCGTCGTCTCCGCAGCGCCGCCCCTCGCACGCGGGCACACAGGCCTCTGGGCGCACGCAGAGGCAGTAGTCGGAGCGGTGTCCGCTCTCCGGCACGCACGTGAGCTGCGGTCTCGAAGCGTCGGCCGCGCAGCGCCCATCGACGTCCTCCCACACCTCGCCGCAAGCGAGTCCCCCGGCGGCGCAAGCCGCCAAGCACCCGCGCCGGTCCGTGAAGACGATGCCGCACGCGTCGGCGCGTTCCTCGCAGAGCTCGACGCCAGCGCGGGGAGGGAAGCGTCCGGCGCAGTCGATGGGGGGAGGGGCGCTCGTGTCCTCCTCCGGGTCGTCCGCAGAATCACCAGCGCCATCCGCATCGCTGTCGTCCGCGATCTCGGCCACGTCGTCGTCGGCTGAGGGGTCCGTCGGGCCCGCATCTCCGCTATCGGGAGCCTCTGGCTCGTCGTTCGGCGTGGCGTCGTCGCTGTCGACTTCGGGAGCCCCTGGGCTCGGATCCGCAGCCGCACCGTCCGGCCGCTGGACATCCCGCGTCACGTCTAGGCCATCGGTGGGTGCTGCGCGCCCCGGTGGCTCAGCGCAGGCGGGACCGACGCAGAGCGCCGCGATCACAAGCCATAGCAGTCCTCTCCTTCGCATGGTTCTCCTGACGGCTGCGGGAGCGTCGCTGGAGTCTCCGCGGGGAGCAAGGGAGCCGGCCTGCGGCAGCGCAGTCGCACGCCCGCCTGCGAGGTACGACTTCAGGGGTGGGCGAGACGCGCCGCACCTCGGAGAGGTCCTCGAGGAGCTTCAGCCACCATTCCCTTGTCGCCTCGTCGAGACAAAAAGGCCAGCCTCGAGGCGTTGCGCCATCCGAATCTTCGAGCGGACCTCATCCCACCACTCTGCCAGCGCCTGGGCTTCGTCCTCGGAGAAGACGTCCCCCTTCTCGGCTTGCAGGAGGAGTCGGCGCAGGTCTCCGCGGGTCAGCGCCTCGGTCGCCTGCACGGGCTCGACCAGCGCATCGGGTGGAACCAGCGCGCGCCAGATCTCTGCGGTCGAGATCTGCGTGAGGGTGTGGTCGCTCAGCGAGGAGAAGAAGTGGAAAATCGTGTTGGCCATCGGCCGGTCCCAGAAGCGGAAGAGCAGCTCGATCGCCGCCTGGAACTCCTTGGTGCGATCCGGCAAATGGACCACCTCATCCAGGCAAGCCAACTCCACGATCGCGCCGCTCGAGCTGCGTGCAGGTCGGCCGTTCTGCGCTTGGGATTCCAGCCGGTCCAAGAGCGTGCTCAGCTCGTCCCTGCGGTCTGATGGGATGCCAGGGACCATGGCCCGCAACTCCAGCATCGCCTCGGGGGCGAGAGCGGGCTTGTGCAGCCGCTGCAGGGTCGGCGCCAGCTTGTCTTGGAAGAGGCGGAAGTTGAAGGTGCCGATGACGAGTGCTGCGGGAGGAGTCTGCGTATTCACGGTGAAGCCTGACCTTGCGCGAGGGGAGGGCGAAGGGCGAAAACGTCGCGTTCCTAAGTGCGCTCGCTCAATGTGCAACCCGACGGCGGCGCACGAGCAGCAGGAGGAGCAACAGCGCCGCGTAGCGCCCGCTGCCATCGCCTCCGCGAGCCGCCGCGCAGCCCTTGGAAGCGCGGCGCGATGCACCCGGCTCCCTGGGGTCTTCGGGATCGGGATTGTCGACACCGTCGGCGAAGCCAAATCCAGCGGAGCTGGACCAGTCACCGTAGGCCAGACCGTCGAAGGCACGGACGCGCCAGTGGTAGGCGCGCGTCGGGTCCAGCGCCTCAAAGACCACTTCGGTGGTCTCGCCCGCGTCAGCGTCGATCGGTCGCCGGGACGCGACAAGGCGCCGGAACTGGTCATCTTCGGCGATCTGGAGCTGGTACGTCACAGGCAGCCCGAGCGGGCTCTCCACGTTTGCGAAGCGGAAGCGCACCGGCAGCGCATCGAGCACCGCACCGTCTTGCGGCGCCAGGAGCTGCGGCGTCGCTGGGGGAGCGCTGCCATCGACCATGCGGAACTGGCTCAACGCCCACGGGGACGCCGCGAGTCCATCCTCCGCCCGGACGCGCCAGTGCCAAAGGCCAGGGCGTACGTTCCGGGTCACGTCCACACTGGTCGTCGTGGACTCTGGCAAGGGACGTATCCCATCCAGGGTCCAAGCGATCGTCACGAAGCTCCCGTCCTCGGAGGCCTCGACGCGGTAGGTGAGCGGATCGTTGTCCAGGTCCGTGCTGTTCTGCCACCGCAGCACCACCGGGAACCCAGCGCGGAGCGGTCGCCCCGCCTCAGGGGCCTGAATGACCGGAGCGCTGGGGGCGCGATTGTCCGTCGCCAACGTGAAGCGGGCGACGTCGTAGGGCCCGGGGCGCTCATGGTCCCAGGCGCGTACCCGCCATAGGAAGGTCCGCCCGCTCTCGAGCGTGACGTCTGGATCTACGAGCAGCTCGTCGAGTCCCAGGTCGGGGATGCCTTGTTCAGCGAAGAGCAGGGTCGCGCTGCCTCCTGCTCCGAGGTCATCGCCTTCGTAGAGCTCCACCTCGTACGTGAGCGCGTCCCCATCGGGATCCGTGGCCGGGCGGAAGCGCAGCAGAGGCGGATTCTCGGTCGCGAAACGCTGCGGAGCCACGATCTCGGGGGCGCCCGGGACGCGGTTCGAAGCGTTGAAGAGGAAGGTCTCCGGTGCGGACCAGCGCCCAACCGAGACAGGATCCTTTGCGCGCGCACGCCAGAAATAGTGCCGGTCTTCTTCCAGGGTGGGTTCCGCCCTGAGGGTCGTGATCACCTCCGCCCCTGGGATGTCGTACCACCGCTCGATCAACGCGCTCGCTGCTTCATCCGCGAGGAGCTCGATGTCATAACGCAGCGGGGAACTCTCCACCTGGTCCGCGCGCGGGGAGAGTGACTCGACGCGGAACACCACCTCGGATTGCCACCAGGTCTGGCCGCCAATGGGCGACAGGAGCGCCGGCGCGAAGGGGCCGGTGTGCGCCGTCGGAGAGCGACCCAAGAGACAAGCCTCGGCGACGGTCAGCCCGTCGCCGCTGAGGTCGAGCCCATCGTCTTCTGGGTCCGTGGGGTCAAGGCCGTAGCGCTCCTCGCATCGATCCGGCGCGCCGCCACCGTCGGCGTCGATGAAGTCAATGACGATCGTCCAGCTCTGGCGGTCGAAGAGGCCGCCGTCGTCGCGGACCTCCACCTCGACATCGAAGGGTGCGTAGGATCGTGGCTCCACAACCCAACGGAGCCGACCGTCGCTCTCAAAAGCCATCCCTTCGGGGCCTCGCAGTACCGAGAAGGTGTGCTCGTTCCGGAAGCCAGGGTCCTGGAACTGGAGGTCGTAGGCATACACCTCACCCTCAACCGCGATCTCCGACGGCGTGCTTGTGATCGTCGGCGCTACGTTGGTGACCACCTGCGTGAAGGTCCGCTCCGTGACGCCGCCGTCCACATCGCTGGCACGGACGCGCACGGTGTAGACACCCCACCGACCGAAGGCGTGGCGAAGGTCGTCGCCGCTTCGGACGTCCGACCCGTCGGCGAAGTCCCACGTGATCGTCGTGGGCCCGCCCCCGGGATCGAGCGCGGCAGCCTGGAAGCGGCCCTCGCTGCCCTCCGCGAGCGGACCCGGTGGATTCAACTCCAGGGTGGGGGGCACATTGAAGTACACGACCTCCACGACCTCCTCAGCGCGACCCCCGTCCTTGTCCTCGACCTCGATGCGCACCTCGTACTCGCCTAGCGCCGTATATTGGTGGCTCGCCTGATAGCGATTGGAGCCCGGACTGACCGGCAAGGCAGGCACCCGCACGCCCTCCCGGAAGGTGACAAAGGCCGTCAGGGTGGGTTGGTCCGCTGGGACGTCGCGGGCGATGAAATCCAGCGTGAAGCGCGTCCCTTGGGGGACCTCGAAGCGCGGGCTGACCTCGATCACCGGATCGACGTTCTCGACCACGACCACGACGAAGGCATCCGCGAAGAAGCCGCTCTCGTTGTAGGCACGAGCCTGGACGATCCAGGTGGCTGGGCCGTCCGTCTCGGCTCCGGGAATCTCTAGGGACGCCGCCTCGCGGGGCGCGAATCCGCCCTCCGCTTCGGTCCACTGCACCCTGAGGGACTCGCCGAAGGGGTCGGCCAGCGCGGTGGGTGCGATGGCGAGAGGTCGGCCTTCCTGAAGGGTCAACCCACCAGGCAAGTTCAACTCCGGCGTGCGCAGCGTCGCGGTCAGCAGATTGGTCAGGAGATCACGAAGCGGAGCTGCGCTGATCAGCAGCTCCTGCGGTGCGACGCCGAGCACAACGCGGCTGCCTCCGAGGTAGGCGACGGCGGCTGGTGCGCCCGTGTCGCTGTTCCAGCTTGCCAGCACGAGGTCATCCACATCCGCGTCCAGCGCAGAGGCCTGGTCGCCCTCCGGGGTCGTGCCCAAGTCCAGGGGGCTCGGCACTTCGCGAGGTGCGTCAAAGGCGATGGTCAGGGCGCCCGGTCGCGCGCGCGGGCGGACAAGCCGCGCACCGGCACCCACGGCCGTCGCCTCCACAGCCAGCCCCTCCTGCAGCGCCGACTGCGCATGCAGGTCCGGAGCGATGACGAGCGTCGGCTCACCCTCCTGCCAACGCGTCGCCAGGGCCGCTAGCAATGTCGGGTCGACGGGGCCAGCCGGGACCCGCAGCACCACAGGGCCGGGCTGCTCGAGCCGCCCAGCCCACCCCGCTGGCGCGACGACCTCCGGCACGTACCCAGCACCCAACACAGCGTCTTCCAGCACGGCGAGCTCCCCAGCGTCCTCCGCCAAGAGCGGGAGCAAGCGCTGCCCCTCGGTCGCCGCGAGCGCGAGCGCGAGCACCTCCTGCGCCGCTGGACGCTCTGGGTCGAGGGCCAGCGCGACGATCGCTACCCGCCCCCGTCGCGTCAGCGCCACCTGGGTGTCGCCGGCTCGCGTACCCAGCAGCGAGGCGCCACGCAGCACGCGAAGGCGGGCAGCCGAGGAGGGCGCGGGCCCTTCGACCGCGCTCAAGGCGGTCCCTGCGCGCAGCAAGGGCAGGTCCTGAAGCCACGGGAGATAGAGACCGCTGGACGAGAGCTGGCCGCTGCGCCGGTTGCCAGCGCGGGTCGCTTCCAGCCTCGTCAGCCACGCGCCCGCGTCCTGGAAGTCAGGACGCAGGACCACAACGCGGCCGCCCTGCAGCAAGAGGAGATCGACGGCGTCCAGCCAGTCATCATCGGCGAGCCCAGCGAGCTGCGCTCGCGGGTCATAGACGACCAGCAGATCAGCTTCACCCTGCACCAGCGAGAGGGTGGCGCTCTCGACATCCCCGGTGACCAAGGCCTCCTGGTCTGGCGCGATGGGGAGCTGGTCCACCAGGCTCCCCCAGAGGGCCTCAGCCTCCGGCGTGAGCAGGAGCACACGCGAAGGCGGCGTACGGAAGCGATAGATGAGGTTCTCTAGGAAAGCCGCGTTGTCCGTCTCCTGTCCGGGCATCGCCGCGTCGAGCGCTGACCAAGGGAATCCGAGGACGACGAGCGCGCTGCCCGCTGGGGAGACGACGGCCGCGTGCCCATCCGCGTAACGCGCGAGCACATGGGTTGCGGTCCCCTCAGCCCAGGCCTGACGCGCAGCGCCCTCCCGCAGGGTCAAGGCCGCGATGGCCGAGGGACGCTCAAAGGCCAGCCGCTCCAAGAGGGAGCCACCGGGTCCCACGCTGGCCCCGGCCGGCACGCCTGGGGCCACCGCGAGACCCCAGCGCTCGAGCGTCGCGCTGTTGGCCTCTCCTGGGGGGACGAAGGCGAAGACCGGGATACGACGCGCGATGAGCTCGTGCAGCGCGGCCTTTACAGGCTCCGCCAAGCCGTCCAAAGCAAGCGCATTCAACCAGAGCGCAGCGGCGCGCTGCGGGCGGCGCCTCAAGGTCACCGGCAGGTCATCCACGTCCCGCACCCGATGCACCAGGCTCCCCGCGCTGCGCCGTGCTTGCACCAGCGAGGCGGCGTCGGGGGGCGCCGCCACAACCAGCTCAGCGCTCCCCGCATGCCACGCCTGCAGCCGCTGATGGAGGAGGGTGAGCAGGGCGTCGAAGCGTTGGTCCTCCGAGAGCACCAGCAGGTCCTCGCGAAGGCAGACCAAGGTCCCCAGTCCACCCAGGGTCGTGCTTACCATCGGGGCCAAAAAGGCCTCTCCAGGGGTGCCGCGCTGCCCGCTGCCCACCACCAAGGTCCCCTCGGCTTCGGGGCTCAACGGTACCGCGACCTGCGCTCCTGCTCGCAGAAACAGCGCGGGTGGTGTCCCGGCGAAGGAGAGCGGCTGGTAGGGGCGATCCAGCACCGTCGCCAGGCCGCCATCCAGGCGGGCTAGGCTCAGGACCCCGACGCCCATCCGGTCGAGCTTGTAGCGAGAGACCGACTGGAAGGTCGGGTGGACCACGACGAAGGCCCGCCCCGCGTCAGCCTGCAGCGCGAGGCTGTCGGCCATCGTCTCGGGGAAGGGGGTGGTCACCAAGGGAAAGTCGACGACGACAAGATCCCAGGGTCCGCGGCGGTCAAACGCCGTCTGCCATTGGCCACTCAGCGTGTGCCGCTCGACGTCCAAGCCCAGCGCCCTGCCCGCCTGCTCCGCGGGTGACTCGCCTGGCCGCGCGTCATAGACGAGGACCCGCTGTGCGAGCGCGGGAGAGGCAAAGCTCGCGACGAGCAAGAGGACGAGGGTGGATAGGAGCTGGGGCATGACGGCCACGCGCTGAGGGGGAGGGGGAGGAGCCGCCGCGCGCGCTCGAAGCGCGGCGCGTGGGATGGGTCTCCAGGCCCTCGTCTATCCTAGCACAGGTACGCCGAGAAGAGGACACGCTTGCAGGCGACCGGCTAAGCGATCGCATGGGGCCGCCGCTGGCCTCGCTGCAGCTCAAGCAGAGAGGGGAGCGTGGCCGCGCGTCGCGCCCTGGGCCCATGGAGGGCCACGCTCACCGCGCTCGGTCCGCGTGCCCTGCCGCGACACGAGCCAGCACATGGGGACCCTGCCACAGCGCATCGGGTACCCGTATCGCATCGCGGGGCAGCCGATCGATCGCAGTCTCGGCGAGCAGGTCGTCGAGGGATGCGCTCTCGCAGCGATCGCGGATCCCCCATAGCCACAGCAGGGCTCCGCGGAGGAGCTCGGGCGTCCATCCCTGCTCCGTCAGGGCCGGGCGACCCGCGCTGGCGTGACGCTTAGCGAGTCGGGTCCCTTGCGCGTCATGGAGCAGCGGCACGTGAAGCGTCGCTGGCGGTGCGCCACCGAGGCAGCGCGCCAGGTGGTGCTGGACGGGAGTCACGTGGAAGAGATCGGCGCCCCTTACGATGTCGGACACCTCCCCGTGGAGGTCATCGACGACCACCGCAAGGTTGTACGCGAAGAGCCCGTCGCGTCGGCGCAGGACGATGTCTCCCGGGTCAGCAGCGAGATCGGCGCGGAGGACACCGAGGCAGCCGTCGACGCAGGTGACGATCCCCTCGCAGCGGAGGCGCAAGGCGACGCCTGGGGGCAAGCGTTCGAGCCCGTTGAGCACTGTGTCACGACACGTTCCCGGGTAGCGGAGCGTCGCCGGGTAGGGCGCGTGCGGCGCAGAGAGCGCCTCCTCGACGTCTCGACGCGAGCAAGTGCAGGCGAAGAGCAGCCCACGCTCGCTGAGATGGCGCAGCGCATCCTCGTAGAGCTCGGTGCGCTGTGACTGGAAGTGCCTGTCCGGGCGCTGTGGGTCGCGGGGGCCCTCATCCCAGTCAATACCCACCCAGCGCAGGTCTTCGCAGAGGGTCACGACGCTGTCGCTGAGAGACCGTGCACGGTCTGTGTCCTCGATGCGCAGCCAGAGATGTCCGCCCACCTGCCGCGCTTGCACCCAGGCGAGCAAGCACGAGGAGAGGTTGCCGAGGTGGAGGCGGCCCGTCGGGCTTGGCGCTAAGCGTCCGCGTCGGACCATGCGTCCGCCGCTCAGCGCGCCCGAAAGCGCGCAGCGCTGAGTGTAGACCACAGGTGGATCACCCACCCCATCCCGATGAACCACAGCGCGCCAGCCAGCAGGAAGTGGACGATCGCGGCGAAAAGCCTCCCTTGCAGCAGCTGCCCCAAGCCCGGGACGAAGAAGCTGCACAAGGCGGCGATCACGTTGCCGGTAGAACCCTGGCTGGACACGGTGCCTCCTGGCGGGACGGGAGAGGCCCCGAGGGCCGCTCATGCCATCGGGGTTGGGGCGATGTAAGCACCCCCGGCCAAATTGTACACGCCGGCGGTTAGGCGAGGGGCGCCAAGGGCTGCAGGCGGGCATGGGAGGTCCCTGACCTTGCCATGGAGCCCGCGGACTCCGTCTCCTGGGAGGGCCCAAGGACCCTAGTAACACGCTCTGGGTTTCCCGACTCCCTCAGCGGTGCTATCGTAGGAGAGAGTGGAGGGTAGCGTCCCTCCGGGGAGGTGTCTATGCGTCTGCGTCTCGTTGCTGTCGTGCTGTCGTGCTGGTTCGGCCTGGCGGCCTGTGTCGGAGCCCCAGTGCTCGGCTTGGACGGGGAGGACACCGACGGGGATGCGCGCGGCGACGTGCAGGCTCCGGACGTTGGGGACGCGATCGACGATGCCCAGGGCGACGCGGCCGACACCCCGATGGACCTTCGGCCGGACCGAGACGACGTCCCAGAGTGCGCGGTCGATGGGGCACAGCGCCGCTGTTACACCGGCCCACCCGCGACCCGCGGCGTAGGCTTGTGTCAAGACGGCATCCAGGTCTGCCAGGGGGGCGTGTGGGGCCCTTGCGAGGGTGAGATTCTGCCCTCGTCCGAGGTCTGCAATGGCCTGGACAACGACTGCGATGGTGTCGTGGACAACGGGGTGGCGAACGCCTGTGGCTTCTGTGGACCTGAACCGGTCGAGATCTGCGGTGACGGGTTGGACAACAACTGCAATGGCATCATCGACGAGGGCTGTGACTGCGAGGGCAGGACCAACCAGCCTTGCTACTCGGGTCCTCCCAGCACGCTCGGGATGGGGCTGTGCCGCGGAGGGTTGATGGACTGTATGCCGGACGGGACCTGGGGTCCCTGTGTCGGTGAGGTGCTGCCGCGCCCCGAGGTGTGCGACGGTCAAGACAACGACTGCGATGGGCGCATCGACAACGGCGTGCGAAACGCCTGCGGTGAGTGCGTGGGCAACGAGCCCGCGGAGGTGTGCGATGGCCAGGACACGAACTGCAACGGAATCGTGGATGACGGTCTCCGCGTAGAGCCCTGTGGTCGTTGCCCGCAGGACATTAGCCCCTTCGAGATCTGTGGCAATGGCCTGGACGACAACTGCTCGGGTCAGCCAGACGAGGGTTGCGCGTGCGACGCTACGGAGCAGCGCTGCTACCCGGGGGATCCCGATCGCATCGGGGTCGGCCAGTGCGACTGGGGTCTGCAGCGCTGCCGTGATGGAGGCGACGGCTGGGGTCCCTGTGAGGGTGCTGTGCTGCCCGCGGCCGTCGAGACCTGCAACGGGTTGGACGACACCTGTGACGGACAGACCGACACGGGTTGTGATTGCGAGGCCTTCGAGCGCTGCGACGGGATCGACAACAACTGCGATGGCTTCATTGATGAGGGGCTCCGCAATGCTTGTGGCCAGTGCCTGGACGCGGTCATCCCGTGGGAGGGGGACATGGGGCCCGCCTTCTGCAACGGGCTCGATGACAACTGCAACGGCCTCATCGACGAGGGTCTCCTGAACGCCTGCGGCAACTGCGATGACTGGTGCTACATTGAGACCTTCAGCACGCCCGAGGACTACGGCCGCGCAGACGCCTGCGACGGTCTCAATTGTGGCAGCTTCGACGACGGCATTCGGCTCAGCACGGTGACCCTGCGCTTGCCGGACCTATGGATCGCCAACGCGTCCAACGATCACGGCGGCTTCTCAACGGTGACCCGCATCGACACCGAGCGTAACGTAGTGGTGGCCACGTATTCGTCCTATGGCTACGACGCATCGCGGACCGCGGTCGACTTCGAGGGCAACGTCTGGGTCGCGAACCGTGCGTTCAACAACCGCCAAGGGAGCGTCGTGCAAATTCTGCGCGATTGCCCCTGCACGGGGGACTGCCGCACGCTGGACGCCGCCATGCGCGCGCAGTGCATCCGGGGCCCCATCCCGATCGGAGCGCCCAACGACCTCGTGCGCGGGCTGGCGATCGACGCAGAAGGCGCCGTGTGGGCGGGGACCTTCACGGGCCAGCAGCTCTTCCGCGTGGACCCGGCGACGCTTCAGGTCACCGATGTCTACAACGTTGGCATGCAGGTGTACGGGTTGGCGATCGACGGTGACGGGCTCATGTGGATACCGACCATCGGTCAGCGCACCATTGGGTGTTTCGACACGGGTTCGAGGACCCTGTGCTCTCCCGCGGGTGGCTTCACGGTGGACAATGTGCACGTCGTACAGACGCACAACGGCGCCAACCGAGCGCTGCAGCCCTACGGCGTGACCGTCGATTTTGACGGCAACATCTGGTTCGGCAACTGGCAGGAGCACAGCCTGGTCCGCTTGGATCGGCAGTCGTTCTTGCGGGGTCAGACGCGGCTTGACATCTACGCGCGTCCCTTGAGCAACCTCAACGGCTCGCGTGGTGTCGCCGTCGACGCGGACAACAACATCTGGTTGGCGTGGTCTACGGGCAACCGTGTGTCGAAGTTTGACACCACCCAGATGCGCTTTGTCGCCTCCTACGAGACCTGCAACACCCCCATCGGTGTGGGGGTCTCCACGTCCGGCGCGGTCTGGACGATGTGCTATGGCTCGAACCAGGCCCGCGGCTTCACGGAGGTCCCGGATGCTCCGCCTCAGGTTGTCAACCTGCCAACCGGCGGCAACCCCTACTCGTACTCGGACATGACCGGGTTCCAGCTCCGTAACATCACGAGCCGGCAGGGGCTTTGGCGGACGACCTTCGACTGTGGCTTCGCGGCGTGTAAGTTCGACGAGGTCCTGTGGGACAGCGAGCTGCCCGCTGGCACCCGAATCACCTTGCGAGCCCGCACGCGGCCGGACGATCGGGCTCCCTGGTCCGAGTGGTCTCCCCTCCTGGACGCGTCCCCGGCGATCCTAGGGGACCTTGTGCCCCGCGGGCGCCTCCTCCAGATGGAGTTTACGCTGCGCACGCAGGAGAACGACGTGACGCCGGTGCTGCGCAACATCGACGTTCGGTGGCAGCGGCCATGACCGACGAGGCGGAGGCGCTGGCGGAGACCTTGTCGTTGGCAGACGCGTTGGCTCTCGATCGTACGCTCCTGGCGTTGGAGAGGACGTTGCTGGCGTGGATTCGCTTCGCCGTCGCGCTCGTGCTCGCTGGAATCACGGCCTGGGTGCTCAGCCCGGAGCTGTGGGTGCGTGGCGTGGGCACCAGCCTCATCGCCGCAGGCGCGGTCACCGCCGTGGGCGCCGTGTGGCGCTTGCGTCGCTTGCGCTGGCGCGTCGTGCGGCGAACCGCGCGTCGCGTCGCGGGACTTGCGATGCGTTGAGCGCGCGCCGCCAGCGGGCATCCGGAGGCGCAGGCGGCCACCAGCGCCGCGTCTAGGTCGCCCGCCCCTTGCGCATCATGGGCGCGTAGTAGGTGTGGACATAGTCCCGCAGCATCCGGTGGCTCGAGAAGCGCGCGGGTAGGGTCGAGAGGCTGGCCCGCATCATTGCACGCCACGTGTGGCCTGCGCCGGCGCGGCCTCCGCCGTAGTAGGCAGGTAGGATCTCCTCGTCGAAGGTGCGGTAGAGCGCCTCGACGTCTCGCTGGTCCTGCTCCTCCGCGGAGGTCGGGGAGGTCTCGTCACCGATCGCGAAGCCGTTGGTGCCGTCGAAGCCCTCCACCCACCATCCGTCGAGAATCGAGGCGTTGAGGGCGCCGTGGAGGGTGACCTTCTGGCCGGAGGTACCCGAGGCTTCGCGTGGTCGCCTGGGTGTGTTCAGCCAGACGTCGACGCCGGACACGAGCGAGCGCGCGAGCTCCATGTCGTAGTTCTCCACGAAGAGCACCCTGCCGTGGAAGCTCGGATCGCGGGCGATCTCGAGGATACGTCGGATGACGCCTTTGCCTTCGTCGTCCTTCGGGTGCGCCTTCCCGGCGAAGACGAACTGGACGGGGCGGTCCAGGCTTGTCAGCAGGGCGCGTGCGCGCTCCTCGTCGTGAAAGAGCATCGACGCCCGCTTGTACGTGGCGAAGCGCCGGGCGAAGCCGATCGTGAGGGTGTCTCCCGTCCAGTCGTTGAGCTGGTCGTCGTAGAGGTCCAACACCCCGTGGATGTCTCCCTGGGCGCGGAAGCGGCGGACGAGGTCCCGGATAAGGTCGCGCTTCAGCTCACGGCGCAGCTCCAGCAGCGCTTCGTCCGAGATGCGGTCGATGCGACGCTTCCACGCCGCCTCGTCGAGGAGGTCGGCGCGCCAGTCTCCGGGGTCGACCTCTTCAATGACGTGGCGCATGCGCGGGTGGAGGAAGGTCTCCACGTGGATGCCGTTCGTGACGTGTCCCACCGGGACCTCGTCCACGGCGCGGGTGGGCCAGAGCGATGACCACATCTCGCGCGTGACCGCGCCATGGAGTTGGGACACGCCGTTGATCTGTGCCGAGGTCCTCATGCCGAGGACGGTCATGCAGAACCACTCGGCCTCGTCCTCGGGGTGGACGCGCCCGAGTCCCATGAGCGTGGAGAGGGGCACCCCGAGTCGCTGGGGCCAACCGCTCAGGTGGTGGGCGGTGACCGCCGGAGAGAAGCGGTCATGACCGGCAGGAACGGGCGTATGCGTCGTGAAGAGGGAGGTCGCGCGCACGTGGGCGAGGGCGTCGTCCCAGCTCGATCCGCTGTTGCGGAGGACGCGGAGGCGCTCGAGGTTCGCGAAGGCACAGTGTCCCTCGTTGAGGTGTACGATGGTGGGCTCGATGCCCAGCGCGGCGAGCGCACGGTAGCCGCCGATGCCGAGGATGATCTCCTGGCGGATCCGGGTGATCGCGTCGCCTGAGTAGAGGCGGCCGCCGAGGTGGCGGTCGGCGTCGCTGTTCTGGGGGACGTCGGTGTCGAGGAGGAGGAGGCGTACGCGGCCGACCTCCAGGGACCAGATGCTGACGTGGACGACGTGCTCGCCGAGGGGGACCGCGATCAGCAGTGGCTCGTCGCCATCCATCAGGCGATCGGCGGGGATGTCCTCCCAGCGCGTCGGAGGGTAGGCTTCGCGTTGGCTGCCGGCGTGGTCGATGGTCTGCCGGAAGTAGCCCTCCGGGTAGTGGAGGCCTATGGCGACGAGGGGCAACGCCAGGTCGGAGGCGGTCTTGATGTGATCTCCGGCGAGCACCCCGAGACCCCCTGAGTAGAGCGGGAGAGACTCATGCAGGCCGAACTCTGCGCAGAAGTACGCGATGCACCCCCCCTGCAGCTCCGGGGCGTTGCGCGCTGTCCAGGTATCCGGGCTCCGAAGATAGCGGTCCAGCCGCGCGTCGACGTTCGCGACGTGGGCGCAGCCGCTCTCCGTGCCCCAGGTGCGGTCCAAGAGCGCGTCTGGGACGCGCCTCAGGATAGCGTGTGGGTTGTTGCGTAGGTGGTGAAAGAGGTCGGGGGAGAGCGCTCGAAAGAGGTCGTATGCCTCCGGGGTCCATGCCCACGAGAGGTTGCGGGAGATGCGGTCGAGGGTCTCGCGGAGGTTCATGTTGAGCCTGGGTCGTCGTCGAAGGATGCGTGGCGCCCCGCGCCGTCGCGGAAGCGCGATGCGCCGTCACGCCCTTCGGCGAGCAGGGCGGGGTACGCGCGGCGGAACTCCGCTCGTAGCGCCTCTTGCTCGGGTAGGTCAAATGCGCTGCGCGCGTTGTCACGGTCGGCCCGCAGGGTTGCCTGCGGAAAGTGTGCGAGGCTGGTCGCCAGCTCGAACGCGGCGTCGAGCGCTTGTCCTGCCGGGACGAGTCGGTTCAGCAAGCCCCACCCGTAGGCCTCCTCGGCGTAGACGAGGCGGCCGGTGAGCACGAGGTCGAGCGCTCGCGACAAGCCGATGAGACGAGGGAGCCGGACCGTCCCACCGTCGATCAAGGGCACCCCCCAGCGCCTGCAGAGCACCCCCAGCGCAGCGCTGGTCGATCCGACGCGGAGGTCGGCCCACAGGGCGAGCTCGAGCCCTCCTGCCACGGCGTAGCCCTCGATCGCGGCGATGAGGGGCTTCGAGAGGGCGAGGCGCGTGGGGCCCAGCGGACCCGGTCCCTCCTCACTCAAGCGGAGGGCATCGCCCGCGGCGTAGGCCTTCAGGTCGGCGCCTGCACAGAAGTGGTCGCCGTGGCCGTAGAGAATCGCCACCCGCTGGTCGGGATCGGCGTCAAAGGCCTCGCAGGCGGCCAGGAGAGCCTGCGCTGTCCCCGCGTCGATCGCGTTGCGGACCTCAGGCCGATGCAAGCCGATCAGGGTGATGGGGCCACGGTGATCGCAGGTCAGGGAGGTGGTCGTCGTCATGGACAGTCTAGATGGACAGTGTCGCGGGGAGCGGCTAGGGAGTGGGCAGGCAGGCGCGCGGAGGTCAGCATGCCGATAGCGGATCGCAGGTTCCGTCGATGAAGCGTCTTCTGGACTCGCTCGCGTTCGCATCCTTGCGGCATCGCGAACAGCGGCGCAAGGGAGAGCGCGGAGCCCCCTACATCAACCACCTGATCGAGGTGGCGCAGGTGCTGTCGATGCACGGCGTGGCGGACGAGGAGGTGCTCTGCGCTGCGGTGCTGCACGACACCGTTGAGGACGCTGAGGTGAGCTTGGCGGACCTGCGGCAGCGCTTCGGAAACCGCATCGCTTCGCTGGTCGAGGAGGTGACCGACGATCCGCGCCTCCCGATCTGGGAGCGGAAGATGCGGCAGGTCGAGGGGGCCGGCAAGCTGAGCTCGGACGCGCAGTGCATCCGTGTCGCTGACAAGATCAGCAACCTCCGCGGTATCCTGACGTCGCCACCGCCGCTGTGGTCGTGGGAGCGGAAGAAGGCGTATTACCGGTGGGCGAAGCAGGTGGTCGCTGGCTGCGCTCTTGCTCCAGCGCCCCTCCGGAGAACCTTCGATGACGTCTATGCCGCGGGGTTGATGGCCCTGGAGGTGATGCGCGACAGCCGCGGCTCAGCCCCTCGTGACGAAGGGTCGACATCGTCGCGGCGTCCGGACGTCGGGAACGCGTTGACGCCGTGCGTCGAGGTCACTACACCCGGTGCGCCGGGACCTCTGGATAGCTGAACCCGGCGATTTTCTGCGCTGCACCAGTGAGGGAGAGTCATGACGCGTACTGCCGAAGCTTGGGTTCTGTATCGTGGTGAAACCAAAGACGCGGGCCCAACCGAGTATGTCCGAGATACGATCACATTCCCGGATATCAGCGCAGAAGAGGTCTTGGTGCGACCCCTCTACGGTTGCTGGGAGGGCAACATGGGCCACGCCGTCGAGCGCAAGCCCATCGACATCGCGTGGAGCCGCAACGAGGAGAAGGTGGTCGTCGGCAACGCCGGCGTGGTGGAGATCGTCGAGGTCGGTGATGACGTCACGACGGTGAAGCCAGGCGATTTCGCGCTCCTCTTCTGCAACGGCACGTGGGACGCCTATGGATACCCGGTCAAGATCTTCGGCTATGACGCGCCTGGCACGATTGGCGTGCTCGCGCGTGAGACCAAGCTTCACCAGAAGCAGGTGATCAAGGTCCCTGCGACGACCGAGGAAGAGCTCCAGCAGTGGGCAGCCTTCTCCCTGCGCTACATTACGGCGTGGTCGAACTGGCGCCTCGCCTACGGCATGCTCCGCCTTCAGCTCAACGCCGAGGAGCTCCCGGAGCCTACGGTGTGGGGCTGGGGTGGTGGTGTCTCGCTGGCACAGCTTCACCTCGCCGTGCTCCAGGGCTGCAAGGCCTTTCAGGTGTCCTCCCGCCAAGACCGGATGGACGCTGCGGAGCGCCTTGGCATTAAGGCGATCGACCGTCGGGAGTTCCCTGACCTGAATTGGGACGACAAGCGCTACAAGAGCGATCCCGAGTACAAGGCCAGGTACCTGGCCAGCGAGAAGCGTTTCCTCGAGCTCGTGCAAGAGCTGACCGAGGGGCAGGGCGCCAACATCTTCATCGACTATGTGGGCTCTCCGGTCATCCGGGCGACCCTCAAGTCGCTCGCGCGTCAGGGGGTGCTGACGACCGCTGGGTGGAAGGAGGGCATGAACCTCTGGTTCGTCCGCGCCATCGAGTGTATCGAGCGCCACCAGCACGTCCACACCCACTATGCGCGCTACGAAGAGGGCGTAGAGGCCGTGCGATTCGCCACAGAGCACAAATGGCTGCCCGAGGTGGACGCGCGCGTCTACGGCTACGACGAGATCCCGCAGCTTGCCGCCGACTACAACGCTGGCGACTTCACCTACTTCCCAGTCTTTTCCGTCCAGAAGTGAGGCGGCCCGCCCGCGGCCTGCCTCGACCACGTCCGTCATGACGAGGAGCGCATGAAGAGCTTGCAAGACCTGAGACAGCACATCGCATCGGTTCAGGCCAAGCACCGGTCTCGACCGGAGCACATCCGTGGCATGCACGTCCCCTATTACCGCCGCGCCGAGATGTCGATCCCGGCCTTCAAGATGGCGTCCGGGGGCAACGTCGAGACGGACGGGCGTCAGCAGAGCTTGAAGTTGATGTCGAAGGCCGCGTCCTTCCCCATTGACTTCTTCTTCTACGATCTGGAGGACGCGAGCCCCGATAACCCCGACTTCAAGGTCTGGGCGAGGAAGTTTGTCGTCGAGGCCCTGACGACCAACGACTACGGAGATCGTGTCGTCGCCTTCCGCCCCAACAACATCCGCACGCCCTACTTCGAGCACGACGTCGTCGAGGTGGTCAGCGGCGCTGGCCATCGCCTGCAAGCCATGGTCATCCCGAAGACGGAGTACGCCGAAGAGGTCGCGGACATCGTCCAGATCATCCGCGACGTGCAGCGCCTTGAGGGCAGAGACAACCCGATCTCCCTGGAAGTGCTCATCGAGTCTCCTCGGGCCTTCCTGGAGGCCGAGAAGATCGCCGCCATCGACGGTGTCAGCGCGCTCATCTTCGGGGCGTGGGACTTCGCGAGGACGATCAGCGGTCGTGTCACCGCGGACGACTGGATCTACGACCAGGGCACAGCCCGCCAGCTCCTCCCCATCATCGCCGCCTCCTACGGGAAGGAGGCGGTGGACGCTGTCACCGGCACCCTGCCCATCAGGCCCAAGAAGCCGGAAGGCATGAGCGACGCCGACTTCGCGCACGCCATGAAGACCCCTGCCGCGTCCCTCGATCCTGCCCGCTACGACGCCGCGTTCCTTGAGCTGCTCGCTAAGAAGGATCGTGCCATCGAGTTGGCCAGGCGGGACGCGCTCAACGCCCGAGCGGTCGGCTTCGCCGCCAAGTGGATTCTTCACCCCGACCAGATCGGACCCATCCACGCAGCCTTCACCCCCACCCGCGACGAGGCGATGGCGGCCCTCCAGCTCACCGCCGACTACGCCAAAGCTGCCCTCAGCGGCTCGGGCGCGGAGGTCGACGGCGACCGCCTCGCGGACAAGGCGGTCGTCGGCACCGAGTGGTGGGTGGTGCTGTCTGGCCTCAAGGCCGGCGCGATCACACCCGCTGACGTGGAAGCCACCGGCTTCAGCTTCCGGGATCTCGAACGCACGGTGGTGACCCACGACGAGCACAGCGCCCTGCGCTGACCTCCCGCCCGAACACGACCATCCTCTCCTCTCCCCTCAGCGAGGACGCAGTGGACCTGAACCCGATCGAAGAGGCGTGGCGCAGCGCCGCTGCGCTCGTTGCCGAGCTCGGCCGAGGATTGGCCGGCTCTTGTGTACAGGACGGACGCTTCGACCGGAGGCGCTTCGACGCGCTCCAGCCAGAGTCCCTGGCCTTCGCGCGGCTGCTCGCCGAGCAGGAGGCCGCGGGGTGCATGGTGCGCTACGCCAGGGGCCAAGGCGCCTACGAGCGGGCCCTCACCGGGGTCTACGTCGCGCGCTTTGTGCAGGCGGTCGTCTGCGCCTGGCGATTCCGGGGCCCGAGCTTCGGTGTGCCCTCGGAGCACGCGGCCCTGCCTGCGCTTGAGGCCTTTGTGGCCTCGTCCTTTAGGACACCTGGCCTCGTCGACGCTGCCAAGGCCCTTTTGGCCCGCACGCGGGACCTCGCCGGGGCGTCCGCGCTCGAGGAGGATCACGTCAGCATTCGCGAGACTTTCGCGCGTTTCGCAGATGAACGCGTGGCACCCTTGGCCGAGGAGATCCACCGGCACGATCGCCAGATCCCCGAGGATCTGTTGCAAGACCTCGCCGCCCTGGGAGTGTTCGGTATCTCCATCCCCGAAGAGTACGGCGGCTCTTTTATCGACCACCTGACCATGTGCCTCGCCACAGAGGAGCTCAGCCGCGCGTCCCTGGGCGCGGGTGGTTCGGTGATCACCCGCCCTGAGATCTGCGCCAAGGCCATCCTCAAAGGGGGGACCGAGGAGCAGAAGCGGCTCTGGCTACCCCAGATCGCGGCGGCGGAGCGCGTGATTTCGGTGGCGGTGACGGAGCCGAACGCGGGGTCCGACGTGGCCAGCGTGCGCGTCACCGCCAAGCCCGTGGAGGGTGGCTACGTCATCAACGGCGAGAAGACCTGGTGCACCTTCGCAGGACGCGCGGACGTCTTCTGCTTGCTCGCGCGCACCGGTGGTCCGGATGAGGGTCACAAGGGGTTGACGCTCTTCCTCGTGGAGAAGCCGCCTACCTTCCCTGGGCCCGACGAACACCACTTCCGTCACACGCAGGAGGAAGGGGGAGTCGTCGAGGGCCACGCCATCCCGACGATCGGCTACCGAGGAATGCACTCGTACTCGGTGACCTTCGAGGACTACTTTGTCCCCAACGCCAACCGGATTGGCGCTGAGGGAGACGGTTTCGTGCTGCAGATGCAAGGTTTTGCCGGCGGCCGCATTCAGACCGCCGCGCGCGCCGTTGGGGTGATGGAAGCGGCATTCCGCAAGGCGGTGAGCTACGCGCAAGAGCGTCGTGTGTTCGGGCAGCCCCTGGCCTCCTTCTCGGCGAGCAGCGCAAAGCTCGTCGAGATGGCCGCCGTGCTGCAGGCCAACCGGCAGCTCTGCTACGAGGTCGCGCGCATGATGGACGAGGGCAAGGGGGACATGGAAGCGTCCCTGGTCAAGCTCCTCAGCTGCAAGGACGCGGAGTGGGTGACCCGCGAGGCGATGCAGCTGCACGGCGGCATGGGCTACTCGGAAGAGTACGCCGTATCGCGCTACTGGGTGGATGCGCGCGTGTTGTCGATCTTCGAGGGCGCCGAGGAGGTCCTGGCGCTCTATGTGGTCGCGCGTCAAGCGCTGCGGGCGTTGGCGGAGGCATGATCCGGCGGCCGTCATGGCCGCAGGGTGGGGAGAATACCATGAGCAATCCGAAGAGCTGGCAGGGGAACTACTTCGAAGACTTCGCGCTGGGGATGCGCTTCCCATGCGCTGTGCCGAGGCGCGTCGGTGAGGGGGACATCAGCCTCTACATCGCGTTGACGGGGGACCGGACGCCAGCCTTCTGTGGGCCCCTCGGTGTGGTGCACCCGCTCTTCACCTTCCACCTCGTGCTTGGCCAGACCGTGCGCCAGGTGTCGCTCAACGCCCGGGCGAACCTCGGGTACGCGGGGATGCGATGGGGCGCTCCGCTCCGCCTGGGGGACACGCTGACGAGCGCGGTGGAGGTCGTGGGCCTCAAAGAGAACTCGAACCGCCAGACCGGAATCGTCTACGTGCGCACGGTGGCCAGGAACCAGCGTAGCGAAGAGGTCCTGAGCTACTGGCGGTGGGTCATGGTCAAGAAGCGTGGGGCCGACCCTACGCCCGCGTTGGACAACCCCACCGTGCCTTCTCTGCCCGACCATGTCGATCCCGCGTCCTTGCAAGAGCCGGCCTTCGAGCCTCTCTCGGCTGCGGCGACTGGGGCCGTATGGGCTTGGGAAGACTACGAGGTCGGCGAGCGAGTGGTGCACCACGACGGGCAGACGATCAACGCGTCCGACCATATGGCCTTCACGCGTCTCTTTCAGAACTCGGCGAAGGTACACTTCGACGAGCTCCTGACGGAGGGTAAGCCCCTGGTGTACGGCGGCGTCCCGGTGAGCTACGGCTACGGAGCGGCCTACACGGGCTTCGAGAACCGTGGCGGTATCGCGGGAATCAACGCTGGCAGCCACGCGAACCCCGTCCACACGGGTGACACGGTGTATGCCTTGACGGAGGTCTTGGACGCCGTGGCGCCCCGTCATGGATCGCCCTGGGGGGCGCTGCGCCTGCGCTTGGTCGTGGTCAAGAACGAGCGGCCCGAGACGCTTGAGTCGTTTGCTGTCGAAGTGCAGGACGATCGGGGCAGGTCCAGGCACCACCCCTCGGTGGCGTTGGACCTCGACTACTGGGAGTGGATGCCGACCCGCGAGGCCATCGAGCGCGCGGGCTAAACGTTGAGCCGGTAGGGACAAGATGCAGAAGGACAAAGCGCGGCTGCGGTCTCCGTGGCTCATCCGGACCTACGCGGGCTTTGGCGACGCTGAGGCGTCCAACCAGCGCTTCCGTGAGAATCTCTCGCGTGGCCAGGAGGGGCTGAGCGTAGCCTTTGATCTGCCTACGCAGAACGGCTACGACGCGGACGACGCGATGAGCGCGGGGGAGGTCGGAGGAACCGGCGTCGCGATCAGCCACCTCGGCGACATGCGTGTCCTCTTCTCGGGGCTCGATCTTGGGCGAATCAACACGTCCATGACGATCAACGCGACCGCGCCGTGGCTCTTCTCGCTCTACGTCGCGTTGGCCGACGAGCTTGGCGTGCCACGCGATCAACTGCGCGGGACGACACAGAACGACATCCTGAAGGAGATGGTGGGTCGCGGGACCTACATCTTCGGTCCAGAACCGTCGCTCCGCTTGCAGACGGAGCTGGTCAGCTTCGCGACGCAGCAGGTCCCGAAGTGGAACCCGATGAACGCGTGTGGGTACCACTACATGGAGAGCGGAGCGTCGCCAGCGGAGGAGGTCGGCTTCGCGATCGGCAACGCCCTGATGACCCTGGACCGCATCCGGGAGACGCTCTCGCAAGAACAGTTCGCGGAGGTGGTGCACAGGCTCTCCTTCTTCATCAACTCCGGGATCGAGCTGGTCCCTGAGATCGCGAAGGTGCGCGCCTACGCGCAGCTGTGGCCGCTGATCGTGAAGGAGGAGTACGGCATCGATGGGGTGCGGTGGCGCGCCGGCTGTCAGGTACGCTCCCTGACGCTCACCGAGCAGCAGCCTGAGGTGAACATCATCCGCATCGCGTATCAAGCGCTGCCGGTGGTGCTCTCCGCCGACGCCCGTGTTCGCGCCTTGCAGCTTCCGGGCTTTCGCGAGGCGATCGGGCTGCCCGACCAGGGCGAGCAGACCCTAGCCCTGCGCACGCAGCAGGTGCTCGCCTTTGAGACCCGCATCGGGGACTACGAAGACATCTTCGAGGGGTCGGTCGTGATCGAGCGTGAGACCAAGCGCGTGATCGATGAGGCCCGCGCGATCATCGCCGATCTCCGGGGTGCGGGCTTTGAAGCGGCGATCGGGACAGTCGCGCGCCGCTTGACCCAGGGACTCGTGCGCTCGCAGTCCGCGTTGGAGCATGGCGAGCGTGTGGTGGTGGGTGTCAACGCATTCCTCGATCCGGTGGATGCGATGAAGGACGCTAGCCACGAGGATGACCAGGCTGCCAAAGCAGCGGGTGTCGCGCGCCACCTAGAGCGTCTGGCCGCCTGGCGTGGAGAGCGAGACGCCGCCGCTGTGGCGGAGGCACGGGAGGGACTCTTGCGCGTGGCCAGGGACGGCGGGCCCGTCATGGAGGCTTCGATCGCGCTGGCTCGCGCCGGCGGGACGACCGGGGAGTGGACGCAGACGCTGGCCGACGCCTTCGGTGGGCGCTACCAGGCCCCGCTTGGGGCGGAGGTGCAAGTCGAGCGCCCCTTGGAAGTTCCCAAGGCCACGAAGCGCGTTCGGCTCTACCTGGCGAAGAGTGGGCTGGACGGCCACGTCAACGGGGTGAAGCTCTTGGCCTACGCGTGCCGACAGGCGGGCATGGAGGTTATCTACTCGGGGTTGCAGCAGACGCCGGAGGCGATCGCCGCTGCGTCGGCGCAGGAAGACGTCGACGTCATCGGGGTGAGCATCTTGAGCGGCTCGCATCTCCACGTGGCCAAGCACCTGCTGGCGGCCCTGGAGCGGCGCGAGGCGAGGGACATCCCCGTCGTCATGGGGGGCATTATCCCGGACCAGGACGCGAAGGCGCTGCGGGAGATGGGGATCGCTGCCGTGTTTACGCCGAAGGACAGCGATGTCTCTGTCCTGGTGGAGACCATGCTGCGGCTGGCAGGAGCCCTCTAGCGGCGTCTCGCCATCGCATGACGCGTAGCGACGTGCCCAACCCTCTGGACGTTCCGCCCTCGGCGCGTTACCTCCCTCGCCTGGTGTGCGTGCTCCCCGAGGAGGGAGCGCGTGAAGTCAATGTTCGCCTGGGCCTGAACAGAGGTGCCTGGGCGGGATGAGGTGAGCGGCTTCCTGCTCGCGGCAGGACAAGACGGAGAGGTGGTGAGATGGCGCGATCGGCAGAGCTTGGGCTCCTGGGTGTGGAAGCGGTGCATTTCTTCGTGAACGACCTCCAGCGAGGCCGCTCGTTCTGGGTCGACAAGCTGGACTTCGCGTTCCTGGGCGAGAGCACGGACCAGGAAGTGGCCCGTCGAGGGCAGAAGACGGAAGCCTACCGCGCGGGCCGCGCGACGTACCTCTACACGCAGCCGACGAGCGACACGAGCGCCGCCGGTCGCTACCTGAAGCACCACCCGGATGGCGTGGCCGAGGTGCTCTTCGCGGTGAAGGATGTAGACAAGACCTTCGCCGTGCTGAGCGAGCGGGGAGCGACGCCTACGACGGACGTTCAACGCAGCGAGGGAGAGGGTGGGGCGATCGCTTGGTTCTCGATCACGACGGCGTTCGGGGACGTCCTCTTCACCTTCGTCCAGCGAGACGGGTACCGCGCGGTCATGCCCGGCTTGCGTATGTTCGACACCCCGCAAGGCGGCAACAACCGCTTCGGTTTTGGTGAGATCGACCACATCACGTCGAACTTCATGACGCTCAAGCCCCTCGTGCAGTGGTGCAAGGATGTGCTGGGCTTTGAGGAGTACTGGGGCATTGAGTTCCACACGGTGGACGTCTCGGAGAAGCAGGACGGCGGCTCGGGCCTCCGCTCGACCGTGGTGTGGGATCCAGCCTCCGGGGTGAAGTTCGCAAACAACGAGCCGAAGCGCCCCTTCTTTGAGAGCTCCCAGATCTACACCTTTGTAGAGGACAACCACGGGCCAGGCGTGCAGCACACGGCGCTCACGATCGCCGACATCATGGAGGCCGTGCCCGCCATGCGCGCTGCCGGGATCGAGTTCATGCCGACGCCAGCGACCTACTACGAGATGCTTCCGGCTCGCCTTGAGGAAGCCGGCATCGAGCTGGACGAGGCGCTAGAGGGTCTGGCCGCGCGAGAGATCTTGGTCGACGGAGAGGGTCCCGGTCGCTACATGCTGCAGATCTTCTGCAAGGACTTCGCGCGGCTCTTCGGCAACCCCAACGGAGGCCCCTTCTTCTTGGAGATCATCCAGCGCAAGGGCGACCGCGGCTTTGGTGGTGGCAACTTCCGCGCCCTCTTCGAGTCGATTGAGCGCCAGCAACGGATGGATGGGCGCTGAGCGAGCAGAGGACAGACCCGGAGCCTTGGGTTCTCCGCAAAGGACCTCGGGCGGTGGGTCGGCGAGGAGTCGGAGCAGCTTCGTGTCGAGGAGGAGGTCATGATCGAGCGCCGTCACGCCGGCAGCATTCCGGCCAAGCATCACATCGTGTTTCGAGAGGAGGGGGGGGAGCTGCTCCATGAGGAGTGCTTGACCCGGAACGGCTTTGATGGGCCCTACTCGTTGCTCTATCACCGCCATGAACCTCATCGGCATGTGGCGTGGGAGCGCTCTTCGCTGGGTTGGCCTGCAGCGCGGCCGGCGGCTGATGAGGAGGAGCGCCCCTTGACACGACGCCACTACCTGACGGGGGCCGTCGACGCGCAAGCAGGGGCGCCCATCAACGCGCGCGTGCCGCTCATGTACAACCAAGACGTGGTGGTGTCAGTCCTGCGCCCTACGGCCTCAGACCCCGTCTACTTCGCGAACGCTGACGGGGATGACCTCTTCTACATCCATGAGGGGCAGGGCCTCCTCCGCTCGGTGTTCGGTGACCTCCCCTTTGCTGCCAAGGACTACGTCTGCATTCCTCGGGGTGTGAAGGCCCGCTTCGTGCTGCCCGAGGGGGTGTCGCAGCACTGGGTTGCCTTCGAGGTGCGCAACGAGCTCTTCATCCCGAAGCAGTGGCGCACACCGAATGGTCAGCTCCGCATGGACGCCCCCTACTGCCACCGGGACTTCCAAGCGCCGGCGTTTCAAGGGCCCCTGGATGAGGGAATTCGGACCTTTACCGTGAAGCGACAGGACCGCTTCACAGACTACACGATGGCCCACAGCCCGCTCGACGTCGTGGGTTGGGATGGCTCCGTCTACCCCTGGGTGTTCCCGATTCACTGCTTCCAGCCCCGCGCTGGGCTCGTCCACCTTCCTCCGGATTGGCACGGGACCTTCGCGTTCAAGGGGGGCATCATCTGTTCGTTCGTTCCACGGGTCGTGGACTTCCACGAGCACGCCATCCCCTGCCCCTATCCCCACGAAGCGGTCCACTGTGACGAGTTCCTCTTCTACTCGGAGGGCAACTTCGTGTCTCGCCGTGGGATCGGCCGGGGCTCCGTGTCCTACCACCCCGCCGGGGTGATGCACGGGCCTCACCCCGGCGCCTATGAGGCATCTATAGGGCACCGACGCACGGACGAACTCGCGGTGATGATGGATACCTTCGGCGCCTTGACGCCGACCTCCTTCGCGCGGGAGATCGAAGACATGGAGTATCACGGGACGTGGCGCCCCTGAGAATGCGCGTCCCATCACGAAGCGTTGTCCGCCGGCTCGGGACCGGCGGCGCGTGGCGACACCAGGAGACAAGACATGCACAGGGGGACCTTGGTCCTGCTTCGGCACGGCCAGAGCACATGGAATCTGGACAACCGCTTCACGGGCTGGACGGACGTCGACCTCACGCCGCAGGGTGAACAGGAAGCCGCGAGCGCTGGCGGCCTCCTCGTCCAGGAGGGCGTGCGCTTCGACGTTGTCCACACCTCGCTCCTTCGCCGCGCCATCCGCACGGCCCACCTGGCCCTGGAAGCCACGGACCAGCTCTGGTTGCCCGTCGAACGGCACTGGCGCCTCAACGAGCGCCACTACGGGGCCCTGCAGGGCATGAACAAGAAGGAGCTGTCGGAGCGCTACGGGGCAGACCAGGTGTTCGCGTGGCGCCGTTCTTACGCGACCCCGCCCCCAGCCCTGGAGCTGGGCGACGAACGGCACCCCGCCAGTGACCCGCGCTACCAGGGCTTGGCGCCTGAGGTGCTTCCGGCGACCGAGTGTCTCCAGGACGTGGTCGAGCGCGTGCTGCCATACTGGCAGGACCACGTTGCGCCCCTCCTCCTCGCGGGGCGCAGCGTGTTGGTGGTCGCGCACGGCAACTCGCTCCGGGCTATCCTCAAGCACCTGGAGGGTGTCAGCGACGACGACATCGCTGACATCAACATCCCCACCGGGGTGCCCCGGCTCTACCGTTTCGACAGCCATCTTCGCCCCACCGAGGTGCGCTACCTGGGGGATGCTGCGGCCGTCGCCGCCAAGGCCGCCGCCGTCGCGCGGGAGGCAGGGGGCCACTAGCCAGCCGGCGAGTTTGCCCCACATGTGCTCTGCTGTGCCTTGCTGCGTGTCGTTACGACATCGCACACACAACACCATTCGCGACGGAACTAGGTGTTGACACCTATTGAGCTAGTGTCTAACACCTCATGCAATCGCGTACAGCCGGAGCGGCTTGGTGTCCTCTCAGACGCCCCAAGAGCGCAGCTCCGGGCGGCGTTCTGTCCTGTTCGCGAGCGGTGTTTGCGGACGTCCTGTGCCGGATGGCGTGACGTCACGAGCAAGGAGCGGAGGAGGAAGCGATGCGTAGACGTGAACATGTGTGGTGGGCCGGAGGGCTGGGGAAGGCCTTCCTGCTCGCCGCCCTCTTGGTCATGGGCGGGTGCGGAGGCGGCAGCGGCAGTGGGGATCCCGATCCCACCGACGACGTGACGGAGGACACGACCGAGGACATCGCTGAGGACACGACGCCGCAACCGGACGTGTCGGAGGACACCGACACGACGCCGCAGCCTGATGTCGAGCCCGATGTGACGCCGCCTCCCCCTCGCGCGGAAGCGGAGATCGGGCCGGAGGGCGGGACCCTCGACCTGGAGCTGCCCGAGGGCGCCGGCACCATCGCCGTGGAGATCCCCGCAGGGGCGCTCGACGACGAGGTCACCATCAGCGTGACCGCTGCGCCGGCCGACTCCGCGGAGCAAGCTCCCGAGGGCTTCGCCTTCGCCTCCCCGCTCTTCGTCTTCGAGCCTGCAGGTCTCGTGTTCGCGGAGCCCATCACGCTTCGTCTCCCCTTCGAAGGGAGCGCGGAGGGCATGACCGTGTTCTGGACCGCGCTCGGGTCCACCACGGAGTTCCTTCCCCGTCCTACCACCTTTGAAGGTGCGCAGGCCGTCACCACCACGACACACTTCTCCCTCGCCTTCGTCGGGGCGATCAGCGTCGGTGCCTGTGAGGACGAGAGCGCGTGCGACGAAGGTCAGGACTGCGTCGCCGGCCGGTGCGTCGACCGTGTCGGCGGCGATGAGGTCTCTCTCGCTGCGTGGTTGGAGAGCTTGACCTTGGCTGTCGTCACAGACGTGCAGCTCCCCAACAACGGGAGCGAGGCGTGTTGCTTCGACATCACAGGCAACGGTTCCCTGGACAACGCGCTGGGCCAGCTGCTCTCCGTGTGGGAGAGCCTGCCCAACGCGACGCCCTTCACCGAGCGGCTCGATGAGATACTCCGCTGGGAGCTTACGCAGCTGCTGGTTGGTTTCCGGGCTCTCCCAGACGGACTCACCGGCACCACGGACGTCGCCGTCTTCGTGGGCATCAATGACATCGATCTCGACGGCAATCCGGACCAGAGCTTGGACGAGCGCCGCGAGGGCCTGGGAGAGTTTCGGGCAGACCGTCGCACGCTGGGCGACAACGGCGCGCAGCTCATGCTCCCCGGGACCCTCCTGGCCGAGGGGCACTTCCGCACCCGCGCCGCGACCTTCGACGCTGAGCTGCCGATCTACCAGACCTGCTCGTTCCGCTTCCACGAGACGCCGCTCCGCCCCAGCGGTGCGCGTTGCCGTGGGGAAGAGGTCTACCCCCTGCGGCTCTTCGGATTGCGCGTCGCTGGCGCGATCGCCGCGGACGAGGGGGGCGTGTCCAGCGTGGACACAGACGACGTCCCAGGCATCCGGATCGGTGGTGCGATCCAGGTGCAGGATGTCGCCACACTGCTGAACGCTTCCTACTCGGACGCCTGCCGCTGCGCAGGTATCGGGGAAGACGACGACATGATTGTCGTCTCGTCGAGCGGCACCCGCACCACCATGGCGTGTGACGCACGCTTCGCCAACCCCGACATCTCGACCTGCGTGTCGGGTCAGCGCCAGTGCGCGGGCATCGCGAATCTTTGCAACGCCCTCCCGCTCCTGGGCAACCTCGCGGATGTCGACACCGACGGAGATGGTGTCCAAGACGCCTTCTCCTTCGGGGTCCGCGTATCGCTCTCCCCAGCCACGTTCGGCGGTGATCGCGGTCCAATCCAGCCGCCCACGGAGATCTGTGACTCCGGTGAAGACGAGGACGGGGACGGACGGACCGACTGCGACGACCCCACCTGCTGGGACAACACCCTCTGCGGAGGTCGCGGCCACACCGAGTGGTGCAACAACGGCCGCGACGACAACGGCAACGGCTTGGTCGACTGCGACGACCCAGCGTGCGCGGGCAACCGCGCCTGCGCCACGACCGAAGACTAGGACCCCAGGGGCAGAAGGAGCGTGAACGCCAGGCGTTCGCTCTACCACCCCGCACGGCAGCGCCCCACCGATGGCTCGTCCATCGCTGGGGCGCTCTTCGTTGGTCGGTCTAGGTGGCCCACGCCCGCAATGCCCTCGGTCTGCGAGATCTCCGATCGCTGGGGGGCACTTCGTTGGTCGGTGTAGGTGGGGAAGGCCACCCTAGGCGGGCCACATGCGTCGGACGCCTGCGCCGAGGTGGGCACCCTGTCGAGAGGAGGTCGCACCCACACGGCAGCGCCCGGAAGCAGGTGGTCCGCTGCCCTCGCCGACCCTATCGTAGGTGTCATCCGAGGTCGAAGCGGGCGCGGAGCCGTCTACTCCTTCGTGTAGACCGGCGCCCAGTAGGCTACGTGGTTGGCGACATCCAGCTCTTGCCCAGGCATCCAATAGGCGGCGGAGGACGGGTCGACGCCAGCATAGGCCTCCTCCGGGTGGACGCTCGCGATCCAGATCTGGGACGCAGCCGTGCTCATGCGTCCGTAGGGGCGGTTGCTGGTAAACGCGATCCAGAGCCGCCCGTCCTCGGTGGCTGGAGCCCACTTCGGCCACGAGTTGGTCGTCCCGGGAGGTCCTTGGGCACGCTGCAGGAAGACGGGACGGATCACGCGTTGATCGTTGGCCAACCACAGCTCCGAGCCCGCCGGGGAGGAGCCGGCCCCGACCGCCGCCATGGCGCGGTTGAACACCACCCAGTTCCCGTCCGGGCTGTAGGCGGGGTAGAAGAGGTTCTCGTTGGGGTCTGCAGCCTCACCGCGCTCCACCAACCACGCAGGTGTGCCCCAGCCGACGCCAGTCGCGGGGACCCTCACGAGCCCGGCATTGGAGATTCCAAGTGAACCCAGCGGGTTGAATCCGCCGCCTGCGCCCGCGGCGAAGACGACCGCCGCGTTGGAAGGGGACCACGCGGGGTGGGTGGCGGCAGAGGTTCCCTCCAGCATCGGGAGGGTGGCCTCGTCACGTCCCGTGTCCGTGTCGATGACGACGATTCGGTCGTTCCGCGACACCGCGATGCGCACGTTGTCGGGCGCGAAGCTTGGGTAGTAGCCGCTCAGGCGCTCGGTCTGATACACGGTCGGAGGGCTGTCCGTCCCGATCACGCCCAGGTTGCCGATCGGTGTCCCTGCCCCCCGCGTGTAGGCGATCCGGCTGCCGTCCGGTGAGAGCGCGTGACAACCAGCGCAGCTGAACACGTTGCCAGGCACGACTGCCTCGGGACGCGTGGCTCCAACCTCGAGCCGCACGATGGCGGCCTGGCTGGGGGCCCAGTAGTAGATGGCGCCTTCGACCCGCGCGCGGCTGAGGCCCATCGTCGAGCGGGGTCCTTCTACCACTTGGCCGCCCTGAAGGCGTGCAACCTGTAGGGTGATCTCCTCCCCACCCATGCGGTCAGCGAACACCTCCCAGGCCTGTGCGTCGGGCTGCCACTTCCAGTCGCTTGTGTACACTTCGAGCCCGACGCCGCGACCGTCCAGACGGAAGCGGTACGCGTCGTTGCTCGGTCCCTCCCACTGGAAGAGCGGCGCGTTGATGTTGATCGGCATCATCGTGCCGTCCGCTGGGTACACCACGGCGGGGCCACCTTCACGAAGGTCACCGGCGGCGAAGCGGTCCGGGAGGTCCGAGGCGCCACCGACCACGATCACCTGCCGGTCCGGTTGAGGCTCAGGAGCGGCGTCCTCACTGCCGTCCTCGTCCACGTCTTCTTCAGGTGGGGTGACGTCCTCCCTCGGCTCGTCCTCGTTCGTGTCCGGATCCGCTTCGATGTCGGAGGCGGTGTCGCCCGAGACATCCGCGCCCGGACCTGGGTCACCCGTGGGGGCGTTGGTGCCGCTGTCGCTGCATGCAGCGAGCGCGAGGAGGGTAACGAGCGGCCCCAGGAGCAGGGAGCGGGGTACAGGGTCGAGGCGCAGCATGAGGGTTCTCTCTCTTGGGGAATCCCTCGGTGCGTCGCAAACGATGCGCACCGAGTTCGCGCGCTGGGCGCTTCGTCATGAAGGGCGTCAGCCCGTAGTGAGCCAGTGTAGGGTCAGACACTTGCCCTGGTCAACGTGCCTGCGCCCCCCGGGGACCCGGCACAAGTGTCCCAGGCGTTGGCGCTGCCACGTCCACGAGCAAGCCACGTTGCACGCTGACGCGTGCGAAACTCCGGCACAAGTGTCCCAGGCGTTGGCGCTGCCACGTCCCCAGGAAGTCACGTCGCCAGGGAGTGGAGTCGCTCCAGGGTTGTCGTCGCGGCCTCGTCATGTCCGAGCGCGCGCCAGTGGTCGTAGGCGAAGCGCCATGCCAGTGTGGCCTCGTCCCGCCGGCCTGCCGCCGCCGCAAGTTCGCCCGCGAGGCCGCTGAACATGGCCAGATCGACGTCCACGTAGGCCGTGTCCGCCAGCAGCGCAGCGCCTTCCACCAGCGCGGCAGACACCTCACGCCACCGCCCCAGGCCCGCATATCCCGCCGCGAGGATGACGCAGAGGTAGCCCTCGTCCATCGAGATCTCCCCCCGCCGCGCCCGCCGCCTCAGGGCTTCGAGGAGTGCGACGGCTCGGGCGTAACCTCCTTGGCTGATGAGGAGCAAGCAGAGGTTCGTCTCCTGGGTGCTGGTGTCCAGACATCCGTACGAGTGATCCAGCGCGATGGTCTCGAGATAGAGTGCCTCGGCCTGATCGTACTCCTCTAAGAGACGCAAACACTCGGCGATACCATGGGTACACTCCGAGATGCCGACAACGTTGCCCTGCTCCCTGTGCAGGTCGCGCGCGCGCTCGAAGTAGGTCATGGCTCGCCGGTGGTCCCCGCGATTGCGCGCGACATCGCCGAGTGTCCTGAGAGCCAGCGCTTCGCCACGCGTCGCCTGCGCCGCAGCGAAGGCGCTGAGGGCGCTGGTGGCATGCGTGTGTGCCTCGTCCAGCTTGCCCTGCAGCAGCTCGACCCAAGCCAGCCCTCGCAGCGCGGTCGCCAGGAGCACCCCCCCGCCCGCCTCGGTGGCCGCCGCCCTTGCCTCCCGGAACCTAGCCTCGGCCTCGCGATGCGCGCCCTGGCAGCGCAAGACGTGCGCGATGAGGGTCGAAGCCTCGGCTCGTGCATCGGGTCGGTCCAGTCGTGCCGCCCACATGAGTGCTTCACGCGCCGCCTGCCCGGCCTCGTCGATGTTCCGGGTCTGCAAGTGGACCTGCGCGCGCAGCGCGGCCAACGCGAAGCGCAGGGGGGCAGCGTCCTCCTCGCTAGTCCGACCGCTCCGATCGAGCGCTTCCTCGGCTTGGCGCAGGAGCATCAGCGCGTTGTCGCAGGCTGACGCATGCTCCGCGTCACGCGCGCCGCGCAGGAGCAGCGGCGCGGCTCTCTCGTAGGCCTCCGCCTCCCGATAGAGCCCTCCGAGGCGCTCGGCCAAGCCGCGGTGCTCGCCTTTCTGATAGAGCCCTTCGAGGGCTCTGGCTGCTGCGAGATTGTCGGCCGGCCAGTGTCCAGCACGCCGGCTGGCGCTCACCAGAACCTCGCGCAGCAACCCGTGGGTGAAGGCCCACCCGGCGCGCCCGACGCGCAGCAACCTCAAGTCGAGAGCCGTGGACACGAGCTTGCTGTGGTCAGCGGCCCCAGTGGCGTCGCGAAGGGCCTCCCACTCCTGGACGCGGAGGTCTTGGCCAAGCGTCGCGGCGCGCATGAGCTCGCGCGCGCCATAGCCACGTGTCCGGCGGTCGAGCTCGGCGAGGGCCTGAAGCCAGACCTCTTCGACCGTCGTGGGCAGATCCTGGTCCGCTCCGCGCAGCGCGAAGCCGCGGTCGCTGGTGGTGAGCGTACCTCCTTCTACCCATGCGTGCAGGAGCTGGGTGATGTAGAGCGCGTTGCCTCCGCTGCGCCGCGCGACTTCGGCAGCAAGCTCCGGTTCAAGGGGCAGCATCGCCCGCACAAGCTGTGACTGCTCGTGTCGTTGCAAGGGGGCAATGTCGTAGCGTTGGCAACGGCGGTGAGCGACCACGCTCTCCAGTCGGCTCGCGGCGATCGGGTGCTCCGTGTCGTCGTCGCGCCTCCGCGTCAGGAGCACGAGAAGCAGCGCAGAGGGGTGGACGTGGAGGAGATGCAGGACGAAGCCCAGGGCATCGGGCGCCCACTGCACGTCGTCGATCCACAAGAGCACGGGCCGCCTTGTGGCCACGCAGGCCATAATCCTGCCGATGACGCGCCATAGCTCTTCACGGCGCAAGGGAGCGTCGCTCCGCATCGGGGTGGGGCTAAGGGCATGCCGCAGTGAGGCGACCTCCCACGTGTCCAAGTGAAGGCTGTCGCTCTCGGGCGGCCACCACGATCGGGGCTCGTCTTCCACGAGGGCAGCGCAGAGGGGGTCCCGTCGCAACATCGCTTCGATGCCCGCCTCTGGGCCGAGCGCGGTACCGTGGATAGCCTGAAAGGTGTGGGCGATGCCAAGCTCGAGCGCCCGCTCGCAGAGCCACTGCGCGAGGCGGCTCTTGCCCGCTCCTGCCTCACCTTCCAAGAGGCATACCTGGAGGCCCGCCCCCTGGCGTGTGTTGCAGAGCGCTCGCCAAAGCTGGTCCCTCTCCGCTTCACGGCCCACGAGGGGTGTTGTGCGCAGCCCCAAGAGGCGTAGCCCTAGGCCGGCCGGGACGCGGCCCACCGGCCCCGCGCCCTCGGCGGAGCGCCATGTCGCTGGCATCGGAGCGCTGACAAAGTCCGCTTCGCCATGCGCGGCTGCTCCAGGCGCGTCGTCCGCAGCCTGCTCTGCTCGAGGCACGTCCACCACAGCCGCACGACGTGTGGTGCGCTCCGGGTCTAAGGTGAGGGTGTCTACGGGACCCACCCTTGCGAGGGCGACCTCGGGGGAGGTGGGGCCAGGCGCGGTCCCTTGGTGAGGTTGGGTGTCGTCGAGACGCGGCGCTTCCGCCGTCTGAAAGGGCGCTGGGAGGAGGGCCGCGAGGGTGGTCAGGGGGCGGTCTCCTATCGTGCTGAGCGCCTCGGTGCCGACCTCATGGATCAACAGCCGGAGGGCCTCCGCGGCCGAGGGCAGGCGCGACGCCAAAGAGGGACGCAAGAGAGCCTCGCTCCACTGGGCAAAGCCTCCGGGGATATCGGGCCGCAGCTCCAGCAGGTTGGGTCGCGGTGCGTGGAGGTGCGCATGGTAGAGCGCACGTGTCTCGCTGGCCTCGAAGGGGGGGCGCCCGGTTGCAAGCTCATGCACCAGCACCCCGAGGGCGTAGAGGTCCGTCCATGGGCCGAAGAGGTAGGGCAAGCCGCGGAACTGCTCGGGGGCCATGTAGGCGGGTGTGCCGAGCACGCTCTGGCTTCGCTGCTGGGCAGCGGCGCTCCGCATGTTGTGGGCGATCCCGAAGTCGGCGAGCTTGATGACCACGTGGGGATAGGCCTCTGGCGGGGAGAAGACCAGGACGTTGGCGGGCTTGAGGTCCGTGTGGACGACACCGCGCGCGTGGGCGTGGGCGAGGGCGTCGAGAATCTGGCGGACGATCTGGTAGAGGACTGGCCAGGCAATAGGTTTGGGGTGATCCGCGAGGCTCCCGCCCTGGGCCAACTCCATGGCAAGCCAGTGCGTCCCAGCGCCGAGCTGCTCGCGCTCCGCTACACCCGTGGCGAGCGCCCCGCCCAGCTCACCGTGGTCGAAGAGCCGGACGATCCCCGGGTGGGAGAGCGCTGCCACGGAGCGTAGCTCACGCAGGTAGGCGTCGTGGCTCGGGCTTTCGGGAGAGCCGTCTGCGTGCGCCGACAGAAACTTCAGCGCCAAGGGGTGCCCGTCCTGCGGATTCTCGGCTTGCCACACCGTCCCCATCCCACCTGCTCCTAGGGGGCGGATCAGACGAAAGGGGAAGGAGGCGCCTTGCGCTGCAGCGTCGTCGGGGGTCACCGGGCACGCCCAGGGGTAGGGAGAGGGACCCGTGGAGGGTGAGGACCGGGTGTCTCAGGGAGAGACGACCGCACACCGAAAGCCGACGTGCTCTGGCCGCGCAGCGGCTGGCAGGCGCGCTCGGAAGAAGGTGTAGAGGAGCGGCGGGAAGTCGCGGTAGCTCCCGCCGCGGACCACACGTCGTGCAGAAGCCGTGCCCTCGACACTGGGATCCACCGATGCCCAGGAGGCATAGGCGCTCGCTTCCCAGGTGTCGAGGACCCACTCGCTGACGTTGCCGGCCATGTCGTGCAGCCCGTAGGGGGAGCGTCCGGAGGGGCGTTCGCCGACCGCACCTGTGGTGGTGCTGCCTGCACAGAGAGCGCTCTTGGCCCATTGGCAGGTGAGCGCGCCATCGGGCACCTCCTCAGCTGTCCACGGATAGGAGCGCGCCGCAGTGCCCCGCGCTGCGTGCTCCCACTCGGCTTCGGTGAGCAGCGAACCCCCGATCCAGCGGCAGTAGGCTTGGGCTCCGTGCCAGTTGACGCAGTTCATAGGGTGGTCGTCGCGCCCCGCAGCGCCGAAGTTGCACGCGGCGTGGAGGCTGTGGCTGCGCGCCGTGTCGTCCGTGCTGCCGCGAATCTCCAGCCCGGGTGCCGCGCACGCGCCCGCGTCGACGCAACGCCGATACGCAGCGACGGTGACCTCGGTGGCGTGGACCAACAAGTTCCGCGTGAGCGTTACCGGACGCGCAGGCCTCGCCTCGGGAGGCGCGGAGGGCAGGTCACTCCCGATCACGACGCTCGCCGCGGGGACGAGGCACATCCGCAGCCCGTCCTGGGGGTGGACGTGATCGCAGACGGCCGTCTGGACCGAGACGCCGTCCGGACCGGCCGCCGTGTCCAAGGTGACGTCGAAACGACGTGCTCCGCCAGCCCCGCCGCGGAGGCGGGTGGTGAAGGGCCGGTAGCCCTCCCGCTCAATGCGGAGTACCTCCGAGGAGGGAGGGAGGCTGAGCTGCAGAAAGCGACCAGCCTCGGAGACGGCGACAGCCTGCCCGTCGACGAGAATACGCGCACCAGCCACCTGAACGCGCACTTCGACCTCCAAGGGCTGAGCGCTCAGCCGCACACCTTCGATACGCACGACCTCATCGGCTCGCAGCTCGATCACCCGCAGCTCACTCTGGTGGCCGGGTGCGCGCAGCTCGATCTGCACGGTGCCGGCTGGGAGACCCGAGAACTGTCCAGGCGCTTGCCCCACCTCCCGGTCGTTGACAAAGACCCGCAGCGGGACCGGGCGGACGTCCACAACGTCCAGGCGCCCCGGGCCCGTGGAGGCCTGACCCTCGAGCGCACGCACGGGGGCGCTGACGAGGAAGCGGCGGGCCAGCGCGTCCGCAGCTTGACGGGTCGCCGCGGCGAGGTTGGGTGCTCCCGTCACCACCTCGGTGTCCGTGTGGATCCTCTCGTTAGCGGTAGGATTCCAGACATCGACCGTGACCATGACCTCCGCTCCGTCGCGACCCTCAACGCGAAAGCCTACCGCCCAGTCGGCGTAGGTGCGTCGCGCGGCCGCCAGGTCGGCTTCGCGTTGCGCCTCGGGGGACACCCCAGTCGCCTCTCTCGCGCGCTCAAAAAGCGTCTCGGTCTCGCGGTCACCCAGGAAGCGAAAGCGGCCCGTCGCCGAGACCCTGGCTTCAAAGACCCGCTGCGCCTGTTCCATCGCCTGCGCGGCCTGCGCGCTCCCCGATGGCGGTAGCAACACGAGGCGCAAGCTGCTGTCCTGAGCGCTGACCAGGCCCGGGGCCAGCGAGGCGCACGACAACACAAGCATCACCAGCCAGAATCGACCTAGCATCTTCCCTCGGTCCATGTTCCCTCGGCGGGCAGGGTCCAGCGAATCCCTAGGGCAGAAGCTTGGTCGCAAGTCCTCTCGAATTCAAGCACGGCAGTTGGGCAGCGTACCGCGGTCGCATTCCAGGAGGTGCCACGTCGTCCACAGCCTCAGGAGCGACCATCGCTGTCGGACGGCGGGCCGTGATGTCTTGCGAGTCGGGGTGACAGGATTCGAACCTGCGACCTTCTGCTCCCGAAGCAGACGCGCTACCAGGCTGCGCTACACCCCGTCCTGACCGCCGCGCGGCCTGGAGCCAGCGCTTCTACACGCTTCCTCGCGATAGTCAACCGCAAAGCTTGGGTGGTGAGCGCCCGCGGTCCCCGGTCGGCGAACCTGGGGTTCCGCGCTTCCAGGGTCCAGAAGGGTGGAGGCTGGTGAGCGTCAGCGCAGGGCCGCTCGCTTGGCGTCAGCGCAGGGCACCAGCGCCAGGACGGCCTGGGTCGGGCACCACAGGGGGCACTCCTCAGGCAGCGCAGCGTTGGCTCACGCCGAGGGCTGTGCGTCCGGCTGTGCGTCTGGGTGGGCGACCTGGAACGCAGGCAGCGCGGCGAGCGCAGCGTCTACGCGCCTCAGCAGAGGGTAGGCGTCGAGTCCCACGTCGAAGCGTCGCGCGTTGTAGAGTTGGGGGACCAGGCAGAGGTCCGCCAGCGTGACGCTCTCACCGACAAGGTACAGCCCTGCGCTATGCTGCGCCGCGCTCTCTAGCGCGTCCAGCCCATGGGCGATCCACCGCTGCGCCCATGCTTTGCGCTGTGCTGGGTTTGCACCGAAGTCCGCTTCGAGGGCCTGCAGCACCCGAAGGTTCTGGACCGGCTGCATGCCGCTGTTGACGATCTCCGCCAACTGGCGACAGGTCGCACGAAGCGCGGGGGTGGAAGGCAGCAGGGGTGGGTGCGGCCTGGTCTCTTCCAGATACTCCAGGATGGCCAGCGACTGCGTCAGGACGAGCCCATCGATGTGCAGCGTAGGCACTTCGCGCATGGGGTTCATCGCGCGGTACGTTGCGCTGTGCTGTTGGCCACCATCGGCGATCAAGTGCACAGGCGAAACCTGGTAGGCGACGCCCTTCAGTGCCAGGCCAATTCGGACCCTCCAGGTCGCAGAGGAGCGCCAGTAGCCGTAGAGCACAGCCTCGGGTTCGCCGTGGCTCACGACGCGCCTCGCTGCGCCTGCACCACCTTCTGGGCGATGGTGCCGAAGAGGTTGGCGCCGGCCTCGTCGACCATGTCGATCTCGACGCGGTCACCGAAGCGCAAGAAGGGGGTCGTCATGGTGCCTGTCTCGATCTTCTCGAGCATCCGCTTCTCCGCCAAACAACTGGAGCCGCGGGCGCGATCCTCGTTAGAGACCGTCCCGCTCCCCACGATCGTGCCTGCCGTCAGCGCGCGCGTCTGCGCGACGTGGGCGATCAGGTCCAAGAAGCTGAAGTGCATCTCGGGACCAGCCTCGGGGTCACCAAAGAGGTCGCCGTTGAGGCGCGTGCGGAGCCGCAGGTGGACGCGGCCGTCACGCCACGCGTCTCCAAGCTCATCGGGTGTGATGGCGAAGGGCGAGAACGCGGTCGAGGGCTTCGAGACGAAGAATCCGAAGCCTTTCGCCAGCTCTGGAGGAATGAGGTTCCGGAGGGTGACGTCGTTGGCCAACATCAGCAGGCGCACGTGCTTGCCGGCGTCCGCCGCAGGGGTGCCCATGGGGACGTCGTCCGTGACGACGCAGACCTCGGACTCGAAGTCGATTCCGAAATCTTCCGAGAAGTGAGCGATGTCCTCCCGGGGCCCCAAGAAGGTGCCGCTGCCCCCTTGGTAAACCAGCGGATCCGTCTTCAGGGTCTCTGGAGGTTCCGCGCCGCGTGCCTTGCGCACCAGGACGATGTGGTTGATGTAGGCGCTTCCGTCGATCCACTCGTAGGCACGAGGCAATGGCGCATGCAGCTCACTGAAGACGACCTGCCGTGCGTGAGGGTATTCGCCTTGGTTCAAACGCTGGTAGCGCTCTTGCAACTCCGGCACGACCTTGTTCCAGTGGTCCAGAGCATACTGCAGCGTGGGCGCGATGTGATTGGCGTCTACGTAGCGATCTCCTGCGCGGCTAACCACGATGAGCTTACCGTCGCGTGTACCGTCTCGTAGGGTCGCGAGCTTCATGACAGTCCTTTACGTGGAGGGATGAGTCGACCTGAGGGCCTCGCGCATCGCGCGCAGGGGGGCCTCGTAAGGGGGGTGGGCGAAGACCGCGGAACCAGCGACGAAGGCGTTTGCACCCGCGCTGGCGACCCGGCCGATGTTCTCGGGGGTCACGCCGCCGTCAACCTCGATGGTGAGCTCAAGGCCCTGGCGCTCGCTCAGCACGCGCAGCGCCGCAATCTTGGTGAGCGCGCTCTCGATAAAGCGCTGGCCACCAAAGCCTGGATTGACGCTCATGATCAGCACCATGTCGCAGAGCTCCAACACGTGCTCTACGCTGGCCAAGGGGGTGTGGGGGTTGAGGCTGACACCCGCTCGGGCGCCCAACGAGCGAATGTGCTGCAGGGTCCGGTGCAGGTGCACAGACGCCTCGACGTGCACGGTCACGATGTCAGCACCCGCGGCAACGAAGTCCTCCACATAGCGCTCCGGCTCGACGATCATCAGGTGGACGTCGAGGGGCGCGCTGGTGATCCTGCGCAGCGCGGCTACGACGGGCATCCCGATCGTGAGATTCGGGACGAAGCGACCGTCCATGACGTCGACGTGCACCCAGTCGGCTCCCGCATGGAGGATGGCCTGGACCTCCTCCCCGAGCCGCGCAAAGTCTGCGCTAAGAATAGACGGCGCGATGACGAATTCGCCTTGCGCTGGCATCGGTATCGGCATCCTCACTCCTCTTGCATCGGGCTCATGAGCCCGCTCGCGGTCCTACACGCTCGGTGGGCTAGCGGTCAATGGGGCCCATCTCGGCGCCCCGCCAGGGGGGCGCTGCTGCGCTCATGCGACGCGCTGCGCGAGGCCAAGGTAGAACGCATCGCTCGCGTCGCGTGAAGGCAGCAGCAAGCCCCCTGAAGGCTCCTGCAGCGCCGCAGGAAGCGACGAGCCCAGCGAGACACCGCGCCACGCGGGCCGCTCCTTCAGGAAGCGCTCGATCTGCTCCGGACCTTCGGTCCGCGTGAATGTGCACACGGTATAGAGGAGGTGACCACCGGGTCGCACCAGCAGCGCGCACGCGTCGAGCAGCCGAGCTTGGACCGCAACGAGCGCTGCGACATCCTCGGGCCGCCGGTGCCAGCGGACCTCGGGGTGTCGGCCCAAGGTGCCGAGTGCGCTACATGGGGCATCCACGATGACCAGGTCAAAGGCTGGGCTCAGCTTGGGGGGTGGAGGTTGTAACCCCGCCTCCCACACCGCGGTCTCCACCGGCTGAGCGCGCGTGACCCCGCGCAGCGTGCGTGAGAGCACATCCAGCTTGCGCGGGTGGCGATCCGTAGCGACCAGGGTCGCCTCAGGGAGGAGCGAAGCCAGGTGGCTCGTTTTTGTCCCCACGCCAGCGCAGGCGTCGAGGACGCGGTCAGGGGCGAGCCCGCGCGCGATCTCTCCAACGACCTGCGCGCCCGCGTCCTGCACGACGAACGCACCAGCGAGGACCTGCTCTCGCCAGGCGCTCTGTCCCGGCGTGCTCACCCAGGCGTCCCGGAGCCACGGGTGGGGCGCGAGACCCAGCGCCGCCTTCTGCTCGCGGGTGGTGTGGTCCGCCGCGCTCATGCGGAGGGTGACAGGCGTTGGAGCGTTCATGGCGCAGAGCTCGCGCCAAGCCCCCTCGTGGCCTACAGCCAGGACCAGCTCCGCGGCGATCCAGTCCGGCAGGCTCCCGCGCGCGGCGATCTCGGCGACGCTCTGGGGGGGCAGGGGGCTGGGACGCCACACCGCGGCCTCGCGGGACAGACGACGCAGCAGCGCGTTCACAAAGCCTGCCGCTCCGCGTCCGCGCCGCGCGCGCACGCCCTCGACCGCCGCGTTGACGACCGCGAACGCTGGGATGGTGTCGTGGAGAATAAGAAGCTGGAACGCGCCCACGCGCAGGGTCGCGAGCAGGTCTTCGTCCAGTGCGCTGACCGGGCGAGCGGCCGCGGCCTCGATCGCCTCATCCAGGACGCGCAGCCACGTGAGCGTCCCGTAGGTCAGGTGGGTCACGAAGGCGCGGTCATCAGCAGCCAGCGGGTGTTCGTCCAGGGCCTTGTGAAGCACACGCTGGCTGTACGCGCGGTCGCTCAGGATGCGGCGCACGAGCTCCGCAGCCAGAGCTCTGCTCTGCACGCCTGCGCCCTGCTTGCCCGATGCTGGACGTCCGCTCATGCGGCGCCCTCGGTCACCGCGCTCACCGCGTAGGACTGGGTCGGGATGCTGTGCGCAGCCCACGTCCTGCAGGCGCTCTCCATGGCCTCTGCGAGCGTGTCAGCCCCTGCGGCCAACACGACGACCGAGGGTCCCCGCGAGCTGAGGCCCACATGGAGCGCTCCGGCCGCTCGGGCCTGCGCAGCCGCAGGCAGGGCGCCAGGAATCCGGCGGAGCAGATGCTCCTCGGTCCACGGATCCACCAGGCCCTGGGCGAAGCGCTCGATGTCTCCGGACTGGGCAGCCTCCCAGGTGGCGAGCAGCTCGCCCATGTGCGCAGCCGCGCGTCGAAGCGAGACGCTCTGGGGCAGATAGCGTCGCAGGTCCTCGCGGCCTTGCCACCCGGGGATCACGACCCCGATGTGGAGGGCTGTCGGCCAGACCAGGCGTGTCGAAGCAGGGGGCCACGCGTTGCGCATGGCGTGCAGGCCACCCTGCGCGAGCGCGCAGATCGCGTGGCTCCGGGGGTGCCCTGCGTGCTCCTGCAGGGCCCGCCCTGCTGCGCGAAGCAGCGCCTCGCTGGTGGCGCCGGCTAGGCGGGCGCCACCCAGAGCTGACCCTGCGGCCCAGCCGAGGCCACGCCCCGCTCCGCCTCCTGGGCCGTCGCAGTCGACGCGGAGGTCTGCGGCGTGCTCCGGGGAGCCTCCGGCGAAGGTGTAGGCGCGCTGTGCGATGCGGGAGAGCCCTTCAGGGCTGTGGGGTTCGGATCCCGACGACCAGCGGACCCGGACCCCCGGGACACCCTGCACCGCGAGCGCGAGCAGGCCGGGTGCGATGCCGAAACCTGTCAGAACCCCGGGCATCACGAGCGAACCCTCCCGGTTGTCGCCGGGCGCGATCGCCCCGCGCGCCTCTGCACCGCGCACAGACATCAGCGATGGGGCCTTGCTCACGTGCGGCCCTCGTCGGGGTCCAGCGATGTGCCGGCGGGGAGGCAGAAGCCGTGGAGCGCGTCGCAGGCAGGCATGGGCCGCTTGCCTGGGCGCTGGACCTCCAGCCACTCCACGCAGCGTCCATCTGCCGCCGCGACGAAGAGCCCCTGCTTCGGGCTGGCATGCACCACGTGTCCAGGGGGGTGCCCCTCCGTCGAACGCTCGCTAGGGCGCGCTCGGAGCACCGACACCCGCTCGTCCCCGCAGCGGAAGCACACGCCAGGCCAAGGCGACATGCCGTTGATGTAGCGCGCGCTCAGGCGCGCGTCCCGGTCGAGAGGGAGCCGGCGGTCGGCGACCACCAGCGGCCGCGCGTGGGTGACGCCCTCCTCGGGTTGAGGGCGCGCCAGGCAGCTCCCCGCCGCGATGTCCTCCAGGACCGATGACAGCCCCTGCGCACCGAGGACCGCGAGCCTGTCCAGGACCGCGCCGGCTGTCTCGTCGTCCCCGATCGCCAGGGTGGCTTGACGGTACACCGCGCCGGTGTCCAGCCCCTCCTCCATGTGCATGTAGCTGATTCCTGTCTCCCGGTCGCCGGTGGCCACGGCCCACTGCACCGGGGCGGCTCCTCGCCATCGCGGCAGCAATGACCCATGGAGGTTGACCGGCGCGAAGCGCGGAATTGCGAGCAGATCAGGGGGCAAGAGCCGCCCGTAGGCCGCAACCACGAAGAAGTCGGGGGCGAGGGCGCGTAGACGCTCCGCTGCGACGCCGTCGCGCAGGCGCGTGGGCTGCCACACCTCGACCCCTGCGGCGCGCGCCATCTCCACAACGGGAGGACTCTGGACGCGTTTGCCCCGACCAGACCCCCGGTCCGGCTGACTGACCACCGTGACCACGTCGAAGCCTGGATGCTCCAAGAGGGCGCGAAGCGCCGGAAGGGCAAAGGTCGGCGTGCCGAAGTAGACGACCCGCCACGTCATGGCGTTGCCTTGGCCTCGCGGCTCGCTGCCTTGCGCAGCTTGTCGTAGCGTCGCAGCGCGAGGCTTCGAGACAGCGCTCCCACGCGATCCAGAAAGAGGACACCGTCGAGGTGGTCGATCTCGTGCTGCAGGCAGACGCCGAGCAGGCCGTCACCCTCAACCTCGCGATGGGCACCGTGACGGTCTTGATAGCGGACCTTCACCCACTTGGAGCGTCGCACCTTCTGGTAGAGGCCCGGGAACGACAGGCAGCCCTCCTCCCAAGTGACGGTGCCCTCGCGCGCGATGATCTCGGGGTTGATCAGCTCCCGCAGGACGCTGGTCTCCTCGCCTTCACGACGACAGTCCATGACGGTGACTCGCTGCAGCACGCCGACCTGGTTGGCCGCTAGCCCGACACCCTCGGCCGCGTACATGGTCTCCACCATGTCGTCGAGGAAGGTGTGGAGCTGCTCGTCAAACGAGGTCACCTCCTCAGCGCGCGTCGCGAGGACCTTGTTGGGATAGAGGACGATCGGCAGTCGGGCCATGCGAGAACCTCCCAGGGAGAGCACGCGCGAAATCTTGCCCACCCGCGGCGGGGATGCAACCCCAAAGCGCGCATGGGGCCCCGCCGGCAGGAGCGGAAGCGGGAGAAAGCGCGGTGAGAACCCTACAAGGCGCTGGCCGCGTGGAGGCCGCGGTCATAGAGCTGGCGAGACGGCAGGTGCGTAAGCACCTCCAAGGCATCGCGCAGCGCTGCGCGCAGCTCGCGCAGCTCTCGGAACGCCTGATCGGCCACCGAAGGGTCGAGGTTCGCGTCGTCCAGCGAGAGCGCCAGTGCACGCCCCGCCTCCGCGAGCTCTTCGCGGCTAGCGTCGATGGACACCCCGAGCAGACGGTAATAGGTCTCGTGGCGTGCGATGCGCAGCAAGGTGCGGATGTCGGAAGGCTGCAGGCGGGGAGGTGCGCCGGGCATAGCGACCTGCTCCCACGTCGCGACCCGGGCAGCAACCCCCGGCGGTCCCTCCCACGGTGAGGGAGCGATCAAGGCCTCTGGCGCGGGCTCCGCTTCGCGCGGTGCACCCAGGTGTGACGGCGATCCTTCCCTGGGTGCGCGATGAGGCGGCGCTGCGGCAGCCTCGGTGCGCTCGTCGGCGTTGGCGCCCACCCCGGTGCTGCCAGCCCGCGCTGCGAGGCCCCCGGCCCACTGGCGCAGTTCCAGAAGCTGCCACTTGTCGAGGATGTGGCCGGGCGGAGCGCCTGCATCGCCCACGACCAACCCCTCCGAGCCGCGCACTTCACCCACCAGCATCACCCGGCGCGCAGGGTGTGGGCGCATCGTCAGCAAGCGCCCGAGGTACGAGACGTCCTCCGCCGAGATGTCGGGTCCGATCACGACCCACGAGGCCGGGTCGGCGTGCAGGTGCACCGAAAACGCCAGGAGGTCCTGTGCGGGCTCGACGGGCACGCGCGCTTCGCGCAGCATGGCCGTCAGGGGCACTGACCACGCGCTGTCTGCCGAGAGGACGAGCAAGGAGGGCATTGTCTAGAGGAGGTTGTAAGGGTCGATGTCGAGGGCCAGGCGCACACCGCGCCACGCTTTGGCAGCATGCTGCTGCCACCGCCGCGCGACCGCCGCCGCCCGGTGCAGGATGGCGCGCTCGCGTGCCTTGAGCAAGAGATGCATACGATAGCGTCCTCGCAGGCGGGCCAGGGGAGCGTCGACCGGCCCTACGACGTGCAGGTCTCGGTCACCGACGGCCTCGAGCCAGCGGCCCAGCTCGGTCGCAGCCAGCGTGAGGGTGTCTAAGCCCTCGCCGTCGAGCTTGCACGCCACGAGGTGGCCGAAGGGCGGGTAGCCCACACGGCTTCGATAGCGCAGCTCCCGGTCGAGGAAGCTCTCCCAGCGGTCCTCCGCCGCTGCGACAATCACAGGATGGTTGGGCTGCCATGTCTGCAGCAGCACCCGCCCAGGCTTGTCGGCACGACCGGCGCGGCCAGCGACCTGGGTGAAGAGCTGAAAGGCACGCTCCCCGCTCCGAAAGTCCGGCAAACGCAGCGCCTGGTCCGCTTGGAGGATGGCGACCAGCGTCACGTTCGGGAAGTCGTGGCCCTTGGTGACCATCTGGGTACCAACGAGGACGTCGTACTCGCCACCTCGGAAGGCGTCGAGCAACGCCAACAAGCGACCTCCGCGAGCGCTGTCTCGGTCCATGCGGGCCACGCGCAGGTCTTCGAAAGCCGTCGCGACCAGCTCCTCGACCTGCTGCGTCCCGATCCCTTCGGGCGTGAGCGTCGGTCCACCGCAGGTCGGGCAGTCGTCGGGCGCGGCAACCCCGTAACCGCACCAATGGCAACGCAGCAGCCGGCCCCGCTGGTGCCATGTCAGCGCGACGTCGCAGTCCGGGCATTGCAGCACCTGACCGCAGCTTGTGCAGGCGTAGTGAGGAGCGTACCCACGTCTGTTGAGGAAGAGGATGGCCTGCTCCCCCGCGTGGACCGCGCTCCTCACCGCCACCTGGACCGGTGCGCTCAGGATGGTCGACACCGGGTCCGCAGGGTCGGGAGGGTGGTCGGCGAGGTCGACGATCTCCATCTCCGGCCGCGGCCGGGCGTTCGTGCGGTCGCTGAGCTGGTGGTACGCGTAGCGGCCGCGCGTGGCGTTCGTCCACGTCTCGATGGAGGGCGTTGCGCTACCGAGCACCACCGTCGCTTCCGCCAAGCGCCCGAGCACGAGCGCCGCGTCACGCGCATTGTAGCGCACGCCCTCCTCTTGCTTGTAGCTGCTGTCGTGTTCCTCGTCGACGACGACCAAGCCGAGCGGCGCGAGCGGCGCGAAGAGCGCGCTGCGGGCGCCGATCACGATGTCGACATCACCCCTCAGGGTCCTGTGCCAGGCGTCTTGTCGCTCTGCAGGGGTCAGCCCGGAGTGGAGGACCGCGATCGCTCCGCCGAACCAGGAGCGAAAGAGGGCGACGGCCTGCGGGGTGAGGCCAATCTCGGGAAGCAGCACCAGCGCCTTGCGGCCCTCTTCGAGCGTTCGCGCACAGGCCCTGAGGTAGACCTCGGTCTTGCCCGAGCCGGTGACGCCGTGCAGGAGCGTTGGACGAAAACCCTGTCCCAGCCCGGGCAAGATGCCCTCGAGCACCTGCGCCTGTCCCGCGGTCAGAGGCCGCGCGCGGGTGCAGGGAGGGGTGGCGATCGACGCGAAGGGGTCGCGGGGTACCTCCACGCTCTCGACATGGACGCACCCGCGCTTCTCAAGGGAGCGCAGCGTGGCCAAGGTAACGCCAAGGGCCTCGCGGAGCTCGTCGGCGTCCACGGCGCTAGCGCTCTCCAGATAGCGGAGCACGGCCTGCTGGCGAGGGCCGAGCTTCCCCGGCGGGGCGCCATCCAGCAGCGTGACCTGATGGACGATCCGACCTGTGCTTCTGGAGGCATCGACGGCGTAGCGGCTCTCGACCCAGCCCGCTACCTCCCAGGTTCCGATGTCGCGGTAGCGTAGCCCACTGCACGCGCTGAGCAGGCGGGAGGCGAGCACGCCGGTCTCGGGGGCCTCGTCTAGGAGGGCCGCCGCCTCTGGAGGGAGGGCGTGCGCTCCGTCGAGCGTCGGGGCCCACCGGATGTGTCGCGCCGCGCTGATATCCGTCCAACGCGGTAACGCCATGCGGAGGAGGGCGTCGTACCCGACGTGGTAGTAGCGCGAGAGCCACTCGATCAGATCGACGAGGTGGGCGGGGAGGGGATGCGCAGCGTCGACGGCGTCCACCAGGGGGCGCACGCGCTCGCTGTCCAAGCCCTCCGGCAGCTCGTCCAGCTCCTGGAGCAGGAGGCCGGAGATCACCCCCTGCCGAAAGGGGGCGAGCACGCGCGTTCCTCGCGGCAGCGTCCAGCCCTCTGGCAGCGCGTAGGTCAGTCCCTGCGAGAAGGGACCGTCCAGGGCCACTTGGACGTAACGCTGAGCTCTGCCCGTCACGAGGTGAGACGTTCTCGGAGCCACGCTTCCAGGGCTGGCCCCAAGTCGTCGCGCTCTAGCGCGAAGGCGATGTTGGCCTTGAGGAAGCCGAACTTGTCCCCGATGTCGTGGCGGGTGCCTTCGAACTCGTACCCGATCAGGCCCTCTTCACGTGCGAGGGTCTGGAGAGCGTCCGTGAGCTGGATCTCTCCTCCATGGCCGGGCTCCACCTGCTCGAGGATGTCGAAGATCTGAGGCGGAAGCACGTAGCGCCCAGCGACGGCAAGGCGGGAGGGAGCCATGGCCAGCGAGGGCTTCTCGATCAGCGTCTTGACGCGGTGGATGCGGTCGCTCATCGCCTCACCGCCGATAATGCCGTACATGGACACGTCGCTGTCGGGTACGGTCATGGCGGCGACGACACCGGCGCCATACTGCTCGTAGCGCTCAATGAGCTGGAGCGTCGCTGGCGTCCGGGCCGCGATGATGTCGTCGGGCAGCACGACGGCGAAGGGCTCGTTGCCCACGACATCCTTGGCGCAGAGGACAGCGTGGCCCAGACCGAGGGGTTTCTTCTGGCGAATGGAGATGGGCCGCACCATGCTGCTGATGCGGGTGACCTCATCATTCAGGCTCTCCTTGCCCCTAGCGCGGAGGATGTCTTCGAGCTCGTAGGAGTGGTCGAAGTGATCGACGATGGCGCTCTTGCCCCGGCCGGTCACGAGGATGACCTGCTCGATGCCGCTGGCGACGAGCTCTTCGACCACCACTTGGATGGCGGGCACGTCCACGAGGGGGAGGAGCTCTTTCGGGACCGCCTTCGTGGCGGGGAGGAAGCGGGTGCCCAGTCCGGCGACCGGGATGATGGCTTTGCGGATGCGAGACATGGCGTGTGGCTGAGGGGTGCAGAACCGACCGCCGTACCTTAGCGAGCGCGATCGGAAACGCAAGGTTGACGTGGGCTCCAGGCCTCACGCCAGCCTGGGCTCGACGCTGAGAAGGTGCTAGTCCGGCGTCGGTCGGGGGCACACAGGCACGCGGACGGCGGAGGAGGCAGCGGTGGCAGACACGCTCTACTTGGTGGATGGCTCGTACTACGTGTTTCGGGCCTTCTACGCCATGAAGCAGCCCTTGTCGCGGAGCGACGGTATGCCGACCGGGGCCCTTTACGGCTTCACGAACATGCTCTTGAGCCTGATTCGAGAGTCGACCCCACCCCTGCTGGCGGTCGCCTTCGATCCACCTGGCGGTACTTTTCGGGAGGCGCAGGAGCCCACCTACAAGGCGAATCGTGCGGAGACACCAGCAGACCTCGTCCCCCAGATGCCCTGGTTTCGACGCGTTGTCGAAGCGCTGTCCATCCCCATCCTAGAGGTACCCGGCTTCGAGGCCGACGACGTCATCGGGACCATGGTGCGTCGCGGTGAGCGCGACGGCCTCCGTGTCGTCATCCTCAGCGGCGACAAGGACCTCTGCCAGCTCCTGGATGAGCACACGATCATGGTGGACTCAATGCGTGGCAAGGAGATGGACGTCGCCGCCGTGCATGAGCGCTTCGGCGTAGGTCCAGAGCGCGTCGCGCAAGTGTTGGCCCTGGCCGGGGATACGTCGGACAACATCATCGGCGTTCCTGGCGTGGGGGAGAAGACCGCAGGCAAGCTCCTGGCTCGCTTCGGAAGCGTCGAGGCCCTCTTCGAGCGGCTCGACGAGGTACCCGGCGCCAAGACGCGCGAGAACCTCTCCGCCTTCGGCGAACGCTGGAGGGCCAACCTTGCGCTGACGACCATTCGCACCGATGTGCCCCTCAGCTTGGCCTGGGAGGACCTGGCCCTGACCCCGCCAGACTTCGCGGTGTTCGACCGTCTCTGCCACGAGCTGGAGTTCAACTCCTTCCCTCAGCGCGTGCGCGAGCTCTTTGGCGACGCGGTCGCGGCGCGAAAGACCCGCACGGCGGCGACCTCCTACGGCCTCGTCTTGAACGAGGGCGACTGGCACGAGGTGCTGCGGCAGCTCCGCGGCGCCTCGCACCTCGCGGTTGACCTGGAGACCACGTCGATCGACCCCTTGGAGGCCCAGATCGTCGGCTTTGCGCTCAGCACCGCGCCGCAGGTCGCCTGGTATGTTCCCGTTGCGCACCACTACCTCGGCGTCCCGGAGCAGCTCACGCTCGAGCGTGTCCTGGAGGACCTCAAGCCGCTGCTCGAAGACCCGGCCATCACGAAAGTCGCGCAGCATGCGAAGTACGAGCTGCATGTCCTGCGCCGCTACGGGGTGGAGCTCGCTCCAGTCGTCATGGATCCCATGCTGGCTGCCTACCTGCTGGATCCCAACCGGCACAGCTACGGTCTGGACGCCCTCGTGGATCTGCACCTGCAGCACAAGATGATCAGCTACGAAGACGTGACAGGGTCGGGCAAGGACCAGCGCCCCTTCGCGGCTGTGGAGGTCGAGGTAGCCGCGACCTACGCCGCTGAAGACGCAGACTGGACGCTGCGCATCGGGGCCTACTTCGAGGAGCGGCTGCGCGAGGAAGGATTGCATGACCTCTTGGTCGGGGTGGAGCTGCCCTTGGCGGGTGTACTGGTGCGCATGGAGGCCCGGGGGATGAAGGTGGATGTGCCCTACCTGCGTCGCCTCCACCACGAGTTCACGGAGCGTATGGCGGCCATGGAGGCGGAGGCCTTTGCCGCCGCTGGCTGCTCCTTCCACCTAGGTTCCACGAAGCAGCTCGGGGAGATTCTCTTCGACAAGCTCCAACTCCCTGTCCGCCGGAAGACCTCCAAGGGCAAGGCGTCGACGGACCAGAGCGTGCTGGAGGAGCTCCAAGACCTTCACCCCCTGCCGCGCATCGTCCTCGCGCACCGGCAGCTTGCCAAGCTGCTCTCGACCTACGTGGACACGTTGCCAACCTTGGTCCGCGCCTCGACCGGCCGCGTCCACTCCACCTTTCAGCAGACGGTCGCGGCGACAGGGCGTTTGTCCTCGTCCAACCCCAACCTTCAGAACATCCCCGTCCGCTCCGAGGAAGGCCGTCGCATTCGCCACGCCTTCTGCACCGAAGAGGGTTGGGTCTTACTCGGCGCCGACTACTCCCAGATCGAGCTGCGACTCTTGGCTCACCTCTCCGAGGATCCGACCCTGGTCGCGGCCTTCGAGGAAGGACATGACATCCACCGACGCACGGCCGCCGAGATCTTCGGTGTCGCCCTGCATGACGTGACGTCCGCGCAACGCGCTCAGGCCAAGACGATCAACTTCGGGGTGGTCTACGGCATGGGTGCACATCGCCTCGCGGGCGAGCTGCAGATCTCGCGTGCTGACGCCGCCGCCTTCATCGAACGCTACTTTGATCGCCTGCCCGCCCTTCGGGGATACTTCGCGCGCCTGGTAGAGGACGCGCGAAGCCGCGGCTATGCGGAGACCATGATCGGCCGTCGACGCCCGATTCCAGAGCTCCGAGAGTCCCGTCCCGATCGCGTCGCTCTCGGCGAGCGCCTCGCGGTCAACACGCCAATCCAGGGATCAGCCGCCGACCTCATCAAGGTGGCCATGATTCGCCTGGAGGAGGAGATGGCGCGTGGCAGCTGGCAGGGGCGCTTGCTCCTCCAGGTGCACGATGAGCTGGTCTTGGAGTGCCCCGAGGCCGAGGCGGACGCCCTCAGCGCGCTTGTCCGTCAGGTCATGACGACGGCTGTTCCCTTGCGTGTGCCCCTGGTCGTCGACGTGCACCGCGGAAGGCGGTGGGACGAACTCAAGGCCTGAGCAAGGGGGTGTCAGCAGCTTGGGGCGCAGCAGGCGCACCCCTACCCGACGGCCGCGCTGCGCAACAGACGAGCCAGCTTCGCTGGCTTGCATCCGAACGCTGAGCGTGCCTCCCCCTCGTTTGTCGCTTGGCACCCTGGGGTAAGTGTTGTAGACCCGCGGGCGCTTGGCGGTGAGGGTATTTTCCAGGAGGGACACCGTGCGTGCAGTAGAGGGGATGCGAGGGGCGTGGCGGGCGTTGTTGTTGGCGGCCGTCTTGGCGGCGATGGCTGCATGTGCAGGTGGCACGGCGACGATCGTCAGTGGTGAGGCTTCGGGTACAGACGAGTCGGAGTCCGAGGGTGGGGAGGACGCTGCGGAGGGGGAAGGCCAGGAGGACCGGGGCGCTGGGGCACGCGAGGGGCAAGAGCCCACCGAGCCCCGGGATCCGGGTGAGCCTGTAGAGCCTGATCCGATCCCCGAGGGTGATCCCACGCCTCCTCGGGATCCGGGTGAGCCTGTGGAGCCAGCCCCGATCCCGGAGGGAGACCCGACGCCTCCGCGCGACCCGGGTGAGCCTGTGGAGCCGGCTCCCCCGCCCGCTGGCGATCCTGCTCCGCCCCGTGATCCAGGCGAGCCTGTCGCGCCGGATGCTCCGCCCCTTCCGAGCCCGCCCGGCCGCCGCTGAAGGGTCGCGCTCGCCGCATGGGCCTGCGCTCGGAGTCCGCCCCTCGTGTGGTGCGCGGGGAGGCTGCGAGGAGCTGGCGTGGCCCCGCCCGGCCCTCGCTCGACCCCTGCCTGGGCATCGTGGGTCGGCTGAGGTGGGCATCTGGGGTCCCCCGGGCTGCAGGCTTCCGGGGCGTGTGCCGTCAGCGGCCTCGGCAGGCCGGCCGTGCTCGGCTGTTCAAGCCGAGGGGCTTCGGGTATGCTCCTGACACGAGCAGCGGCGCTTGCGCAGGCGCGGCACACGGACACTGTGGGTCCTATGGGTGGGTCCTATGGCGGATGAGGACGACAGAAGGGAGCGTGAAGGATCTGGAGCGCGGGCGCTGGGCGTCGATGCGCTGATGGAAGAGAACGCGCGCCTTCGCGAGCGTATGGCTCGGCTCGAGCGCAAGAGCCTCTGGATGCAGGAGATCGGTATCGCGGTGGGCCGGCAGCTCCCCCTGGAGGAGGTCATGGGCCTGCTCACCGAGCGAATCGAAGACCTGATGGACGCGAGCGTGTGCAGCCTCTATCTCCTCGACGCACAGGGCACGCACCTATGGACCCGCAAGGTGGCGCATGGCGTTGTGCGCGAGACGCGCCTGCGTGTTGGCGAGGGAGTCGCCGGGTGGGTGGCGCAGCAAGGCATCTCTATCAACCTGAAGGATGTAAGGCAGGACCCTCGCTTTCGGCCTTGGCTTGATGCCCGCGATGACAGCCAGGCCCGCTCGGTGCTCTGCCAACCCATGCGGAATCAGCTCGGTAGCCTGATCGGCGTCGTGGAGGTGCGCAACAAGCGCAGCGGCTACTTCTCGTTGGAGGACGAGACCCTCCTGGGTGCCATGACGAACACGGCGGCCATCCTTCTTGAGAATCACCGCCTCTTCCTCGACGCGTTGCGCCGCTCCGCTGAGCTGCAGCAGGCGAGGAAGCGCCTCGAAGACCGCATCGAGCACCTCAACGTGCTCTACGCCCTCCAGCAGCACATGTTCGCTGCGACCTCGATCGGGGAAGCGCTGCGCACCCTCGCGGATCACATCCTGGGCGTGTTGGGCGCCTCCCATTTCTTCGCCTTCCTCTCGGGCTCCGGCGTTGGCTCCACCTACGCTTGTACCGCGCAGGGGGAGCTGCTGCACGTTCCCGGTTCGGCGGCAGGCGCGCCTGCCTTCTTGGCGTGGCTGGCGTCGCGTGGTGGTCGCTGGCATGGAGATCCGGGAGACGCGGGGGTGGACCCTTGGTTTGCGGCGTTGGCGGCACCCCTCCGCTCGCTCCTGGTGGTACCTCTGCAAAGCGGCGGCGAGCCGATGGGCTACCTCGTGCTGGCCAACGCCTGCGATCTGCGCAGCGGGCAGACCCTTGAGGGCTTCTCGGAGGCAGATCGGCGTCTCCTGACGCTGATGGCGGGACCCTGCGTTGTGGCATTGCAGCAAGCCGCCGCCCAGCAGAAGCGCCTGGAGGAGGATCGTTTGTCGACCATCGGGAGGATGCTGAGCGGCGTGCTGCATGACCTGAGGGGTCCACTGGCTGCCATCCACGGCTACGCACAGCTGATGGAGGGGTCGGAGGATCCGCAGCGCCGGAGGCGCTACGTCTCCCGCATCCGCCACCAGATCGATCTGCTCGCCCGCATGACCAAGGACGTCCTGGCCTATGCGCGGGGTGAGCGGGCGCTGCTGTTGCGCCAGATCGACGTCCGCACCTTCTTCCAGGACGTGGAAGAGCGGCTCCGCCATGAGCTCGACGGCACGAACATGGCCCTCAGCGTTGAGTGCAGGGCGAGCGGGCTGGCCACCTGGGACGAGAGCAAGCTCCTGCGTGTCTTCTCGAACCTCGCGCGCAACGCTCGCGAGGCGATGCAACGGAGCGCGGGTCACTTCTCGATCTTGGTCGAGGAGGCCGGAGATTCCCTCGTCTTCACCTGCGCGGATGACGGGCGCGGTGTGCCCGAAGCCATGCAGGAGCGTGTGTTCGACGCCTTCGTCTCGTCGGGCAAGGAGGGATCCACGGGGCTCGGGCTGGCCATCGTCAGACGCTTTGTCGAGGAGCACCAGGGGTCCGTCGCTCTGCGCAGCCGGCCCGGGGAAGGCACGACCTTCCTCATTGAGCTGCCTCGCCACACGCCGGAGCCCCACGCGAGCCCTGGCGGTGGCGACGCCCACGCGGAGAGCGCCGCGAGCTGACCCACGCGCGCACGCCGGGCCCAGCCCTTCGGGGGGGCCTCACGTACCCGACGCCGCGCGGCCAGCGCTGACCGGGGGCAGGTGTGCCTGGCGTCGCCCAGGACCCTTCCTCTGTCTAGGCGGCCCGTCAACGTGGTTCGGAATCCGATCGTCTTGGCAGGCCTGATGGATGTGGCTAGAGCGTGACATTGGGGTGGCGCCCGGGAACACGCAGCCGGGCCTGGGGGTTAAGGGCATTCGCGCGGAGCGGTTCCCGCCCAGGTTCGGGCTCACCGCGAGCAAGCGGCGCTAGCGTAGGGAGGAGGCGCGGGATGCCAGGGGATGCGGGTTGCGATCGGCGATGGTGGGAATCTCCAGCCTCTGGCAAGGACATGCTCGTGGTGGCATGCACAGTGATTCCCTTCGGCATGTTGGGCTACTACGGCGCAGAACACGTGGTGTCTCGACAGATCGCCGCTGGGGTCTATCCCTACTGGCCGCACCTGTCGGTGGACGACCACATCCCCTTCGTAGCGCACTTCGTCTGGCCTTACATCGCCTACTACCCCCTTTTGCTCCTCTCTCTTCTGGTAGGGCTGAGGTCGCGGCTGGAGCTCTTTCGGGTCGGCTATGCCTTTGTCGTCGTGACGCTCGCGGCTTGGGTCACCTTCGTCCTGTGGCCCTCGAAGATGGAGCAAGCCAACCTTGATGGATGCTGGTCTCTGTCCTGCGCCATGGTGGAGCGGATCTATGACCTCGACCCCGGCTACAACATCTTCCCCAGCCTTCACGCGGCCCACGCCTTGATGGTGTGGCTCTTCTTCATGGCTGTTGGGTCGAAGATGCGGTGGTGGGTAGGGGGCTTGTCCGCGAGCATCATCGCGTCCACCGTGCTCATCAAGCAGCACTACCTCATCGATGTGCCAGTCGGACTCCTCTACGGGGCAGGCGCTGCCTACGTCGCCCGGGAGACGGCTTGGCCTCTGCTGGAACGCCTCTCCGCGTGGCGCACGTGGTTGCCCATCGCTCGGGACACCCAGGCGACCTGAGGGTGGGTCTGCTGCGCAGGAGGGGCCCCACGCCGCGCTAGCGCGCCGAGGATCTGCTGCCCAAGGTGATGACAGCGATGCCCTTGGCCGTCGTGATCCATCGGACGCTAGCGTCTGGGTGGGACGCCACGAAGGTGTCCACGGCTTGCTTCTCGCTCGGGCGGCCTGCGTCGTCGACGATGATCACCGCGCCAGGCGAGAGCTTGTCGCCCAGCACCGAAAACGCGGCTGCGCGGGCGTTCACCTCGCTCTGCTCCGGTGGTCCGTCGATGACCAAGAGGTCGATGTCCTGCACATCGGCGACGGCGCTGACGTCGTACCAGCGTCGACGCATCCCCGCGATCTCCTGCACGATGAGCGGTGCCTTGCGAAGCTCAACATAGGCGTCGACGCCGTGGTCTCGGAGCGCTGACCTCGTCTGGTCTGCGAAGTGCGCGTCGTGGTCGATAGAGATCAAGCGCCCCCCGTGGCCTGCCTTCTCGAGAGCGTAGGCCGTGAGGAGCGTCGATGATCCGCTGCCGAGCTCCATGACAACCTTCGGCTGACGGGTCAGCACCTGTGCGACGATCTCCACACCCAAGCGAGGCGTCGCCGCCCATCCGGTCATCTGGGGTAGGGGGAGGCGCAAAGGCAGCACGCTGCGTAGCTCCCCTAGGGCCTGCTGATGCGAGCGCTCCTCTTCCAACGCCCGCTGCAGCCCGCGCGCCGTCGCGAGCTGGACCGCTAGAATCAAGATCACGCCGAGCACGACGGCCGTCCACAGCGACACCGCAGCAGACACGAGTAGCCCGGCTGTGGCGCTGGCGCCGATCAGCAGGGCAGCCAACCCAGCGAGTCGTCGAGTATCCGGAATCCGCCACGCGAGCGTCGGCATCTGTGCCTCCCTACCTGCGGGGCATCCGCGGGTGACGCTCTCGCCTCACTCCGTGTCGGGGTCCTTGTCAAGGCCCCTTTGTGTAGGCCCGCTGGGGGACAAAGCTCAGCGCCCGCGGGGGGCTTGGGGCGGGCTGTCGGGTCCGTGGATGCCGCGCCACGCTGCCTCCCAGGTTTCGCGCCACGCCGCGCGCTCCTCTGGGGTCTGTGCATCCTGGCTGCGTGCCCAGATCATGGTGAGCCAGTCCTCCGGTAAGGTGCTTCCCGTGATCGCGTGGGCCCGGGCGCGCACGTCGCTGTCGCGGCTTGACGTCGCGGCCATAGCCACGCGGGCGAGGCGTGGGTCCCGCTCTCCCTGGTCCAGCCGGGCGAGCCAGGGGAGGGCAGCCGGGCTGTGGAGATGTTCGTCGATGCGGGCCGCGATGACCCAGATGGCGCGCTCCCAGCGCAGCAACCAGGCATCGGCCTCCTCCGGCAGTTCCCTCCGGTGGAAGAGGCGCGCGAGTACGATCAACGCATCCAGCCGGTAGGGATCGACGGCATGTGCCCGCAAGAGCAGCTCCTCAGCCTCGTCCAGTTGCCCCCCACGCAGGCGCTCACGCGCAACGGCGACGAGGGCGTCCGGGTGCGGGGGGCCCTCGCGGACCAGGATTTCCAAGAGGGCCAATGCAGCGCGCTCTCGGCCAGCATCGGTATGCAGGCGCGCCAGCCAGAGGGTGGCGTCTACGCGCTCGACGCTCCACGGGCCGGCGGTGGCGAGCTCCTGGAGCGCACGGAGCTGCGATGGACCGTCGTGGGCGTGCAGTGCCTCACGCCACGCCGCGCGCTGGGCTTCGGTGGAGGGCTGCACGTGCGAGGGAGGCGGCGCCAGGGCCGCCGCTGCGGGGGCGGGTGACTGCTGCGGCGGGTCACAGGCTGACACCGCTACAGCCAGCGCAACGAGGATCGCCCTAGACATACGCCGAAGCGCGAGGGCGCGGCGCAAGGTGTCGGGGGCCGCGCGCCGGAGGCTCATGGCTCCGCTGCCGGGAGCAAGCCGGTAGACCTCTCCAAGCGGTAGAGGCCCAGCGTGTCGATGGCACCCTGGCCGACGGTGACGAAGCCTCGGGTCTCGTCAATCACGAGCAGGACATCCGCCAGGCCCTGACGCGAGAACCACAGCCCCACGATCGGCGAGGCGAGCGGTGCATCCAGCGTGCGCAGCGACGGCGCTACAGGGATCACCGGGGATGGCGCGCCGAAAGGGGCCTCCACGTCAAAGCGCCAGCCGAAGTCGCGCTCGGGCCCGCGCGTCCCCGGCTCAATGCGAAGGAGAAACCCGTAGACGCTCTCAAAGAGGGTGCCCTCTACGGGACGCACGCCCTCCCTCGCGATGGTCGGGTGCGGCACGCACTCGCCCTCTTCGGTAAACCACGGCGACGGTGTCCCCGAGCGCTCTCCCTGCAGCATCCATCCTCCGGCCCGGAGGACGCCTGTGCGGAGCAGCTCCCGACACGATGCCTGGGGCAGGTTGCCGACGGTGTCCTGCCCTTCGAGGGGGCGCACCCTCAGCCGGTAGGGCGTCACGTCGACGATCTCGTACTCAATGCGAGCACCCTCGCGGGTCAGCCCCTCCGTCAAGCCCGCGGCCAGCCAGGGGAGGCACTCGGCCGCGAGCGTCGCTTCCTCTCGCGGCGAGACGGGATCGAAGAGGATGCGATCGCCGGGCTCCAGGCCCAGCGCGCAAGCGTCTCGATACCCGTTGCAGAGATCGGGGCAGAGGAGGCAGACGTCAAAGCCAGCCTCACACGGGTCCACCCCGCCATCGCAGAGCTCGCGGAGTGCCGGGCAACGTGTGAAGCCGATCCCTCGTGTGCAGAGGCCCTCCTCGCGCTCGCAACGGCCAGCGCCGCGGAGATCGATCCAGCCTTCGTCGTCCCAGCGCAGATCGTCACGGCGGGACGCACTGAGCTCCGGCTGGAAGGAGACACGCCAGCGGTCGGAGCGGAGGCGCCACCAGTCGATCTGACGTGCATCCGCCAGCGCCCCCGTTGCAGGGTCGCGGACAGCCAGCGTGCGCTCGGGAAGCCCCACGGCCGGAGCCAGCCCCTCTACAAGGGTTGGACCTTCCCTTGCGGGCTCGAGGCGCGGGAGCGCCGGGTCAGCGCAAGCATCGAGCGGCAAGGTGGCGGCGCTGCGCTCGCCCGCTTGTCGTCGCTGGCAGAGGAGGTTCCGGACGCCGAGGTTGGCCCGCGTACGCCCCTGGCTGCGAAAGAGGGGTTCGTGTACCGTCGCGCTGCCATCGCCCGCGGCGCGACGCAGAGAGACCTGGCGGTCGACCTCCACGACGTGCAGTCCGCCTTGCGTCGTCAACGCATAGACCTGACGATGTAAGGTCCTCAGCGTGTCTTCGTCAAAGCGCTCTACCTGCTCGACGGCGTAGGAGAAGAGCGCCTGGATGAGCCCCGAACTCAAGGGCAGACCAGGCGAGCGGAGGTAGGGGTGCGCTTCTTGGGTGAGCAACAGGCGCTCCTCGTTGAGGTCAAAGAAGAGCAACTCTGAGCGGCGACGCTCTGCGGCGACCAGGAGGTCACCCTCGGGCATCACCAGCAGCGGACCCAGGAAGAGCGGCTGCACCCCGGTGGTACCATAGCGCTCCTCGCAGCTTGCCCGTGACTCCGTGCAGGGCGGCCGGGCTGAGAGCGGTGGGAGCGCGCAGGGGACTCCGCCGCAGGCATCCCAGGCTGGTCCGCTGACGGCGAAGCGCATGATCGCGTCTGTGGGGTTAGACGTCGCGAAGAGGAACCCGTCCGCCGAGAGGGCCATGGCCTCGACCGGGCGCTCGGTCGACAAGCGGCCGCGTTCACGCCACGCAATGCGAGGGGTGCAGCCCTGGATGAAGGCGTCCCCCTCCTCGCAACCCAGCGCCCCCTCGAGCACCACGATGTAGGGCTGGCCTGCCGGTGCGAGCAGGTAGAGCTGCTCCTCGGGCAAGGCGACCAATCCGGCAAGGGGCTCTTCGAGCGTGCTGCGCGAGAGCAGGCGCTCGTTCGCGATGTCTGCGACAACCAGCGCAGGTGGATTGTCCACGGCCACGAGCACCCACGTCGGGTGAGACGTGGCCACCATGTGGCTTGGCCTTCCGGGCAGCGGAATCCCGCTCATGCCAGGCACGCCAGGGTCGAGATTCAAAAAGCGCTGAACATTCTCGTCGGTCAAGAGGAGCTGGCGCAGCGTTCCGTTGGCGAGGACCAGCCGGGACAACAAGGCGGGTGTGTCCGCAGTGTTCAGGCATGCCGCTTCGCCGAGGATCTCGGTGGCGCCCGACGCAGCGGGCACTTCGCACCAGCGGAGCTGAAGAGCCGCCGTCGTCAGACGCAAGTTGGCTGCCGGTTCGACCCTCGGTTGGGAGCACGCGCTGAGCGCGAAGAGCGTGTAGGCCACCGACCAGGCCACGAGGTGGCCGCCACCGGAGCCCCTGGAGAGCAGGGAAAAGCTGGGGTGCATCGCGGTCCGCGTCATGGTGCGCCTCCTGGAGGCCACACGTGCTGCATCATGCCGCGCTCGGGGTGATCCGCGCCCAGCTCGATTTTCCCAATGCTGTTGTCGAGAAAGTGGGCGACGTAGAGGCGCTCGCGCTCGGCATCAAGCGCGAGCGCCCAGGGACGTTCCCCGACGACAAAGCGCTCGAGCACCCGGCTGGAGACAGGCTCGACGACGGCGACGCTGTTCTCCTGAGGGAGCGCCACGTAGAGCAGCTCGACCTCTTCCGTGGCAGCGACGACGAAACGCCCCGGCTGGCTCTCCAGCGGGATCCGGCCGGTCACCCGTCGCGTGGATCGCCCGTCGGCGTCCTCGTCCAGGGCGATGACGAAGAGCCCCCGTGGATTGATCAGGGCCACGTAAGCCTGGGGGTAGAGCGGCGAGAACACCATGTCTCGGCTCTCGGGGAAGGGGTTGCGTCGGTCCACGACCGAGGAGGGGAGCTGGACGCGGCCCCGGGGGCCAAGCGCGCGCGGGTAGCCAGCCTCGTCGACACTCCAGCCCATCTCGATCACGAAGTTGTCAAAGCGACCGCCGACGTAGAAGCCGTCACCAGCGCTGTCTGGGCGCAGGTAGAGCGCGCCCTGCGGCCCTGCGGCGCGCACTGAGCGCGTGTCCGCGAGGCGCTCCGGAACCCCGAGCAACGCGACCGTCCCGCCCAGCGCCGTCGCCGCCACGAGGTCCACCGATCCCTGGGGCCCTGCTCTGCGGCCGAGCCAAGCGATACCGGTGGGGTCGCGCCCGGGGCCCGGGAGCCGGCACGCGGCCCCGGACGTGCTCCCCTCACAGCGCAGCGAGCCACCCTCGCCCGCGACGTCTAGCGCAAAGAGGCCACCGTTGCCGCGCGCGCTCACGAAGAGCCTAGGGTTCTCAGCGGTGTCCGCCAGGGTCATCGCCGCACCATAGCTGGCGATGCGCACCCCCGCGTCAGGGACCAGCGTCATCGCCTCGGTGTCGAGCACAAGCACGGATCCGCCGTCTCGCTCCCGGTAGCGTCCATCGAAGTTGCTGCTCAAAACATAGAGGTAGCGGCCGCTGGGGTGCAGCAGGAGGTCGGTCGGCCGGTAGATACGATCGAGAGGGCCCGGCGCTGGCTCGACCTGGTCCATGGATTCCACCCAGGAACAGGCCGTGAGACCCAGCGCTACGCACAAGAGAAGCGAGAGCCTGAGTGGACGACAGCGGCCTCTCAGCGGGGTGGCGGTGGTACGAGCAATCACATCAGTCACTGGTCAGGGAGTGCGTATCTCGCTGCTGGTCCCGTAGGGCCGCCTGGGCCGCTGCGAGTCTCGCGATGGGCACACGGTAGGGGCTGCACGAGACATAGTCCACCAAGCCTCGTTGGAGCCACGCCACGGACGCTGGCTCACCGCCGTGCTCCCCGCAGATGCCGATCTTGAGGTCCGGGCGGCGGCTTCTGCCGCGCCGCACTGCTTCCTGGATGAGGCTCCCCACCCCGTCCCGATCCAGCACCATGAACGGGTCTACGGGGAGGATGTCCTCTGCCAGGTAGTGGGGGAGAAAGAGGGCCGCGTCGTCGCGGCTGATACCGTAGACGGTTTGGGTCAGGTCGTTGGTCCCAAAGGAGAAGAAGTCTGCGTGGGCTGCGATCGCGTCCGCGGTCATGCAGGCCCGCGGCAGCTCGATCATGGTACCGATCAAGAGGGGCCGGCGAAGCGCAGGGAGGTAGGGCGCGAGGCAGGCCGAGGCCCGCGCTCGCAGGCGCTCGAGCTCCCGGGCCTCCGCGATCAGAGGGACCATGATCTCGACGTGGGCATCGACCCCTTCGGCCTCGACCTCCAGCGTGGCCTCAGCGATGGCCTGGCACTGCATCTCGTAAATCTCAGGGGCCGTGATGCCCAAGCGGCAGCCGCGGTGCCCCAGCATGGGGTTGGACTCGTGCAGCCGTTCGACCAAACGCAGCACGGCAGCCTCGCTCAGCCCCATCTGATCCGCCAGCGCCGTGATGTCTTCCTTGGCCTTGGGCAGGAACTCGTGCAGCGGCGGATCGAGGAGGCGAATGGTGACTGGGAGGCCGTCCATCGCCCGCAGCAGCGCCTTGAAGTCTTCCCGTTGCTCCGGGAGGAGAGCCTGCAGCGCCGCGCGGCGTGCGTCGGCGTTGGGGGCGAGGATCATCTCTCGCATCCGCTGGATGCGGTCCTCCGCAAAGAACATGTGCTCCGTCCGCGCGAGACCGATCCCCTCGGCGCCAAGCCGACGGGCGAGGGAGGCGTCGCCCCCGGTATCGGCGTTCGCGCGAACGCGGATGGTGCGGTGGACGTCGGCCCACGCCATCAGGGTGCCGTAGTGCTCGGTCAGGCGCGGAGGCACCTTGGGGACCTCGCCCAGCAGCAGCTCCCCCCGCGTCCCGTCCACCGTCACGGTGTCCGCGGGGCCGAGCACGACCTCGCCCACGGTCAGGGTGCGCCCTCGCACGTCGAGGCTGAGCGCTGAACAGCCCACAACACAGCAACGCCCCATCTGGCGGGCGACGACCGCGGCGTGGCTTGTCATGCCACCGCGCGCGGTCACGATAGCCCGCGCTGCGTTCATGCCGCGGATGTCGTCCGGGGTCGTCTCGGTGCGAACGAGGATGACGTCCTCGCCAGCCTCCGCGCGCGCGACCGCCTCCGCGGCTGTGAAGGCGAGGCGTCCCGTCGCTGCCCCTGGGCTCGCGGGTAGGCCCCTCGCGAGCAGGGTCCGCGGCGCTTCGTCATCGAGCTGTGGGTGGAGCAAGGCGTCGAGCTGCTGGGGATGGACCAGCAGAACGGCCGCTTCGCGCGAGATCGCTCCCTCCTCTGCCATCTCGACCGCGATGCGGAGCGCTGCGTGGGCCGTTCGTTTGCCCGCCCGCGACTGCAGCAAGAAGACCTGGCCCTCTTCGATGGTGAACTCCACGTCCTGCATGTCGCCGAAGTGGCTCTCCAGCCGCGCTGCCATGTCCCGCAGGGACGTGAAGGCCGGCGGCATGGTCGCCTCCAGGGAATCGGAGTCGTCTCCGCAGAGGGGCAGGGGTGTGCGGATGCCCGCCACCACGTCTTCCCCCTGGGCGTTCGGCAGATACTCACCGTAGAGGACGCGCTCCCCGGTCGAGGGGTTGCGGGTGAAGAAGACCCCAGTCGCGGAGGTCTCCCCCAGGTTGCCGAACACCATGGCCTGGACGTTGCAGGCTGTTCCCCAGTGGTGAGGGATGCCATTGAGTTCACGGTAGGCGCGCGCCCGGTCATTGTGCCAGGACCGGAACACCGCCGCGATGGAAGCGTAGAGCTGGGCGCGAGGATCATCAGGGAAGGGGGTCCCGGTGCGCTGCTCGATCAGCGCGCGGAAGCGCTCGGCGAGGCCTCGCAACGCCAGCAGCGAGAGGTCATTGTCGGCCTTCGCGGCTTCGCTCTGGCGCGCCTCGTGCAGCTCCTCCTCGAAGTAGAAGTGGTCGACGCCAAGCACCACGTTCCCAAACATCTGCAGCAGCCGCCGGTAGGCGTCCCACGCGAAGCGTTCCTCACCCGTACGGCGCGCCAGCCCCTCCAGCGTCTGCTCGGAGAGGCCGACGTTGAGGATGGTGTCCATCATCCCCGGCATCGACTGGCGAGCGCCCGAGCGCACGCTCAGGAGGAGCGGCGAACTTGGGTCGCCGAAGCCCCGTCCCATGTGCGCTTCCACGTGCGCAACGCCGCGTTCGATCTCGGCGCAGAGCGCAGTCGGGAGCTCCGCCTGGCCGGTCACCTGCACGCTCACGGTCGTCGGTATGGTGAAGCCGGGAGGTACCGGGAGGCCCATGCGGCTCATCTCGGCCAACCCCGCTCCCTTGCCCCCGAGCAGCGCCTTCTGACCTCCGTCGCCGTCGGCGTGGCCGCCGCCGAAGAGGTAGATGCCTCGTTCCCTATGCATGAGACCCCTCCGTCAGTCGCTGCGGCGCGCTGTGGCTGTGTTCCCGGTGCGCGGGGCGACGTGCACCAGCGAGATGTCTGCGAAGCGGAGGAAGAGGGCGCGGAGCCGGCGCAGCAGGACCAAACGCCGGGTTCGCACGCTGGCGTCCTCGCAGAGCACGAGGACTTCGTCAAAGAAGCGATCCACGGGCGCCTTGAGTGCGATGAGGTGCCGTGCGGCCAGTTCATCGGCGCCGCGGGCGAAGGCGCTATCGCAGGCGCGCGCGGCGTTGAGGAGGGCGTCGTAGAGTGCCCGCTCAGCGTCCTCGGTGAGGGCCTCCAGGTCTGCCTCCTCGGGCAGGTGCCCTTCCTTCTGCAGGAGGTTGTTGACGCGCTTCGCAGCCAAGGCGAGCGGTTCGAAGTCCGCCTCCTCGCGCAGGCTGTGCAAGATACGGACTCTGCGACGTGTCGCTGCGATGTGGTCGAGCGTGACTGCGGCGACGGCGTCGATGATGTCCGCGGCGGCCTCGCCCTCCAGGAAGGCACGGAGGCGAGCGCCGATGAAGGTCACCAGCGACCCGCTCATCGCGGGTCGGTCCACATCGGGAACGATCCCCGTCTCTTGAATCGCCGCGTCCACCGCCTTGGCCAGGGGCAGGGCCCAGCCGGCATCTTCCAAGATGCGGAGGACCCCCAGCGCTGCACGCCTGAGGCCATAGGGATCGGCGGACGCGCTCGGCTGCAACCGGAGGGCGAAGCAGCTCGCCAGCAGGTCCAGCTTGTCTGCCAAGGCGACCACGCGCCCCGCTTCGGTCTGCGGGCATCCGTCCTGCGCCGAGCGCGGACGGTAGTGCTCCTCAATGGCCACAGCGACTTCAACCGCCTCCTGATCATGCTGTGCATAGTAGCGCCCCATGGTCCCCTGCAGCTCGGGGAACTCGCCGACCATCCCTGTGACGAGGTCGGCTTTGCACAGCATGGCCGCGCGTCGGACGTGGGCGGGGGTCGCGTCTTGCAGCTGTGCCCCCCCAGAGGCGGTGAGCAACGCCATCAGGCGCTCGCTCAGCCTGACCAGGCGCTCGCTGCGCTGTCGGAGCGAGCCCATGCCTTCCAGAAACACGACCCGGTCGAGGGACGCAAGCCGGGACTCGAGCGTGTGCCTCAGGTCCTCGCGGTAGAAGAACCGGGCATCCTCCAAGCGCGCGACGAGCACCCGCGCGTTGCCGCGAATGACCACCTCATCGTCTCGCGTGAGGGTCCCGGCCACGAAGGCGAAGGCGGCCTGGAGGTCGCCTGAGGCAGACTCCAGCGCGAAGTAGCGCTGATGGGAGCGCATCGACGTGATCAAGACCTCGCGAGGAACGTCGAGGAGGCGGTCGGGGAAGGTGCCGATCAGCGGGTGAGGCCACTCGGCCAAGTGGACGACCTCATCCAAGAGGTCATCGTCCTGGACCAGGCGCATGTCCATGCCTTGGGCGAGGTCGCGCAGGCCTGCTGAGATGCGCTCTCGACGCCGGTCTGGGTCGACGAGCACAAAGGCAGCTTCCAGTGCGGTCTCGTAGGCCGCGGCGTGGTCGAGCTGAAGCGCGGCTGGGGCGAGGAAGCGGTGACCGCAGGTGTAGCGCCCCGCCTGCACGTCGCCGAAGGAGCATGGGACGACGGTCTCGTCCAGAAGGCTGACGATCCAGTGGATCGGGCGAGCGAAGGCGAGCCGTCCCCAGCCCCATCGCATGGTACGCTTCCAGGGCAGGGCCGTGAAGGCACGGCCAGCAACGTCGGCGAGGAGGACGGCAGCCGCGCGGCCAGGGTGCCGCAGGGTGGCGGCGAGGTACACTCCCTTCGGCGTCTCTTCCCTGTCGAGCTGCTCGACGGGAACTCCGGCCTTCTTCGCAAACCCCTCGGCGGCGGGCGTGGGTGTCCCGTCCGGGCGGAACCCCGCTTGTAGGGAGGGGCCGAGCCTGCGTTCGTGCACATCGGGGGTGTGCGTGGCGACGCCCTCAATGACGAGCGCAAGACGGCGGGGAGCTCCCAACGCTCGGAGTCCTTCGAAGTGCAGCCCGTGCTGCTGTAGCGCTCCACGAAAGTGCTGGTCCAAGGCGGTGAGCGCGGCGGGGAGCTCCCGAGCTGGCAGCTCCTCGGTGCCGATTTCAAAGAGGTAGCGCATGGGGTTCAGGGAGCCTTCGCGTCGGGAGTGGGGATGAAGCGGGCGCGCAGCGCCTCGTCGCGGAGGAGGGGGAAGCCAAGGCCTCGTCGCTTCTCGACGTAGGCTTCAGCCGCAGCGCGCGCGAGCGCGCGGATGCGGCCGATGTAGTGCTGTCGCTCCGTGACGCTGATGGCGCCGCGGGCATCGAGGACGTTGAAGAGGTGGGAGGCTCGCAGACAGCACTCGTAACCGGGGAGGATGAGCCCCTGAGCGAGGAGGCGGGCTCCGTCCTTCTCTTGGTCCTCGAACTGGCGCATGAGCAACAGGACGTCCGCTTCCTCGAAGTGGTAGCGGCTGAACTCCTGCTCTGCCTGGAGGTGAACGTCGGCGTAGGAGATCCCTGGAGCCCACAGGAGGTCTTGAAAGGTCTCGACGCCTTGGAGCGCCATCGCGATTCGCTCGACGCCGTAGGTGATCTCAGCGGCGACGGGTTCCAAGCTGAGGCCGCCGACCTGTTGGAAGTAGGTGAATTGCGTGACCTCCATCCCGTCCATCCAGACCTCCCAGCCCAGCCCCCAGGCTCCCTGGCTTGGTGCCTCCCAGTTGTCTTCGACGAGGCGGAGGTCGTGTTCCTGTGGCGAGACGCCCAGGGCCTCCATGGACCGGAAGTAGAGGTCGACGACGTCGGGTGGGCTCGGCTTCAGGAGTACCTGGAATTGGTAGTAGGCGCCCCAGCGGTTGGGGTTCTCGCCGTAACGGCCGTCCGCTGGCCGTCGGCAGGGCTCGACGTAGGCGACGGAGAAGGGTTCGGGGCCCAGCGCGCGGAGGAAGGTGGCAGGGTTGAAGGTGCCCGCCCCTTTTTCGAGGTCGTAGGGTTGCTGCACGATACAGCCCTGATCGGCCCAGAAGCGCTGGAGAGCCAGCAAGAGGTCCTGGAAGAACATGCGGGTCGCGCCTCCCTGTGAGGTCAACACGCCGCGACGGCGTGCACCGGGATGGCGGGAGCTACCGTGCCCTCGGAGGGGTGTCAAGGTGCGGTGGGGCCGGGTGGCGCCGCGGTGGCGGGGCGAGGTGTCAGGCCGGCGCGCTCCGCCTGCCACCCCTGCAGGTCGCTGCGTTCGCGGATGGAGGTCAGCGCTCCCCACCTATCCCCACCTGAGCTGTTTGGGCGCAGAGATCCGATAAACATTGGATATAAGTTGAAAACTTCCGATGCTTGGCCGGAATCTCGCAGTACTCCACAGGCGCGTGCTCGGCTGTGGACAGGGGCGGGTAAGGGCCTGAATTTCCGTGCTCCTTGCTGTGGTGAGGCGCTGTGGAGAGTTCGTGAGAATGTCACAATTCACACGAAAATTCAGTGTTCTGAGTGCCTCCACCCGGCGGTGGCGACAGGTGTTGACAGGTGGGGGAGAGGTGTGGATAAGGGTGGGTATGAGGTGGGTGCGAAGCCCATTCGGTGGGGATTGGTGGTTCGACGAGCGGGCAGCCCAGACGAGTCCTGCTGTCGAAATCGGCGATTCCCGGCCGTAGGGGCCAGCGCAGTCGCCCATGGACTGTCGGCCAGGGAAGCTCATGCGGTTTCGGGGACGGGAGCGACATAGCGTGGACGCCAAGGGGCGTACAGCGATGCCGGCCCGCTTTCGTGAGGCTCTGCAGGAGGCGTATCCGGCGCGGCGGGCTGCGAGTCTGGTGGTGGTGCCTTGGTTTGAGCCCTGCCTGCGGGTGTTCCCCCTCCCGATCTGGGAGGAGAAGCAGGTGCAGTTCGATGCCCAGTTGGGGGAGGACGACATCTTTGGTTTGGACGAGGGGGCCAGTGATTTTCGTCGCTTCGTCTACGGTTCGGCGATGGACTGTCAGCTCGATGGTCAGGGGCGGCTCTTGCTCCCCGGGGATCTCCGGGAGCATGCGCTGATCGACCGTGAGGTGGTCTGGATGGGGCTGGGGCCGGTGTTGGAGCTCTGGGATCCCGAGCAGCTTCGGCAGCGGCTCCAGGTGGAGCAGGTGGCGCGCATTCGCGATCGGCTCCGCTTGCGGAAGGGCGAGGTCGGCGATGGTGGCTGAGTCCTTCGTGCACGAGACGGTCCTGCGCGAGGAGGCGGTCGAGCGCCTCGCTCCGCGTGACGGGGGAGTCTACGTGGACGCCAGCGTCGGTGGGGGCGGCCACAGTGAACACCTGCTCGAGCGCAGCGCTCCCGGGGGGCGTGTGCTCGGCTTGGACCGGGACGAGCGGGCGCTGCGCGCGTCGTCAGCGCGCTTGGCGCGTTTCGGCGAGCGCGCGCGCCTCCTCCGTGGTGACGCGGGGGCCTGGGCTTCGGCGCTTGGGGCGCTGCACGAGGAGGCCCCGGATCGGTGGCCTGCGAAGGTGGACGGCTTGCTCTTCGACGCGGGTGTCTCGTCGCCGCAGCTCGACGAAGCAAGCCGCGGCTTCTCCTTGCGCCAAGATGGGCCGCTCGACATGAGGATGGGGGAGGGCGTGCCTAGCCTCGCGGAGCGCCTCGCGGTGGTGAGCGCGCAGCAGCTGGCGACGTGGCTGCGCGACTACGGCGAGGTGCCTCGCGCGGGACGTCTGGCCTCTGGACTGCTGGAGGCGTTTCACGCGGGCAAGATCGGGAGCACGGGCGACCTCGCCCGCTGGGTCGCCGAACGTTGGCCACGCGGAGTACGGTTTGGTGGCGGGCACCCCGCGGCCCAGGTCTTCCAGGCCCTGCGCATTGCGGTCAACGACGAGCTCGGCCAGCTAGAGTCTCTGCTCACAGGGGCCACCAACGCCGTGGCCCCAGGCGGGCGCGTCGTCGTCATCAGCTTTCACAGTTTGGAGGACCGGCTCGTCAAGCAGACCATGAGCACCTGGACAGCCTCTCCTGCTGCGCTCCGGGGTGTGCCGCTGCGCGATGGCGAGCGCCAGGCGCCGTGGCGCTGGGTAGCGCGCCGCGTGCGCCCCAGCGACGCGGAGTGCGCGCGCAACCCGCGGGCGCGGAGCGCCGTGCTGCGCGCGGTCGAGCGGGTCCGCGCGGAGGTAGGCTGACCATGCCAACGCTCCGCTTCGCACTGCGCGGGACGCATGACCTGGTCTGGGTGGTCGTTGTGGCCGCCCTGGTCGCGCTGAACGTCGCCCAGGTGGTGCGTCTGGTGGAAGCCAAGGTCGCGCTGTCTAGGCTCGGCGTCGAGCGCGCGGCGGCGCTCCAAGAGCAGCGCCAGCTCCTCCGGCAGGAACAGGCGCTCCGTGTACAGCTGGAGGCTGTCGAGCACGCGCAGCGTGTCGACGACATCCTGCGCCAGCGCCTCGGGTTGATCGCTCCGGTGCAGGGACAGCAGCGCCGCGTCGTCGAGGAGGCGCGATGATCTTCGGCACCTCCCTTCGCGTCCTCGCGGTCGTCGTCCCCATGTTGATCGCGCTGATCGCGGTAGCCCACCGTGCCTCGCACATCGCCAACGTCGAAGCGGAGGAGGTGCTGCGGCGCGGCGCGTGGATGACCCAGCACGAGGTGTCGCTGCAGGGGCCGCGGGGCTCCATCGTGGACCGCGATGGGCGCGTTCTGGCTCAGAGCCTTACGCGCTATCGGCTGGCCCTGGACACGCGTCACTTCTTTCAGCACCACGGGGAGCACTGGCCGGTGCTGCAGGCGCTGCTGCTGGCGCACGACCTGGCCGACCCGGCGCGCATGCACGGCTGGACGCGCGCCAGAGCCGAGGAGCTGCCCCGCTATGTCGCGCTGCGGGGGGAGTTCTCTGAGGACGAGGTTCGAGAGATGCTGGCACCGCTGCGTGCCCACGGCATCCGCTCTGTGTATCCAGAGGCCCGCCACCAAAGGGCATACCCGCACGAAGCGGTGGCTGGTCATGTGCTCGGCTTCGCGCGACCCGACCAGCAGGAGGGCAACGCGGGCATCGAGTTCGCGCTCAACGACGCCCTTCAGGGGCGTTGGGTGACGTATACGGTTCATCGCGACGCAGCGCGGCGTGCCTACTTGATGGCCGACGTGCCGGACCTGCGCCACGCGCAGGGGGATGAGGTTGTGCTGACGCTAGACCTGCCGCTGCAGCGCCTTGTCGAGCAGGAGCTTGCAGCGACGGTTGATCACCATGGCGCTCAGGGCGGGAGCGTGATCGTGAGCGTCCCCGACACGGGCGAGATTCTGGCCATGGCCTCATGGCCACCGGTAGACCCCAACCACGCGCGCCGCTTTCCGCTCAGCGCGTGGCAGAACCCCGCCGTCTCGCACGCCTACGAGCCAGGCTCGACGGGAAAGGTCTTCACTGCGGCGATCGCGCTCGAGCAGGGCATCGCGACACCATCCAGCTCGTGGAACGGGCACCACGGTCGCTACCGCGCGGCCGGTCACCTCTTCAGCGATACGAAGCCTCAAGGGTGGATGGACATGGTGCGGGCCATGCAGATCAGCTCCAACATCGTGTTCGTGCAGGTCGGCCTAAGGATGCAAGACGTAGTGCTGCGCGAGGGCTTGACCCGCTTCGGTATCGGTCAGCAGCCGCGGAGCGGGCTGCCGGGCGAGACCGCGGGTCTGCTCCGCGCCACCCCGTGGCGGGAGATCGAGCGGGCCAACGTATCGTTTGGCCACGGGTACGCGATCTCCGCGATGCAGCTCCACCGAGCGATCTGCGTGGTGGCGAATCGGGGCGTCGATGTACCTCAGCGAATCGTGCGCGGGACGCGCAGCGCAGGCGGCGCGCTCCGGCTCGTCGAGACGCCAGCGCCGCGCAGAGTCCTCAGCGAGGCGGTCGCGGAGCAGACGCACGAGCTCATCGCTTCGGTCAGTCAGGGGGATGGGACGGGGAGGCGGGCCGCCGTCCCTGGCTACACGGTGGCCGGCAAGACCGGGACAGCCGAGATGTTCAACGCGCAACTGGGCCGCTACGAGGACGCCTTTGTCGCGAGCTTCACGGGCTACGTCGAGGGGGAGGGGCCGCTCCTCGCCATCACCGTCATGGTCGTGCGACCCTCGGCGGGCAATGGGCACACCGGCGGCTCCGTGGCAGCGCCCCTCTTTGGCCGCGTCGCTAGGCACGGGCTGCAGCGTCTAGGCCAACCGATGGCACCCGCGGCCGCGCAGCCGCCGCGCCAAGCGCAGTCTCCAGAAGCGCAGAGCGTCGGCGATACGGGCGAAGGTGGCGCCGCGCTGGCGGCTGGGGCAAGCGATGCCGCCATCATCCCCGCGGGCAGCGAGGTGGTGACGGTGCCGGCCACGCAAGGCATGCCAGTCCGCCAGGCGGCGCTAGCGTTGCACGGCGCGGGGCTGGTGGCGAGGGTGCAGGGCGTGGGGCGCGTGGCCACCTCTGTGCCGCCTGCGGGCCAGCGCGTCGTGGCAGGGACGCACGTGGTACTGACGCTCGAGACCCCGCAGACAGCGCTTCGTGAGGCACGCCAGAGTCGGGGCACAACCCAGCCAGCCGACGGCGCAGCGACCACGCCCTCGGAGGAGCCATGATCAGGGCGTGGGAAGAGGCGGCCGCCCGCGCTGGACTGCAGCGGGTCCGTGGCCCTTCGGGAGTGGCCGTGGGGGACCTGACGCTCCATAGCGGCGGCGTGGTCCGCGGCGACGGCTTCATCGCGCGTCGGGGCGAGAAAGCCGATGGCCACGCCTACGTCACAGAGGCCATCGCCCGGGGGGCGGCAGCGCTGGTGGTGCAGGACGCGGGCGCCGTGCCAGAAGCCTTCGCTGGACCCGTGTGGGCAGGGGCGCTCCACGAGGGTCAGCTCTCTACCTTTGCTTCCTTGGCGTACGAGGAGCCGACGAGGCACGTGCGGGTCCTCGGCGTGACCGGGACCAACGGCAAGACGTCCTGCGTGTGGCTCCTGCACGCCCTCGCCGAGGCCGCGGGCTTGGCTGTGGCCTCGATCGGGACGCTGGGAATACGTTGGAAGGGGCACAGCTTGCCCGGGCACAACACGACGCCGGATGCCGTGAGTCTGCAGCGCCAGGTCGCGCGCTTACGCGCTCAGGGAGCGGACGCCATCGCCATGGAGGTGTCCAGCCACGCGCTCGCTCTGGGGCGGGTACAGGATGTCGCGTTCGACGTCGTGGGGTTCACTGGGCTCAGCCGCGATCATCTCGACTTCCACGGGACCATGGAGGCGTATGAAGCTGCGAAGTCACGCTTCTTCGTCGACTGCGTGGAGCGTTCGAGGCAGCTCGGCAAGGAGCCTGTCGCGGTGGTGTGGGTCGACGACCCCGCCGGGGAGCGTATGGCCCAGCGGGCGTGGGCGCCGGTCCTGAGGGTCGGCAGTCAGCCCGACCTGTCTCTGCATTGGCGCTGGGAGCGCAGCGGGACAACCCTAGCTGGCCAGAGCATGACCTTGGTGTCGGCGGAACGTGCTTTCACGCTCGAGACACCGGGCCTGGGTGGGTGGTGGATGTGCAACGCGGCGGTGGCGCTCGCCATGGTCGACGCGCTACACCTCACCGGCGCGAGCGTTTTGGTCGACGCGCTCGGCGGCGCGGGCGACCCTCCGGGTCGTATGGAGCGGGTTCTGGGCAGCCCGGAGCGGCGTGGGCCGGCGGTGTTCGTCGACTACGCACATACGCCAGATGCCTTGTCCAAGGCGTTGCGCTCCTTGCGAGAAGCCGTTGGTGAGGGGACCCTCGGTGTGGTGGTGGGCTGCGGTGGGGATCGCGACCGAGGCAAGCGCCCGCTGATGGCCTCCGCCACCATGGAGGCGGACAGCGTCATTTTCTGTCCGGACAACCCACGCGGCGAGGAGGTCCAGGCGATCTTCGAGGACATGGCGGCCGGTGTGCCCCCCGAGCGGTGCAGCGATGTGGCGTGGGTCGACGGGCGCAGGGAGGCGATCGCGGCAGGGGTCGATTGCGGCGTGGACGCGCTCTTGGTGGCGGGAAAGGGTCATGAGAGCGCGCAGGAGGTCGCGGGTGTGCGCTACCCCTTCGACGACAGGCGCGAGGTCCGCCGGGCGTTGCGCGCACGCAGCAAGGGGATCGCGCCCTCCCAGGCGCCCTGGCTGTGGGGCTGGGACGCCCAGCGCTTGGCGAGCGTGGTCGGGGCCAAGGACCTCGTAGGGTCATGGCCCTTCGGGCTGACGGGGGTGGTCATTGACAGCCGCCAGGTGCAGGAGGGTTCGCTCTTCGTGGCCCTCCGGGGCAGCAGCACGGACGGCCACGCCTACGTAGCGAACGCGTCGGAGGCGGGGGCAGGCGTCGCCTTGGTCACGCGCTCCTGTGGGGCGGGGGCCTTGGCGGAGATCGTGGTCGATGATCCAGTGGAGGCGCTCGCGCGGATCGGCGCCGCGCTCCTCGGGGAGGCACGGGGCCGGTCGCGTGGCACTGGCGTCATCGCGTTGACCGGCTCTGTGGGCAAGACGACGAGTAAGGAGCTGCTGGGCGCGCTCCTCGAGGAGACCTCCGGTCGACCGGTGCTCAGGACGCCGGGCAACTGGAACAATGACCTCGGCGCGCCGCTGACCTGCGCCTTGCTGGCGCCGGAGCACGCCTATGCCGTCCTGGAGCTCGGAGCATCCCGAGAGGGTGACATCGAGCGATTGTCGCGCTGGGTGGCCCCCGACGTGGGGTTGGTCACGGCGATCGCGGAGGCGCACCTGGAGGGTATGGGCGGCAGCCTGGCCGGGGTCCGCGCGACGAAGGCAGGTCTGCTGCAGCCCGGTATGCGACACGCGGTGATCCCGCACCATGAGCTTCCCTTGGCGCCATGGCGCAGCAGGGCTGAGGCCTTCGGTATTCGCTTGTGGTCCTTCGGGGCTGAGGCCGACGCGGATCTGCGTTGGTCTCGTGAGGACGCTGCAGGTCCCGTGCGCTTCACCGCTCGCTCGGGCGAGTTCGACGCGCTCCTGCCCTTGGGGCTGCCGGGTGTGCACCAAGCGGCCAATGCCGCTGGCGCGCTGCTTGCGGCGTCGTTGCTGCACGCAGGTCCGGGTGGGGAAGCGCCTCGCTGGCCTGGCGAGGAGGCCGTGCGCCGCGCTTGGTCTCGGGTGGAGATTCCTGGGGGCAGATGGCGTGTGCAGCGGCTGGCTGGCCGGACGGTGATCGATGACAGCTACAACGCGAACCCCGCCAGTATGCGCGCCTCGATCGCGCTCTTGGCGCAGCAGCAGGGGCGTCCCCGTGTCGCTGTGCTCGGCGCCATGCGGGAGCTCGGGGAGGAGGCGGCCCAGCTCCACGCTGAGCTGGGTGCGTTTGCAGCAGGGATGGTCGAGGTCGTCGTGGCCTACGGTCCTGAGGTCGAGGCGCTCGCTGAGGGTGTCCGGATGGGGGGTAAGGAGCCGTGGGTGGTGGCGGGACCGGACGACGTGGCGGAGCGGCTGGCGCCGCACTTGCCACCGGGAGCTGTCGTCCTCTTCAAGGGATCTCGGGGCGTAGCGCTGGAGCGCTGCGTGTTGGCGCTGGCCGCGTGTTGGCCACAGGAGGTTTGACGTGCTCTTTCACCTCTTCTTTGAGTGGAAGGACGTATTCACGCCCTTGAACGTGTTTCGCTACCCGAGCTTCCGGGTGCTGGTGGCGATGCTGACGGCCCTGAGCGTGACCTACTTTCTCTACCCTTGGTTCATCCGTCGCTTGAAGGAGCGGCAGATTGGTCAGGTGATCCGGGAGGAGCTGGAGGACCAGCACGGCCAGAAGGCGAAGACCCCGACGATGGGGGGAATCCTCTTGGTGATTGCGGTGCTGGTGTCGAGCCTGCTGTGGTCGGACCTCCGCAATCCCTTGGTCTGGGGAGCGCTGTTGGTCATGCTCGGGCTGGCGATCGTGGGTTTCATCGATGACGCGATGAAGCTCGGTCCGCGCGGGGTGCGAGGGTTGTCCGCGCGGGGCAAGCTCGTGCTGCAGTTCGGGATCAGCGGGCTGGTCTTCGCAGGGCTGCTCTACGGCAGCGACGCCATGGATTCGACGCTCTACTTGCCCTTCGTCGCGCCGGAGCGTTTCCACTGGGTCTTGCCAGCGTGGCTCTACGTCACCTTCGGCGCCTTCGTCGTGGCCGGTACGTCGAACGCGGTCAACCTGACTGACGGACTGGACGGGCTGGCGATCGGTCCGGTGATTGTGGCTGCCGGAACGTTGGGCCTCTTGGCCTACGCGTCGGCTACCATCCTCGGGTACAGCACCGAGATCGACGGGCAGACCGTGTGGACCTCGTTCCACATGGCGCACTACCTGAAGCTCCCGCAAGTGCCGGGGGCTCAGGAGTTGGCAATTTTCTGTGCGGCCATCGTTGGGGCAGGGATCGGCTTCCTCTGGTACAACGCCCCGCCAGCTCAGATCTTCATGGGTGACGTCGGGAGCCTCGCGCTCGGCGGTGCGCTCGGGGTGGTCGCGGTGCTGACGAAGAATGAGTTCCTCAGCGTCATCATTCTTGGGCTCTTCGTCGTCGAGATCTTCTCGGTGATGATCCAGGTGGCCTACTTCAAGGCGACGGGTAAGCGCATCCTCCTGATGGCACCGATCCACCACCACTTTCAGAAGAAGGGCTGGGCAGAGCCTCTGATCGTCATTCGTTTCTGGATTCTATCGATTCTCTTGAGCTTGGCCGCGCTGGCCAGCCTGAAGCTACGCTGAGAGGCGAGGGATGCCGCAGGGAATCACCACCTACTTCCGCCATGTCCAGGAGGACCCTGAGGAGACCGTCTACCTGCGGCGCGGGCCTGCGGACGTGTGGCTTCTGGGCATCGTCCTCACCCTGGTCGGGATCGGGCTGGTGTCGGTGTATAGCTCCTCCGCCCTGCTCGCGATGCACCAACTCGGCGATGACATGTTCTACTTGCGGCGCCAGGTGGGCGGGGCCGTGCTGGGACTTGTCGCGCTCGTGGTCGTCTCCCGCATCGACTATCGCCGGTGGCGCAAGCTGGCCTATCCTCTCCTGGCCCTATCCTACGCTGCCGTGTGGGCTGTGTTCCTCCCCAAGATCGGAATCGAGCGCAACGGCTCCGCGCGTTGGATCAACCTTGGCGTCGTGGAGGTGCAGCCCGTCGAGCTGCTCAAGGTGACGCTGATCGTCTGGATGGCGTACTCCATCGCGAAGAAGCGTGAGGACATGGGGCGCTTCGTGGAGGGTTATCTGCCGCACGTGGCCTTCTTTCTTTTCTGTGCCATCCCTCTGATGATGCAGCCCGACTTCGGGTCGACCGTCATCTTGGGTGTGATGGTGGGCGCCATGATGCTCATGGGCGGGGTGGGTCTCAAGCCCCTGCTCGTGTTGGGGGCCATGGCCATCCCCGTCAGCATCTGGGCCTTTACCCTGAAGACGTACCGCGTCGGTCGATTCGAGGCCTGGCTGGATCCCTGGAGCAGCGGCTCACGGGAAGCCGAGCAGCTGAGGAACAGCCTGGTGGCGATCGCCGAGGGTGGGCTGTGGGGCAAGGGGCTTGGGTCGGGGCACGGCCGACTCGGCAATGTCCCTGAGTTGATGAACGACTTCATCGCGGCGTCGATCGCGGAGGAGCTAGGGACGATCGGGGTCGTGGCGCTCTGTCTGCTTTACGCGGGGTTCCTCTGGCGTGGAATTGCGATCGCCCGGCGCGCACGGGACAGCTTTGGACAGTACCTCGCGTTGGGCTTGACGCTCTTGGTCATCCTCCAGGCGCTGATCAACTTGATGGTCGCGACGGGGCTGCTGCCTACCAAGGGCCTGACCTTGCCTTTCGTGTCGTACGGGCGGACGAGCTTGGTCATCTTGATGGCGGTCACTGGGGTGCTGCTGAACATTGGGCAGAGCAACCCGGACGTACTTCGCGCGCGGGAGCAGGAGCGGGAGCGCGATCAGGCCGCGCGCTCGTTGCGCGAGGTCCAGGACCAGGTCGACGGCAACCGCAGATCCCGGATCACGGGGAGGGTGCGATGAGTCAAGGGCCGGCGCTGGTCGTCACGGGCGGTGGGACGGGTGGGCACATCTACCCAGGCCTTGCCGTGGTCGAGGCGCTGTGGAGCGTGGCGCCGGGTCTGCCCATCCAGTGGGTGGGCGTTCGGGGGCGTCTCGAGGAGCGTGTTGTGCCTCGACCGGGCCTGGAGACGACCTTCTTGCCGGTGGCGACGCCCGCCGGAGGCGCCAGCTCGCTATGGAGCGCTGCGCAAAGCCTGGCAGGCGCGGCGGGCATGATCCCGCGCTTGCGGAGCTGGCGCGCTGGCGCTGTGCTGGGGCTAGGCAGCTACGTCGCCCTGCCCACTTCGTTGGCTGCCGTGGCCCAGGGCGTTCCGCTCTTCCTGATGGAGCAGAACGCACGACCCGGTAAGGTGAACCGGTGGCTCGCTGAGCGCGCGGCCGGCGTCTTCGCGTCCTTCGAGCCGACTGCCGGAACGTGGGGCCGTGCGAGGCTGCACGTGGTCGGCAACCCGGTGCGTGCCTCGTTGCTGGAGCAGGGCCGGGGCGAGCTTCTCCCCGGTGACGGCGCGCCGTGGCGGCTCTTGGTGGTCGGCGGCAGCCAGGGTGCGCGTGTCTTGAACGAGGAAGTCCCGCGCTGGTGCGGGGCCCTGGCGCGCGAGGGAGTCGGCGTGCGGGTGCAGCACGCCAGTGGTCCCAGCGCACGCGATGAGACCGCCGCGCGCTACCGCGACGAGGGGGTCGAGGCTGAGGTCCTGCCCTACATCGATGACATGGGGGAGGCCTACCGCCGAAGCCATTTTGTCATCTGCCGGGCGGGCGCGACCACGATCGCGGAGCTGTCCCTGATGGGGCTGCCAGCGCTCTATGTTCCCTTCAGGGCCGCTGCCGATGACCATCAGAGGGCTAACGCGGAGGCGATGGTGCGCGCGGGTGGCGGCGTGATGGTGCTGGAAGACGAGGTGAGGTCGGACAGGCCGATGCGCTTGCTGCGCTCGCTCTTGGCGCACCCAGAGGTGGTGCTGCGCATGGGCGCGAGTGCGCAGGGCGTGGGTCGCACGGACGCCGCCGACGTCATCGCAGCGCGCTTGCTGGCTACACTTCAGGGTCTGAGGGAGGTGGTGTGATGGGCCAAGGGCGGGTCGCAGTGGTCTGTGGGGGAGGGTCGGCCGAGCGAGAGGTGAGCCTGCGCAGTGGTAGCGCGGTCTGTGAAGCGCTGCGGGGTCGTGGTCCGGACGTGGAGCTCTGGGACTGGCATCCCGGGCGGGCCGGTGCCTTGCTGGCTTGGGCACCCGATGTTGCCGTGCTGGCGCTGCATGGGGGGGTCGGAGAGAACGGGTCTGTCCAGGGATTTTTTGAGTCGGTGGAGATTCCCTACACGGGCTCGGGTGTCTTGGCGTCGGCGATCGCGATGGACAAGCTGCGCTCCAAGGAGGTCTTCGCTTGGTCCGGAGTACCGTCCCCGGCGTGGGTCGCTTTGGAAGGTGAGGCCGCGTCGGAGGTGCCGCCGCTTTCTCCGCCCTTTGCGCTCAAGCCCGCCTCGGAGGGATCATCGGTCGGTGTGCAGCACGTGGAGAGCGCCGCCGGATGGTCGGCCTGCCGGACTGACCTGCGAGGGCGATGGCTGGCGGAGGCGTGGATTGAAGGTCGTGAGCTGACGGTAGGTTTCCTGGGGGAGCAAGTGCTCGGGGTGTGCGAGATCCGGGTCGCTTCCGGGTTCTATGACTACGCCGCCAAGTATGAGCGTGCTGACACCGCGTACCTGGTGCCAGCGCCGCTGGCTGACGCCGAGGCGCTGGCTGTGCGCGATGCCGCCGCGGCTGCCTGGCGGGCGCTGGGATGTCGCGGGGTGGGGCGCGTCGATGTGCTCTTGGACGGCGCTGGAGCGTGGGTGTTGGAGGCCAACACCCTGCCGGGCATGACATCGACGAGCTTGGTGCCCAAGCTGGCAGCAGCCCAGGGGATCGACTTTGCTGCGTTGGCGTGGTGGATGGTGTCCAACGCGTGCACAGACGCCGGCAAACGATCCCGCTGGTGGGGAGGAACGACGTGATGGGCACGGAGGGCGCTGGACATCGTTGGGGTGAACTTGGGCTCTTGCTCGCCGTGCTTCTGCTGCCGATGGCAGCCTACGAGCTGCTCTATCAGAACGCACGCTCGGAGCGCTGGCTGGTGCAAGAGGTCGTGGTCGTGGGTTGCGATCGGCTGTCGGAGGAGGTGGTGCTGGAGGCAGCCGACCTTCGCCGTCCCCGCTCGTTGTGGACGCTGCGTCGGCGGGACATCGAGGCGGCCCTGGCTACGCATCCGTGGATTGCGTCGGCGGAGGTGTCTGTGCAGTGGCGTGGCAGGGTGCTCATCGGGGTCGTGGAGCGTGAGGCGCGTGCCGTCACGCTCGGCGAGAGCCTGTGGTTGCTGGACGAGGAGGGCCGCACGATCATCGCGAAGGAGCGGCTGGAGGAGCGTGACGCTCAGCTGCCGTGGCTCGTTGGGGTGTTGACCCCCGAGGCTGACGCGGTGGATCCGCTGCGTTGGTCGGAGGCGCGGATGGTGATGGAGGCTTGGGCGCGGCGCGCCGACGCTCCTGGGTGGCCCCGGCTCACCGAGGTCCACACGGAGGGCTCAGGGTACGTGCGGGTCTTTGGTGCCGAGGGTCTCGAGGTGCGGCTGCAGACGCAAGGTCTGGACGAGCGCTTGGAGCGTTTGCAGCGGGTGTTGCCTTCCTTGGAGGAGGATGGCAAGAGAGCCACGCTGGTGTTTTTGGAGGGGCGAGATCTGCAACGGGTGACGGTGCGCTTTGCCCGGGATGGGGCAGCGGAGCTTCCATGATCGATCATGACTTCGACAGGCTGGACGACGAGGCGGCGGAGCTCGTGACGGTCCTGGATGTGGGCACGGGTACCGTGCGAGCCCTCATCGCTGAAGTGCAAGCATCGCGTGACGCTTCCCCGCGTCGCGATGTCCGCGTGCTGGGCGTGGGGCAGACATCTTCCCCCTTCGCGCTGGATGCTTTTGGCTTCCAGCCAGAGGCGCTTGCGCGCAGCATCAACACGGCTGTAGGGCAGGCGGAGGTGATGGCGAAGACGACAGCGCGGCGGGTCTGGGTCGCGCTGCCCTGCGTGAAGATGAAGTCGCAGCTGGTGACGCGGAGCGTGTCCTTGCCTGCCGGGCGGGTTCGCGAAGAGGACCTGAGAAAGCTGCAGGGCCAACTTGGTCAGGCAGGGCCCCCCAAGGAGGGCTATACCCCAGTCCATGCGCTGCCTCGCCGCTACGACGTGGACGGTGTCCGGGTGGTCACCGCTCCGGTTGGGCAGAGCGGACGTCGGCTCTCCGCCGAGTGGCAGTTTCTCTACGCTCCCCAAGCGCTCATCAAGGGCGTGCTGGACGCGTTGGCTGCGCGCCGGGGCGTGGAAGTGGTCGGCATGATGCTGAGTGTGCTGGCCGTGGGTCGCAGTCTGGACGCGCAGCGCAACCCCAAGGAGTCGGTGCTCGTGGTGGACATCGGAGAGAACGTCACGACGGTCGGGTTGTGGGCGCAGGGTCTGGTGATGGGCGAGGCCTTCGCCTTCGGGGGGAGGCAGCTCACGCAGGAGGTGGTCAAGACCTTCGGGTGCAGCGAGCAGGAGGCCACGCGCCTCAAGCACCTCGCGGGTGTCAAGGGTCCCGGTGCGGACGCGGCGAGTATCCGGGGGGACGAGCAGGAGAACCACCGCATCGCGCGCTTTGTCGTGCTGGGGCCGCGAATCGGCGAGTTTTTCGCGCACCTGCGGGCCCATATGGAGCGCCGGGGGTTGGAGGTCGGGCGCCTGCGGGTCGAGCTGATGGGTGGTACAGCCAGCATTGAGGGTATCGCCGATGAGGCACGGCGAGTTTTGGGCGCTTCGAACTGCCGCGTTGTAACGCCGGACACGCGCCGCCTTGGGGGCGTGGTGGATGCGCTCTGCGATCCAGGCAGCGCCAGCCTCGTGGGCTTGCTCCACTGGCGTGTGGTGAACCCAGACGGCGCGGTCTGGTTTGACCCCTCGTCGCGCCAGCCTATCCGCCGGATCAGCCGGACCGTGATGGCGCTCGTCGACCGCCTCTTCTAGGCCCGTCGAGCATTCACCTGTGATGGCGTTCGTCGACCGCCTCTTCTAGGCCCTCCGGCTTCCATGGGGAGCGGTGTATGCGCCTCCGCTACGCAGTGCCGCCGTCTTGTGGGTGACGTCAGAGCGGACGCTAACGCTGGCACGTGCGCAGAAAGTTTTTACGCGCTGCGCTATCGTCTCCGCGCATGGCTTATGGAAGCGCTTGCTCTAGTGATCTTTGGGGTCAGTCGGCTCATAACGTATTGTAAACTCGTTGTTTTACGTGCGCCATGGGTGTGCAGTGGCGCGCTTACATAAGGGTTGCGGGCCGGTGATCGGCATGGTAGCAAGTTTTTTGCGTGGGTTTTCCTGCCGGGAAGAACTGGGCTTCCTGACGTGGTGGGTGCCTTCTGACCATGCCATCTGCCTGCACGAGAGTGGGCGTTCGTGTTCTGTGCAATGAGTCGCAGGACATGCGTCCGGTGCGGAGCCTGAGGTGTGCAAGGTGTGGAGCGGAGGACGAAGGGGTCTGTCTATCGGCAACGCTGGTTCAGCGGCGGAAATTCTGGAGGCACGGGCATGATGATGTTTGACGAGCAGGACATTCGCGGTGCGCGAATCAAGGTAATCGGCGTCGGCGGAGGCGGTGGCAATGCCATCAACACCATGATCTCCAGCGGGCTGGAGGGCGTGGAGTTCATTGCGATCAACACGGACATGCAGGCGCTTGAGCTGAACATGGCGCCCACCAAGATTCAGTTGGGCGCGGGAACGACGCGCGGCTTGGGTGCTGGGGCGAATCCAAACGTCGGGTGGGCTGCGGCGCAGGAGGATGAGGCACGGATCGCCGAGGCCCTCGATGGGGCCGACATGGTCTTCGTGACTGCTGGGATGGGCGGGGGTACGGGTACGGGCGCAGCGCCTGCGGTCGCCTCCATCGCCCGGCAGATGGGTGCGCTCACGGTGGCTGTCGTGACCAAGCCCTTTACCTTTGAGGGGTTCCGTCGGCGCAAGGTCGCCGAGGCTGGTTTGACGGCGTTGCGACGCTCGGTGGACACGCTCGTCGTGGTCCCGAACCAGCGCTTGCTCATGCTCGCCGACGCCAACACCAGCCTGATCGACGCGTTCCAGCACGTGGACCGTGTCGTGCTGAACGCGGTGCAGGGAATCTCTGACCTGATTACCGTCGGTGGCTACATCAACGTCGACTTTGCGGACGTCAAGTCGGTGATGAGCGACATGGGGATGGCGTTGATGGGGACCGGCGCGGCGCGTGGTGAGCGCCGCGCGGAGCTCGCGGCGGAGAACGCCATCGCCTCGCCGCTCCTGGAGGACGTCTCCATCGACGGCGCGACCGGGATCCTGATCAACGTCACCGGCGGGCTGAATCTCGGTATTCAGGAGGTCGAGGCCGCCGCCAATCTCATCTACGAGGCAGCAGACCCCAGCGCGAACATCATCTTTGGTGCGGTGATTGACCAGGACCTGGAAGACGAGGTCAAGGTGACGGTGATCGCCACAGGCTTCGACCGCGCAGAGCAGGCTGAGAATCTGAGCGACCTCGAAGAGTTTGCGGCACCTCGCGCGGTTCACGGCTCGCGTATTGCGCCGGGGGCCTCGGAGCGCCACCAGCCTCGGATCGAGCAGCATGTGTGGTCAGCGAACCAGCACCGGCAGCCCCCTGCAGCCCCTGCGCGCGTTGTCCTGCCCGCAGCCGCTGAGCGCGTGGATGCGCGGCCTCAGCGTGTGGATAGCCCCGCTCCTGTGCGCCAAGTGGGGCCAGTGTCGTACGACTCCCTCTTCGAAGAAGACAGCGAGCCGGCCTTCATCCGAGCCAAGCAGCGCCGTTAGGCGGCCACAGCCGCGGCGCCGCCCTGCGGTGTGGGAGCTTGATGCCCTGCTCCGGCCTCGCGCTGGCGCCAGCTTGCCCGCCGGCCGCGGCGTATGCCTCCCCGGGAGACGACAAGGATGCCCGAATCCATGCCCTGCGCGCTTGTCTTGGTGGAGCCGCAAGACCCAATCAACGTCGGGTCCGTGATTCGTGTCTGTAGGAACTTCGGTGTGCACGACCTGAGGCTTCTGCGTCCCGCGGCCGTGGACCCGCGTCGCTGGTCGGTAACGGCACCTGGAAGTGAGGCCTACGTACATGAGTCGGTGCGGGTCGTGAACACGTGGGTAGAGGCTGTGGAGGGGCTCACCCTCTTGTGCGCCCTCAGCGGGCACCCGCGCCGGGAGCCCGTAGCGAGGTGGACGGTGGAACAGGCCGCCGAAGCGCCCCACCGAGGGGAGGGCAGGGTCGGCTTCGTATTCGGACGCGAAGATCACGGGCTGCCTAACGCGGTGCTGGATGCCTGTCACGCGATCGTCACCATCGACACCGCACCCGATGCGACATCCTTGAATCTGGCACAAGCCGTTCTCTTGGTCATGAGTAGGGTGTACGCCTTGGGAGACCAAAGACCCTCGCTCAGCGCAGAGGGGCTCGCCGCGCGGCACCTCGCGCCGGCCGAGGACATCGAGCGCATGATGGCGCAGGCCGAGCGGGCGCTGGAGGCCATCGCCTTCTTCAAGGGGACCCAGCGCGCGAACGTGCTGCGGACCTTGCGCCGCGTCTTCCTGCGTGCGGGCCTGGACGAGCGAGAGTTGGCGACCTTCTGGGGCATCTTCCGTGAGGTAGAGGGCAACACGCTGCGCTTGACCTCGGGACAGCCTCCCTCCTGCCAACCTCCGACCACCGGAGCCGCGCGCAGCGATCCTTGACGGCTGACCCCATGTTCTCAGAGTCTTGCCATGGCGCCGGGTCGAGCACCGCCTGTGGCGCGTAAGGATTTCCCATGTTCTTTCCCTCGATGCGGCCTACGTTTCGCGAGGAGCTCGATGTCCCGGCATCGGCCGTGGCGGAGGCCGTCCGCGCGGCGCTGGCGCGGGCACCTGATCGCGTTGTCGGTTCGGTCGCTGGCAACGTGATTGAGCTCTACCCGCCCCGTGAAGAGCGGCGCGTGTGGTCGCCGCGCCTCTCCGTGGTGATCTACCCCCGCGGCAGGACCGTGGTGGTCGGCCGCTACGGACCTTCGCCGGACCTCTGGACCTTCTTGGTCGCGCTCTATGCGCTCTGCTGGTTTGCGGTGGTCGGCGGGCCGATGTGGGGTCTCGCGCAGCACCTGACGCAGGAGCCCGCGACCGGGCTCTGGGGTGTACCTCTCGGTTTGGCGGGGATGGTGCTCATCTACGTCGCGGCGCTCGTGGGGCGCAACGCTGCTCGCGAGCAAGTGGCGGTCCTGGCGCGATTCTTCGAGGCTTGTGTCGCGGCGAGCGCGCACTCCCACAGAGAGGAGGTGGGGGAGGGCAGCCGCAGCTAAACGCCATCCCGCGCATGCGGTGGGAGGGGCCGCAGCGGCAAACGGGGTGGGGCTGCGCGTGCGGGTGTTCGCCAGTGCCCGTTGCGTTCATGCGCGGCCTCACGCAGGATGAGCTGCGGCGCACGCGCGCCAATCCCCCCGGGACCCGAAGCACCTCATGAGCCATCTGCCGCTACACGCCCGACGTCTGCTCTTGCTCATCGCCCTGGCGCTCTCGGTGGCCTGCGGTGGATCGAACGACGGCGCTCCTCCACCGCCCGACAGCGACGCGCTGGATACCGACCTGCGGGACCCTGATGGGGAGCTCACGGACGACCCCGGGGATGATGTCGAGACTCCTCCCGCGCCCCGGCGCGGACCGGGCCTCGGGAACCTGCGCTACGAGGAGGCGGAGCTCTTTCAGCCCATTGGCTGGGTTAACGAAGACACGGGTGTCCCGGGTCCTGACCCGGACTTCATTGTGACGCGGGTCAAGCCCTTTGGGGCCAACGTCGCCTATATGCACAACGGGTACCTCTTGGTCCTCTTCGCACCTGACAGCGGGAGCGGCCCCGGCGGGTTGCTCTTCTACGACGTGTCCGACCCACGCGATCCGCGTCTGGTCCATCGGGTGTATGACCCCCACGGCATTACCGGCGAGTTCCGTGAAGCGCACAGCATCGGCTTCGGCAACTTCGATGGGCGCCAGCATGCGGCCTTCCATACCGGGAGGGGGATCGAGATTTGGGACCTGAACAACGTCTTCGACCCCAGACCCCTCAGCCGCTTGGCGCTGCCTGGGGTCAACGCTGGGGACTACTTGAACGTTGCGTGGCAGCACTTCTGGCAGGGTGACTACCTCTACGTGGCAGGGTCTACCCGAGGCATCTACATCGTCGATGTGCGGGATCCGCTGAACCCAGCGCTGGCCGATCGTGGCGGACTACCCAACCCTGTCCCGACCTCCACGCTGGGAGGTTTCCGGATTGGACCTATCTTTGCCCTTGGCAACCTCTTGGTCGTGTCGTCCATGGACGACACCGGCGGGTTCGCGACACTCGACATCTCCGATCCGCTCCACCCGACGCTGCTCGCCAGCCAGACACGGGATCTGCCGAAGTTCTATGCCATCTGCTTGGCGGGCAACCGCATCATCACCGCGGTGAGGGGGCCGCGAGCGCGGATGTCGGTCTGGGACATCTCCGATCCCTTCCGGATCACCCTCATCGACGACTCCATGGAGGTACCGGAGCAGCTCTATTGCACCACGCAAGACGAGTTCGTCTTCCAGGGAGCCGAGCCAGAAGCCGTCAAGATCGACGTCAGCACGCCAGGGGCCTACCGCATCGTTGGGAGAGGGTCCCTTGGGGTGGCCAACCCCGACCACGGTCAGGTGACCGCGTTCGGCAACCTGGTGTTTGTAGGCAACGACCACGGCACGGGGAGCGCGTTCATGCCGCATCAGCTCGGGCCGGACGATACCCCGCCGCGGGTATCGATGGTGCACCCCCTGGACGGAGACGGCCTGCAGGCTGTCACCACCCGCGTGGGACTGGTGTTCACCGACAATGTCGAGCTTGACACCATCCATGAAGCGACCTTCGTCGTACGACCCGTAGGGGGAGCTCCACTCGCGGGCCGCTACACGGCCCAAGGCAACATCGTCAACTTCACGCCAGCGCAAGCGCTCGCGCCGGACACCCTCTACGAAGTGGTCGTCCCCGCAGGAGGCATTGAAGACTGGGCAGGCAACCCGATCACCGAGGCCTTCCGCAGCACCTTTCGGACCGCCAGCGTCGCAGCAGACGGCGTGGGGGCGCCGCGCGTGCGCTTGGTCCCGGCTGCACCCTCCACGCCAGGTATGCCCGTAGCCCTTCGCGCCCAGGCAGAGGGCCAGGGGACCATGCTCTTCCAGTGGAGCTTTGGCGACGGCACCCCGTGGACCGAGCCGAGCGCGTCGCCCGCCGTGGAGCACAGCTACGCGGCGGCGGGCAACTATAGCGTGGTGGTGAGGGTGACCAACGGAAGAGGCTGGTCGTCTGCCAGCCAGCGCGTGGCGGTGGTCGAGCGCTTGGACGCGAGCCTGGCCTCGTCGTCGTCCACCCTCGCCTACGACGCCGCGCGGCAGCGCGTGTACGCTGTCAATCGGGACCACGGGAGCGTCTCGGCCGTCGATGCGGAGACCCTCGTTCTCCTGTGGGAGTCGCCCGTCGGCGAATCACCACGCAGCCTCACCCTGGGAGGGGATGGCCTCATTTGGGTGGCGGTGCGGGATGCTGGCGAGCTTGTCCGCCTGGATCCTGCGGATGGCAGGACGATCGAGCGCATACCCACCGGGCGCGGTAGCCGACCGGTGGCGGTCGCGTCCGATCCCGGCGGTCGTTTTGTAGCGGCCTCCCTGGAGGCGACGGGCGAGCTGGTGCTCTTTGACCAGGAGAGACGCGAGCGTCGTGTCCCCTTGGGTGCACATCCAGGAGGGCTGAGCATCGACGCGGAAGGTGTCATCCTGATCAGTCGCTTCCTCGGGCCCGGCGATGAGGGGATCGTCTGGCAGGTGACGACCGATGGCGAGGGGGCCCCGATCGGGGAGGCGCAGGAGTGGGTGCTGGTGCCAGACCGCTCAACCATCGATGGAGAAGACCGCAGCCGCGGGGTACCCAACTACTTGGGTGCTCCGGCGCGTCAGCCGGGCACGGGGAGGGTGTGGATTCCTGCCACGAACGCGAACGTGCTGCGCGGCTTGGCACGCGATGGGGAGCCCTTGAACCACGAGAACACGGTCCGAGCGCTGGCGTTGCGCTTGGACCTCGCCTCGGGGCGTGAGACGTGGCCGCGCCTGGACTTCAACGATAGAGCGCTGCCCACGGACATCGTCTTCTCGCCCTTGGGCAATTGGGTCTGGGTGACCCTCCAGGGCTCGAACCTGGTGACCGTCGTGGACGCGTTCACAGGCGCCAATGTCAGCGCGCTGACGGACGTTGGGCATGCGCCTGAGGCGTTGGTCTTGAGTCCCGACGGCCGTCGCGTCTTCGTCCACAGCTTCTTGTCACGCAGCTTGGAGGTGTTCGACGCTGGCCCCTGGCTGGACGGTGAGGCGGTCGAGGCGGGCAAGCTGGCGTCGGTGTCCCTGGTGGGGCAAGAGGTGTTGGATCCCACCGTCCTTCGCGGCAAACGAATCTTCTACAACGCTGCCGATCCCCGCATGAGCCTGGATGGCTACATCGCGTGTGCATCCTGCCACCTGGATGGCGGGCATGACGGCCTCACGTGGGACTTCACCGACCGTGGAGAGGGGTTGCGGAACACCATCGACCTCCGAGGACGCGCGGGCCTGGGGCACGGTCCCCTTCACTGGACGGCGAACTTTGACGAGGTCCAAGACTTTGAGAACGACATCCGGCTGCACTTTCGCGGAACGGGTTTCCTGACGTGGCGGCAGTGGGGCGAAGGCACGCGCGCTGATCCGCTCGGGGACCCGAAGGCGGGGCTGAGCCCCGACCTCGACGCGCTAGCGGCCTACGTTAGCTCCTTGACCGCCTACCCTCAGAGTCCCTGGCGCAATCCCGACGGCACGATGACGGCGCGCGCGCTGCGGGGGCAGGTGCTCTTTGACGCCGCCGGTTGTGCTACCTGCCACAGCGGTTCAGAGCTGACCGACAGCGGCAGCGAAGGGCCGACCTTGCCGCGGCATGACATCGGGACCCTCGCGCCCAGCTCAGGGATGCGGCTGGGCTCGCCGATTGATGGCATTGACACACCAACCCTGCGCTCGGTGTGGGCGTCGCCGCCTTACCTACACGATGGATCCGCGCCAACGCTGCGCGACGTATTCGCGCGCCACGATCCGACCGGTGCGCATGACCTAGGACACCTCACGCCGGAGGAAGTGGTCGACCTCTTGCGCTACCTGCTGGAACTGGAGTGACGCACACCCTAGAGGCCACGGGCATCGCAGGCCCCCAAACAGCCGGTGGCTGTGCGTCGCTGCGGCCTCCTCGGGGGACTAGGTCGCCGTGAAGCCAGCGTCGACAGGGAAGACCTGCCCGGTCACGAACGCGCTGTCAGGGCTGGCCAGGTAGGCGACCAGGCCGGCGATCTCCTCGGGGCTCCCGACCCTGCCCAGCGGTGCACGGTCGGTGAAAAATCGCCTCGCCTCGGGATTCGTCGTCAAGGCCGCAGCGAGTTTTGTCTCGATGAGGCCCGGGGCGATGGCGTTGACGCGGATGCCGGCGGGGCCCCACTCGATGGCCAGCGTCTGGGTCATCGAGATCAGCGCCGCCTTGGTCATGCCGTAGACCATCTGAAAGGGCGCGCCCCGGAGGCCGAAGATGCTGCTCACATTGATGATGGACCCGGGACGCTCCGCCTCCAACAGGCCCTCCGCGAGGGATCGCGCCGCCCAAAAGGGGCCCTTGAGGTTCACCTCGAAGGTCTTGTCCCATGCGCCCATGCCCACGCCGAGCGCTGGGCCAAAGTAGGGGTTCGTGCCCGCGTTGTTGACCAACACCGTGGGTAGACCCACCTCTGCTCGCACGCGGGCGAAGAGGCCCGACACCGCCTCCGGGTCCCCCACGTGACACACCACCCACGAGCTGCGGCCCGGGGCGATGGTCTCGAGAGATGCTTGGGCCTCACGCAGACCCTCGTCCTTGCGGCTTGTGAGCACAACATGGGCGCCAGCGGCTACCAAGCGTGCGGCGCATGCGAGACCGATGCCGCGGCTGGCGCCTGTGACGATGGCGATTTGTCCTTCCAGGGTGTGGTACACGTTGTCCTCCTCGCGTGGATGGGCGGTGGGCGGTAGGGCACGCGTGCGTGCCCTGCCGCTGGGGCTAGCGCTCGCCGCAGCGTGCTGGATCGATCGGGCGGATTCGGGGCACGAAGTCCTCGGGCAGGCGTGGAAGGGACGTCAGCCAGAGCTCTCCCGCCTCCGTGCCAGGCAGCGAGACCCGCACGGTCGCGAGCGCTACGACGTTGGCCTCCGGAAAGGTGCTGGTTGGGAAGGCGGTCAGCTGCCACCACCGCGACCCCTGACGATTGTCCAGCCGGGTTCCAGCGAAGGTCCAGGCCCGATCTGCGGAGGCGTAGACGTGGACCTCGTGGACGCTCTGGCTACCAGCCCAGGTGGCGCTGAAGAGGAGGAAGCCACCCAGGGAGGACACCTCCACCGTCGGCACCGCCAAGGGGCCGTGGTAGGCCCCGAGGTCGGTGAGGTGCCGCCGTAGCCACCACGTCTGCGCGGTCTCCACGCGCCGGGCGGCGTAGGTGCGGTTGTCAAAGGTCCCGCAGTGGGGAAGGAGCATGGCGAACTGGCCGTGGTCCCAGTTGGGGATGAGGAGGAGTCGGTGGTGATCGCCGGGCAGCGCGGCGAAGGTGCGGAGTGTGCTGTCGATAGGAAAGAACTGGTCCTGCGTGCCGTTGATGAGCAGCGTCGGGGCGTGCGCCGTGTGCGCCTGAAGGAGGGGGTCGAGGGTCGCCAACCATCGCTGGAAGTGCGGCCCATCTGCGCTGAGACTCTCCTCCCGCAGGAGGTCGTTCTGCCACCCGCCAGCCGCGGTAGCGTTGGCCAGGTCGCCCGTGCCGCTGATCGGAACGGCCGCCCGCAAGCGGGTGTCGAAGCCGTTGACGTGGAGCGTCGCGATAGCACCGGCGCTGTAACCCGTCATGGCGACGAAGGTGCTCCTGACCTCCGGGAGCGTCTCCGCGAGGGTGATCGCGCGAGCTGCCGCGGTGGCGTGTCCCCAGAACCAACTGCCGCGAGGATCGGGCTCGGTATTCCAGAGGGAGTTCGCTTGGCCACTACCGCGCCCCTCCGACGCGCCGTTCCCCGGACCCGAGTAGGCGATGACCACCATGCCCCAGCGTCGCGCGAGCAAGATCGCGCTGTCACGTTCGGCGCGCCCCCCCAACCCGTGGGCGACCACCACCGCGGGGAAAGGACCCCTACCAGCGGGGGTGGCGATGTGGGCTTCAATCTCGATGGGCTCCAGCACACCCTCCGTGACCTGCCAAGAGGTGTAGCGCACCTCCCGGTGCTCAACCCGCGCAAGACCGATCCCGCTTGTGCTGCGGCCGACCTCTCGCACCGCAAGCGTGGACCCGTCTGCGAGGGTCGCAGCGTCGAGCCATAGCGGTGGGTCGCTCGGATCGACCGCGTCGTGTGCATCCTCTCCCTCGGTCTCGACGTCCGCGACAGCGCTGGCGTCGTCCACAGGAGGGGCAGCGTCGTCCTGCGTGTCCTGCACGCTCCCATCGGTGTCGCCCGGCGCGGTGTCGTCCGTATCGCCCGGACCCGGCGGCGCAGCGTCCTCGTCGGGCACGCCGTCGCTGTGCGGCACGTCGCCCGGGGTCTCCGCTCCGTCCCCGTTGGCATCGGACGGCGCGGTGTCGTCCGCAGCTGGCGTCCGGGGGCCAGGGTCGGAGCAGCCGGCCAGACCCAGCAGCGCAAAGAGCGCCAGGCGCAGACCCAGGCGAAGTGTCAGGCTCATGGGCGACGCCTACTGGGCTTCGGGGGGGAAGGCGCAGGGCGCGCCCTCGCAGACGTCGATGATCTCGCCGGTCTCAAAGAAATGAAACATCTGCCGGTTGTGGGCGTCGTTCCAGCGGGGCGCGTTGTGGGCGTCGACGTCTTCGCGGGTGAAGGTCGGAGGTCGGTTGACGCCTCCCTCGGGCCACGGGAAGCCGAAGTCGTAGAGGACGATACCGGAGCCGCTGTGCGGGTAGGGGGTCGCTTCAACGAGATCGATGGTGCGCTCAGCGTCATAATTCTCCATGGCGGCGACCCCGATACCCGTCCGCGCGACCACCTCCATCGTGACCGTAGCGACCTGCAGGTCTCCCTTGGAGGGTGCGGCCAAGACGTAGCGGGGTGGCCCGTCCTCGAAGGGCTCCGCCGTGATGTGGCGCCAGTAGCTCGAGGGGTCCGTCTGGTCCCAGAGCGTCTGGACGGCGGCGATCACGACCGCCTGGGCCGCGCGGCCTCGGTAGGCGATGCTGATTCCAAGGAAGAACTGGTCAAAGTTCGTGGATCGGTGCTCCATCAGGCTGTAGTTCTGACCTGGAACACCCAGGTGCCCGCGCTCGATATCGGGTGCGAGCGCCATGTAGGTTGCTCCAAAGATGCCGCCATGCGAGATGCCGAGGTAGAACATGCGCCCGGCATCGATCGTGATCTCGTTCTCGATGGAGAAGGGCAAGGAGGCAAAGCGCTGCTTCATGGAGCGCGCGAGCAAGATGTACTCCAAAAGGCCCTGGTGGATGCGGTCAGCTAGCCATGGGAACTTGCCGAAGTCGAAGATGAGGGCCTGCGTCGTCCCGTAGTCGTACTCGGCCATCCCCGTGAGGAACGCGCCGAAGAAGATCACCTTGTGTTCGTTGGCGAGCTGACCGTTGCTCGTCCACCCTCCGATGGTGCCTCGCGCCGTGCCGAAGAAGCCGTGCCCGTACTGCACCATGCCATGGGGCTCACCGGCGATCGCCGAGTGCGGGATGCCGATGTAGAAGCGCGCCTCGCGGGTCGCGGAGGGTGTAGGCAGGCCGTCCTCCCCGAGGTGGAAGACCCACCCCGTGGTGGCGTGCCCGTACTCGTCGACGACCGTGTCCTCCTGCATGTAGTCAGGCACCTCCAGATGACCGCGCAGAACCCAGGCCCAGTGGGGGTGGTTGTCCTCGGGCGTGATCTCCGGGTCGGTGAAGACAAAGTCGGGGCCATCCGGCCCGACCCGCTCCAGGCCGTCGCGGCGCATGTGGAGCATCGGGCCATGCAGGGCATCTCCGCTGGCCGTCACGAAGTCCCACGCTAGGTCCAAGGTCGTGCGCTCGACGCCTACGCCCTCAAGGAGCGCGAAGACGTCCTCGAAGCGGTCCCGTCGCGCGGCGAGATCAGGTCTGCCCTCGACGTCACCACGCACGAGGCGGTCAAAGGCCTCCGATCGGGTGTAGGGCTCGCCGGCTGTGCTGCGCAGATTCCGCAGCGCGACCAGGTAACGCGCGCCCTCTTCCAAGATCACCCCAGGTCGGATGTAGAGCGTCTTGCGTGCAGGATTGGGCTCCCAGTCGTCCAGGTCGACCCAGTAGGGAACAGGGACCAATGCGCCGTTCTGTGCCTGACGAAAGAGCAGGATCTCCGCGTTCTCGGCGACCGAGCGGGACACGGTGTACTCGGTCGGCATCCGAGAGACGTCGAGGTTCGGAAAGTGCACCAGCAGCGGTGTCGACACACCGTAGCCATCCATCCGCGTATAGGGTGTCGGATCGATATGGACTCCCTGGTTGTTGGCAGGGAGCGTCGTCCCTCCAAAGGTCAGCGTATACCCCGTCGCGCGGCCGGAATCCGGAAGCAGGTAGAGGTTGCTGGGCCAGGGGAACGCACACTGGAAGGTGTCGAGGGGGTCGCAGTCGGGGTTGAGCGCAACCGGTTCCGTGACGTCCGCGTCGGAGGTGTCGCTTGTGTCGGAGGCGTCGCCGGTGTCCGGTGCGTCGGGTTGCGTTTCGTCGCTATCGAGGCTCACCTCTTCGGGTGGTTGCGCGGTGTCTTGGACATCATCGACGTCAGCCATGACGTCCGGCTGGGGTCGCTGCACGGTGTCCTGGTCATCGATGCAGGCCACGAGGGGCAAGAACAACGCGCTGCAGCAGACCAGCGAGAGGGCACGGAGGCGCTGTGGCGTTCGAGAAGGCAGCATGAGAGGCTCCGGGAGAGGGTGCAGGTGCGCTGGTCTGCACGTTCGACGTGGACAGCGCTCGCTGTCAAGTCGCTCGTTTCCCGGTGCGGGTGTGTTCAGTCGAGCGCGCCGCGGCGCTCTTGGTCGCGCTCGATCGACTGAAAGAGCGCGGTGAAGTTCCCTTCGCCAAAGGAGTGGTGATTCTTGCGCTGGATCAGCTCGAAGAAGATGGGTCCGATGACGTTCTTCGTGAAGATCTGGAGCAGGTAGCCCTCCTCGTCGCCGTCGACGAGCACGTTGTGGCGTCGGATGTGACCGCGGTCTTCGGTGACCTTGGGCACGCGGGTGAAGACCTCATCGTAGTAGGCGTCGTCGATGTCGAGGGTCTCGATGGGGCCACCCTCCATCCGATCGAGGCTGGTGAGGAGGTCCCTGGTCAACAGCGCCAGGTGTTGGATGCCTTCGCCCTGGTACTCTCGGAGGTACTCCTCGATCTGCGACTTCGCCTCGGTGCCCTCGTTGATGGGCAGCGAGAAGGTGCCGCAGGGGGACTGCAACGCGTAGGAGGTGAGGCCGGTCTTCTTGCCTCGGATGTCGAAGTACCGGATCTCTCGGAACCCGAAGATGTCTTTGTAGAATGAGGCCCACAGGTCCCGGCGGCCCTTGCGGACGTTGTTCGTCAGGTGGTCGATGAGGAGGAAGCCCTTGCCCTCGACGATCTGCGGAGACTCCAGGGGGGCAAAGAATCGCTCGAAGAGACTGCCGCGTTCTCCGAACGAATCGGTGAAGTACACGAGGCTGTCACCGATGCCGTAGATGGCAGGCAGAGCGAGGTCAGCGTCGACCTCCGGTCCAGCGGGCCGGGCGCCGCGACGAAGCGCTTCTGCATGGGCAAAGGTCGCGTCTTCCACCCGCAGACCCATCGAAGAGATCGAGGGCCCGTGCGCCTCTCGGAAGCCCGCTGCGTGACCAGCGTCGCGCCGGTTGACCAAGAACTGGACGTCATTCTGGACGTAGTAGTCGATCGGCTGCCCCCGGTGCATGCCGGTTTTTGAGAATCCCAGCGCCCTAAAGAGCTGGTCGAAGTGCTGGGGGTCCGGGCCGCTGAACTCGACGAAGTCGATCCCATGGATGCCCAGTGGGTTGGTCTCGTTGATCGCGCTCATCGTGTGGTCTCCTGCTCTGAGGGGGTGGGGCGATGTGTTGATGACGTGTGCGGACGATGGAGCGGCCCCTAGCGGCTCCACGACCGCCAGTAGTCGGGCTGCGAGACGACCTGGCCAGCGGGGGTCAGCTCAAGCGGATAGCGCGTGTCGATCATGACAGCCTTCTCATCCGTTCGTGTCTTGGTGCGCACAGCCTCAATGGCCTTGGGGTGCGGCCCGTGGGGTAGCCCTTGCGGGTGGAAGGTGACCATTCCGGCGTCGATGCCTTCGCGGCTGAAGAAGTCGCCGTCGTGGTAGAAGAGCACCTCGTCGTAATCCGTGTTGGCGTGGTAGAAGGGCACCTTCAGCGCACCAGGGTCACCGTTCTCCAGAGGGCGCGGCAGGAAGGTCGCGATCACCACGTTGTCCGCAACGAAGGTTGCGTGCGCCGTCGGCGGCAGGTGGTAGCGATCGGACGAGACCGGGCGGATGTCCTCTACGTTGAGCCGCCACACCGTGAGATCGCCCTTCCAGCCCACGACATTCATCGGGTCGTGCGGATAGCTTAGTGTGGTGATCCGATCCTGGCGCTTGACCTTGATCTGCCAACGCCCATCCTCCACGGCCCGATCCCTGGCTTCGGGGTGGGGCACCTCAAGGACGTCGCGGTCGAAGAGCGCGTGGTGCCCGAGCAGCCCTCGGTCCGGGATGCTGACCTCACCACGCGTCTCAATGACCAGCAGCTGTGTGTCCACCGCAGGGACCAACCGGTACGTGGTTCCTCGTGGGAGCACCAGGTAGTCACCGCCGCGGTAGCGCAGGGGGCCAAAGGTGGTCTCCAGCACCCCGGACCCAGCGTGCACGAAGAGCGTCTCGTCCCCGTCCGCGTTGCGGAAGTCGTAGGCCATGGGGCGCGTGACGCGGGCCATGGAGAGCACCGTGTCCGCGTTTCGCAAGAACGCGATCCGCCCCTCCACGTAGTCCACCGTCCCCAACCCCGGGAGCTCTGCAAGCTGCAGCGCGTGGGGTCGCAGATCGCCCTCAATGTCGCTCCACAGAAGCGGCGCCTGCTTCCGGTAGAGGTGGCTCGCCCGGCCGGAGAAGCCCTCCCTCGCGAACTCCTCTTCGACCGTCCCATCCGGGATGTCTACGTGTGCCTGACGCGTCGTGATTCCTCGTCGAAAATACATCGCTCACTCCTGGAGGCGCCCGCACGCGGCGTGGGGCAAGGGTGGGGTCACGCGTCCAGAGTAGGGAGCTGGTTGTTGAATGAAAGTGAGAATTGTTGACCTTCTCGATGAATGAATTCAATCGAGATGCCTGACGCTTCGTCGGCTGACGAGGGGAGGGGGAAGACATGCGCACAGACTTGGATGGCCTCGAGGTGCTGATCGCCATCGCCGACACCGGGACCTTCGCTGCAGCAGCCAAACAGGTACACCGCACCCAGTCCGCGGTGAGCTACGCGGTCGCGCGGCTTGAGGCAGCGCTGGGCGTTCAGCTCTTCGATCGCAGCGGGCACCGCGCTGTCCTAAGCGCGGAGGGCCGGGTGCTCCTGCAGGAGGCGCGTCAGGTCGTCGACCGTGCGCGCCGCCTCGAGCACGTCTCGGCCCAGCTCCGCCAGGGTTGGGAAGCCCAGCTCCAGATCATCGTCGATGGCGTGTTGCCTATTGAGCCGGTGCTCGAGGTCCTCCGGGAACTGGTGATCGACGCCATCCCGACGCGCGTGCAGGTCAAGATGGAGTTCCTTCGTGGTGTTCAGTATCGCTTCGAGCTGGACGAGGCGGACGTGATGGTCGTCAAGGATTGGACGGCCTCCCCGGCGCTCGCTGCGCGTGCCCTGGCCCCCGTGGAGGTGGTGTTGCTCTGCGCGCGCAGCCACCCGCTCGCTGCAGGTGCACACGACGGGACCGTCCTCCGATCGACGCTGCGCGAGCACGTCGAACTCACCATTCAGGACTCGAGCCCGGGTGCACAGCCAGACGCCCGGATGTTCGGGTGTGAGCGCGTCTTCTACCTCTCAGATTTCCACGCGAAGAAGGCTGCGCTCCTCGCAGGGCTTGGCTTCGGTTGGGTCCCCGCCTACATGGTGGTTGACGAGCTGGCCAGCGGCGCGCTGGTCGAGGTCCCCTACGGGGAGGGGTCGCGCTACGCCTTTACCCCCGTGGCCGTCCACCGCCTGGATCGACCCCTAGGGCCAGCCGCCGAGCGCTTCCTCGAAGCCCTGGTCCGACGTGCAGGTCAAGGCGTGGGCCCCTGAGCCTGCTCGGGCAAGCCCAGACCCTTGGCCTGGTCAGGGCGGGGCACGATGTCCTCAGCCCGAAGAGGGCCCTCGCGCACCAGGACCCAATAGTCCGGCAGCGGGATGGTGATCCCCCCAACCTTGAAGATCTCCCAGCCCAGGAGCAAGGTCATGTCGCCCGGGTTGACCGCGACCAGGGGGCAATACCCAGCGTTGGCGGGGAAGTCGTACCAGGCGTTCCCGGCCTGTCGGTAGTCGAGGTAGTGCTCGCCCTGCCAACCACGCGGGAACGTGAGCCCTCGCGCAGACCGCACCTCGTAGTGCCCGAAGCTCAGGGACCGTCCTGAGCGGTCGCGCTTCGGTGGCGGGGGGGTGTCCCAGCCAACCTGCTCCACCTTGACGTTCCAGCCCCTGTGGACCCCAGTCACCGGATCACGGTAGAAGGTCTTACGGAAGGACTTCCACATAAGCTTATGGAACCAACCCGGCATCGAGAGGTCGATACCGGTGTACGTGGCGTCGCCGATCGCGTCGAGGTCCAAGGGGTGCGCAGCACGCACCACAGCAAAGAGGTCGGCGCTGGATGCGCGCAGCAGATCGTCAAGGGTGGTGGTCATGGAGCGCTCGTGGTGACCTGGGAGCATCGTCCCCCTGGCTCTACCGTGCCGCCTCTCCAGCGGCAAGGCTGGTCGTGCGTGATGGTGGACCGCGACGCGTCGGCGTCACCCAACCAACCACCACGAAAAATCCGGGGCGTCGGCTCCGGGGTGCGCAAGATGGGTGGCTCACGTGTCCAATGGGGGAGACTTGCTCCAGCCTCAGGGTGGGGTGAAGATGATCGTGTCATCGGAGCAAGCTGGCCTAGAGGAGGAGAGACATGAGCCCACCGAAGCGAGCCATCTGTATCATGCTGCTGTTGGCGGCCGCCTTTGCCTGGTCGGCATGTGCCGAGGGCGAGAGGGACGACGCGTACGTTCCGCCGGCGACGGCGATGTCGGAGCTCAGCGCGATCGAGTGCCATGAGCTTCGTGCGTTGGCCGCTGAGGCCCGCGACCCGGCGCGACAGCGCTTACTGCGGCAAGCCTATGAGCGCTGCCGGGTGAACGAGCGGGCGGCGCAGGAGCGCGGAGAGAAGCCGGAGGTCACCCCTCGGACTGGCATCGACCACTGTGTTCGGATCCGCCGTCTCGCCTTCTCTCTGCGCGCGTTGCCGGGGGGCGAGCGCCTGCGTCGAGCGTACGCGGCGTGTCTCGACCGAGACAGCACCGACGCACCCCCACGGACGACCGATCACTGCGGGACCTTGCGCGAGCTCTACGGCAGCGCGGAGGATCCAGCATTGCAGCGCAGGATCTACGCGGCGTGGAAGGACTGCCGCGCCCGCGACGAGGCGCCGCCTGAGGTCATGCGCCACTGCCTCGAAATTCGGCGGCGCGCCGCCGCAGCAGAGGATGCAGCACAGCGCGACCGCTTGCTCGCAGCGTACCACGCGTGTGTGGACGCCAACGTCGAGCGCGACGAGGACGTCGCTCCCTTGCCGCTGCCTCCCGACCACTGCATGCGCCTGCGGGCTGCGGCCGCACAGAGCGACGATCCGCGGGAGGCGCGGCGCCTCATTGAGGCCTACTACCAGTGTGCCGACGCGGAGGGAGCGGAGCCAGGTCGCTGCGGCGATGGCACCGCGTTGGCCTGCCGGATGATGGAGCCAACCTGCGCCGAGGGAGAGGTCCTGACGATCGAGGCGGCCTGTTACGCGTGCGTCCCAGCGCATTGGTGTATGGATGAGGAAGATGACTGTCTTGAGCTGCGGCGCTTGGCCTCCCTTGAGGCGGACGCGATGCGTCGGCAACGGCTCATCGACGCTTGGCTGGCTTGCAGCCAAGCGGGCGAGGAGGAGCTGCCCTCGGTGACCTGTCGCACCGTCCGCTGCGCGTCGGGGTACCGCTGCGTGGAGGGTCCCCGCGGTCCCTTCTGTCAAGAGGAGGAGGGTGTGGCTTGCCGGATGATCTGGGACCCCGTGTGCGGAGCCGATGGCAGGACCTACGGCAACGCGTGCGAGGCCAACGCCGCGGGTGCGAGGGTCGCCTACGCTGGCGAGTGCCTGCGCGAACCACCGCAGGACGTGCCGGACGCCTGCCCGATGGTCTGGGACCCTGTGTGCGGTGTCGATGGCCGCACCTACGCCAACGCGTGCCTCGCCCGCCTGGAAGGCGTGGCGGTGCGTGCGCCGGGCGAGTGCCCGAGCCTCCCCGTCGAGCCGGACCCCGCCCCCTGCACCGCCGAGTTCGCCCCCGTGTGCGGTGAGGACGGGCGCACGTACAGCAACGCCTGTGTAGCGCGAAGCGCAGGTGTGCGTGTTGTCCACCGAGGGGAGTGTGACGCCGTCGAGCCGGACCCCTCCGAGGAGGCGGATGCTGACGATCGCGCCTGGTGCGACGAGCTGCTGCGTCTCGCGCGCAGCGCGAGGACACCCGAGGAACGCGAGCGCTACGAGAGGACCTACCGCGAACGCTGTACCTGACCCTTCCCTTCTTCACGAGGAGCGCTCTCCGGTGACGAGAGACGCACACGACCACGGAACGGCCAACACCGGCCAACTCTACGCCCGCTACCGAGCGCTCGTGTATCGCCGCGCGTGTCGCTTCTTCCCCTCAGCCGAAGCCGAAGATCTGACCCAAGATGTGTTTCTCCGTGTGATGCAGTGCCTGCCCGCCTTTCGGGCCGAGAGCTCACCCGCCACCTGGCTCTTTCGCATGACGACGAACCTCGCGCTAAACCGCCTACGGGACCAAAGTCGGCGCCTGGCCCTTCTGGACGAGAAGGGGGCCCCGTGGCTCCCTCCACCAGCGGGCCCTTCCTCGGAAGCGACCGTCCTCTTGGGTCAGCTCTGGCGTCGGCTGCCCGAGGAGCTCCTGCAGGTCGGTGTGTACGCCTTCGTGGATGGCCTGACACAGCAGGAGATCGCTGATGTGATGGGACTGAGCCGGCGGACGGTTGCCAAGCGTTTGGACAGCTTGGCGCAAGCCTGCAACTCCTTGGAGCGCGCGCCCGAGGCGGGGGAGGACCCATGATGGACCCGGCGCGACACATCTCGCCCCTCACCCTGGAGCGACATCTCCTCGCTGAGCTCGCGCCCGAGGAGCGTGCGGAGGTGGAAGGGCACCTGGCAGCCTGCGGCGCGTGTGCAGCGCGCTGGGAGGCCCTCCGGGGCGTCGACGCTGCCGCACAGGACGCTCCCGATGGGGCGCCCTCCGCGTGGGCGCTCGCTGCACAGGTCGACGCGAGACGGCGTGCAACACACGCTGCCGCCTCGGCGTCCGCGGGCGACGCTACGCTCCTCCGCTCAGCAGGGCGGCTCGCGATGGTAAGTCGAGTGGCGCGCGGCTGGATGGCGGCCGCGGCCGCGCTGGCGCTGATTCTTGGCGTGGCGATCTCCCTGCAGGAGCCCGACCGGGGGGTGGTGCGCGGGGAGGGCGTGCAAGCCAAGGGCGCCGAGGGGGTGGAGATGCAGGTGTTCGTGGATCGGCAGCAGGGCGGTGTGCTGCTGCGCGACGGGGACGCCGTGTACCCTGGTGAGCGTCTGGGCTTTGCGGTGCGTGCCCCGGCCCTTGGTTACCTGCTACTGGTCGGGGTCGATGACCTAGGAGAGCCCTACCTGGTGTTTCCCCAGGTACCGGGAACCCAGGCCCGGGGGCTCCAGTGGAGCGCCGCGGACTTCAGCCCCTTGCACGTGGCTGTCCGCTTGGATGACCGCGGTCGCGGTGAGCGCCTCTACGCGCTGCATTGCGAGCGCCCGCGCTCCTACGAGGAGGTGGCGAGCCGCCTGCGACACGCCGCCGCGGCTGGGGAGCAGCGCGCGCTGCCGCGGCTCGCAGGGTGTGCGACGGACTCCCTCGCGCTGCGGAAACCTCCTCGGGAGGTGCCATGATGCGCGAGCTCCTGCATCTCGCCCTGCGCCGCGCCGCCCTGTGCTGCGCGCTCCTCACGCTGGTAGGCCTGAGCGCTACCCGCTCCGCTGCGGGCTCTGAAGCGGCCGTCGCGGAGCCAGGTGTGCGTCGCTATGCCCTCGTCGTCGGGAGCCACCACGGCCGCGAGGGTGAGGCGCGGCTGCGCTTCGCCGGCGCCGACGCGCAGCGCGTGGCCGACTTACTGCGCGGTCCAGGTAGGACCCCTGCTCCGGAGCTGCTCGTGGACGTGGACGCCGCGCACATGAGACGCGCGCTCGAGGCCATGCGGCGTCGGGTGGAGCACGATCGAGCGCTTTATCCGCAGGCGACCTTCGTGTTCGTCTTCTTCTACAGCGGCCACGCGGGCACTGGCGGGCTGCATCCCCAGGGCTCCCTCCTCTCCTACCAAGAGTTGGTGGCGATGACGGACGCCGTCGCCGCCGACGCGCGTGTGTTGATCGTCGATGCCTGCCATGCGGGCGTGCTCACCCGCTCGAAGGGCGCGGTCTTCGCCGACCCCTTTCCGATCGTGGTCCCCGAGGCACAGGTGGGTCAGGGGACCGCGGTTCTGGCGGCGGCGACCGCCGAGGGGCTGGCGCATGAGTCAGAGACCCTCCAGGGGAGCTTCTTCACGCACCACTTGGTCAGTGGACTCCGGGGCGCCGCCGATCGAGACGGCGATGGCCGGGTGACGCTCTCGGAGGCCTACGCCTATGCCTACGTTGAGACCCTGCGCACCTCGGGCCACGCGCTCGCCCCGCAGCGTCCGACCTTCGCGCTGGACTGGCACGGAAGTGAGGACCTGGTGCTGACCCATCTCGACGGAGCCCATGAGCGCACCGGTGCCGTCGAACTGGAAGCAGCGGGCCTCTATCTCATCTTTGCCGGGGGGCCAACGGGGGCCCTGGTCGCCGAGGTGCAGATTCCCCAGGGGGGGCGGCGCATGTTGCTTGAGGCGGGATCGTACCACGTCCGTCACCACGGCGAAGGCCGGGCGCGGGAAGGTCGTGTGGTCGTACGTGAGGCAGCGTCGGTACGCGCGAATCCCGAGCGGTGGCGACGTGTGCCCGTGGGTCTGGCGAACAGCAAGGGGCCGCTGGCCGAGGCTGCTACCCTGCGTTGGGCCATCGAGGCGGCTGCGGGGTTCACAAATCCGCTGTGGCAGGGCGCGTCTTTGGGCCCAAGCGCCACCTTGGGTGTTCGCGTGGACCGCGGGGCGTGGGCCCTCGCCTCGCGCCTCTCATGGACCCAGGGGCACGACCAGGGTCTGGCCTACGAAGCCCGGGATGCGCGATGGCGCACAGATGGCCTCCTCACCTGGGGATGGCGGCACGCCTTCTGGCGCTTGGACGCTGGCGCGAGCGCTGGTGTCGAGCACTGGCGGCAGGCGGTCCAGACATCGGTGCACGAGGAGATGCGTGTCGCTTGGGTGCCACGCATCGGGCCACTGCTGCGCCTGCACCTGGGTTGGCGGGCACCTTGGAGCTTGTGGCTGGAGGCGGAGCACGGGGCAAGCTGGCCAGAGACCCTGCCGGGGCCCCGAAGGCAGGTCCGCCACGAACAGGTCTTGCGCGTCGGGGCTCATGTGTACCTCTTCTGACGATGTCGCCTCTGGTGCAGGCGTGCGTCGCCGCGTCTGCGTGACGGCCCTGGCTCTAGCCGGGGCGCTCGCGTTGGCGTGCGGTGATCCCTTGGTGACCCCCGCGTGGCCGGGGCCTACGCTCTTGGCGTGGCAAGGCAGCCTGCACCTCGACGGGTTGAGCGAGAACGAGCGCCAGGAGCCCCTGGAGCTGAGCGTCCTGTGGACAGGTGATCTCGACGTGGCGACGCGGGCCCGTTTCGTGCGGACCGAGGCGCTTTTTCCCGCAGGATACCGCATGGAGATCTATGCAGCGCCGGAGGACCCGGAGGTGTTGACGCCTCTCGTCCCAGGCGAGGCTGTGGTCGGGGTGGGGCGCATCGTGCTCCACCGGGCGGTCACAGAGAGCCGATCCTGGGAGCGCTGGAGCAGCGGCATCTGGGGCAGCGCGGACCGCGTCGTCGTCGTCTATACCCCCGAGAGGTTGCAGGCGCCGCACTGGCCCAGGCCCCTGGAGGCCGGCATGCACCTGCTTCGGCTGCTGCCTTGCGACGCGCGGGAAGCGGGGGGGCCATGGTGGGAGGAGGTCTCGCCGCGCTCCGTCGACATCTTCACAGACCCGGCGCGCGCGCTCCCCGTGTTGGACTGGGCCTGCGAAGCGAGCGCCGCGCCCTGGTGACGCGCGGAGACGCGGCGCCCCTCATCGGTTCTGACCGAAGCCCGAGAGCAGGATGTTCGGCTCTCCACCACCCATGACCGAAGGCATGATTCCGTTCCACCGCTCCAAGAAGAGGTAGTGGTTGGGGTTGACGCCGGCTCGGGCCAAGCGCTCGTAGGCCTCAGCTTGGGCGCTCGTGCGAATCTCCAAGGCCTCCGCCTCGCCCCGCGCGCGCTCCACCGCCGCCAAGCGTTCGGCCTGAGCCTCGACGAGCTGGCGCTCGTTCTCGACCCGTGCGCGCTCTAGCTCGTTTCGTGCCAGCCGAATCCGCTGCTCCTCGCGCTGTGTCGCCTCGATCATCTGCTCGAACTCCCGGGAGTAGTCCAGGTTGGTGAGCGCCACCTGGGTGATCTGGATGGCGCCGCTGAGGGCGGCGTTGCGCTCCATAAGCCGCTCCTCGACGATCTCTCCGATCGCGTTGGCGACCTCCACCCGGATCTGGTCGCGATTCTCGACGAGCTGCCGGAGCGTGTACCGGACGAAGGTGCTCATCACCGCTTGGCGTACCGCAGGCTCCACGATCATGTACTCCCAGGTCTCCGGGTTCACGTTGACGTAGAGGAAGAGGTTTCGGGCCGCTTCGGGTGAGGTGATGAAGTAGTTCAGGTTGATCGAGAAGCCGACCGTCTGCATGTCCGATGAGATCGCGGCGTTGCTGTCGTTCGTCCCATAGGTGAGGTTGTAGTTGCGCGTCTGCACGTTCACGCGCGTGACGTGGTTGAAGTTCGGGAAGCTGACGCCCGGCTCCAAGATTCGGTCCTTGGGCTTGCCCATAAAGCTTTGGACGCCAACGTCGCCCGGCTCGATCACTTTGCAGCCGGGGAGGGCGAAGGTGAGAAGCAGGAGGGCAAGGACGCTGCCAGCGACACGAGATGGGGCTCGCAACAGAGAAGAGCGCATGCGGGCTCCTAGGAAAAAGGGTGGAGGAGGGCACAGGAGGATGCCTCGCGCCGAAGGGTCTGTCGACGCGGCTGCGCTGGCAAGCCCCTTGATGTCCGGAACCTGCGTTTTGGGGGTCGTCCGAGGCGGGCTGGCAAGCCCGGCGCGCGGGCGGGTCCGGCGTATCAGCCCTGCGAGGGTAGGCCTGCCCTGCGTGGGACGACAGTCGGTCTTGGGCTCGATGAGCTGGATCCCTCTGCAAGCAGGCGGAGCGTCGGGACAGACGGTCCCCTTCACCGCTTGGGTGTCAACAAGGAGAGGCCTAGCCCCAGCAGCAGGAGCGGCGCCAAGGGCAGTAGGATGAGCAACACGGCAGCCTTCTCGGCGAGGGCAAGCGCGCGCGACGCAGGGAAGCGCTTCGCCAACGCGTGGCAAGCGCCGTAGAGGACCACGCCATTGAGGAGCAGCGCTCCAAACCCAAAGGCGATACGACACTCCATGTCGGACGAGGCCCAGGCGAAAGGGAGCCAGCCGGTGAAAGCGCCCGTGCAAGCGCGCAGGCCCGGACCGAACGCCACCCAGTTGGCGAGCACGCACAGCCCACCGACGATCACGAGGGTAGCGACCGCCGACATCCACCGCGGGAGCCGCCGCGTCGCGGGCCACAAGGCGACGGCCGCCCCCAAAAACACAGCACCGACGAGAGCGACGACCCCGCGCGGCGCCTCGTCGGCGTCGATTCCGGAGGACAGCCACAGCAGCGAGAGGCCTGCGCCAGCGGTCGCAGCGCTCATCCAGGCATGCGCGCGGCGACCATGCGCGGCGTTCGCTTCGGGCGGGGAGGCCGTGGTCATGCGTCTCCAGGAGATTCAGCCGCTATCGACGTCGATCGGATCGGACCACCACGACGGAAATGGATCAATTGAAATGGGTCAATGTTCTTGGGGAAGGGCGACCTGAGAGCTGCTGCAGGCGTCACAGTAGAGCAGGCCCGTGCGTCGGTGCAGGGTGCCCACGGAGCCTTCGGGCATCTCCGCAGCGCAACCGTCGCAGAGGGAGCCGATGGCGAGCGTCTCCTGCGCGTAGCCTTCGACGAGGTGCTCACGGCCATCGTAGTACAGACCTCGCCCCTTGCTCTTGACGATGTCGGCGCGGAATCGTTCGTGCATGGCGAGCCAGCGGTGGATCAAGTGCTCCGGGAAGGCGATGGCTCGCAGGTGCTTCTCAAAGAGGACCTCTCGGTAGTCAAATAGGTCGTCGGAGATGACCATCCAGTGGTGCCCGTTGTAGGGGCGGAGGCCGAAGTACTCGCGGCTGCCCGAGAAGATATCCTTGAGGAAAGCGTACTGCTTGTCGATGGCGCGTTCCTTCGTAACGCGGTGGAAGAAGGGAGCGAGCCGCTCGTCAGCATAGACCTCCGTGTAGAAGCGTTCCAGCAAGCTTCTCAAGACGCGCCCCTCCCCCAGCGCTTGCCACATCTCCTGGTCAGGAGGGAGGGAAGCCATCTTGGCCTCGTCCTTGGGCACGGCCGGCGGCTCACAGAGCGTAGGGATAGCGCGGACGAGGCGCCTATCGAGGCCAAGCCCCTGCGCTTGGACGCGACACGTCTCAACGAAGTCAGGGGCGCCCAGCACGATCAGCCGGAGCGTGTTCGGATCTTGGCCGTGGCCTACTGCCAGGAAGGGATGCAGCGAGGCAGCGATGGCCCCAGGGAGGTCGTCTGAAGCATGGGTCGTCTGGACGAGCGCGTGAGATGCCGAGATCTGTTCGGCTTGGTGCTGGACCTGCCGAACCCATCCTTGCTTGTCCGCGCTCAGCGCGATGTGGACCGTGAAAGGCTGCTGGTGCCCCATGCGCAATGCTCCCCGTAGGGTCGCGAGAGCGGCGCCGGCTGCGCCTTCATCGGACCACAAGAGGACGCGCGATTCCGACAGCTCCGGGCGCCATGCACCCTCGCCGAAAGGGCCCCGGACGGTCAGCTCATCGCCACCCCGTTCAGGGTCTGCGAACCAAGTGAGCACCCCGCGATCCAAGGTCGTGTCGAGGAGGACATCGAGGTAGTAGTCCTCCTCGTGGAGACTGCTGATCCAGACGTCTTCTGTAGCGCCAGCAGGATCGACCAGGGTGAGGCGTTGTCCAGGTCGCCACGCGTGCGTCACGGAGAGCTCCAGCCGCAAGCAGACGAGCCCCCCGCCGAGGTCTTTGCGTTCAGCGACACGAGCGCACTGTTGGAGGTGGCGAAAGTCCGGTCGCACGACGTGGAGGTCCACCCGCGGATACGCGACGCAGGGCTTGAAGTGCCCGGAAGCGACCAGGGATTCGTTGAGGCCACGTTGCGACGCGCCCCCCGGGTCGCCCTCGACGACCCTGAGCAAGCAGGTCTGACAGCTCCCCTTGCGGCACGAGTACCGGACCTCCGCCCCGCCACGGAGCAGCGTCTCGAGGACCGACTCCCGCTCGAGCGCCGTGTAGACTCTCCCCCCGTAAACAACATGCGTACCCATACGACCCTCCCCCTTCTCTGGACATGTGTATCCGAAACCAGCACACCCGAACACGCCCCGGCCCCCGCAGGCCCAAACGCGCGCGGTCTTTGCTCCCAACCACGCTCTGGCTATGAAGACAAGCATCTCTTGTTGCCGCGGCTGGGTGGGCCGGGCATGCGGCGCAGGCGGTGTCCGCCGGGCTACTGGGCCAAAGCAGTCAAGTCGCTGGACATTTGGTCGGGATTGTCACCATGCTGCCGTGGTGTTGTGACGATGTGGGCCCAGGACGGGGGCGGCATTCGCTGGAGGGAGACATGATCGCTGTGCTGGTAGCTCTGCTAGGCGGAGCAATGGCTTGGACCTTCTTGGAGTACTGCATTCACCGGTGGCTCGGCCACGATGCCCGAACACGGCCCAATCTCTTTGAGAGCGAGCACACGCAGCACCACGCGCAGGGAGACTACTTCGCACCTGCCTGGAAGAAGGGTCTGGCTGCGCTGGTGGCCCTCGTGGTGGTGGCGATCCCCGCGTGGATGCTGGCCGGTCCCGATCGAGGGGTGGCTTTCGCGCTCGGGTTGGCATCGTGCTACGTGTTCTATGAGGTGCTGCACCGCCGTGCGCATACCCACGCAGGGTTCGGTGCCTACGGCCGGTGGGTGAGGCGCCACCACTTCTGGCATCACTTCGGCGATCCGCGGGTGAATCACGGCGTGACGTCGCCGCTCTGGGACTGGGTCTTTGGTACCTGGCGTCGGCCCGAGGTGATCGCCGTGCCCAGAAAGCTGGCGATGCCCTGGCTCGTGGACCCAGCCACGGGTGAGCTGCGTCCGGAGTTCGCGGAGGGATGGAGGCTGCGGGGGCGGGGTTAGGCTCACGCTGAGCGGGTGCCATCGGCATGCAGCGGCTCGTGCGCGCGCGCCGCGCTCGCAAACGCGCCTGGACCGATTTCATTGGTGCGAGGCATCTATAGCCTCGACCGAGGGTGTGACAGCGTCGACCCGCCCTAGCGGGTTCTGCGTCTTCACTCGGGTTCGCCGTGGAATCGCGCGAACCCAAACTGCCCCGTCGTGTGTTGTTGCCGCGTAGGGCTCGGGGAGGTGCCCCCGCCTTGTAGCGTTGCGTCGCCTTCGTCTAGCTCAATGCTAGGCGTAGGGAGATCCAGTTCACTCGCGGCGGTCAGGGCCTCGTAACGGACCGGATCGACCGCATCGGGCGGCAGGTGGTCGCAGAGGATGCGCAAGGCGCGCTCGATGGTCACCTTGCCCATCCGGGTGACCTTCAGGGCTCCGTTCACCACCTCCAGGTGATCTCGGATGTCCCGGTCCTCGGTGAGCATCTCTGCGGCATGAGGAACCCAAGCCGCACTGAGCTCTAGCATCCGAGACAGGACCGAGGTCCAGGCGCGCAGCTCATCCGGCGAGGCGTTTCTATCCTCCAAGATGTCCAGTCCGACGGGCAGGCTCTCTATTCTGCGCAGAAACTCTTCAACCCATACACCCGTGATGATTCGGCCGTGCTGTGGCGCGATCACCTTGAGGTCAGGGCAGCGTTGCCGAATGCTGCGCACAGCGTGGCGCAGCGCTTGGTTCGATGGCATATAGATCTGGTGAAAGGCCCGCATGCCAGTCCAGTCCGTCTCGTCCGCATACACGCCGATAGCGTCCTTGGCGGTCAACGCCCCGAAGAGGTCGCCAGAGAAGAGGACCTTGGTTTGCGGATCATAGAGCATCACAGCGCCAACGAAGTGGCAGAAGGGGCTGGGCACAGGGATGATGCGTTCGCCGCTGGGGAAGTGCATCCCATTGGGGTAGCGCTCCATCGGGACGAAGCGGTCACGAGGTATGTTGTAATACTGCACCAGACGCCAAGTGTCTTCCGAGCAGAAGACATGGGCCTTCGGCGTGAAGCGGCCCATCATCAGACCGACCGAGGAGCCTACGTCCGGGTCTTGGTGATTGATGAAGATGCCAGACACCTTGTCAATGGTCCCCAGAACGCGCTCCGTCTTCGCCCGAATGGTCGCGAAGTCGTGGGTGGAGCCGGGGTCGATCAGCAGGTGAAAGGGCGCCTTGCCGTCTTGCCCTTGACGACCGCCGAAGCTCCGCAAGTAGGGGTTCGCGTAGAAGATGTTCCCGGGCTGGCGCTTCCCGACCCACCATGTGTTGGGCGCGATCTGTACGGGATCTGTGACGAGATTTGCTGCGTTCATAGTCAACCTCCGTGTGACGATAGTGGTTAGCGACGGAGGCCCTGCTACGAAGCGCCAGGCAGCGTCACCTCGTGAGCGGTGAACGTGCCCCTGCAACTTCCCTATGTGATACCCCTCCACAGCCCCCGAGAAGCACCTACCACCACCCACCGGTAGTGACCAGCCAAAAGTATGCTGGTTGTAAGTTCAAGCCATCGTGTTCCCGGGCCTGAAGCGTCAGCCTGCTCGTCGTCACCCCAGCGTCAGGGAGGCTACCGGCCGAAGGCGCGCCTCAGCGCAACACCGAGGCCAGCAGCTCGACGAGGGTCTGGCGGTTGTGGTAGGTCTCGACGTACGTGCGGCCCGAAAGGCCCATGGTGGTACGCTCGGGGTGGTCCAGGAGCTCGATCATCCCGGCGGCGAAGGCCTCCCCGCTTTCGGGCACTACGACGCGTCCGCAGCCTGCGTGGTCGACGATCTCTGCACACTCCCCCTGGACGTTGGACACCACCGGCAGCCCCGCGCCCATGTATTCGAAGAGCTTGTTGGGGCTGATACCGTAGCGAAAGACAGGGACGTCTCGGAGCGATAGGACGCCGATCGACGCACGCTGCAGGACCCCGGGCATGGCCGCCTTCGGCACGGGGTCCAGAAAGCTGATGTGGCGGAGACCCTCGGCTTGCGCGACGAGACGTTCCTTCTCCACACCTTTGCCGAGCAGGACGATGTGCAGCCGCTCCTCGCCTTGGTGCTGCAAGGCACGCGCTGCCTCGACGAGGAGATCCAGCGCATTGGCCGGACCGTGAGCGCCAGCGTAGAGGGCGACCGCCTTACCCTCGGGGATGGGCCAGGGCCCGTCAAAGGGCGCTGGATCCCGCCAGATGCCCGGGTCAACACTGTTGGGCACGAACACCATCTTCTCGGCGGGTACGCCTCGCGTCTTGAGCTTCTCGATCGTACCGCGCGCAAGGCAGATGAGGGCAGCCGCGCGCCTGTAGAGGTGGTCGGCGATCAAGCCCATGGCGTCCAGCGCTGGAGACGAGCGGCCGAGCATCTCGATCAGCGCGTCGGGCCAGAGATCGCGTACTTCGAAGACGAAGCGCACGCCGCGCAACGCGGCCGCGCGTTCCGCAGCCAGCGCGGCGAAGAGGTGGGGTGACGAACCAATGAAGACGCTGTCACGGGTCACGGGAACGCCCATCAAGTACCGGAAGGTCTCAGCGCCAAAGCCGACCATGTTGGCGATGCGGCGCCAGTCGTTCTCTTCGTAGGGCGGCGCGTAGAGCCAAGCCGTCGGGGTGCCCGCGACGGCGTCATGGTGGGGCGCGAGATCGAAGGCGCTGCGCCGTCGAAAGTAGTCTCCCGTGGTCACCCGAAAGTCGCTGCCTACGAGGTGAATCGGGACACCGCGCTGGCGCAGCAACGCGGCAAACTCCGCGTGGCGGCTACCCCCCGGAATGTCGGGTGGAGCCAGGTAGTGGTTGACCCAGTAGTGCATGGCTTGCCTTCGATGCGTGATGCGGCGTCGCGCCACCCACGTGGCGCGTTGCTTCCGAACCGGCGCTGTGGTACAGGTCGCCGAGCAGGGGCGTCAAGGGGCAGCCTCCTGCGACCCGGAGGTCAGCCATCGGGTCGTCACTGGTCCAGTGTGGTGTTTTGCCCGTGCTCTGGGTGAGTTGCTGATGCGTTCTGGATTGATGGTCAAGCGCGCGTTCGATGTTGCGGCGTCGCTGGGTGGGCTGGTGGTCTTGTCGCCCGTGCTCGCGACCTGCGCGGTGGCGAATGCTGCCTTGTTGGGCCGCCCGGTGCTCTTTCATCAGGAGAGGGCAGGCCTCCACGGCAAGCCCTTCATGATGGTGAAGTTTCGTTCCATGACCGACGAGCGTGATGCGGAGGGCAACCTCAAGCCCGCGAAAGAGCGATTGACGCCCTGGGGCCGCTTCATTCGCGCGACCTCCATCGATGAGCTTCCCGAGCTATGGAATGTGCTCAAGGGTGACATGAGCGTGGTGGGGCCTCGGCCCCTCTACACCGAGTACTTGAACCACTATTCGGCGCACCAAGCGCGTCGTCATGAGATGCGCCCCGGTATCACCGGTTTAGCGCAGGTTTCAGGTCGTAACCACCTGTCGTGGGAAGAGAAATTTGATCTTGATGTCTCCTATATCGACCGATGGAGCCTCGCATTGGACATCAAGATCCTCGCGAAGACGGTGGTAGCCGTCGTCAAGCGCGAGGGCATCGACGCCAAGGAGAGCGCTCCCTTGCAACGGTTTCGGGGAAGCCCCTCTGCTCAAAAGGAGAGCGCATGAAGGTTTGGGTGGTTGGGGCTGGAACCTATGGCGACGTGTTGACCTCCTACATGCGGCATGAGGTAAGGTCCCTCGATCCGACAGGTCTCGTTGACGACGACCCGACGAAGCACGGCACCGAGCGTTGCGGATTGCCTGTGTTGGGCGGTACGGAGCTCTTGCGGGAGGCGAAGTCCCGCGGTGTCGAGGGCGTTGTGGTCACCTTGGGTGACCCAACCCTGCGCCTGCGCTTTCTGCGCATGGCGCGTGAACTGGGTCTGGCCACGCCGCACCTGATCCACCCCTCAGCGGTGGTGTCGCCCGACGCCGTGCTCGGCCAGACCGTTACCGTCATGGCGATGTCCGTCGTTTCGCCCTTCGCTACCCTGGGCGATGGCGTTATGGTCGCACCGCAGAGCATTGTTGGGCACCACACCACGCTGGGAGAGGGTACCTTCCTCGCCTACAAGGTGGGTGTCGGAGGGAGCATTGAGATCGGGAAGCGCTGCTACTTTGGCGCAGCATGCACCATCATGACTGGCGTCAAGCGTGTGGGTGACGATGTCACCGTTGGCGCAGGGGCGTTGGTCATCCGCGACGTCGACGCGGGCTTGACGGTCGTGGGCCTCCCCGCCAAACCTCTCATCAAGCGTACCGGCGCCTAGGTCAGCACCAGGCGCGGCTCAGCAGCCCTGCGCTTCTGCTCTCTTGCAGGTCCCTCGCCTGCCGTCGGGCTGCACGACCACAACAGGCACTGCGCATGGCTCGTCCTCAGCCCCTCATGGCGCTCGCCGCTCTCCTCGCCACCTCCTGCTGTTGGGTGCCTCTCCTTCTGGCGCTCCTCGGATTGGCCTCCGCTGGGTGGGGTGCTCGACTCGAAGCCGCCCAGCCAATCTTTCTGGTGATGACCGCTACCTTTGTCGCCTGGTCGGCCTACGAGGCTTTCGGACGCGGCCGCGTCAGCGACAAGCCCGAACAGGGTGCTTGCCGCGACGCCGATTGTGGGGTGAGCAGCGCGCCTGCGTGTAGCGTCCGCCGCGCGCGCCGCTTCTTCTTCGGGCATTTGGCCCTGGTCGCTCTCCTCTTGGCGCTGCCCCAGCTGCTTCCCCTGCTGCCCCGCGTGGAGGCCGCGCCGCTGCCCAGTTCCGGTGAGCACGTAGACACCGGGACGACACTGTCCCAGGTAGAGCTGTCGGTCGACGGGATGACCTGCCGCGGTTGCGTGCTAGGGCTGGAGCGCGGCCTGCGCACCCTGACCGGCGTCGTGCGCGCCTCGGTCTCCCTCGACCCCGGCTACGCTCTCGTGGTCTACGATTCGACCCTTGTAGACGCGGAGCACATCCTGGCTAGGGTGCGGGAGGAGGGCTATACACCTCGTTTGATGGTCGCCGAGGCGCCCTAGGGCAGCATCGCGCTGCCGGGTCGACCCGTCGAAGGCCTCGCGAGACCTAGGCCATCACGCCACGAACTCACGCCACGAACTCACGCCACGAACTCACGCTACCGGACCGTCGCAGGGAGCCAAGGAGCCCATGACATCACTCGCAGCCAGCCGGCTCTACCCCCTCGCTCCTTCCTTTGCCGATGACGACCTGACCGCTCTTCCCGCCCTGGAGCTTGCCCGGCGGCTGAGACGCCGCGAGCTGGGGTCCGTGGAGCTCTTGGACCACTACCTGGCCCGCATTCAGCGACTCAACCCTCGCGTCAACGCGTTCGTGGAAGTGTACGCAGACATGGCGCGCCGGCAGGCGGCGCGGGCGGACCGCCGCAGGGGCCGCGCAGCCGACAACCTGCCTCCATTTTGGGGCGTGCCGACGGCGGTCAAAGACCACCACATGATGCGTTTCACCCGAACGCAGCTAGGCTCGAGAAGCTTTCGCTGGCTTTGGAGTCCGGTGGACGATCGTACCGTTGGGCGGCTGCGCGCTGCCGGCTTCCTTCTCTTGGGCAAGACCAGCATGTCAGAGCTTGGGCTCTTGCCAATCGTTGAGACCGAGCTGCATCCTCCGACCCGCAACCCCTGGGACCTGACCCGCACCGCCGGAGGTTCCAGCGGCGGTGCCGGCGCGGCGCTCGCTGCCGGGCTCTTACCCATCGCAGCCGGCAGCGACGGCGCGGGCTCCGTGCGCATCCCCGCAGCGCTCAACGGACTCGTGGGCTTGAAGCCGACCCGAGGCCTCGTCCCCGACGACGCCCCCCAGGTCAACGTCTTCGGCCTTGCGACAGTTGGACCGATGGCTCGCTCGCTGGGCGACGCGGCGGCCCTCTTGGACGTGCTGGCCGCAAGGCCTGTGGGCACAACGGCCCAGCGGGCATCCCGTGACGTGGGTTCGCTGAGGGTCGGCTTGATGACCGAGACCCCCTTCGGTGACATCGACACGCGCATCATCGCCTTGGTTCAAGACGTCGCGGCGGCCTTGGCCCGACGAGGCCACCGCGTCACGGAGCGAGCGACCCCCCGTGTCGCATTGGATGCCTTCACGCCCCTCTACCAGCGCTTCCTCTCCAAGGTCCCCGTGCTGCGCCCTCAGCAGCTCCAACCCACGGTGCGTTGGTTCTGGGAGGAGGGCAAGAAGGTCGACGACACGACCGCCTGGGAACGCTTTCACTACTTCCAGCGGCTGGGCGCGGAGGGCATGGAGGGGTGCGATGTCGTGCTGAGCCCCACGGTCGGCGTGGTGCCGCCTCGGGTCGGTCAGTTCGCAACGTTGGCCCCTCCCGAGGTCTTCGCCGCGAGCGCCATTCTCGGCGCTTTCACCGCGCTCTGCAACGTCACCGGCCAGCCTGCCCTAACGATCCCGATCGGCGAAGTGGAGGGTGTACCGGTCGGACTGCAGATCGTTGGACGGCACGGCGAGGACGAGCTCCTCTTCGCGCTGGCTGCCCAGGTAGAGGCACTCAGCGCTCGGTGAGGACAGGAGCGCCGCCGCGCCCTCGTTGCGCCCGCCGTGGAGTTCCGCCGCCCTCGTAGGCGCGCTGGGCCCCCATGCGGCGTCTGGCTCCCTTAGCCCAGTCGACGCAGGTCCTGCCTGACGATGGTGTCTAGCGCCCGCTCTGCAACCGCTGCGATCGCCAGCGAGGGATTGGAGCACGCAGTGTTGCCGGGGATGAGCGCGCTATCGACCACGTAGAGGCCAGGCTCGCCAGCGACCCGCCCGAAGGTGTCACACACGTGGTTCATGGCAGCCCCTCCCAGCGGGTGGTAGGTGAAGTCCTTCGTGACTTCGCGCAGCCACGGGTGGCCCAAGGTGCCGCCGTCGTGGGCCTCCATGCGGGTGGCAAAGTCCTCAACAGCGCGGAGGGTGGCTTCATGGCTGTGCTCTGGCCACTCGAGCTGCAGAGACTCGCCTCGGTCGTCCAGCTCCAGACGGCCGCGCTGCGGGTCGTCGCTGACCGCGAGCTGCAACAGGCAGTTGCAGTCAAAGCCGATGGGGAAGGGTGCGTTCTCAACCACGATCGCGGTGTGGGGGTTGTCGAGATCGAAGGCCGCCATGATCGGGGGGTTGGCCTGCATACGTCCGGTGCCGAAACGTAGATTCGAGCGCATGAACATGGCGTTGCCGTTGGCGCCCCACTGCTCACCGAGGGTGTTTGGGAGACCGACCAAGCGCCCCTCACGCTGCATGCGCAAGAGCAGCCGCGTCGTACCGAGTGAGCCAGCCCCAAGGAAGAGCATGTCGGCTTCGAAGGTGTCCGTGGAGGCGACGCTGCCGTCCGCCTCAAGTACCTGGACGTCGGCGATCCATGTCCCGCGCTGGCTTCGGTCGATCCGCACAACCTCGTGTTGCGTCCGCACCTCCAGGAAACCAGTCGCAGCAGCCGCTTCGAGGTAGGTCCGGTCCAAGCTGTTCTTGTAGCCGCTGTTCCCTCCGTAGAGCAGCTCGCCGAGAATCGCGGAGGGTCGCCGTGCGCCCTCCATCTCCGCTCTGACGACAGCCCAATCGGTCGCGAGGTCGATGAGCTCCGTCCGCACGCCCGCGTCCATGCACGTTTCAGCGAAGCGTTGGCTCATCTCGTAGAAGGGAGCCTCGAAGATGTCCTGCGGGACCGGCTCCGCTCCAAGCATCCGCCGCACGAGCGGAAACCAGTGCCCGTCCATGGAGGACCATGAGAGATCGCTCCCGAACACCCGCTGGAAGATGGCCTCCGTCGGTTGCACCGTCATGCACCCGTAGACGAGCGAACCGCCGCCAAGACCCGCCCCGGTGTAGACCTTCATGGTGTCAAAGTCTTCCCGAGCGAGAACACCGAGGTGCCGCTCGATCCGGAACGCTGGCCCGAGGGGAGCGACCGTACGATCGCGGAGCCAAGTCGATCGACGATCTGCGTTGAGCGAGAGCGAGAAGGTGTCTCCGTCGTCTTCAATCGGCCACGCCATGCCTCGCTCAAGGAGCGTCACGCGCACGCCGGCCTCGGCCAGCCGCAGGGCAGCGACTGCGCCACCGAAACCGGAGCCGATGACGATCGCCTTCCGCTCACCCGTGGGGCGTGCAGCGTCTCCGCTGCACCCGGCCAGCGCGCCAGGCAACGCGCTGGCGCCCAAGACAGCGGCACCCATGGAGCGAAGAAAGGAACGGCGATTCCACGAGGAGCGAGTCGAGGAGCTGGGCATCGGAACCTGAGGGGCTGTGCGTGAAGCTGGTGGCGGAAGCCTCGGGAAAACTGACCGGTCGGTTGGTGGATGTCAAGGGAGTCGGCTGGTCCCCTGCCGATGGCAAAGGCGCGCCCGTCTCACGCGTTGCTTGACAAGGGGTGACATTGTGTTACATGGAGGACTGTGTGTGTGACGTGCCCGCGCAGGCAGGAGGTCGATATGGATCGAGCAGACGAGGCGGATCGAGTTGCAGCAGCGGAGCGAGCAAGCGAGGCGGAGCGAGCAAGCGAGGCGGAGGGAGCTGCAGCAGCGGAGCGCTACGAAGCGGCGTCATGCGACCCTGTACGCGAGGGCGAAGGGGGATCGCAGCAGGCGGCAGGGCCGCGCCGCGCCGCCGCGTTCGGGCGTCTGGCGTGGCAGGTCGCGCGGCAGCTTGGGCGGGGGGCGGGCGTAGCGGCGCAATGCGCTGGACGGGAGGTGCAGGGTCTGTGGGAGGCGGTCGACGCGGACGTGCGGCGACATGCGATTCAGTCGCCGTGGATGATCCTCTCCCGGTGGGCGGGCGGCGCCCGGTCGCAGCGGCGGGTCCCCGATGATGGTCGGCCGCCGCTCTTTTTGGTGCACGGTCTCGCTGGCACGCCGGGCAACTTCATCCTCCTGCGCCAGTGGTTGCAGTTCATGGGGCGCAAGCGCGTGTTCACGGTCGCGTTGCCAGCGGGTCGATCGCTGCGTGAGCTGGCCGGCCACCTCCAGGAGGAGGTGGGGCGTTGTCTGACAGCCCAGGGCCTTCCCGTGGAGCAGCCCGTCCAGATCGTGGCGCACTCGATGGGTGGGCTGGTGGCGCGAGCGGCGATGCTGGACGAGAGATTTGCGCAGCAGGTCGAGCGCTTGGTGACCTTGGGCACACCACACCGGGGAACGCTGGCCGCGCGCTATGCTGGGACACCCGCGACGCTCGACATGCGTCCCGACTCGGCGCTCCTGGAGTCTCTCTCCTGTCAGGTGCCGTGGCGCGGCCCTCCCCTCTATGCGTACTGGAGCGGGTCCGACGTCCTGATTCTTCCTCCGGAGCATGGCACGCTGCCCGGCGCAGTGTCCCGCTCTGAGGCAGGGTTGACGCACTTCTCTTGGTTGCTGACCCCGCGCTTGTGGGGGGAGATCTGGCGTGATCTGGAAGGCCTCCCCACGGACGACGCGCTGAGGCCCTCCGCTCTCGCACTTGGCTGATGGACCTCACCCCGACCTTGGCCCTCACTTTGGCGCGCCCAGATATCCCTCGCAGGGTAAGGGCCTCCCGCTCTGCCTGCGGGCCGGCGCGCGGTTGGAGAGCAGGCCTCGGCAGCTGCTCGCTGACGCAGAGAAGTCGTTGCGCATCGTAGGAGCCTCGCGTAGAGCAGCTTCGGTGCGGTGAGCAAGGCCGCTGTGGGAGGAGTGTGTGGACACGTCACTGTCGCGTTGGGCTCGGGCGCTGGAGCTCGCCAAGGTGGTGCCTCGCTTGGGTACGAGGAGCCTGGCGCGTGTCGCGGGATACCGCCTGCAGAAAGCGTTTCCCTACTCAGCGGTGCGGCAGCTCCGTGCCACTGCCCCCGAGGGGCCGCTCTTCCGCGAGGGGGCGTGCCTCGCTGCGCCAGCAGCGGAGGCCGACGATCAGCTGGAAGTGGACTTCTTCGGCTGGACCCGCGTGCGTTTGCCCGCAGACTGGGACTGGGCGCATTCCCCGCTCCCGCCCCACCGCGGGGTGGCGTCGGACCTCCCGTGGCACCGGGTACCGCTCTTCGCGCCTGGACTAGACATCAAAGAGGTCTGGGAAGCCTCTCGCTTCTCGTGGGTGTTGGAGCTGGCCCAGCAGCACTTGGCCGGCGACGCGCGTGCGACCGCGACGCTCAACCGCTGGTTGCGGCGCTGGATCACCGCGAACCCGCCCTACCGGGGTCCGAACTGGTTCTGTGGCCAAGAGGCATCGATTCGGGTGCTCCACCTGCTGCTTGCAGCGCAGCTCTTGCAGCAGGACGCGACACCGGAGGGGGCGCTCCAGGACTTTGTCGCGCTCCACCTGCGACGCATCGTCCCCACGATGTCGTACGCCATCGGGCAGGACAACAACCACGGGACGTCTGAGGCGGCCGCGCTCTTCGTTGGTGGGGCGTGGTTGGCGCAACGGCGTGGAGGAAAGGAGGCGCAGGGCTGGGCATCCGTCGGGCGCTATTGGCTCCAGGAGCGCGCCCAGGCGCTGATCGAACCCGACGGCAGCTTCAGCCAGCAGTCGGTGACCTACCACCGCTTCATGCTCGACACCTACAGCTTCGCGGAGGTGTGGCGGCGGCGTCTGGCTCAGCCACCATGGTCTCCCGTCACCTACGATCGGTTGCGCGCGGCGGCGGCGTGGCTTCGCCAGTTCACCGATGCACGGTCGGGTGATGCCCCCAACTATGGGCCCAACGACGGCGCCCGGATGGTTCCTCTCGGCGGGTTCCCCTACCGCGATTTTCGCCCATCTGTCGCCTTGGCCTACGCGCTCTTCATGGGCCAGCGTGCGTGGGATCAGGGCGGTCCATGGGAGGAGCCCGCGAGGTTGCTGGGTGTCGGGGTTCCACGCGCCGCGGCGCCACCGCCGGTGAGCCAGACCTTCGACGATGGAGGCTACCACGTGCTGCGCGTCGGTGAAGCGGTCGCCTACCTCCGCTACCCTCGGCATCGGACCCGGCCATCGCACGCAGACGCGCTCCACCTAGACCTCTGGGTGGGCGGGCAGAACCTCTTGGTCGACGGAGGGTCGTATAGCTACAACGCGGCTCCCGACGACTTTCGTTACTTTCGTGGGGTGTGGTCGCACAACACCGTCAGCTTTGATGAGCGGGACCAAATGCCCTTGCTGCGCCGCTTCCTTTACGGGGGCTGGTTGGATGCTGGCGAGGTGGAGGCTTGCTCCGGCGATGGACCGCGCGAGGTGCGCGCGAGCGCCCGCTACGAGGACTGGAGAGGGGCATCCCATCGCCGGCAGATCTTGCTCACGCCCTCCGCGTTGGTGTGCAAGGACATGCTCGGCGGTCAGGCGAAGCGCGCTGTGCTGCGCTGGCGCTTGGGGGGTGGTCCGTGGCATCAGGATGGGGGGGGGCTGGTCGGGCCGACGGGTCGCATGGACGTGAGCGTGGAGGGCGTGGAGCTGCGTCGTGAGCTCGTGGTGGGCTGGACCTCGTTGCACTATCTGGAGCGCCAGGAGGTCAGGGTCTTGGAGGTGGAGATGGAGCTGCCAGCTCGGGTAACGACAACGCTTACGTTCACGCCCGGCACCTGACATGTCGTTGGCAAGAACACCATAAGGAGGCTGCTGTGCTGAACACCCCTTTCTCTCCGTGGCCTTCCTTCACCGAGGAAGAGGTCGCCGCCGTGGCACGGGTGTTGACATCCAACCGGGTGAACTACTGGACCGGCTTGGAGTGTCGTGCCTTTGAGACGGAGTTCGCTCGCTGGTGTGGTGTCGACCACGCCATCGCGCTGGCCAACGGAACGGTCGCTCTGGACTTGGCGCTGCATGGGCTGCGTGTGGGGCCGGGGGACGAGGTCATCGTAACCCCTCGGACCTTCCTGGCCTCGGTGTCTTGTGTGGTCAATGCGGGCGCCACGCCTGTGTTCGCCGATGTGGACCCAGAGAGTGGCAACCTCAGCCCGGAGACCATCGCCGCGGTCGTGACGCCCCGCACGCGGGCGGTGATCGTGGTGCACCTCGCGGGGTGGCCGGCAGAGATGGATGGCATCATGGCTCTGGCTCGGGAGCACAACTTCTGGGTCATCGAGGACTGTGCCCAGGCCCATGGTGCTCGCTACAAGGGGCGGAGCGTTGGGTCGATTGGGCACGTCGGGGCGTGGTCCTTCTGCCAGGACAAGATCATGACCACCGGGGGCGAAGGCGGTATGGTCACGACCAACGACCGAGCCTTGTGGTCGCGGATGTGGTCCTTCAAGGACCACGGCAAGAGCTGGGAAGCGGTCTACGAGAGAGACCATCCTCCAGGGTTCCGGTGGCTCCACGAGAGCATCGGCACGAACTGGCGCATGATGGAGATGCAGGCCGTGTTGGGGCGGATTCAGCTCACGCGGATGCCTACGTGGACGGCCGCACGTGAGCGCAACGCGGAAGTGTTGCGTCAGGTACTGCTACCCCTAGCCGGTGACGACGGGCCTCTGCGGCTGCCCAAGTTCCGTTGTGTGCAGTGCCCTGGCTGCTCGCCGTCAACCGGCTGCGTCCACGCCCAGTACAAGTTCTACGCGTACGTGCGACCAGGGCGGCTAGCCCCCGGTTGGACGCGCGACCGTATCATCGACGAGATCCACGGCGCGGGAGTGCCCTGTTACCAGGGCTCTTGCTCGGAGGTCTACCTCGAGAAGGCCTTCGATGGCAGCGGCTTCCGTCCATCGGCACGTCTGCCCGTCGCGCGCGAGCTCGGCGAGACGAGCCTCATGTGGCTCGTGCACCCGACCCTGACCGAGCATGAGATCGCGCGCTCCGCAGAGGTGAGCGCTGCTGTCCTGCGGCAGGCAGGCTTGGCGTCCCACCCCTGAGGCACTGTCTTTTTGGCGACGCGTTGACGCGCGTCGGTGCGACGGCTAGCGTCGAACACTTGCGGGTGGCTGTTTTCCGGGGCATACTGAGGGAGTATCCCACACCTGCGCACCCAGCCCCCCCCGTGACGGTGTGGGTGAAGAGGGTGGGCGAGAGGGGTGACTGAAGGTTTCAAGTAGAGGGTTGTGAGAAAGGCTGGTAGGGGCGGATGAAGGTGTCGCACCGCATCCAACCGGATGCGCGGCTGGCGCGGCGTCGTGAAGGGTGCGCTCTGGTGGTCGCACGCGAGATGCGTCGGGCTTTAGGGTGTTCGAGGACAGGGAACGTATCGTGGTTCACCGCTTGCAGACACATTTTGATGGGCTCCTGCACCTCGCCTCCAGCCTGACGCGGACGCAGAAGCGTGTCGTGCAGTTGGCTGTGGACAGCGTGCTGCTGCTAGGCTGCTTCTTGGTCGCGATGTTCCTGCGCTTCGACAGTTGGGCCTTCTTGGACAAGGCCCACGTGCTGCGCCCGATCCTCTTGGCCATCCCTCTGACGCTCTATGTGTTCGCTCGCATGGGCCTCTACCGAGCGGTCGTGCGCTATGTCAGCGGGAAGGCCTTGAAGACTGTGGCGCAGGGGGCGGCCCTCTCGGGCCTCTTCCTCCTCATTTCGTCTCAAGCCTTTGGTTGGCCGATTCCTCGTTCGGTCCCCTTTATCTACGTGCTCTTGGTGCTCGTGGGCGTGGGCGGCGTGCGTTTCTTGATGCGCGCGCTCTTTTCGCGGGCACACGTCGCGGAGAAGACGCGTGTCCTCATCTATGGCGCGGGCGACTCCGGTCGCCAGCTCTACTCCTCGCTTCAGGAAGGGCGGGAGTACGCACCGGTGGTGTTCGTCGACGACAACGAGGAGCTGCATGGGTCCGTGATCGGCGGTCTCCGGGTGTACCGGCCGGACGAGGTCGAGCGCTTGGTGCAGGAGTACCGCATTGGCGTCATCCTGCTGGCCATTCCCAGCGCCTCTCGCTCGACTCGAGCCCAAATTCTGGCGGCCCTCGAGCCCTTGCCGGTGCAGGTCAGGACCATCCCTGGGATGGTCGACATCGTCACCGGTCGAGCGAAAATCTCGGAGATTCGAGAGGTCCCCATTGAGGACCTGCTCGGTCGCGATCCCGTACCGCCTCGCCAGGATCTGCTAGACGCCAACATCCGGGACAAGGTGGTGCTCGTGACGGGAGCCGGCGGGTCGATCGGGAGCGAGCTCTGTCGGCAAGTGCTTCGCCTCCACCCGCGGCGCCTGGTGTTGCTCGAGTTGTCCGAGTACGCGCTCTACGCGATCGACCGAGACCTCCAGGAGATCGCCCGGCGCGAAGCCTTATCCGTCTCCGTCACCCCGCTGCTGGGCTCCGTGCAGGACGGTGAGCGTGTCGCGAGCTTGTTGCGCCACTTCCAAGTGGACACGGTGTACCACGCCGCCGCGTACAAGCACGTGCCGCTGGTTGAGTTCAACGTTGTTGAGGGGATCCGCAACAACGTCTTCGGGTCCTTGGCCGTGGCACGTGCTGCCATGGACGCCGGCGTGCAGGCATTCATCCTGGTGTCCACCGACAAGGCCGTGCGCCCGACCAACTTCATGGGCGCCTCCAAGCGCATGGCTGAGCTGGCGTGCCAGGCCTTGGCCGGCGAGCACTCAGCGACCTGCTTCTCCATGGTGCGCTTCGGCAACGTCTTGGGGTCGTCGGGGTCCGTCATTCCCCTGTTCCAGCAGCAGATCGCGAGCGGTGGGCCCATCACCGTCACCCACCCGGACATCACGCGCTACTTCATGACCATCCCTGAAGCGGCTCAGTTGGTCATCCAGGCGGGCGCGATGGCACGAGGCGGGGATGTGTTCGTCCTCGACATGGGCGAGCCCACCCGCATCGTCGACCTAGCGACCCGCATGGCTCGCCTCTCTGGACTCCAGCCTGTCGTTGTTGGCTCCGACGCCAGCCGCAGCGAACGGGCTGCCAATGACATCGACATCGTGTTCACGGGCCTGAGGCCTGGCGAGAAGCTCTACGAGGAGCTCTTGATCGCAGATGGTGCTCAGCGAACGGAGCACGCGCGGATCATGACAGCGACAGAGGTGTCGCTCCCGCTGGAGGAGCTGGAGCCCCTGCTCTGGGAGCTGCGAGCAGCGTGCGACGTCTACGATGTCCAGCGGGTGCGCGACCTGCTCTGCCGCGCACCGACGGGCTACCGGCCGAAGGATCCGATCGCAGACCCGATGCACGGCACGGGCTTCGACGCGGACGCGCTCGACAGCCTGCCCACCACAGCAAACGACAGCCGCGTCTTCGTCGGTCGCGCCTGACCCCCTCGCGGCCCGCGTAGCCTCGAGAGGCCCGCACGCCAGGGCGAGCAGCGCTCAGGGTCTCTCGACTTGCAGCAGGTGCAGGCGCCACGCGTTTGCCCCGTGGTTCTCAACGAACACGCGGACCCAGCTCTCGTCGCCGAAGGAGCGGGGGGCGCGGAGGGTGTAGCGCCGGAGCGCAGAGGGTCCGGGAATGGAGGCATCGTAGACCAGCAGCCGGTCCTCGTCGATCCAGACCTCGAAGCGACCCCTACCCGGCGTCTCGCTCAGCAGGACGCTGTGCGACAGAAGCACCTCGATGCGATCTCCTGCGCGCATCGATGCCAGCAGTGGGCTCTCGACGGCAAAGGCGGCGCAGAGCTTTGTGTCGAACTCCACGAGCCCCTCTTCGATGTGCGGCAGAGGCTGCGCGCATGGAACGCTGCTCTCCTGCGACAGCGCGCGGGGCGATCTCTCTGGGGTGAGCCGCCGCCAGTCGGTCCCCGAAACAAGCGCGAACACCCCTTCCGGCAGTGCCTGGCCTACCCCGTCGCTGGGGGCGTCTCCGCATCCCCCCACCAGCAGCGCCCCCGACAGCGACGCAACGAGGACGTAGCGTGCGACGGCTGCGGCAGGGGAGGGCAACCTCTCAGGGACCTCAGCGTCCGATCGAAACCAGGGCAAATCCAAAGCACATCTCCTCGTCCGTCCGCTCGCCATACCCGATCTCGATCGGCGGCCTGTGGAAGAGATTCGGGTTGGACTCGCTGTTGTTCCACGTGCAGGCGAAGCCGATCTCCGCTCCGGCCGGCACTGCGATGGGCTCCTCAAACATGTAGGTCAGCTGGTTGTCGAAGTCGTAGCGCTCGCTCCTTACAACACAGGTCTCGTGCTCCCCCCGACGGAACCACATGTGATACGAGCGCCCTAGGTAATGCATGTGAGGCATGACACCGTGGACGCGAATCGGCACCGGCAAGGTGACGCGGAGCTCGCGATGGTATGCGTCATCGCCCGCCGGAATCCGGAACCCTGTAGGTCCGAAGGGAGCCATGATGATCTGCGTTCGCACGCGGGGGACGGTCTCGAAAGCATAGCCCGACAGGTCGGCCTGAACCTCACCCTCCCCGGCATCGAAGTAGTGCATCTGGAGAATGAAGACGTGGTCTGGGTCCATACGGATACCAGCCCCATCCGAGAAAACAACCGCTTGGGACCCTGGCGCCCACGCGCTGATCATGCCGGAGTCCCCCGTCAACAACTCGGCGCCGCCTCCGCTCCCAACAAAGAAGGTCATGTCGATGCAGTCGTAGCCTCTCACCGGATCGTTCTGGGCAGGGACATCGGCCCTACGGGCCTTGAACAGCACGATGTGGTGGACGAGCTCCGGGCGGTCGATGATGGGCGCCATTGCCCGGATCGCGAAAGGCTCCGAGCGTCCGTGCTCCACGACAAAACACCGGTACTCATTGCCTGGGTTGCGGGGGTCGGAGAAGGTCGGCCGATAGGGCGCTGGCAAGCGCACCTCGAGGTCCGGGCTGTCCAGACCCACGGGCAAGGGGGGGACCACCACCGCGTCGGCGGGATCGCCGTCGGGAAACCCTGCCGAGGACCACCCTTCGAGACGCTGGTTGAAGTCGCTCGGGAGCGTCCAACGGTCAGCGTTCACATATGGGTGGCAGTCGGGGTCGGACGCAGGGGGTGGCATGCGACCCGCTCGAACAGCGGAGAGGATCGCAGGCATGAAGGCGCGCACAACGCTGCGGTCAAAGAAGTCGCCTACCCCCTGGCCGCCCTCAAGGTGACATGCGCCGCAGTGGGTCTCAAGCAGAGGAGCGATGTCTCGATACCACGTGTACGCAGGCTCTTCCTCGCCCGGCTCGCGGACGTCGCTGCCGACGTCGTCGCGCGCGCTGTCTTCTGGCGTGGCTTCGCCTACGTCGGGGCTGGGTGCGCTGGCGCCGGAGCCAGACTCCTGGCAAGCCGCGACGCAGGCCATGAGACAGAACAAGGGCCACGCGGACCAGTAGCTGGCCGCGACGTGGCCGGCGCGGCGGGCGCGATCGGGTGCTTTCATCATTGTCCGATGCAGTCGATACGAAGCGCTCCCACCGGGAACCACGGGAGTTAGGGTGCAGACGCCAACACGCCAACACCGGTGCAGCCTTACAACCTACCGGATACCGGGGCTGCTTGCAACGCACGCATGTCTGCCTGCGGGAGTGGGCTCGTGTCCACACAGGGGGCCACGCGCGGGGAGATTAGGTTGGGCATGGCCAGGGCGAGGCGGTGTCCACAGGCCTTGCGCGTCTGCCAGCGCATGGGCGCCAGGCAGGTGCGCCCCGGTGAGGTCTGCTTGCGGAAGGCCGTCGCGACCACGTCTCAACGCGTTCACAAGGGCGTGCGTGCCACGCGCGCTCGCTGGGAACTTGCAGCGAGGGTCTACGCACATCTCCTGGTGTGCCCTGAAGGAGGTGTGTCGTGTAGACACACGACTTGCACTAAGCTGACGAAAGTATGGCTTTTTGAAGTTCTTGCCTTTTCCCGCTGTCGGCCCCATTTGTCTCCCGAAAGGCGATGAGGTGACGGGGAGGTGACCCATGAGCACGGAGCAGGAGCGTCGTAGGGATCCAACAACCCTCTTGCCTTCGTTTGTCGCCTGTCTCCAACGTGGCGGGCGGCTGCCTCGTGAAGAACGCATCGGCGCCATCCTCGCGGCGGCGATGGGCTGGTGGCTGCACAGTGTCGACAAGGTGCAGCCGCTGCGCGCGTGTTTGGCGCCCAGCGTCGAGGTCGCCCCCGAGCTCGTCGACGCGGTGGACGCCTGGCTTAGGGACGCCAACCTCCCCAGGCATCCCGAGGTCATGACCTCCTTCTTCGGCGCGGTGCTGCGGGCGACGCGTCATGTCAGAGCCGCCCAGGCCGCTCCCGCCCAAACCCCTCCCGAGGCAGCTGTCGCCGCGTCGAGTGACGCCAGCCACAAGACCGTCGCGCCGGCTGGGCCCGCGCCAACCGAGGGCGAAGCCTCGCCACCCGCGGGCGCGCCCGCGCCCGCCCAGGCTCTCTCGCCCACGACGGACGCCACAGCCGCTGCCCCCGCTCAGGAAAGACCCGCGCCGGATCAGGGCTCAGATGACGCCGAGGCGAGGACCGCGGTCGACCCCTCCCGGTCGGTCCCTGCCGAGGGTGCTGGTAGGCCGGCCAGGGATTCTATGCCAGCGCATGGTCCTGGGCGCTTTGGGCGCTCGGGCGATGGAAGGGCAGGGGCCGCGCTAGGGCGGACGAGCGTAACGTCCCGCCTGGCCGCTCTCTCCGGTCAGTACCAGGGCGTAGGGGGTGTCGCCCCGCGCGCGGCCGCGTCGTCGGTGCCCGCGTCGTCGCTGGGAGCCGCAGGTGCGCCAGCCACCGAGGGTTCAGCCGTCGGCCAGCCCGACACCGCGACCGGGCGCGCCCAGCCGGCGGCGCGGGTGACCGCGTCGCACGCAGTCATCATGCCGCATGTGTCTTCCCACGCTTCCCCGGTCCGTAGGCCCACGGGAGGGTTCTCGATTCCGACGACGGGTCGGGTTACGGCGGCTACTGCCGCCGTCTCCGGGCGCATGACTGGGCCCTTCGCTGCGGTGACAGGCTCCCACAGCGCTATCGCGTCGCAGCCTGTGTCCGGGGAGGCCTTTGCGTCGATGGCAGAAGGTCAGGAGCTGCACTGGCTTGGGTACGCCAACCCTGGCCAAGGGCTCGGCGAGGCGCCCACCTTGGCCGAGCAGCTCCACGGCGTGCCAGGCGAGGAGCTGCGTCACCACGTGTTGGTGTGGTCCATGAAGGTCCCGACCGTCGTCGTCGGCGTCGAGGGCAGCGAGACCTCCCGCTACCTCCTGTTGCGTGACGGTGAACTGATCGACGTCGCCTACTGGCCCCGGCGCGAGAATGTCTCGGTCTTGGCCCTCGCGCGGCGACACGGCTTCCTGGCCGTGTCGCCCGACCGGCTGCTCGCTCTCCTTCAGGAGTGCGCAGGCGACGAAGCTGAGGTGCTGCGCCTAGCCGTGGAGCGCGGATGGCTCGCGTCCAGCAAGCTCCAGGCGGTGGTCCGCGCACGCCTGAAGATGGTGTGGACGGAGGTCACCCATCACCCCTCCGCGACCGTTTTCGCCTACGGCTACGCCGAGGGGCCCACCTTTCACAGAACGGGCGGTCTGAGCGTCATCTCGCAGGAGCTGACTTTTCAGCGCGGCGAGTTGGCCAACGTGCCGATGCCCGAACTTGAGGCCCGCTTTCACCCGCACCTCACCAAGCGCGTTCGTGCGCACAACGAGCCACACCTCCGCGTGGAGACGTGGGGACTGGACCCGAAGGAGCGCACCTTCGTTGACGAGGTGCTCAACCGAGGGCGGACACTCCAGCAGGTCTTGTCCATGACGACGCTGCGCCGTCGGCCCACCTACGAGCTCATCGCGGCGCTCTTGAACATTGGTTACCTTACGTTCGAGTCGGTCGACATCGCCGCCGAGCGGCGCGCCCAGCAGATCGAGCGCCTTCGGAAGAAGATCGATCAGTTCCGAAACACCCACGCCTACGCTGCCCTAGAGACCCATTGGAGCGACGATGAGCCGGCGGTCCGAGAGGCCTTCGGGGCGCTCGTCAAGCGACTGGAGCTCCGGGAGCATATCGGCGGGGGGGATCCAGAACTGCGGCGACTTGCCAGTGACGTCCTGCAGGGCTTGGAGACCTGCTTGGCGGGTCTCGCGACCTGGGAGCAGCGTGATCACGTGCGCACGGGATTCCTCGACGCATCAAGGCGGCGTATGACCGTCTACCTCTTGGAGGAGCAGGTGAAGATGTCGCTCTTCAAGGGAGACTGGGAGCGCGCGCGCGACGAGCTGCGCAGGATCTTGGAGTTGCAGCCAGGGCACCAGCAGGCCGCAGAGCAGCTTCGGGGACTCTAGAGCGCCGCTCACCCGCGTGCCCCGCGCGCCGCTGGCCCCGTCCTGCTGCTCCCCTGGAAGGCAGGTCCCTGGTGCGCGACGTCCTCAAGGCGCACCAAGGGGTCCCTGCCTCGAACGCCAGCCGCTTGCCGGAGCCGCAGGCTTGTGCCATCGTCCCACCCTGCGCCAGACGCCTACGCGCGTCGGAAGAGCGCGTGTATCTCGATCGCAAGGTGGGGCAATGACCATGCGCATAGCGTCTTCAGCGACGGCGACCCTTCTCGTCGCCGCTGGCCTCCTGAGCGGATGTAGCGGGATGCTCGAGGCCTATCGCCGAGATGTGCAAGGGCGCGTGTTGGCGGGCGGTCAGTACGAGCTGTCTGTCGACGCGCGGCTCACGGATGACGGCTTCTCCGGCGTGGTCATGGCGCTCGGGTGCGTCTTCAACGACGGACCCGGCGCGGACGGCCAGCCGCGGGGTCTGCCCCATGGGCCCGAGGTGCTGATTCAGTGGCTCGATCGCCCATCGACCGTGACGATGATGGCAGGAGATCCGACCCTGCCACCGGGCGTGCGCTTCGCACCTCCGGGCAGCCGCGTGCCGGCGGCGCCCGCAAGCGAGGCCGAGGCAGAGGACGCCTTCATGCGCTCGCCCGACTACGTGTGTGACCGCTTCCCGGTGGCTGACGCGGCGGTCAACGTCACCGTAGGAGAGGAACGTGTCGTCGTCCGTACGGACGCCTCGGGGCGCTTCGCGGTCGATCGTGCAGCGGACCTGGAGCGCCTCCAGCGAGGGGGGACGAGCGCCCATGTCGTTGTCACCTCAGGCGGTCGCCGCTCCGAGACCGAGGTGGCGTTCGGCGGTCTCGATGAGGTCGCCGCGATGCGCCGCCTGGCGGAACTTGGCCGCCCCACCACGGACGCGCTGATGGCCTTTCTCGTGTCGGCCCGCGGCACGCCCGCCCACGGCGAGGCTTTGGCACGCCATGGAGGGGACGTCTGCCGCGAGTTTCGCGGCGTGTGGGTCCAGATGATGGCGACGGGTGAGCTCCGGGCGGCCCAAGAGGTCGCGCAGCGTTTCGGAGCGCCGTGGCGCGACGCCTTCTGCTCGACCTGTGAGCCCGAGTGTCGGGTCCTCGACAGCGCTGTAGATCTGAGCGCAGAGCTGGGTATGCTGGGTCCCTGAGGGCAAGCCCACGCGGGCTAGGCGCTCAGAGCGAGACTCCGAGATCCTTCGCGAGGCGCTGTGCCGCCTGAGATCCTGAGCGCAGGGCCCCTACAATGCCGTGGCCAGCACGGGTAGACGCTCCGCACTGATAGAGGCCGGGAACAGGCCCCCGGTACCCCGGTCGCCCGCGCATGAACTGCTCCGGCGTGCAGGCCAGGCCATAGCCAGTCCCGCCGCTGGCACGTGTGAAGCGGGCGTGCGTCAGGGGTGTGGCCGACTCCTGGTAGACGATCCTTGCTCCGAGCCCTGGAAAGTGTTCCTCGGCCATCGCCAGGACCTGGTCTTCCGCGTGCTGCTTCGCTTGCGCGTAGGCTTCGTCATGCCGGTAGGACCAGGTGGTCGCGTCCGCTGAGGGGACGCCCCACACGCCCGGCTGACCAGGGACCAAGGTCATGATCTCCAGGGTCTGATAGCCATCGGGCGCGTGGCCCTGGGTCCCGGGATCCTTCAGTGATGCGCTCGTGACATAGATGCCACGGATGCGGGCGCGCTCGGCCTCCATGCAGTCGCGGTACACCGACTCGATGTCGAAGGTGTCGAAAATCCAATAGTTCGCGTCCGACATGCCTAGCTCGCGGAGGTCCCCACGGACACCCAGGCACGTCATGAAGAGGGCGCCCGCCATCTCCCACGCGTCGGCCTGCTGTCGCGCCTGCTCGCCCAGGCTTCCGGGTTCGAGGAGCTCCAACCAGGTCTTCTTCAGGTCGGCGTTGGAGAGGACAGCCTTGGCTCTGACCTCGGTTGCCGGGGTCCGCTTGGTCGCTTCGGTGCGGATACCCACGGCGCGGCCGCCTTCGACCACAATCTGCGCGATGGGGCGGCGGAGCAGGATGACGCCACCAGCCTCCTCAATGGTTGCCGCCAAGCGATCTGCGATGACCTGGCCTCCGCCTTCCGGGTAGTAGGCCCCATGCAGGTAGTGGTTGACGAGTCCCGCGTGGAGCAGCGCGCTCACCCGTGAGGGCGGCAGCCCGTAGTCGCCGTGAGGACCGAGCACGACGCCGCGTGCTCGTGGGGAGAGCCTGCAGTCCTCGAGCACGGCAGCGATCGGCTTCTGCATGTAGCGCATGACCATACGTCCGTGCCGCAGCACCTCCCAAGCCATGCGGAGGTCCGGAGGACCCTCACGCTTGTCCTGGTAGCGAACGACGTGGTCGACCTCTCGGAGGAAGCGTAGGTACTTGGCGATGGCAGGCTGCTCGCTGGGGAAGGTCTCCAGGAGCCGCTTCTCGTAGGCGTCATGGCCGACGGGCGTAGGGAAGGTGAGGCCAGGAAACTTGAGGACGTCAAAGCCCTGCTGATCCATCGGGCGGTAGCGCAGCTTGACGCCGACTTGATCGAGGATGCGCGGGATGCCGCCTCCCTCTTCGCAGTCACCGATGTAGTGGAGGCCGACGTCGAAGTGGTAGAAGCCCCCTTCGCCGCGACGGCGAAACTGTGTCGCGCAGCCGCCAGCGACGTAGTGGCTCTCAAAGAGCGCAACGCGGAGTCCTGCTTTCGCAAGCCGCGCACCCGCCATCAACCCCCCCAGGCCGGCGCCGATGATGGCGACGTCCACCGCGGCCGGAGCTTCGGTCTTGCTGCGTCGGGCGGAATCGGCGGTGGGATCAAGGCTCATGGGGGATCCAGGGGATAGCGTTCGTCCAGCGCAAAGAGGTCCGGGTAGCGGGGGTGGATGTCGCTGTAGAAGCGCATCAACGAGCGCATGTCGGCATCCATGTCATCGCCAGGGTGGAGGACCCCTCCAATTCCCGCAAGCTTCTTCTCGTAGTCGAGAAAGCCGAGGAGGATAGGAACCCCGGCGAGCTTCGCGACGTGGTAGAACCCGGTCTTCCATTGCCGCCGAAGGCTCCGCGATCCTTCGGGTGGGATGACCAGCGCGAGCGGTCCAGGCGTTGTATCAAAGATGCCGACCATCGCCTCGACCATGCTGGGCCGCTCGGCGCCTGGCGTCTTCGGGCTGCGGTCGATCGGCAGCGCGCCGACCGAGCGCATCATGGGTCCGAAAGGTGGCTTGAGCCACTCCTGCTTGATCGTGAAGCGCATCGGCAACCCGAGCCGGTCGAAGCTTGCGATCGTGTAGACGAAGTCCCAGTTGGAAGTATGGGGTGCCGCCGTGACGACGCAGCGCGGGTGGTCTGTGAAGGCCTCACCGGCAAATTCCCAGCCGTGGAGGTCGAAGAGGCGAGAACAGAGGGCCTTGAGCATAGGGCTGTGGGGATGGAGTGACTGGAGAGCCGGGGCGCGGTGCGCGCCGGCCCCTGGGGTGGCTGCCACCCTAGACCCTCACACCGTGCGTGAGAAGCCTTCTGTGGGTCCCTCAGCTCGGCGGTAGGCATCGAACACCATCGCGATGTTCCGAACCAAGCGGCGGCCGAGCGGCGTCGCGCGCCACCCCTCGCCCTCCGCCGCCAGCAGTCCCTGCTCTTCGAGCGCTCTGAGGTCCCGAATCTCGGTCTCGAAGGTCTCGCGGAAGCTGCGCCCGAAGCGCGCTTCAAAGGTCGCAGGGACGATGGCGAAGCTGCACATCAGGGCCTCGATGACGGCTGATCGCTCCGTGTCGTCCGGGGTGAGGAGGACACCTCGCTCGGTGGCGAGCCCCCCGCTCTTCGCGGCGCGCTCGTAGTCGGAGAGCTTCGTCGCGTTCTGGAAGTACCCCCCCCCGAGGGTGCTGATCGCCGAGCTTCCGAATCCGATCAAGCTCGTGGCGGTGTCGGTGGTGTAGCCCATGAAGTTCCTACGCAGCGTAGCGTCACGCTGAGCGCGAGCGAGCGTGTCGTCGGGGTGCGCGAAGTGGTCCATGCCGATGTCGACCATACCGGCCTGCAGCAGCGCCTCACGCGCGGCCTCCAGCAGGAGCAGCTTGTCGACGCCCTGCGGCAGGGCGTCCTCAGGGAGACGCCGCTGATGGCGCTTCAGCCAGGGGACGTGGGCGAAGGCGTAGATCGCGAAGCGGTCCACCCCAAAGCCGAGGACCTGCTCCACCGTGGCGCGGAAGCTCGCGATGCGCTGGTGCGGCAGGCCGTAGATGAGGTCGGCGTTGATCGACGTGAAGCCTCGGGCGCGGGCAGCCGCCACCAGATTCCGAATCTCCGACGCGGACTGGACACGACCGATCGCGTGCTGAACCGTCGGGTCCAGATCCTGCACGCCCACGGAGAGGCGCTTGAACCCGAAGCTCGCGAGGACATCGAGGTGCTCGATGGACGTGACGCGGGCGTCGACCTCAATCGCCTTCTCCGCGTCTGGCCGCATGGGGAAGAGCTCGTGCAGGTCGGTGAGCAGGGCGTGCAGGTGGTCAGGGCTATGGAAGGTCGGTGTGCCCCCGCCGAGGTGCAGCTGCGCTGCCGGGGGGGGGCGGTGGCCCATGAGCTCGGCGACCGTCCGCATCTCCTGAACGATGGCGTCCAGGTAGGGGGCCTCGCCACGTCCGTAGGGGCTCAACACCATGTTGCAGGCACAGTAGAGGCACTGCTGCTTGCAGAAGGGGAGGTGCAGGTAGAGGCTGAGCGGCTGTCCCAGGGCACCCGCGTTTCGCAACGCTGCGGCGTGCTCGGTGGGACCGACGCCGTCATGAAACTCGCGAGCCGTGGGGTACGACGTGTAACGCGGTCCCGGCCGATCCCAGCGCTGGATATCCTGCGCCCAAGCGCGCGCGGCGCCCGAGGACGCGCCGAACTCGCCGCCGGCGCGGTGCTCAGCGTTGCGGTCGACCGCGTGTATGGGTGTGTTCATCAGGGCTCTCGTGCGGGGAGGTGGGGGCTAGCGCCCAGCGCGGCGGGCGAATTCGCTCGCTCAGGTATCAAAGGCGTAGCGCAAGATGCGGAAGTGCCCAGGACCGGTCACCGCACGCAGCTCGACATCGTCAGCCAGGAAGCGCTCCCGCAGCGCTTCCAAGACTTCCTGTTGCGTCCAGTCTTCGGGCATGTTCAACGTAACGACGAGGCGGCGCCCCTCATGGAGGTTCGCCAGCCTCTTGAGCTGGGCGATGACGTCGCGGTGCTGCGCTCTATGTTCGAGTGGCGTGCTCATCGTCAGAGATCTTAGCAATGGTCGTGCCAAGGGATGAGACGCCATGTCGACACGAATTCTCGTCTGTGATGACGAAGAGCTGGTGCGTTGGTCACTGGCCGAGGGCTTGCGTTCGCAGGGCTATGAGGTCCTCGAGGCCGTGCACGGCCTAGACGCGTTGACGAAGATCCGGGCCGCCGAGCCCGCGCTGGTGCTCTTGGACATTCGGATGCCGGAGCTGGACGGCCTGGCTTGCCTGCGGCAGCTCCGCGAGAGTGGCTCCGACATCCCGGTGATCATCCTGTCTGCGCTGGGCGACGTGACGGCTGCCGTCGACGCGACTCGGCTCGGGGCGGATCGCTACATGACGAAGCCCTTTGAGCTGGACGACGTCTACGAGGCGGTCGGAGAGTCCCTGCGCCGAAGGCGCTTGGTGGCCGCGCAACAGAGCACCTCGGCGCTCGCGCAGCGCTCGGGCGTGCTTGGCTGCTCGCCAGCGATGCAGCGAGTCCACGAGACCTTGGGGCGGCTGGCTAGCGTAGACACGCCGAACGTGCTCATCACGGGGGAGTCTGGGACGGGCAAGGATGTGGTCGCCCGTGCGATCCACGCGATGGGACCGCGGAGGGAGCGGCCCTTTGTCGAGGTGGACAGCACCGCGATCCCGGAGGCCCTCTTGGAGAGCACCCTCTTCGGCCATGAGAAGGGGGCGTTCACCGACGCCAAGGCGCAGCACAGGGGGCTTTTTGAGGTCGCTGGTGAGGGCGTGGTGTTCCTCGACGAGATCGGCGAGCTGCCTCCGACCCTGCAGGCCAAACTCCTGCGTGTGCTGGAGAACCGCACCTTTAAGCGTGTGGGAGGCGTCGACCCGATCCCCTTCCGCGCCGCCGTCGTCTGCGCGACCCATCGCGACCTCGAGGCCGAGGTCAGCGCCGGGCGCTTCCGCGAGGACCTCTACTATCGGATCAACGTCTTGCCGCTCGTGCTGCCCCCGCTGCGGTCGCGGGTCGAAGACATCCCGATGTTGGTCGAGCACTTCATGCAACAGTTCAACCGAACCTTTGGGCGGGCGGTGACACGGGTCGCGAGCGGAGCCATGGATGCGCTCACCTCATGGCGTTGGCCGGGCAACATCCGCGAGCTGCGCAACGCCATGGAGTGCGCGATCATGTTCAACGAGGGAGCGGTGCTGGAGCTCGAACACCTGCCGCCGCGCATTCGCTTCGCCGAGCAGCCGCGTGGCGGCGGCCAGGGTTCTCCGCGGGCGTGGACGCTGCCCGAGGAGGGTGTCTCGCTCGAGGAGGTCGAGCGCACCTTGGTGGAGCAGGCGCTCGACCGAACCCATGGGAACCTCACCGCGGCGGCACGCTTGCTGGGCCTGAGCCGTTACGCGCTGCGCAACCGCGCCGTGAAGTTCGACCTCATCCGGCCCTAGGGGCCTCAGCGAGGGCCGGGTTGGACGTCGCGCGCTGCGGCGTCTTCCCGTCCACGGCCGACGCTCGCCGGGAGTACCCTCGGCGCTTGTGGCTACTCGCTCAGGTCGACGCGCCTGGATGTGGGCTGGCTAAAGGAGGCGTCGTCGTCGAGGCGCAGCAGAAAGGCAGCACCTACCCCGCGCAGCGGCTCAACCGCGCGCAGGGACCCGTCCATCAGCTCCGCCATACGGTGGCTGTTGGCCAGCCCCAGGCCTGTGCCGTGCACCTTGGTCGTGTGGAAGGGCTCGAAGAGGTGTGCCTTGGCCTCCGCGGTGAGCCCCGGGCCGTCATCTTCCACCCGCAGCCCCTCGGGGCGGACGATCACGTAGACGTCACCACCCTCGGGCATGGCCTGGATGCTGTTGAGCAGCAGGTTGTTGAGAATCTGCCTTACCATCACCGGGTCGCAGCGTAGGGCGACCTCCGGGCTGCAGTCGAGGTGCAGTCGGTGCCGGTCCGTGTCCCCCTGCAGAAGGTCGACCTGCTCGCGGGCAAGCTGGCACAGATCCACGCTGTCCTGCATCTCGGGCTGCCGCGGGCGCGCGAACGCGAGCAGGTCGCTGACCAAGCGGTTGAGCGCGTGCACCTGATCCAGCACCTTGCCCATGATCGGCGCATAGCGATCTTCCTTATCCATGCCCTTTCGGATGATCTGCAAGGCGCCGCTGATGCCAGCCAAGGGGTTGCGGAGCTCGTGCGCGATCGTTGCAGAGAGGGACCCCAAGCGGGCCAAGTGCTGCTGCCGCATGAGCAGTGCTTCGGTGCGGACAGCGGTCGTGTGGTCCTCGAGGTGCAGGAGCGCGAGTTGGTGGGCCTGGCGCAGTGGACCCAAGGTGAGGGTCATCGTGTGAGGCTCGCCGTCGATCAGGAACTCCGCGTTGGGTAGGGTGAGCGTGCGGTCTTTGCGAAACACCTCGTCGATCAAGGCCGCGAGATCCAGCGTGTCGACCATGCTCTGTGGCAGAAGGTCCACCAGCTTCGTGCCGATGGGGCCTTGCCAGCCGAAGCGCCGGAGGATGGCTGGCGTGCAGGACGTCAGGACACCACCAGCGTCGATCAAGGCGACCATCGCTGGAAGCTGCGAGACGAGCAGCCCCTGGCTGTTCACAGCACGTCGCTCCTGCGACTCCTCATGGTAGCGCGCGGTCATCAGCATGAGATCGAGCTGCGTCGCGCGGTCGATCGCGAGCAACGTCTTGGCCTCGCAGCGACCGTCCTCCGCGGCGACCGACACGAGGTGCGCCCGCACGACCTGCATCGCGGCGAACATGGCTGCATGCGGCACGCCGACATCCACGTGCACCTCTCCGATGCGGCGGCGCCGGGCTGCGTAGGCTTCGTCGCGGGGCCCGACCAGCAGCTCACGCAACCAGACCTTGAGCGTCGCCATCAACCTCCGCACCTGCGCAGCGTCATGGAGGATGTCGCGCGTCATCGGGTCCGCCATGGCCGCGGCATAGAAGGCCCTACACATGGCGTCCATGTGCGGCTCAGTGCGTGGGAGGAGGGCCAGGAGCTGTCGGTCATCCTCGTCCGACCACCCCACGTAACGCGTGAAAGCGTCGACCTTCATCTTGTCCGTCGCAGGCTGAGAGTCTTGGGCGCCGCTGGCTCCCAGCGTCACCCAGGGCTTTGGCAACATGAAGGAGCCTCATCTCCGCTCTGGGGGATGCGCTCCGCCAGGTGCCATCCTCCCGCAACCAGGAGCAGGAGGGCAAGCGCAATCCGCAGTCGTGGTGTCTGCCAAAGCACCTTGCTGCGCGCTCCGAACGAGGCCAGCGAGAGCAGCGGCGTCGTCCCCATACCGAAGGCCACCATCGCCGCTGCGCCCAGGGCTGGGCTGCCGCTGGCCACGGGTAGCGCGAGCGCGGTGTAGACCAAGCCGCAGGGCAGGAGCGCTGTGCTGGTGCCCAATACGAAGGGTGCCCAAGGCCCCGCCCGCCGTGTCCACCCGGCGAGCCATCTCCCGACCGGTAACCCCGCGCCAGACCACACCGGCGCCCAACCCAGGAGCTTCAGCGCCAAAACCAAGAGCAAGAGCACCGAGAGGCCCCACCCCACCCAGCCCAGCGCCCCGAGACCCAGGCCGAGCGCCCCGGCCCCGGCGCCCAAGAGCGCGTAGGTGGTCCAACGGCCCGTGTGGTAGAGCACCACACCCTCAGGGGTACCACGGCTCGCCGCCATGGCGGCAAACCCGCCACACATGCCAATGCAGTGGAGGCCCCCAACGAGACCTGTGACAAACGCGCTCGCCAGCGTGGCTAGCCACATGGCGGGCCTCCAGAGCAGAAGAGCCCCAGAAGGGCACGGCCTCGGGACAGTCCGCCACCGCACAGCGCAATCCCAGCGTCGTGCGCGCCAGCCCCCGGACATCGCGTCACTGTCCTCCGCTGCAGCACGCTCCTCCACACCATCGGCCTCTCCTCTCCTTCCCCTCCTGACCTGTGCGTACTCCCCTTGGCGTCCTCCCCACGTGCAGCGCACCCCTTCTGCGGTGGGCCCTACGGCCCAATCGCTGGGTGGTGCCCCTCCCCCCCGCGGAGAAGCAATACGAAGGAAAGCAAGGACCGTGCCAGGAAGGTCGATCGCCGGCCATTGTCATGGTTGAAAGCGTCATATTATTTATCCACAATAAGTGTTTAACACAAGTCTTACACACCCAGTTGAATCGATGCATCCCCGCGCCGAAGCAGCTACAGGTGCTCAGAGTGGGGGATTTCACACAGGGTTGTGGGGGATGGCGCCCGGTGGTCATGGCTCGCCGCGTCATCACGGGCGCTGCCTGGCCCCTCTCAGGGCGGGGCGCCCAGCGGAACGACGCGTGCGTGGAAAGGTAAGGGTCTGTATCGGCGCGGATTTGTCGATGCGGACGGCTTGGCGATGGCCCTTGTGGCACGAAGCTTGCTGTCTCGCCCTGCTGCCCCACCACGCTGGCGCGTGCGCTGGCAGGTGTCCCAACCCTCACCCGAGCCCAGGAGTCTCCGTGGTCGCAACCTCCCCTTCGTCAGAACATCCACCGCGGCCAGCGCCCCACTACGATGACGCGATCGTTCGCGCCTTCGTTCTGGCGACTTGGTTCTGGGGCGTCGTGGGTATGCTCGTCGGCCTCGTCCTCGCCTTGCAGCTCGCCTGGTGGCCAGCCAACACCGAGCTCGCCGCGCTCTCCTTTGGGCGCTTGCGCCCGGTCCACACCAACGCGGTCATCTTCGCCTTCGCGGGCAACGCGATCTTCGCCGCCGTGTATCACTCCACGCAGCGCCTCTGCCGCGTCAGGATGTTCAACGACGGGCTCTCCGCGCTGCACTTCTGGGGTTGGCAGCTCATCATCCTCGTCGGTGCAGTCACGCTCATGGCCGGGATGTCGCAAGGCAAGGAGTACGCCGAGCTCATCTGGCCCATCGACATCGCAATCACCGTCATCTGGGTCGTCTTCGCCATCAACTTCTTCGGCACCCTCGCCAAGCGCAAGACCCAGCACATCTACGTCGCGCTCTGGTTCTACATCGCGTCGATCATCGTCGTCGCCGTGCTCCACATCTTCAACAACCTGGCACTCCCGGCGACCCTCGCGCGCAGTTACCCCATCTACGCTGGCCTCACCGACGCGATGGTTCAGTGGTGGTACGGACACAACGCGGTCGCCTTCTTCCTGACCACCCCCTTCCTCGGCCTGATGTACTACTACCTCCCCAAGGCCGCCGAGAGGCCGGTGTACAGCTACAGGCTCTCCATCGTTCACTTCTGGGCGCTCATCTTCATCTACATCTGGGCAGGACCGCACCACCTCCTCTACAGCGCCGTACCCGACTGGGCCCAGACCCTCGGCAGCGTGTTCTCCATCATGCTCCTGGCTCCCTCGTGGGGCGGTATGGTCAACGGCCTGCTGACCCTCCGTGGCGCATGGGACCGCGTCCGAACGGACGCCGTCCTCAAGTTCTACGTCCTCGGCATCACCTTCTACGGCATGGCTACCTTCGAGGGACCCATGCTCTCCATCCGGCCTGTGAACGCTCTCTCGCACTACACGGACTGGACCATCGCACACGTCCACGCTGGAGCCCTCGGCTGGGTCGGCATGATGGTCTTCGGCATGATGTACTGGATGATGCCGCGCCTCTGGGGGCCGCTCCACTCCAAGAAGGCGATGGACCTCCACTTCTGGTTGGCCACCGTCGGCATCATCCTCTACTGCTTGGCCATCTGGGTGGCGGGAATCACCCAGGGCCTCCAGTGGCGCGCGCTCACCGACCAAGGGACGCTCGCCTACCCCAGCTTCGTCGACACCGTCACCACCCTCATCCCCTTCTACTGGGTACGGGGCGTGGGCGGTCTCCTCTACTTCGCAGGCATCTGCCTCATGGGCTGGAACCTGGTGATGACCATCGCCAGCGCCTCCAAAAGCCGAGGGGCTGAAGGAGGTGCAGCATGAGCACACAGAGTGACGCCAACAACCACTGGCACCGCCGGCTGGAACGCAACACCACGCTCTTCACCGTGTTGGTGACCGTGGCTATCCTCATCGGAGGGCTCGTCGAGCTCATCCCCCTCTATCAGGTCCACCAGCGCGCCGAGGACACCGCGCTCGTCGAGCCCTACACCCCACTCGAAGCCGTCGGACGCGACATCTACGTGCGGGAAGGCTGCTACAACTGCCACTCCCAGATGATCCGCCCCCTCCACGCTGAGGTCCTGCGCTACGGGGAGTGGTCCCGCTCCGCCGAGTACGCCTACGATCGACCCTTCCAGCTCGGCAGCCGACGCATCGGACCCGATCTGGCGCGCGAAGGTGGCCTGCGTACCAACGCATGGCACTGGGAGCACTTCTGGGACCCGCGGGCCGTCGTTCCAGGCTCCATCATGCCCGCCTACAAGTGGCTCTATCGCCGCAACGTCGACGTCGACGACGCAAGGGCCACGGTGCGCGCGCTCCGGCGGCTCGGAACCCCCTACACGGAGGACCACGTCGACAACGTCGAGCGATATCTGCGTGAGCAAGGGCAGGCCATCGTCGACGACCTCGCCACCCAGGGCATCGAGGCGCGGTGGGATCAAGAGATCATCGCCATGATCGCCTACATGCAGGTCCTCGGAACCCACCTGCCCGCGCTGCTGGGTGAGGACGCGCCCGCGCCAGCGCCAGCAGGAGAAGCGCCCGGCGTCGATGCCCCGGAGACCGCCGCACCTCCCGCTGGACAAGAGCCTGCGACAGAAGAAGCCGCCGCCGACCAGGCAGCCGACGAGCCAGCGCTGCCAGCAGGCGAAGCGGTGGCCGACGAGGGCGCTGATGAGGATGGCGCCGAGAGTGACACGGAGCGTGCGCCGCAAGACGCGCCCCCCGCACAGGATGGAGACACCCCATGAGATACCTCCTCCAAGGCGCCGTCATCGACAGCAGCGGTTCTCTGCTCGCCTTGATGACCGTGCTCTTCTTCCTCTTCTTCGCGGCGGTCGCGTACCGCGCGTACTCTCCGCGCTCCAAAGACGCCCACGCCGCCGCGGCTCAACTGCCGCTGCTCGATGACGACCAGGAGGCTCCATGAGCGACGATCGACCCATGGACATCATGCTCGGCCACGCCGAGGACAACGACGGGATCGAGGAGTACGACAATCCCATGCCCGGCTGGCTGAAGTGGGTGTTCTACCTCACCATCGCGACAGCCGTGATCATCTTCTTCGACTGGCACGTCATCAATCCGAAGTCTCAGGTCGCGCTCTATGAGGCCGAGCGCGCCGCCGCGATTGAGCGCTACGGAGAGTTTCAGCCGCTCTACGTCGCCTTCGACGCGGAGCGCGCCTCCCGAGGGCAGACACCCTACGCGACCTTCTGCGCCGCGTGCCACGGCGCAGACGGCTCAGGCCTCAGCGGTCCCTCGTTCCTCGATGGCACCTGGGTCTACGGCAGCACCATCGACGACATCAACAGGATCGTCTTCTTCGGGGTCGATGGACGAGGCATGCCCGCTTGGGGGACCTCCCTGGGACCCGAAGTCGTCGCTGACATCGCGAGCTACGTGTACCAACTCAGCCAGCAACCCGGTAACTGAAGATGTTGGGCGAGGGCAAAGGGCTGCGGCCATGGGTCTACTACGCATCGAGCAAGGGTCCCTTCCGGACACTCCACCAGTGGACGGGCCCGCTGCTGATCGCCTTCTTCTTGTCCCTGCCCTGGCTGCAGGTCGGCGGTGAGCGGCTCCTCCGCATCGACATCCTCGGCCGTCGCCTCGACCTCCTGGGCATGACCTTCGGGGCGACCGACACCCGTTTTCTCCTCGTGATCGTGCTCACGGCCGCGCTGGGACTCGGCCTCCTGACGGCGCTGGCCGGCCGCCTGTGGTGCGGCTGGCTCTGTCCGCAGACCGTGTTCCTAGAAGGCCTCATCAGGCCGATCGAGGCCTGGCTCGAGGGAGATCGCGGCGCACGGATGCGCCTCGACAAGGCGCCATGGTCCCTGTCGAAGGCCCTGCGTAAGGGCGCCAAGTGGTCGCTCTTCATTGGAATCGCGTTCCTGCTTTCGATGACCTTCGTCGCAGTCTTCTCGGACCCCTGGCGCCTCTGGTCAGCACAGGCGGGCCCCGCGGCCTACGCCTTCGTTCTCGGCTTCACCTTCTTGCTCGCCTTCGACCTCGGCTGGTTCCGCGAGCAGTTCTGCAACTACCTCTGCCCCTACGCGCGCATCCAAGGCGTGCTCACCGACGAGCACTCGTGGGTCATCGCCTACGACACCAAGCGCGGCGAGCCCCGACTGCGGCGAGAGGGCACCACCAAGCCTGCCGTGTTGGCCCGAGGTGGCTGCGTCGACTGCACACGCTGCGTCACGGTCTGTCCCCAGGGCATCGACATCCGCGAAGGATTCCAGCTCGAGTGTATCGCCTGCGGGCACTGCATCGACGCCTGCTCGGAGGTCATGGGCAAGCACGGCTTTCCCTCGCTCGTCACTTACACGACAGAGGCGCGGCAGCGTGGTGAGAAGGCTCGGACCCTGCGCGTACGACCGATGGCCTACGTGCTCTTGATCACAGGTATCCTAGGCTTCGGGCTCGCCCAGTTCGCTGCGCGCGGGGATATCGAGGCACGCTTCAGCCGGGGGCGCGGCGGTGAGGTCGGCTACGCAGCCGACGGCCGCGAGCAGAATCGCTTCCAGGTGCACCTCTGGAACCACGGCGCCGAGGCGACCGCCTTCACCCTGCACATCACCGACTGGCCTGAAGCGCAGCTCGTCGCTCCGGCGGCGCAGCTCGTCATGGATGCCGGCGCTCACCGCTCCGTTCCCGTCTTCGTGCTGGTGCCCGCAGAGGGCGACCACCCTGCGCTCCACGACTTCCATGTCGAGGTCCGCGCCGGCAGCCACGTGATCGAGCGCGCTGCCACCTTCATGCGGCCCTCGCGCCAGAGTGCGAGGACCCCCTAACCCCCCAGCGCCTCCCTGAGATGCACCCTCCGCGTTCAGGCAGCTCCCTGCCACCGAAGCAACGCAAGCTCCGAGGACAACATGAAACTTCCCCCCCTCTGGCCCACCCTCCCGCTCGTACTGCTGGGGAGCTTGGTCGTCTTCCAACTGGTCTTCGTTTTCATTGCCTTCTCCGTGAAGGACGACGTCGTCCCCAGCTACCAGACCGAGGAGCGCTAGCATGAGCGCGGTGGAGCCCTGCTGGCACTGTGCGACTCCGATGGAGCAGGCCGCCTGCCTCCGGGATGACGAGGGCAGGCCCTATTGCTGCCATGGCTGCCGCGAGGCTGCCGCGTTCATCCGTACTGGCGGATGGGACGCCTACTACCAGCGCCGTACCGAGCCTGCACCGCGCCCCGAGCAAGAGGCCGCCGCGGTCGCGCTCGACGCCCCAGCCTTCCTCTCGGCCAGCAGCACGATCCTTGGCGACCAGCTCGAGACGGAGCTCCAGGTCACAGGGCTACGGTGTGCCGCGTGCACATGGCTGGTCGAGCGCGCGCTAGGCGCCGCCGAGGGCGTCACGGACGCCCAGGTCTCCTACGGCTCAGGCCGCCTCAAGCTTCGGTGGGATCCCGCGCGCACCCGCCTCTCGGCCCTCGCGCTCCGGGTGAGCGCGCTCGGCTACCGCTTGGCGCCCGCTGGCGAGCGCGAGGCGACAGACCCTCTCCTCCTCGCCCGATTCGGGCTGGCGGCGTTCGCCGCGGGCAACGCGATGCTGCTCGCCATTGCGCTCTACCTTGGCTGGTTCGATGCGATGGCAGAGCGACACGCGCAGCTCTTTCGCTACGTGACCCTGCTGCTCGCGACGCCGGCGGTACTCTGGAGCGCTGCCCCCTTCTTCCGGGGAGCGTGGTACGGGCTGCGATACCGCGTCCCGACCATGGATCTCCCGCTCGCCCTGGCCATCGGGCTGCTCTATGTCCATGGTGTCTATGCCTTCTTCGTCGCCGCCGAGGGTTATCTCGACTCTCTGACCATGCTGATCGCCTTGCTCCTCGGGGGGCGCCTGGTCGAAGCGTCCACGCGGTCGCGCGCCGAGAGCGCAGCAGCCCATCTGCTCGCGGTCGCGCCTACGACCGCGCGAGTTCGGCGTGGAGAGGCTACGGAGGAGGTCGCGGCGGACACGCTGGTCGCGGGCGACGTCTGCTTGGTGCCGCGCGGCATGTGCGTGCCAGCAGATGGCGTCGTGATCGAAGGCACCGGGCTCGTCGACCTCTCCCTGCTGACCGGTGAGTCCGAGCCGACAGAGGTGAGCGTGGGGGCACCCCTCCCGGCTGGCGCGACGCTGCGCTCTGGAAGCGTGGCGATCGAGGTCCGCGCAGCAGGTGCCAAGACGACGCTGGCCAAAATGGCGAAGCTGGTCGCCGACGCCCGCGGAGCGCGCCCCCCACACCTCCGCTGGACCGACCGAATCGCTCCCTACTTCACCCTCGCGGTGCTCGTGGTGTCGAGCGCGACCGCGATCACCTGGACCTTGCTGGGCGATCCGCAGAAGGCCCTCGAGGCTACCGTGGCGGTCCTGGTCGTCGCGTGCCCCTGCGCACTGGCGCTTGCGACGCCCTCCGCCTTCGCCGCCGGGCTGGCTGCGGCGGCGCGCCGCGGAGCGTGGGTGCGCGACGCGGACGTGCTGCTGCGCCTCTCCCAGGCGGACAGGGTGCTCCTAGACAAGACCGGCACGTTGACCAAGGGCAAGCCGACCGTCGTCGCACCCCATGACGAGGTGCTGCGCTTGGCCGCGAGCCTGGAACGCTGGAGCGCCCACCCCATCGCACGCGCCATCCTGGCCGAGGCACAGCGCCGACAGCTGCCCTTGGCACCGGTCGAGGAAGTCGTCGAGACACCGGGGGTTGGAATCGAGGGCCGTTGGCGCGGGCAGCGGCTGGAGCTGCGGAGCGCGCGGCGGCAGGGCGGGGTAGAGCTCCTGATCGATGGCGTCTCCGCGGGCGTGTTGCAGCTGGAGGACCAGGTGCGTGAGGACGCGCAAGCCGCGCTCGAGAGCCTGGGTGTCCCCGTCGAACTCTGGAGCGGGGACCGCCCGGAGGCGGTCGCCCGGGTCGCTGCCTCCTTGCCCTTGACCAGGGCTGAGGGGGGGCAGCTACCGGAGGACAAGGTGCGGGCGGTGCAGGAGGCGAAGGCCCTTGGAAGCCGGGTGATGTTCGTCGGCGACGGGCTGAACGACGCGCCCGCCATCGCGGCGGCGCACGTCGGCGTGGCGATGCAGGAGGGAACGGACGCCGCTATCGCGGCGGCGGACGTCGTCGTGTTCGGAACCTCCTTGCGCCCCGTGGCTGGCGCGCTGCATGCTGGTCGCGAGACCGTGCGGACGCTACGAGCGCTCGCAGGCTTTAGCCTTACGTACAACGTCGTCGCCGTCACGGCAGCGGCGTTGGGCTATGTGAATCCCCTCGTCGCTGCGATCGTCATGCCCTTGTCGGGGATGGTGGTGATCGTGGGCGCTGCGACCCTCCACTGGAGAGTACCCCATGAGCATGGACATCGTCCTGCTGCTGCTGCCGATCTCGGTGGCGGTGGCGAGCATCTTCGCCTTCCTCTTCTTGAGGGCCGTCCGTCAGGGGCAGTTTGACGACCTGGATGACGCTGCGTCACGCGCCCTTGACGACGAGTAGATCCCATGGCCCTCACCGAGGCAGTTTTTCCTGAGCGTTGGGACCTCAGCGCTTACTTCCCTTCGCTCGCGAGCGAAGCATACCGACAGGCGCGGCAGGCGCTCCGGGCGGCGGTCGACGAGCTGGTAGCCGGTGAAGAGGAGACGCCCCTTGAGGAGCGTCTCCTCGCGCTGGAGTCGGCGCAGGCCCTGGGTCGGCACCTGGGCTCGTATCTCGGTTGCTTGGTCGCGCAGGACGCACACGACGTGGAGGCCCAGAAGGCGCAGGCGAGCCTCCAAGCGGAGCTAGCCCGCCTGCGCAGGGCTTTCGCGCACACCGAGGCGCAGCTCGCGGCCCTGCCCGACGATGCCTTCCGCGCGCTGGTCACCGCGCCTGCGTTTGAGGAAGCCCAGCACCAGCTCGGTCGCATGCGCACACGGGGACGCAAAGCGATGGATCCAGCGCGCGAAGCGTTGGCAGCGGCGCTGTCCACCGACGGTATCCACGCGTGGGGTCGGCTCTACACACGTACAGCGGGCCAGCTCACCTTCCCCATGCGTTGGCCGGACGGACGCACCGAGGCTGTGCCGATGGCCCAGCGCAGGACCCTCATGGAGGACGGCGACCGTGCCCTGCGACGCGCCGCCTTCGTCGGTGGCAACGAGGCGTGGCAGAGCGTAGCACCCACGGTCGCCGCCGGCCTCAACGCCATCGTAGGCGCCCGCCTAACCCTCCAGCGCGAGCGCGGCGAGGCCCACTACTTGGACGAGGCGTTGAGGGATTCCGACATCGATCGGGAGACCCTCACCGCCCTGTGGCATGCCGTGGAGGAGAGCCGACCCCTGACCCACGCGATCCTCCAGCACAAGGCGCGTCAGCTCGGTGTCCCAAGGCTGGGCTGGTATGATCTCGCGGCTCCTGCGCCTCAAGGTGGCGAGGTCAGGATTCCTTACCAAGACGGGTGCCGCTCCATCCTCGCGGCCTTCGAGTCACGCTACCCTGCGCTGGCCCGCTACACACGCGACGCCCTGCAGCGCGCCCACGTGGAGGCGGAGCCCCGATCGGGCAAGAGCCCGGGAGGATTCTGCACGTCATCGCCTCTCTTGGCAGAATCGCGCATCTTCATGACCTATCAGGGGGCCCCGGGAGACGTGCAGACCCTGGCGCACGAGCTCGGCCACGCCTTTCACAACCACGTGATGGGGGGACGGCGGCTCTGGGCGCGTCAGTACACGATGACCCTCGCGGAGACCGCGTCCACCTTCGCCGAGCAGCTCTACACCCAGACGCTGCTGGAGGACCCCAGCACGCCGCAGGCGCTTCGAGATCAGGTGCTGGACACCCGGCTGGGCAAGGCCATCGCCTTCTTGCTCGACATCCCCATGCGCTTTCGCTTCGAGAGCTGGCTCTGTGAGGCCCGGCAGGAAGGTGAGCTGGGGGTCGAGGAACTCTGCGCCGCCATGCGCCGCATCCAAGGAGAAGTCTTCGGCGAGACGATGGATCCCGATGAGGGAAGTGATCCCTACTTCTGGGCATCCAAGCTCCACTTCCACCTCAGCGGAATCAGCTTCTACAACTACCCCTACACCTTCGGGTACCTCTTCTCGCGCGGCGTCTGGGAGCGGGTCGCGGAGGCCGGTGACAGTGGCCTCGCCCTCGTCGAGGAGCTGCTCGTCGCTTCGGGCCAGGGCAGCGCCGAGCAGGTGGCGCGAGAGGTGCTCGGGGTCGACTTGCACGACCCCGCCTTTTGGAGGGGCTGCATACGCCACATCGAGGTTGATCTCGCGCAGGCAGAGCGTTAGTCCGATCACCTCGCGGGGAGACGCTGTCTCCTCAGTGGTGTAGGTGGCTGTCCACCGCGCCGACTCCAAGGGAGGGCCCATGCCCCGCTACATCCTCGACGAAGAGCGCATCCACCCGGCCATTCGCGACCGCATCGCTGACAACAACCGAGACATCGTCGAGGAGGTGATCGCGGCGGTCGCCCGCGACGCGGTCGTGGTCGTCGGCATGGCGCAGAATCCAGTCCCGCGCCGCGCCCGACGTCTCCTCGACGCGCGCTCTATCGCCTACACCTACCTCGAGTACGGCAGCTACCTGAACCTCTGGCGGCGCCGCAACGCCCTCAAGATGTGGACGGGGTGGCCCACCTTCCCGATGATTTTCGTGCGCGGGACCCTGATCGGAGGCTGCGCCGAGTTGGAGGCCCTCGTGGCGTCTGGTGAGTTGGAGCGCACGCTCGCAAGCGAAGGCTGACACGACGTCCTCCTGGGATGCATCGCGCGCGGCGCAGCGCCCACGCTAGGAGGAGTCCGCTAAGGACACCTCGACCCGCTTCGTGCGGCTCTTGAGGCCTCCCGTGATCTGGACCGCCGCCAGGGGTGTCCCAAAGTGATTGGCGACGAGACGGCGCAGCGCCTCGTTGGCCCGACCCTCTAGCGGAGGAGCCTTGAGCTGCGCCTGCCACCCACCCTCCGCGTCCTGAAGGAGGCGGCTCACCTTCGCGTTGGGCTTCACCTTGATACGTAGGACCAGCGTCGACATCCCGGCGTGCTATTCTTCAGTAGAGGGAGCACAGCGCAGAGGCCAGGCGTCACGCCGCGGAGCCGCGCTGCCTACGATCGGATAGGTATGCGTCCCCGTGGGGCCCGCGACCACATAAGCCACCTCGTCGCCGCGCAGGAGGACCCACAGGTCGGCGTCGCCCACGTGCCACAAGCGGATGCGCATGTCCCCTCGTTCGTGGTCGGGCCAGCGCTCGCGGTGCGGCAGGGCATAGCTCACGCGGTGGGTCATCGCGAGCCCGTCCACCGCCAGGTCCCACAGCGCGACACGGTCTTCGTGAGCGACCTCTACGAGGAGGGTCTCCGCGCTCGTTCCGGCATAGAAGCGCCGCGCCCGCCGCAGGGTCGGATCGGCGCTCGCGTCTACGCAACGGCCGTCCCTACGGTCGAAGAGGGTCACGAGGAAGCCGCCGCGGAAGTGCGCGATCAGTGGTGTGTCGGGGTCGTGGCGGAGGTCGTCCTGGAGCCCGGGCGCAAAGGTCGGACACAAAGCGCGCATCCTTGCCATGAGCTCGTCATGGTCCGGGAGTACGTAGGAGCGGTGCAGCCGGTCTACGACACTTGGCTGCTGAAGGGTCTCTGGTTCACCTGCCGAATCCCACGCGCACGCGCCGCCGGGCAGCGAGAGGTGCAGCCAGCGCTGCGAGCTTCGGGGGGTTCGGTAGCGATGCGGTCCACGTGTCTTCGTGATGGCAAAGGCCCACGCCGGGCGATCCTGCGAGACGCGGACGAGCAGCGCGGACTCGTCGACCCACGCCACGGGCTCGGCGTGGTAGATGTAGGGCCCGCTGGCAGCGCAGGCGCCCAGCATCAGGACGAGCATCATTGCGGGCGGCAGGGCAGTGCGCATCATGGACTCTCCCAGCGGGGCACTGGCCGGGCAGCCCCCCCGGCGGGCTCGCACCCCCTACGCTCTGGCGCGTACAGGATTTCGATGCCGGGGCCAAGGCATGGCGATGACGCAATCCCCAGTTGACAGCCGCCGTCTGGCCGCGCTACGCCCGGGCCCGACGAGGGGCGTATAGCTCAGCGGGAGAGCTCCTGCCTTACAAGCAGGCGGTCACAGGTTCGATCCCTGTTGCGCCCATTTTCCTCCCTTGGACGCGTTGTTCCGGACCGGGGTGTAGCGCTGCGTCAGCGGCTCCCTGGGATTGTAGGCTGTCGATCGCGTCGGCCCAGGCCAACCTCCGCGGATGACCTGGAGCAGGGCATCATGGCCCCTCGCTGCAGGGGCTTCGGCTGCGGTGATCGGGAAGCGTTCGGGCTGCGGGACCCTTATCGGCAGCACCCATCGGGGTAGGGGGTGACGCTCGGGGAGCGATGCGCACCCGCCAGCCACCCCACCTCGCGCCCGGTCCTCTTGCCAACACGGGACGTGGGGGCTACGTCCGACGGGGCGTCGTCGGGTCCCGAGATAGCGGAGTAACGTCATGAAATGTACACACAATTGCCTTGTTCTAGCCATCTCCTTCGCGCTCCTCGCCGCCTGTGGAGAGTCGGGCAGTGACGCAACACTCGGCGCTCCTGCGGTGGAGGCCCTACCGGCGGGTGCGGCGTGTCCCCACGGGGGCAGCCGCCTGACCTTCTCGGACGGGACGAGCTTCGTGGTCTGCCATGGCGCGCCAGGCCAGCCAGGCGCGGAGGGTGAGCCGGGCGCGGCGGGTGCCGCTGGTCAGCCCGGGGCTGCCGGAGTCAGCCCGACGGTGTCGACCGAGGCTGTGCCGCCGGATCCCAACGGCCCATGCGGTGCGTCCGGTGGCCACGAGGTTGTGGTCCACGGCGAGGGGGATGAGCTGCGCTTTCTGATCTGCAACGGCGATCGCGGTGAGGACGGGGAGTCCGGACCGGCAGGTGAGCCGGGGGAGACCGGCGCGCCTGGTGCGAACGCCCCTACCTACGTCTTCGACGCGAGCCGCTTCGCCCCCGGCGCACATCCCTCGCTGTGCGGTGACGCGGCGGGTATCGAGCTGCGAGTGATCGCAGCGGACGAGGAGGAGGCCTTCTTCGTGCTCTGCGACGGGGCGGTGGGAGCGCCGGGGAGCGACGCTCCGGCGCCGCAGTGGGGGGTGGCGCGCTTTGGTCCCGGCGACGAGGTGGCGCAGTGTGGTCAGCGCGGCGGCCTGCGCATCACCCTCGTGCAGGGCGACGGACGCAGCGAGGTGCAGGTGCTCTGTGATGGCGCGGACGGTCGAGACGGAGAAGATGGGCAAGACGGACAAGATGGCCGGGACGGAGTGGATGGTCAGGACGGCTTCGCGCCTCGCATCCGCACCGTCGCGTTCGGTCCAGAGGATGGGGACAATCGCTGCGAGGGCCGTGGCGGTGTGCGCATCGAGATCGACCGGGGTGAGGGCTACCTGCCTGAGGCGACGCTCTGCGACGGCGCCGCTGGAGCGGACGGCCAGAGCGCCTGGCTAGAGAGCAGCCCGATCGAGGAGGGAGACGCGCGCTGCTCGGAGGCGGGGGGTGTGCGTTTCGTCTATGGTGTGGGTGAGGACATCGGCGGCGACGTCCTTGTGTGCAACGGCGTCTCGCCCTCGGCACCCGAGGTGCGGCTCAGCCCGGTCGATCCTGGCGACGCGCGCTGTGAGGGACGCGGCGGCGTCGCCCTCTCCCTGTGGCTCGCGGACGAGGAGCAGGGGCTCCCGACCTTGGTGTGCAACGGCATGGACGGACGCTCTGTGCGATTGGAGGTGAACACCATCACGGAGGGTGACGAGCGCTGTCCCACCGGGGGATACCAGTGGCAGGCGTGGACCGAGGGCGAGGAGCCGACACAGCTCACGCTCTGCAACGGGCAGGCCGGTCGGGACGGAGAGACGCCGGTGGTCTCTGCGGAGCCGGCACCTCTGACCCGGTGCCCCACCGGCGGAACGACCTTGTCGGTCGGCTCGGAGGTGGTGTTCGACGTGTGCAACGGCGAGGACGGTAGCTCGCCGGAGGTCTACCTGCGCAACGCGTCCCCGGAGGACTGCGAGGGTGAGGGGCTCATCTTGGTGGTGATTCGCTCGACGCCCAGCGGACCCATCGCCGACGAGAGCCTGATCTGCGATGGCGAGTGGACCCCCTACCTCACGAGCTGCATCCTGAGAGGACCCGTGCGCATGGAGACCATGGAAGAGGGGGAGGGGTTTGAGGTCGTGGTCGAGATCCGCGTACCCGCATTCAGTGGCTCCACGGGTGCTGGCCTGCCCGATGGCGTGAGCGTTGAGGCCTGGGGAGCGCAGGCAGACGTGGCCCCTGACCCGCGGCGTCCCTTCGGCGGCTTCGTGCAGACGTTGGTGTTGGCGGAGAGCGCTGTCGACGCGGGGCTCGTCAGCAGCACCTTCCGCGGCAGGATGGCGGGATGGCCTCGGGGTGAGCTCTGGTTCGCCGCGAGGACGACCGTGGACGGAGGGTCGCGGTGGACGTGGTGTGGCCTGCAGGGACCTCTCGGCAACAGCCTCCCCACGGAACTGGGTAGGGTGTCCTTCGCGAGAACACCCTTGCGTCTCGGGACCCCCTTGGTCGCATGGCTCTTTCCCTCCGCGACCACGGAGCCCACGATTGGCGCGGGTCAGCTCAGGCACAGCAGCGGAGGGGCAGGGAGCTTCCCTCAAGGACCCGGGGATGGCCTGAGCTGGAGCTTCACAGGGTGGGGCGGAGCGACGCTCCAGCCCGATACGCCCTGGTATGGCTTGGTCGTCGAGGGCCCCTTGGAGGTGGAGGCGCTGCGTGCGTCATTGCGTCCCTCTCCGACCGGGCCACGCAACATACGGATCGAGGCGCGCAGTCTGGCTCCGGGCCAGGAGTGGAGCCAAGGCAACCTGCTGCGCGCGTTGGACGTAGCGAGGGACCTCCCCACCATTGAGTTCACGGAGCTGGTCATTGACCTCCGCTCCGCTTTCCTGGAACCTGTCGCGGTGCCCGCAGACGCGACCTTGCACATGCGTATGTTCGGGTGGGGGGCGACCTCCAGCGCGGGTACCCTACGAATCGCGGACATCGCGCTCCTGCCCTTCTAGGGGCAGGGCCGCGACGGTGTCCGCCGGCCTGGCGGCCTTCGCCAGGGAGGAGCACCGCATCATGTCGCACCCCTCGCTCTCCCCTCCACCATCCGATCCTTCTGCGCTCCTCCGAGGCGTCCGTCGTTGTCAGCCAGGCCACGACGTGCCGGTGATGGACCCGATCGGTGCGGGCGACGCGGTCGTCGGCCCCCCGGGGTGTAGCCTGGGCTGGCGCCGCTTGACGCGGACGACGACGTGCGTGCTGGAGGACAACGTCGCGCACCATCTCGTCGTCGTCCGATCCGGGGAGCTCGCGCTGCGCCCGAGGGGGCACGAGCCGGTCGTGCTCCTTCCGCGGGACGCCTACCTCCTCCCCCCCGCAACCGCCTGCCATGTTCATGCGCTTGGGGAGGAGGTGGATGTCCTGTGCCTCACGTACCAAGAGCGTGCACCGGGAGGCGCGTGGGCCTATGGGGGTCGGGAGCGTGGCGGGTTGGTGCGCTCATCGGGGGTGCGTCCCTTGCGTGAGCGGATCCCCATTCGATGGGCGCCGGCCATCCACGATGTCCTCAGCCCGCGCACCTTGCTCCCCCTGGTCGGACCCGTCGCCTGGGGCCCCGGCCGCTTTGCGCTCCGAGGGCCGCAGGGCCTCGTCGTCGCGTTGGTGACGACACCGACCGGAACCGGGCCGGCTCTCCATGTACATACGCAGTCAACGGAGATTTTCGTTGTGCTGGAGGGCACCTTCCGCATCGTGTGGGGCGAGGAGGGCGAACATGAGGTGTTGCTTCACGCTGGCGACGTCGTGGTCATCCCGCCCGGCTACAACCGAGCGTTTGAGGCGGTGGGCGAGGGGCCCCACTGGCTGCTCCCCATCGTCGTGGGTGCGGACGACGAGACCGAGGATATTGCCTGGCTGCCCGCTGTAGAGCGCCGCCTGCGGGCGGTCGCGCATCCTGTGCAGGTCGCCATCGCGAGGCGCGCCCGCCTCCGCATCGCCGCCAGACGCCCGACGAGCTGAACGCCTGGCGCCCCTAGGTCGCGTCACGGACCTGTCACACTCGACAAGGCGCGGGGGCTCGACGCATGCTGGCGCATCGGCCAGGCGCCGGCAGGCTATGGACTGCGATCAGGAGTGGAGATGTTGGAGAGCGTCGAACATGGGCGGGTGCTGGGCAAGAAGGACTTCGAGAAGCGGGAGGCGGCGCTGCTGGAGCCGCTCCTGGATGCTCAGTTCACCGCGAAAGAGCGGGGTGACGCGACCCTCCTCCTCCTCAGCGGTCTCCCAGGCGCCGGTCGAGGGTCTGTCGCCAACCGGTTGAGCCGATGGCTCAACACCAAGTACCTCACCACCCACGCGCTGCAGCGGCCCTCCGAGCTGGAGCGCGCGATGCCCTTCCTCTACCGCTTCTGGTCACGCATCCCAGGGATGGGGCACACGAGCGTGGTGATCGGGTCGTGGTACGGAGACCTCTTCGAGGCCAGGGTCTGGGGTCGCCTGGATGACGGCGCCTTTCGCCGACGCATCGAGCAGATTCGTACCTTCGAGAAGACCCTCCACGACGAGGGGTGGTTGCTCATCAAGTGCTGGCTGCACCTCTCGAAGGAGGCGCAGCGGAATCGGCTCGTCAGCCTGGAGAACGATCCCGCGGAGCGCTGGCGCGTCCTCCCAGAGGACTGGTTGGGCCACGCGCGCTACCACCGCTACCGAGAGGCCGCCGAGGAGATCCTGCTCGCCACACACACCATCGAGGCGCCGTGGACGCTGGTGGACGCCCACGATGGCAACCACCGTGACATGGCGGTCGGCGAACAGCTCCTCGATCGCTGGACCCAACGCGCAGCACGTCCTGCCGCCGAGCGGCCTCCTGTCGAGGTCCTGGTACCACCGCCGACGAACGCCCTGCGCGCTCTCCCCATGGCTCAGGAACTCAAGCGTAGCGAGTACCGCGAGGCGCTGGAGTCCCTGCAGGGGCGTTTGGGAAGGCTCTCTCGCATGTTGACCCAGCTCGGGCGCTCCGTGGTTCTGGTCTTCGAAGGGCAGGACGCGGCCGGCAAGGGCGGCGCGATCGGTCGCGTCACCCAGGCCCTCGATGCGCGCTTCTACCGTGTCCACGCCACCTCCGCCCCGAGCGATGAGGAGCGCGCCCATCCCTGGATCTGGCGCTTCTGGCGACGGCTACCGAAGCCGGGCCACGTGGCCGTCTTCGACCGCTCCTGGTACGGGCGCGTGTTGGTGGAGCGCGTAGAGGGCTTCTGTACACCCGCGGACGCGCAGCGCGCCTTCGGTGAGATCAACGCCTTCGAGGACCAGCTGATGGAGGCCGGGATGATCGTCCTGAAGTTCTGGATCGCGATCACCCCCGAGGAACAGCTCCAGCGCTTCCAGGCACGAGACAGCTCTGCGCACAAGCGGCACAAACTGACCGAAGAGGACTGGCGCAACCGAGACAAGTGGGACGCCTACGAGGCAGCCGCTTGCGACACCTTCGCCCGCACCAGCCGCAGCGCGGCGCCCTGGATCCTGGTCGAGGGTAACCACAAGTGGCACGCACGCCTCAAGGTGCTGCGCACCGTGTGCGAGCACATCGAGGCGCAGCTCGACATGGAGCCGCTGCCCAGCCCGAGCCGCAACGGCAAGGAGCCCGCCCAGGGGTAGTCGGCCTCGTTGAGGCGTGTGGACGGGTGGGGAGACCCAGCAACCCCGCGTCCGGGGACGGCTCGAGCGCGTCCCTCGTGTCCTCCGCGCTACGCCCTTGTGGCCCGGCTTGCGTGACGGGCGCGCTGGCGGGCGATCTTGGCCTGACGGGTCTCGATCTTGCGCTCCGAGAAGGGGCGCCAGGCGCGCTGGGGGCTCTGCTCTGCATGATGCTCGTTGGCCGGGTCCCTGGGGGTGCCCAGCGTGAACACCGGGACCTCGCGTCGAGCCCGCTCACCCACCCGCAGCCCGAACACGGACGCGCCGATGCCCGCGCTCACATAGACCGCGCCCAGCGCGTCCGCAGCCCGCGATCCGTAGAGGCCATGGAGGTAACGGTAGCCGAAGATCCGTCCCAGCGTGAACTCGTGCAGGCCACCCACCGTGATGTGGCCGGCATGCGTATGCCCAGAGAGCACCAGAGGGGCGCCCAGAGACCAAAGCTGATCCGCCTCCTCAGCGATGTGCGACAAGGCCAGCACCGGACGGCGCCGGTCCAGCCCCGCGGTCGCCCGCGCGGCGTCGGCATGCCCGGTGTAGGCGTCATCCAAACCAACCACCTGAATCTGCTCGCCCCTGCACCGAAACTCCGTCCACGCGTTGCTCAGCACAGTGACCCCAACGCGCTCCAGGGTCCGGCGCACCTCCGCTGCCCCCGCGAAGTGGTCATGGTTGCCCAGGACCGCGATCGCCGGCACCTCTAGCCGCGCGAGCACCTCTTCAAGCCGATCAAGATAGCCCAGACCATAGCCCACATAGTCTCCCGTCAGCGCCACTAGGTCGACACCAAGGCCGTTGACCTCCTCCATGATGGCCCGCTGTAAGCGCATCGGTGTCACCATCCCGATGTGCTGATCGCTGACGTGGGCGACGCGCAGCGGCGTGCTCAGCGCACCGACATGGCGCTCAGGGCCGGCGAAGTGGCGATACACGACCCCGGTGCGGGGTGAGCGTGTCTCATGGGCTGCCGTCATGGGTTGCTCCGGGTGGAAGGCGACCCCCCGAAGGTGAACACCGAGCCGTGGCTTGCAAGCTCAGTCAGGAGACCGCGACGCGCTCTCGCCAAAGGCCCTGACGCGGGGCCTCAGCAGGATCAGAAAGACGAGGAGGGCCGACAGCGTGAGGGACCTTCCCAGGACGACGCCACTCTGAGATGTCAACATATGCCCAGACGTCGAAACGAGGATGGCCGCGTTGAAGGCCCCCAAAGCCACCGCGGCCACAGGCACAGGACCTCGGCCGTCCGAACCCGCGCGCCATGTCCCGCGCGCCTCCGCCCGCCGGGGCAGGATCCACCAGGCCACCGAGACCGTCACCTGAAGGAGCCAGCCAAAGAGCATGGCGTCGATGTGGACCCGCACCAGAGGGCCCACCCGAAGCGGCCACCCGACCAGCGGGCCACCCAGGAGCAAGCCCCCCAACATGCTCCCCGCAATGAGCCAGACTAGGCTCACATACACCCCCACGCGGCTCAGGGTCGGCATCCTCAGCTCCTCGCTCTTGCGCTCGCCGGACCCCTAAGGCGACCGCCGAGCATGGCCGCGAACACAAGCGCAGCGGTCGGCAACGTGATGGCCGCCACCAGCAGCAACGCACGCCCCGCCGAGGCGTTACCGTAGGCCACAAGGAGGCTGCCCACCACGCGGCTCAAGCAGCCCACATTCAAGAGCCCGAAGGCCGCCCACGCGAGCGCAGGGTGACCGCGCCCACGGTCCTTCGACCGCACAGGGAAGAGCCACCATGCGACCCCAAACACCATCTGCGTGAGGCCGCCAACCACAAGCAGGTGGAGCGACGGCGCGTGCAGGGCGCTGGCCAGGGAAGACGCTCCCTGCCCCTGGAACGCGCCGGCCACATTCCAAAGAATCATGCCCAGCAGAACGTTGAGAGCAGCAGCGCGGATGGTCCAACGGGTAACGGGAGGCATGACGTTCCTAGGGCCTGACGAGTCGCTACCTTCGCCTGCGTGCGCCCGCCATGGCGCGGCGTAGCGCGGGGAGTGGGGTCACTGTAGGAAGACGTACGTCGGCGCGTCGTATCGTGGCGTGCGCACACGCCCCGGGGGCTCGACCCCCCGCGCCAACACTGGCGGGGCTCCGGCGGCAGGCCTTGTCCCCCCGGCGAGCCTTCGCTATCGGAGGTCGTAGCGCAAGCTCCACGACGTGATCACCCCCGCGCTCATCTCGCGGGTTAGCGGCTGCACCGGGAGGTCCGTTCCAACACGGAGACTGGTGTACCAACGCTGCCACTGGACGCCGGTCACCGCAGCGACGCTGGTCCGCCGCTCCGCAGTACCCGCTACGGGCGCGCCATCGACCTGCACCCGTCCCCGAGCTTCAAATCCAAGGGATCCCGACAGCAGCACCAGCGTGCGTCTCTGCGCACCCATGCGAGCGACAGGGGTCCCCACGAGCACCATCGACGAGAAGAAGCTGCCGGGCCGAAAGGACACGGCGTTGGTCTCCCGCGCCGTGGGCCAATCCAAAGCGAGGGACCACTCCCCATAGGTCTGGCCAAGCACCCGGAAGGTCCGGAGGCCAAAGCCAGGGCTCCACACACCGCTACCGGTGACGTCCGTCATCCACGCGGACTGCCCCCGCTCGACGGACTCCTGCGGTGAGCGCCCCGTCGGCGCCGTGAGGCGCCCTTCCACCTCCAGCCCCGGCCAACCGTCACGCTCACTGGGCCCTCGAGGTCGCCACCGGAGCGCACCCGTCACATCCCCAACGCCCCCGCCCCACTCGGCGTCGCCCGTCACCTCGCGGCGCGTCTGCACCAAGGGGACAGCGACCTGCATCCGCAGCGCGTCCGTCGCACGCCCTCCCGCAAAGAAGACCTGACGCAGCTCGACCTCTGCCCCGGAGAGGCGCACGTAGCGTCCGCCTACATCAGCCCAGCGCAGGGCTCGCGTGGAGACCTCTACACCCGCGAAGGCCCGGGCCTCCTCCACCCAGCTCGCGCGGTTGGCGCTCGCCCCGCCCGCACAGCAGGCCTGCGCTTGGGCGCTACCCGCGTGGAGCGCGAGCGAGGCGACCAGAGGCAGCGCCCACGCCAGCACCCAGGCAGCCGCAGCGCCGCGCGCTCGCAACCGCGTGCCAGCGGTGAAGCGCCCAACCCAGCGACCCCACCGAACACCCGAGCGCCTCGCGCGGTCGCTGCGGAGAGACCCAAGGGTGATCGTCCAGTCTACCCAACCCGAAGTACCGGAGGTCTGGGCGCTGCGAAGGTCGGACAATGGGGCGTTCATGGTTCGCCTCGAAGAGGTGCCGTCAGAGACGAGCGATGCGATCGGCGACCAGCGTCGCTAGGGGAGCATGACGGCGGGTCAACGCACAGTGACCGGGAGCGTGACGGTGTCCGCCGTCTCGCCCTCCGCAAGCGTGATGCGAAGGACCCAGCTTCCCGGCATCGTGTAGCGGATGTTCTCGACGTGGTAGCGCCCTTGACCCAGCTCTTCGACCCTTGGGACAGCGGGGGTCCCATGCCCATGACCCGGCATCCAGGGCTCAACGCCAACGCTCAGGCCCTCTACACCGACCCCTTCACGCATCACCCGCAAGCGCGCGGCGTGGGTCCCGGTCGTCGTAGAGGCGGCCATGTGCCGGAGGGTGACCTCGACGCCGAGTGCCTCGGACGTACCCGCGATGGGCTCGCCCTCAGGGTGCGTGCCGCTCATCTCGCCGCCCACCTCCAAGGTGAAGACGACCGCGTCCGACACACCATCCAGCTCCAGCGAGAGCCGCAACTCCCACGTTCCGGGCATCGTGTAGAGGATGTTGGCGACCCGGTAGGTCCCGTCGCCATTATCCTCCACCGTCGGGACCTCGGGGGTGCCGTGGCCATGACCCGGCATCCATGGCTGGACGCCGATCGCAACCCCAGCGACAGCTTCCCCATCCCTAGTGACCGAGAGCATCGCCTCCATGCTGCCGGCCATCGGCGGTCCTCCGATGGGCGTCAGACGGAGCGATAGGTTGAGGACCGCCGCGTGCGCTACGAACCCATCCTGTGGAGGGTGATCGGTGCCGCCGTTGTGGGCGTCGCCGTCGTGGGTGTCGCCGTTGTGGGTGTCGCCGTTGTGGGTGTCCGCTGCATCGGCGGGCTGCCCGTCCTGCTGGGAGGTACCGTCACTCTCGCTGCACGCGCCTGTCCACCAGAGCAGGCCCGCCAACGCGAGCAGTAGAAGGCCGTGGCCGCGTCGGTAGCGCCGGGGGCCCCGAATGGCATGGGAGGGTCTGAGCGTGGGGTTGGGGTCTCGGGTTCGCATCGTGTTCTCCGGGTGCTGGCCCAGCATGGGGCGCTGGGCTCGGGCTGTGACAGCGTCGCGTTGGCGCGCCAGCCCAAATCATGACAAGAAACTTACTAGGTCTGCACATCGCGTGGTCAACGAGTGAGAGAGGGGCGAGACAACTTGCCACAGGGGGACGTTGTGGGCTTGGCAGCCCGAATCGCAACGCCCCGGACGGACGCCGGATCTCTTGTTAAGACAATAAATTCAACGAGTTGATAAGCGCACGTGTCTGCCGTCGGTCCCCGGGGTGCACGTCGATGTCGCGTAGGAGGTATTACAAGATATATCGCGCCGGAAAACCGTCTTGCGCGCTGGCGCTGCCGGTCTATGTCTGGGTTGTGGGCCACAGGCAGTGTCGCGTGTGGCTGGTCAGCGCTTCGCAGCGAAGGGGGGGACATGAGAAGAAATCGGCAACCAAGGTTCTGGTGTGGGCTCGCGTGCTTGAGTCTCTGTATCCTGGCCAACCATGGGCTTGTCTGGGGCGAAGGCGCGGGCGAATTAGCGGGCGAAGCGGAGGGCGTGAGCGTCGAGCCGGCGTTGGACGCGGGGTCAGGCGCAGTCTCCTCGGGACCAGCGTGGGCACCTCACGGGAGCTTCTTCTCTCGGTGGGAGACCCGTCGCGGCTATGACCTAGGGCCCGCGGAGGGGTCGGACTACGTGCGCTACCGGGCGCGCCTCGGGGTCGATGGGAGTGACTTGGTGCGGCAGGGAGCGCTCAGTGCGGGTGTGCGCTGGAGCGCTCAGGCGGGTGGACTCTACGGCATCGGTGGCGATACGCTCGACCACCCGGAGGTTGGGGCGTACGAGGCGACCCTGGAGCTGCGTCACGGTACGCAGCGCTTGCAGGTCGGTCGCTTCGAGATGAGCTACGGGGAGGAGGTCATCATCGGTGCCGTCGGATGGCACCATTTGGGCCGAAGCTTTGATGGTCTCCGGTGGCAGTGGCGGCCCGCTCAAGGGCCACAGGTGGACATCTTCGCGACGACCTTGCACGAGGGGGCGACCCTCGGGGTGTTAGGGACACCGCTCGGGGCAGGTGACCACTACTTCACGGGGCTCTACGTTGGGCTGGCCCCCATGCTCCCCGCGCAGCTTGAGCTGGACCTCTACACCCTGCAGCGCATTCGGCCGGCCACCGATCGGCCGGCCCTCGGCGGCGAGGAAGCGCCTGAGCAGCTAGAGCTGGCGATCGAGGTGACCCTGGGGGCCCGTTTCAAGGGCACCTTTGGGATGGTGGACGCGCGCGCCGAGGGCGGTGTGCAGCGGGGCCATCGGCGTGCGGCCGAGTTGAGGCGTGATGTCGCCGCGTGGCATGGTGTGGCGGAGGTTGGGGTGCAGCCTACGAGCGCGTGGCCGCGCCTTGCGCTCCAGGCCGCCTACGCAACAGGGGATGATCCGGACACCGCGGACGACGAGGCGTGGCAGACGCCCTTCTCAACCGCGCACCGGTGGCTTGGGTGGACGGACATTGTCGGTCCACGCTCCAACATCCAGGCCTTGTCGGGCCACGTGAGCTATCGCCCGCTCGCCGCCTTGCTGCTGTCCACGGACGTTCACCATTTCACCCGGCCGGTGGGGCCCGAGGGGTCGAGCGCTGCGTTTGGGACCGAGGTCAACGTCGGCGCCGGCTACACGCTGGCCCGTGGGCTCATCGTGCGGGCAGCTTACGGAGCGTTCGTGCCCTCATCCGAGAGCTTCGCGGACGATGACGACCTCCGGCACTTCGGTGAGCTCGAGCTGCGTTTGACCTTCTGACGCCTCAACCTTGGATCGGCGCGCAGGGATCGCCGGCGCTCTGGGCCCTGATCGCGAGGCGCATGACGTTCTGCAGCAGCAGCCCACCCTCTGGCGTGAGAATCGACTCGGGGTGGAACTGCACGCCCCAGACGGGGTGCTCTCGGTGTTGGACCGCCATCACCACACCCTCTGCGGTGGCGCAGACCTCCAAGTCCTGGGGCACCTGCACTGCGGCGAGCGAGTGGTAGCGGCCGACGGTCATGGGCTGCGGCAGGCCGGCGAAGAGTCCGCGTCCCGTGTGTGAAGCCGCCGAAGCGCGACCGTGCATCGGGCGGGGCGCGAGGTCGACGCTGCCGCCCAGGGCCTCAATCAACACCTGGTGTCCCAGGCAGACGCCGAGCACAGGCCAGCGGCCGAGGGCCAGGTGGACCGCTGCTCCGCACACCCCGCTCGCGGCGGGGGTGCCTGGGCCGGGGGAGAGTACAAGCAGCGCGGGGCCTGGGTGCCGCTCGAGCCTCTGCTGGAGGTCAGCCAGCGAGATGTCGTTGCGCCAGACCTCCACCTCAGCTCCTCGGCACGCAAAGGCGTCCACCAAGTTGAAGGTGAAGGAATCGAAGTTGTCGATGAAGACCACCCGGAGACCTTGCGCCAGGCCGGCCACTACGTCGTTCGCTCGAGTCGTCGAAGCCTGCTGCTGCACCGTTCACCTAAGGCTCGGGTACCTCGTCGTGACCCCCCGCGTGGTGAACGCGGGGGAGGGCGATGTCAAGGAGCCCTGCGTCCAGCACCTCGGTGGAGGTTGACTTCAAGGGGTGGCGCCCTACCGGTCAATGGGGGGATTTCGTCGGTGTATGCGTTAGGGGATGCGAGGGAGTCGTGTCAGCCTCAGCCTGTCAGCAATTCAAGAGGGCCGCGTACACCCACCTGGCGGAGGTCGGGAAGGCGCTCGCGAGCCCCGCTCGGCTCGAGATCCTGGAGCTCTTGGCGCAAGCCCCGCGCACGGTGGAGGTTCTCGCCGGGGAGATCGGCCAGTCCATGGCCAACACCTCGCACCACCTCCAGACGCTCAAGCGCGCTCAGCTCGTGCGCGGCGAACGCGACGGGGTCCACGTCTGCTACTCGCTGAGCGGACCCGAGGTTGGCGCGGTCCTGGTGCAGCTTCAGGCGATCGCCACCCAATACATGGCGGGTCTGGACAAGCTGACGAGGGAGTTCTTTGAGGATCCTGAGGGGCTTGAGGCGCTGGACCGCGACACCCTCTTAGCACGGCTAAGCGAGGGTGCGGCGGTCCTCGTCGACGTCCGACCGGCGCACGAGTTTGCGGCGGGGCACATCCCGGGCGCCCTCTCAGTGCCCCTCAATGCCCTCGAGGAGCATCTCGCCGACCTCCCGCGTGATCGCACCATCGTCGCCTACTGCCGCGGTCACTTCTGCACGCTCTCGGCACAAGCCGTCCGAAGGCTGCGCGCCGAAGGCTTCGACGCGCGCCGCACGTCGGTGTCTGTCCACAGCGTGCCCTCCCTGCCCGCGTGCGGAGAAGGCTCCGCGTACCCACAGCCACAGATCTCTGAGGCTGCGCCCAGCGTCACCGGTGGAAAGATCGGGCCGAAGATCGCCGACGGGATGGCAACTCCACAGTGATATCAGGGTCTTGCGGATCGCCGCGTCCTGAGGTGCGTTGCTGGCGTGCTCCTTGCTTCTACGAGGACGCGCCCTTCCCAGGGGCGCCTGCTCTCCGCGGCCTGTACGCGCGTCCGGCACCGCACGCAGGCCCACACTGCCTCTCCCCGGTCCCCCACGAGGAACCCCATGCGACGACCCACTCATCGCTCTCTGGCTCTCATGCTCTTTGCGCTCGCGTCCTTGCTGGTGGGGGCCTGCCAGGCCTCGGACGGCACAACCGAGCCTGGCGACCACGACGCGACGCCCCCGCCCCCGCCCCCGAATACGGAGATTGCGCAGCGGCTGCAGTCCTCCGTGCCACGGGAGGCGGCGACAGCGCCGCAGGCCGACCTCGACGCCCTGGTGCAGGACCACAGCGCCTTTGCTCTGTGGATGTACCACGCGGGTCGATCCACGCTAGGTGAGGGCGAGAACTTCCTCTTCTCGCCCTTCAGCATCTCGACCGCCTTCGCGATGCTCTGGCCGGGCGCCGTCGGGGACACCGCCGACGAGATCGCGAGCATGATGCACTTCGCTCTCCCCCCCGAGCGCTTCCACGCAGCCGGAAACCGCCTGATGGCCGCCCTGGAGGCGCGCAACGCCTATCAGCCGGGCCCAGACGAAGGCGACGCACCCATCCTGGAGATCGCGAACGACCTGTGGGGACTCGCCGAGTATCCTTACGTCCCGACCTTCCTGGATCTCCTTGCTCGCCACTACGGGGCGGGCATGTGGATCGTCGACTTCCTCACCGAGCCCGAGGCCGCACGGCAGGAGATCAACAAGTACGTGGAGGGTCGAACCCGCGGGCTGATCCCGGAGCTGCTCCCCGAGGACAGCATCACGGACCTGACCCGCCTCGTGCTCACCAACGTCATCTACTTCAAGGGTGCCTGGCGCTTCCCCTTCGATGACGCCCGCACCGCGCCGGCGCCCTTCACCGCCCTCGGCGGTGTCGCCACGGACGTGCCGATGATGACGGGGTACATCGACGAGGCGCGCTACGCTATGGTCGACGGTACCCAGGTCGTGGAGCTGGACTACGTCGGTGATGGCCTCGCCATGGCGCTCATCCTCCCGGCTCCGGGTACCTTCGCCTCCTTCGAGGCGGATCTCAACGCCGAGGGGCTGGCAGGGCTGCTCGCGGCGCCCCAGCGGATGGAGGGATCGCTTGCGATGCCGCGTTTCGCCTTCGAGGCGGAGTTGGACCTGGTCCCACTCTTCCGAGCGGCCGGTTACGACATCCCCTTCTCCGACGGCCTCGCCGATTTCAGCGGACTGAGCGAGGTGGCGTTGCAGGAGGGCCTTCACGTGACCGGAGCCTTCCACAAGGCGCGCATCATCGTGGATGAGGAGGGCACGGAGGCCGCGGCCGCCACGGCCATCGTGGTGGGCACCGAGAGCGCCCCGATGGAGACCTTCAACGTGCGCCTCGACCGCCCCTTCCTCTTCGTCCTACGGGATCGCCCCACCGGCGCCGTGCTCTTCTTGGGGCGCGTGGTCGACGCCGCCGCGGCCCAGTAGGGCAAGCGGCTCCTTCTAGGCGCTTAGCCCAAGAGCTGGACGCCAAAGCGCTTCGCCGCGAGAGCAGTCACGCCGACGCAGACCACGGTCAGCGCGATGCCAGCGCCTAGCGTCCAGCCGAAGGCCACGCCGCGCCTGAGCAGCCACGGGACCAAGAGAAACATCGGGAGCGTGGGCAGGACATACCAGAAGGTGTAGGCGGCGTGGTCGGCGATTCGATCGACGGCCTGGCGCTCCACCCACATCCACGTCATCACCAGCAGCGTTACCAGCGGCATGGCCGCCACGAAGGCTCCTACACGGCCACTGCTCTTGGCGAACTCGGAGGCGATGACGACGACCAACGCCGTCACCGCGAACTTGGTGATCGTTAGCCACATGACCCCTGCTCCCCCTTGTCCCGCCGGAGATGCACGACGTGCTCCGCGGGTACGACCTTGACCCGTCCAACGACTCCTGGGATAGGGTTCAGGACGAGCGGACCGCAAGTGCCCCCGAGCAGATGAGGTAGGGTCATGGTGCTCCTCGACTACCTGCGTGACCACCTGCGTGACCTCCCAGGGGTCGAGGAAGACCTGAAGTGGGAGACCAACCACTGCTTCACCGTGGGCGGGAAGATCTTCGCGATGGTGCACATCGACCCCGCGCAGCCCGAGCGCTTGACCCTCCCGACCGATCCCGACGAGCGCGCGGAGCTCTTGGAGAACCCCTACGTGACTCCGGCTCCCTACCTGGGGCGCGCGGGGTGGGTCACCATGGAGTCGGTCGCGTACCCCCGCCCGACCCTGCTGCGCCTCTGTCGCGAGGCGCACCTTCGCGTCGCGCGGAGACTCACCAAAGCCAAGCAGCGTGCGCTGGGGCTGTCCGCGCTGCTCCAGGGGGATCCCACATGAGCTTCGGGGAAGAGGACAACCTTGCGCGCCTCGCGCAGCCAACAGGCCAGGGCACCGAGGGCTGCGTGCGTTCCGATGTCCTGATCGTCGGGGCGGGGAGCGCCGGTAGTGCGCTCGCGATGCAGTGCGCACGGGCCGGCTTGAGCGTGCAGGTGATCGAGCGCTCCGAAGCCGACGACGCCGGCGCTCAGTGGGTCAACGCGGTGCCCGGGTGGGCTTACGACGAGGCCCGCCTTGCCCGCCCGGCTGCGCCAGAGCTGCGCGGCCAGGTGCGTCGCTTCCATATGGTCGCCGGACACGGGCCGGAGACGCTGGTCATCGAGCCGCGGGAGGTCTTCGAGATCGACATGCGTCTGCTCATCCAGCGGCTCCGCCACGAGGCCGCGACCGCGGGGGCGCGCTTCGCCTTTGGTGTGCGCGCGCGCGAGCTGGATGCCGCGGGAGGTCTCGTCACGGATGCGGGGACCTTCTATGCCCCCCTGGTCGTGGACGCCTCCGGCCTGCGCGCGAGCATCTTCCGCCCAGGGAGCAAGCCGAGGCCGGCAGACCTCTGTGCAGCAGCGCAGGGCATCTATCAGGTCACAGATGGCGATGCGGCGCGCCGTTTCTTCGAGCGCTACGGCGCCGCTTGGCACGACACAGTCTGCCTGGCCGGCGTTGCAGGCGGGTTCTCTGTGATCGTCGTACGCGCCGACGGGGACGACGCCGTGTCGATTCTGGCTGGTTCACGCCCCGTGCGGGGCTACCCGAGCGGCGCCCGCTTGATCGCGGACTTTGCCGCGCGTGAAGGGTGGGTGGGAGAGCGCATCTTCGGCGGCCAGGCGCCGATCCCGCTGGCATCCAGCGGCGGACCCTCCCGTCGTCAGGTGGGAGCGGTGACGCTCCTCCGCTTTGGTGATGCAGCGGCCCACATCTTCGCGACGCACGGCAGCGGCGTCGCGCTGCACCTCGCCGGTTCCGCGATCTTCGGTCAGGAGATCGCTCGGCTCGGGCCAGGCGCTGCCGCCGCGGTGGCCATCGAGCGCCAATGGCGGCGCCGCTTCGGGCTCCTCCTCGGCGCTTCGGGCGCGTTCCGGCGCCTGTCCCAGCACCTCCGCACCGGCGACGTGGCATGGATGATTCGCCGCGGCGTCATGCGGCCTCCCTTCGTCAAGATGGGACTCGAGCAGCGCTTCCCCTGGGCCTAGACGGCGCAGGCCGCGCATGACCGCAGCCAAGCAAGGCGCGGCTGCCCACCTCCCGCCGGGCCTTCTCCGACCCTAGCCCGGGCCCGTGCGACCGACCTTGCGATAGCACACGGCCGCCATGCCCAGCATCTGGGGCACGACGCACTTGTTGCAGCTCTCGCACAGGGGATCCGCGTCGTGCAAAGCCGGATCGTCGGAGAGCAGCCTCCGTGGAAGCTCAGGCTCGGCGTAGAAGGGGCGGCCGATCCCCACCGCGTCTGCGCATCCCTCCGCGAGCAGGTGCTCCGCTTCGGAGCGAGTGCGGATGCCACCAACCGTGAACACGGGCACGCTCACGATGGCGCGCACGGCCGCCGCCGCGCGCCGGTTCCACGCCGTCTCGTAGGGAAAACGCTTGGCCGCACGCGACATGGCGAGCCGCAGGACATGATGCCGGAAGGGGCTGCCCGAGGCGTCGCGAAAGCGCCGCGCCAGGTTCGGCTGAGCCAGCGCTTCCCCCGCGTCGCCTCCTCGGCAGAGCGACGTGTCCGGCAACGCGCTCGTGTAGACGGGCGTTAGCGCCGCGAAGCCGCTCGCTTCGGCGAGCCGAGCAAAGACCAGCCCATCCTCCTCGCTGATGCCCGATGTCCGCTGCCACGGGTAGAGCGCCTCCTCGCGAGCAGCGAACTTCAGTAGCACCGGGAAGTCAGCCCCAGCCTGGTCAGCGATCGACGCGCGAATGGCGTGCACGATGCTGAAGCGCTCCTCCGGCGTCGCTCCACCCCAGCGGTCTCTGCGACGATTCCATGTGCGGGACAGGAAGGTGTGGAGCAGCTTAGCGTTGCTCGCCGAGAGCTGGACCCCGTCGTAGCCAGCCTCGCGAGCCCACGACGCGACCTCCCCGAAACGCCGGACCAAGGTCCCGATCTCCTCGTCGCTCAGCACGTGGGTGTTGCGGTGAGACAGGCCGATGGGGAAGGGCAAGGGGGACGGAATCCAGCAGGGCGGATCCGAGCGCCTCGCCTGCTCATGCCAGGAGGCCAGGGAGAAGGCTCCCCCATGGCCCAACTGCAAGATGATCGCGGCGCCCTCACGGTGGACAGCCTCCACCATCGGCTTGAGCTGGAGGATGTCGTCGCGGTCCCGCACGGTGCACATCCCCGGGGAGGTGTGGCCATGCGGTGTGATGATGGTGCGTCCCTGGATGATCAGGCCAACGCCCGCCCTCGCGTTCGGCACGAAGTGGCGGGCGTAGGTCGCGGCAGGGTCCTTGCTCGAACCCGCACCCTCCAGAACGGGCGCGCGGTAGAGCCGGTTCCTCAGGGTCAGCCCGCCGATGCGCAAGGGCGAGGTCAGCTTCGGTGGCGCGGTGGACACCTGCGCCTGCAGTTCAGCGGGGGCAGCCGTCAGTCGTCGTTCGTCGTGTGACATGGAGGGTCCTGCGGGGGGAGGGCGCCGCGTGCAGCGCCCTTACCCTCCCCGCAGGACCCTCGTCAGGTCAACCTCAACCGCACGCCCGTCGCGCGCGGACTTCCGAGCGCCCTACGGGTGCATGGCGCGCGCGGCAGGTCCCTACTCGGCGGGGAAGATGAAGAGCGACGTACCGTCCTCCAGCACCGCCAGCAGGTAGACCGCCGTGGACAACTCGCCAACCGCGAACACATGGACGAGCCCCTCAACTCCGGTCAGATCGACGTTGAAGGTCAACAGGGGGTCAACCCCACCGGCCAAGCGCGCACCGATCACGTAGGGAGCCCCCGGCAAGAAGAGGAAGCCAAGGGTCTCACCGAAGGCGACATCTTCGAAGAGAACGATATCCAGCACCTCCTCCGCGATGTCTACGGCAGGAACGTTCGAAGCGGCGTGGGTGAAGCCGAGGGACAGATCCGCTCCCGCCCCACCGGGGTTCAGCTCGCCTGCACCCACGAAGTCGACAAAGAAGTCATCCTCCCCGAGGTTGCCGCCAGCGAAGAAGGTGTAGGAGATGCCCTCGTCCAGCGTGAAGGTGTCAGCGAACACCGCTCCTGTGGTGTCAGGTGCCCCAGCCAGGGTGATGGCGATGTCGTAGTCGCCGGCGGGCAAGCCAACGAAGGCACCCGAGGTGTCTCCAAACTCCAGGCCTGTGAAGGTGGGCGCGCCGTTGACCCAGATGTCGACGGCAGGCGCGTCGGAGGAGGCGTGCACCACGCGCACGAACGCTTCGCCATCCACAGGATCGTCGGTCTCCGCACGCAGCACAACGAAGAAGCTCTCCCGGGGGTCGTGGACGGCGAGGCTGATCTCCCCAGCAGCGTCAACATACGCGTAGACCTGCAGCATGGGGTACGCGAAGTCCCCGTAGGGGAAGCGCAGCGCTGTGTCGCCACCCACGCGGAGGTCGATGAACTCGATCGTGTCAAAGCCCAACGCGAGACCCTCTTCCGTGGTCGAGGTCCCCGGCGCGACGTCCGAGAAGGTCACGCGGTCGATGCCCTCGTCGTCCACCATCACGAAGTCCACGGTGATGCCGTCTTCCCAGAGGTGAGCAAAGCGCACGATCGTGTCGGGCGCGTCCGCGGTCGTCGCGCTGTCCGCGAAGACGTAGAAGGCCGGGTCACCGCTGGCGTCAGCCGCCACCACGAAGGAGACGCGGTCCCCAGGGTTCAGCCCAAGCGTATCCAGCGGAACGCGCGCAGCGAACCCGCCCTCGCCATCCGGGACGTCGATCACAAAGTCGTAGCTGCCCGCGTCCAGCGTCACGTACCCGAGCGCCTCTTCGAAGTCGAAGGCCAGCACGGCGGGCTCGCTCTGGTCTTGCGTAGCGAAGCGGATCTCGACCTCGCCCAGGCCAGGGTAGAGGTGGAGCAGCGCCAAGCGGGCAGGGGCATCGAGTTCGATCGGGGCCAGCCGCTCCGCGTACCCGGTGGTCGGGGAGTAGGCGATCACGAAGAACGCACCCTCAGCGTCACGCACCACTACATGGTTCAGGGTGCGGTCCACGCGCGCCGGGACGTACCACGTCGGCTCCGACCCGTCCGTGTCTTCTGACGCGAAACCCACCGCGCCCAGCGCCGAGCTGCGGAAGAGGGTGTCCGTGAAGGTGAGGGTGTTGGCGAAGGTGAGGAAGTTGAAGTCAGCGGCGACCAGCCCCGCGCTGCCCGCAGCGGAGAAGGCGAAGAAGCCCTCGTCGTCGTCGAGCACGTTGATAAGGCGGTGCGCGATCCGACCACGTGCCGCAGGGTCTTGATCCTCAATGACCGCCGACGTGGGGCCACCGCCAGCACCAAAGACGATGAGGGTCTGCGAAATGCCGGCACCCCCGTCCACGGGAGCCAACGGGACGCGGGGGCCGCCCGGGACGTCGATCACGAACTCGTAGGCCCCGGGCACGAGCGCGACCCGCGCCAGCGCCTCACCAAAGTCGATGGTCGTGATGGCAGGGTCCGTCGGGTCCATCGAGGCCAAGCGGATCTCGACCTCACCCACCCCGTTGAACGCATGGATGACCGAAAGGAAGGTAGACTCGTTGGCGGTCAGCGTCAGACCGTGCGTCGCGACGAAGCAGCCATCGGTCGCGATGATCGCCGCTGAGACCCGCGTCGCGAGCGGCGTCAGGGTGAAGCTGAGATCCTCGTCGACATCCGAGAAGTCAGCGTTGGAGCTGACGAACTGGACCGTCACGTCTGCGTCACGGTTCAGGATAAGCTGCAGCGCGTCCGATACGATCTCTTCGTAGAAGTCTTGGTCCAGGCCGGCGATCCCCGTGATAACCAGGGGTTCCAGGTTCGCGCAGAGGGAGTCCTGCCCATCAGCGCCCGGGGCACCGTCAGCGCCCGGGGCACCGTCAGCGCCCGGGGCACCGTCAGCGCCCGGGGCACCGTCAGCGCCCGGGGCACCGTCAGCGCCCGGAGCACCGTCAGCGCCCGGGGCACCTGCGAGACCATTGCACACGGTCTGGGTGTCAAAGGGCGTTGCGGCGTCTTGGTCCTCGTAGAAGGAAATGCGCAGTCCGCCTGCTGGGCAGTCTTCGTCGCCGGCAGGCAGGCTGGCGACCTCAACGCGAGGGGGCTCGCCCGAGGGCCCCTGATCTCCGGCGGGTCCTTGCTCGCCCGCGGGTCCTTGCTCGCCAGCAGCTCCGTCAGCCCCTGCCGGTCCGGCAGGCCCTGCCGCACCGCCTGGTCCCGTTGCGCCTGCAGGCCCCGCCGGTCCGGCCGGTCCTGCCGGACCCGCGGGCCCTTGCTCTCCGCTGGGTCCAGCAGGGCCCTGAGCGCCGTCGTCGGCGCAGGCTGCGAGGGTAAAGACGAGCGCCAGCGCGGCGAGCGCGAGGCGCGAACGTACGAATGTCAACCACATAGAAGACTCCAGGGGTGTGGTAGAGACGTAGCCTTCGCCCCGTGCGAAAGCTGTCCAGAGGTGCGGCACGCGTCCGCGAGAGGGACACACTCCCCTGAGATGCAGGACCTCGCGAAAAGGTGCGATGGATGGTCGCTGCGACCGCAGGATTGCGGTCCTCTCGTCAGCCCTCGGTCTGCTTCGCCATGGACGGGGTGACGCGCCATGCGCCCGAGCGCCTTGCGTCGCTGTGAGGCTCCCTTTAGAGGGTTGGCGCAGACCCGCGCAGCGCTGGTTTGGGTCTGAGCTTCAAGGGACTTGGAAGAAGGGCGTCCGATGGATTCTGCGATGGAGGGCCGCGAGACGAGTGGGTTGCCCGTTGTGGCCCTCGGGGCGCTAGGTGTGCTCGTGACGGGCGTCTTTGACCACTGGATTGGCTTCGACGTACGGGTGTTCCCGCTGTACTTTGCCTCCATCGCATACGTCGCCTGGTGGTGTTCGCGGAGAGCCGCCATCGGGCTCGCGTTTCTGGCGTCGCTGGTCTGGGCATACGCCAACTGGTCTACCGGTCTGCGCTACCCAGGTGCATGGATCTGGCCGATGAACATCATGTCTCAGTTCGTAGCCTTCGGCTTGATCGGCTACCTTGTGGCGGACGTTCGCCGTTCACTACGCGCTGAGCAGGAGGTCAGCAGGCGAGACGCCCTGACAGGCCTGCTGAACCGTCGTGCCCTCTATGCAGATGGCGAGAGGCTGGTCGCAGCGGCTGGTCGGCGGCGTCAAGGGGTCGTAGTGGTCTACCTTGACCTCGACAACTTCAAGGAGGTCAACGACAGCCGAGGCCATGAGGCGGGTGATCAGGTCCTGACCGATGTCGCGCGCGCTCTGCTGGGGGCGGCCCAAAAGGGTGGCTTGGTCGCGCGATTGGGCGGAGACGAGTTTGCAGCGATCTTCGAGGCGTCTTCCGCGGAGGCCGCACAAAGGCAGGCCGAAGCTCTGCACGAAGCTCTCCTTGCGCGCCTACGCGAGGGGGGATGGCCCGTGGGTGCAAGCCTAGGCGCGCTCTACCTGCGCACAGCACCCCCAGCAGTCACAGTCCTACTTCGGGAGGCTGATCGACTCATGTACGAGGTCAAGGCTCGCGGAAAGGGCGCATGCCTCTTCCGGGACGGCGTTGAATCCCCGCCGCCCTGAGCACCCGAGCGCCCACGCGGATCCCCTGGACCCCCGCCCCGCGCGTCCAGCACCACCCTCGGCCCGGCGCAACCCACCCCGCCGACGTCCTTGCGTTCATCGGTTCATGCCAGTAGCCTGGAGCGGTATAAGCGGCCAAACCCCATGGACAATGCGCTCACTGCGCGGCGTCCTCCAGGGGGCTGCGCTAGGCCCTGACCCGCCTGCGCCAAGGGACCAACATGAGACATCAGGAGTCCACAGGTTATCGCGCCAGGGTGGCGTCGTCGCGGAGGCTAGCCTCGGCGGCAAGCCTGGCGCTCGCGCTCTGCCTGCTCGATACCCTGGACAGCGCGTCCGCACACGCCCGTACCCCCGAGCTCCGCGGAGACCTGCAGGTTGTCACCTGGGACGCTGGCCGCGTCGCTACCGCCGGCACCTCCCTGCGGACCCGTGTCTACTACCCCGATGCTCCTGGGAGCTACCCCCTCGTCGGGGTCATCCATGGCGCAAGCGGCAACGGAACCTACCACCCGGAGCTGGCGTCAACGCTGGCGTCGCGGGGCATGGTCGTCCTGGTCCCCGACATGCCCTGCACCGTATTCTCCTGCGATCACGATGCCAACGCGCGCCAGATCCTCGGCCTGCTCGCGTGGGCCGCGCAAGAGTCCGCTTCCAGCACGTCGCGCTTGCACGCTAGGGTCGATGGGTCGCGGCGGGGCCTGGTAGGGCACTCATGGGGAGGTCTCTCCTCCCACCTCGCTGCTGCACGCAGCGACACGATCCAATCCCTGGTCCTGCTGGACCCCAACGACAGCGGCACCCGCGGTCGTGACGCTACGGCGACCATCACCGCCCCCACACTGCAGCTCATGGCCGCCACCAAAGGCGCCTGCAACTCGGCTTGGCGCGACGCCGCGGTCCGAGAGCGGCTCGGCGTTCCTCACCTCCAGGTGACCCTCACCGGCTCCGGGCACTGCAACCCGGGCGAGGTGGACGTGGCCTGCAGCATCGCCTGCGGGTCCGGAAACTCCTCGACGACGCCTCTCTTTCGGCGCTACGCCGTTGCATGGACCGTCTGCAACCTGCGCGGCGACCACGATATGGCCTCATGGGCCGGCGGAGCAGCCTTCCAGGCTGACGTCTCCGCCGGTGTACTCGAAGGCGTCCACACCAGCAGGCTAGACGCCTTGCCCTGCGCCACTGGGGGGGCGCCCGACCCGCACCCCGACCCTGATCCACCCGACGCGTCCATCGACGACCCCCTGGATGACGCCACAGCCCCCGACCAGCGCGACACGGGCGTCGACGATGCGCCTGCTGCGGACGTCGCTGCGCCCGAGGAACCGTCTGAGGGGGCTGATTCGCTCGACCCGCCACGCGACGTCCCTTCGCCAGGAGCCGATCCTGCGGGTGAGGGAGGCGGCGATGCGCTCGACTCCCACCCCTCCAGCCCGGAGCTGATTGCTCCCGAGGGGGGCGATGCGCCTCCTCCCGCCTCCAGCGGAACCTCTGGATGTGGCGCCCTCACAGGTCCGCCCGGTGCACCCGGAGCCCAGTGGCCCTTGTGGCTCCTCTTGCTCCTTGGCACGGTGCGGACGCGGCGTACCTAGAGCGCTCGCAGGCACCCGGAGCCAGCGGCGGCAGGCGCCTCCCGGGGGCGCGGCCACTCCTGCCGAGGGTCTGTTGCTTCCCTGTTGCGTGATGCCTAACACATGCAACCATCTTGCATCGAGACCCCGCTGCGCTACCATGGCGCGCCCGCCCCTCGGAAGGGCCGTCACGTGAGCAACCTGCATCATGACCCTCGTCTACCTCTTCTTGAGCGTTGCTGCCCTCGTTGTCGGGCCGCTGAGCATGCGAGCGCTCCGTCGAGACCCTCGATGGCTCTTGGCCCTCCACGCCTTCGTTATGGTGAGCGTGCTCGGCCTGGTGCTGCTCCACGTCTTCCCCCTCGCGAGGGAAGCCGCAGGTGGTTGGGCCTGGGCCGCTCTCTTCGTGGGTGCGCTCGTCCCAGGACTCGCTGAGCGCTACGATGTTCGCGGTGGCAGCAGCCGCGCTCACGGCGTGCTCCTCGTCTTTGTCGGCGCTGCGCTAGGCCTGCACGCCGTGGTGGACGGGCTGGCGCTCGCCGTGGGCGAGCATGGGCATGGCGACCACCATGGCGGCGGGCTCGGCCTGGCACTGGCCGTCATCCTACACCGCCTCCCGGTGGGCCTGGCTGTGTGGTGGTGGGTGCGGCCTGCGCTCGGCACGCGCGTCGCGTTGGGGGTACTGGGCTTCATCGCCGCTGGGACCGTGACGGGGGTCGTCCTCGCGGACGGCGTGATGGGCTGGCTGGACTCCTTTGGGGTGGGCTTGTTTCAGGCCTTCGCTGGCGGAGCGCTCATCCACGTTCTGCTGCATCGTCCGCCAGGGCTGCCCGTCCCAAAGTCCGTCTCCGCGTGGCGACGCTTGGCCCTCCCCGAGTGCATCGGCGCGTTGGTTGGGGTGGCGCTGGTGCTGTGGGTGCTGCACGCCGAAGGGCCGGGCCACCTCGCGCTCGGTCCCTGGGGTGAGCGCTTCCTCGCGCTTGCGCTCGACATGGCGCCTGCCCTGGTCGTGGGGTACCTCCTCGCGGGAATCCTCGCGGAGTGCTTGGCAGGCCGGGCCGGCGATCGGCTCGCGAGCGGCTCTTCCCTCGCGCAGGCCGCGCGGGGCGTCGTCTATGGGCTCCCCATGCCCCTCTGCTCGTGCGCTGTGGTGCCCGTGTACCGAAGCCTCGTCCTCGCGGGGGTCCCCGCCGCCGCTGGGATGGCCTTCTTGGTCGCGATCCCACAGATCGGCGTCGACTCCGCCTTGGTGTCGCTGCCCTTGCTCGGGGTGCCGCTCACCCTCACGCGCATCGCCGCCGGCGTCCTCATGGCGCTCGCCGTAGGGCTCATGGTGGGAAGCAGCACGCCCCGACTCCAACCCCGCAGCGCGACGTCGCCCCTGAGCGCCGAGGCTGTCCTCTCTGCCGGCGGACGGTGGCGCAGGGCCCTCTCCCTCGGATTGGAGCGTGTGGTCGACGACACGGCGATCTGGATCATCGTTGGCCTGGCCGTCGCAGCGACGATCGACCCCGCAGCGGTCGCCGAGCTCGTCGGGCGACTGGACGGCGTCGTGCAGGTGCTCTTCTTCGCGTTGCTCGGCGTCCCCGTCTACGTCTGTGCCTCTGGGGCGACACCCCTGGCGGCCGTCCTCATCGCCGCCGGCGTGTCTCCCGGCGCAGCGATGGCCTTCCTCATGACCGGACCCGCCACCAACGTCACCACCTTCGGCCTCCTCACGAGCTTGCACGGCAAGACCATCGCACTGCGCTTCGCGGCGGTGACCATTGTCCTCGCAGTCGTGCTCGGCGTGCTCATCAACAGCCTCCTTGGGGCTGACTTCTCGGTCCCGCTGAGTGATCGCAGCGTCGCCCACGAGGGCGTGCTCCAGTGGGTAGCGCTCTTCGTCGTGGCGCTCCTCTTCGCATGGTCTCTGCTACGCATCGGACCTGCCGGCTTCCTCCACGCCCTCGTGCACGGTATGGGTCACGCCCACGACGACTGCGGTGAAGACCACGGTGACTGCGGCCAGAGCTCCTGCGCTCACGACCACAGCCATGAGCACAGCCATGAGCACAGCCATGAGCACAGCCATGAGCACAGCCATGATGAGTCTAGCCACACCTGTCGAAGCAAACCCGCGCCCGACGCTTAGCGCTGCGTCTGCTAGGGCGTTTCGGGGATGCACGACGCGCGGGTGATCCCGGGGTAGCGCGCCTCAGCCTCCGGCGTACCCAGCCACGTGACCCACGCGCGGAGCAGCTCGACGGCCGGTGCTTCGACGACCGAGCGGCCCAGGCGTGGCATCATCGCGATGGAGTTCGTGATGTCTTGGGCGACGCGGTACACCAGGATGGACTCGTCGGGGTGGCCGGGGATGAGGTCGAAGCGCAGCCCGCCCGAGCCGTCCGCGCCTGCCGCGCTTGGGCTCTTGCAGACGCCGAGGCGGCCGATGTCGAAGACGGTGGGCCGCAGGTCCAGGCCGGAGGCCGCGACCTCCGAGGTGTCGTTGTGGCAGTGAGCGCAGTTGATGTCGAGCCAGGCGCGGGCGCGTTCGTCGAGGTCTCCGCTCTGCGGATCGAAGGCGCGGGCGTTCCGGGGAAGGGACGCGAGGTCTGCGGGGAGGCCCTCCAGCAGCCCGGCGGCGGCCCAGTGGGTGAGCTGGTTGGTGATCTCAGGGTCCCAGCCTGAGGGGCCGTTGAGGTGTCGGGCCTTGGGGCCGATGACATCGAAGGTGCGCCGCTCGCGGTGGCAGTGCCCGCACTCGGTGCGCGCTGGGATTGCGTAGGCTTCGGTGCTGCGGGCTTGTCCGCTCGCGTCCGTCCACGCGATCGAGATGCCGGTCCTCCCGATGGAGCGGTGGCGGGCGTCCATTCGAGCGAGGTCCCACTCGTAGGGTGCGGCGAACCACTCCTGCTCGCGGCGGATCAGCAGCCGCGTCTCCAGCAGGCGCACTGGGGTGTTGGGATCGCGCAGGTCCTCACCGACCGCGAAGGTTTTCGTGATGACTGTGCCCACCGGAAACTCGAAGGGGAGCTCGGGGTGGTAGCGCATCGGACCAGCTCCGGCGGGCAGGCGGATGGTGCGGAGCTTCAGGGTGTCGTCCGTGAAGAGCGAGGTGTTCAGGGTGTAGACGAAGGTCCCTGCTGCCGGAACGGGCCAGCCGCGCTCGTCGAAGCCCTCGAAGAGCCCATAGTGGGAGAGCCAATCGCAGGGCGCGTGCTCGGGGTCGTGGAAGGGCTGGCCGACGCAGCTCTGTGCTGGCTCGGGTACCTCGTCCTGCTCTGCGCAGGCCGCAACGCAGGCCAGCAGCGCGGCGACAAGCATCCACCAACGCAGCGCGGGGAGCATGGGGTGCATGGGGCAGCTCTAGCGTTGCGGGACAGCGGGTCGGCTGCCTTGGCCAGGTCCGACTGTGGCGAGCATCGCCGTGACCGGCACGGAGGGCAGGGAGCAGCGGAAGGGCGCGATCTCGTTGCTGAGGTTCGCCGAGAGGGTCGCGACGTCCTGGGCGGCCAGCGCGTCCAGGTCCATGTTCAGGTTCAAGAAGTGGCCGCCATAGTCGTCGCCAACGCAGATCTGGTGGGGGTTGTCACCGGTCGCGCCCTCGGGGAGGAGGCGATCATAGACGATGGGAGGGATCACGCTGTCGGGTTGCTGGTTGCGGATGGCCATGAGGAAGAGGCCGAGGTCTCGGCTGAGATCCGGGTTGTCCCCGCCGCCCGAGAAGCTGTTGTTGTAGAGGTGCACGCGGTGCGGGTAGGGGTCGAAGGCTGGGTCATTCACGCTACGGTTGAGCAGGAGGTAGGAGACCGCGGCAAAGTGCACCGAGCGGTTGTTCTCGAAGATGTTGTCGAAGACCTCGACGTTGTCGCGCGCGAGGACGATCATGCCCGTGCCGCTCGGGATCGAGAAGGTGATGTCCGTCTCCCGCGAGAAGTTGCGGAAGTTGTTCCCGATCGAGGCGTTGCGATAGAGCCGAGCGTTGTCTCCGTTCGTGGTGCCGAGCCCTGGGAGGTCGTGGACGAGGAATCCGAGGGTGTTGTTGAACGCCAGGTTCTCGTAAACCTCTGCGCCGAGGGTGTTCTCGACCTGGATACCGGAGACATTCTCCTCGGCGAGGTTCCAGCGGAGGACGGCGTTGTGGCACTGCCCTACATAGATGCCAGCGTCGGCCGCGCGGCGGGCGATGTTGTGCTCCATGAGGAGGTTGCGGCACTCGACAGGGTAGACGGCGTAGCGCCCATTGTTGCTGCTTGCGCCTTCGGTCCACTCGACGCGCATACGGCGCAGGATGATCCCCTCCGTGCCGCGAATCTCGATGCCGTTGTCGAAGGTGTTGAGGATGGCGAAGTCCTCGGCCGTGAAGTGGTCCGCGCCACCAGAGACGAAGATGCCCTTGCCAGTCGTCGTCCCCGACCAATCGAGCACCGTCTCTGTGTTGCCGCGGCCGCGGACGACCACGCAGGAGGCGTCCAAGGTCAGCTCGCGGTCGATGGCCCACGTGCCCGCCTCAAACTGCAGGATGTCACCCCGCTGTGCATCCACGAAGCGCTCCAAGATCGCGTCCGTGTCCATCTCCGGCGTGATCGTGACGACCCGCCGCGTGAGGCTCGTACAGGCCTCGTGGTGGTACTCGTCCGGGTTCAGTGGCAGCGCGGGCGTGGCGTCGCCATCGTCCTCGGCGCACGCCCCCATCGTGCACGCGAAGAGCGCAGCGCCAAGGATCGGCCACGGGAGACGAGACGGGAACGTGCGGATCACCATGATGCACCTGCCTGGGTGGGGAGAGGACAACGCCTGCGTGGACCGACGGAGCGTCCTTACAAATAGCAGGCATTGCAGCAGGATAGATAGAGCGCCCCCCGCGGGTCAACGCGGGTGCGTGCCGCAGCGCGCCATAGCCTCCATCGCGATGCCACCGCCCCGCCACGCAACGCGCGCCCAAGCCCCGCTTCAGGGGCGCTCGGGTGGGGTGCGTCCGAGGCGCTCGTAGGCGTCGACGATCTCGCCGACGCCGGTCTCCAACCAGGACTGCAAGAACGCCAGCCACGCTTCGATGCCCTCATCGCTGTCGGAGATGTTGTTGTGCGTCGCAGCCCGCCACTCCCCCTGCCGGTAGATGCTGTCGAACTGCAGCAGTCCGGCGGTGCCACCCCCGTCGAGGTTGCCCGCCAGCGGAGCGGGCACCTCGTCGAGCAGCCCGACGCGGAGCAGGTGCGGGTAGACGTGTGGGACGTCTAAGGCGTGCGCGAGGAAGCGGTTCGTGGACTCGGGCACGATGTCATCGTCCAGCACCATGGCCGTGATCACCTGCACCGGGGGGCTGCTGTTCAGCCGCTGGCGCAGGACATGGGGCGCCCAGTTCCCCGCGTCGCCGCGCTCGATCGCCGTCTGGAGCAGCGGCCAGAAGCGCGCGACGTCCCCCCGGGTCACGGACGAGGGCGTGAGCAGCGTCACCAGCGGGGCGAAGGTCTGGCTGAACTGGAGGATGTCCGTCACGCGCCCGCCCCCGACGATCAAGACCGCAGCGCGGACATGCTCGCTCAGCGCGAGGAGCGCTGGCCCCATGATCGCACCGAGCGACACGCCGAGGTAGAGGATGCGCTCCCCGTCGACATCCGGTGCCCCGTCGTCGCTCGCGTCGAGGCCGTCGCGCAAGAGCTTCACCAGCGCGAGCTGGTCCGCCGTCGCCGCGCGCCAGTTGTCCCGCAGGGCGATCGCGTTGATGCCAACGCTGGTCGTGGACAGGCCAAAGAAGTCGAACATGCTGAGCACGGACTGGGTGCTGCGTCGCACCGGGTGGCTGCCGTGCTCCGGGGCGTCGATCGCGACCGTGGCGATCCCCAGCGGCGCCGCGTGGCGCGCCAGACGCTCCGCCTGACCTCGGTCACCGGTCAGGCCGTGCCCAAAGAGGATGACCGGCGGCGGTGTTCCGTGCAGCGGATCGAGAGGCAGGTAGAGGTCGCCGGTCAAGGTGTAGACGCCGACGGGGGCGCCGCCTGGACCAGGCGCGATCGCGCGGTCCTCAGCGCGGTAGTTCCCTGCCTCAAAGCGGAAGGTGCAGCGAATGTAGCGCTCACTGGTGACGCAGGGATCGCGCCCGGCCACCGTGTGGATGCGCGCGTCGATGTCCGCCGCGATCGCAAGCGGCACCTCGACGATCGACTGTGTGGTGAACACGGTCAGCGCAGCGACCTCCTCGTCCCCCGCCAGCGCGCCGGCCCGCACCATGGCGTCCAGCGCCTCCCGGTAGCGCGGCGTCATGCGGTCCAGCGGCGCAGGGGCGCTGCCGTCGATCATCGCCCGCAGCGAGCGGCTGGGCCGGAGCGGTCGTCCGCTCGCGTCCGTCAGCGCGCTCGTCAGCACCACCGCCGCGCGCGTGGCCGCAGGGAGCGGCCGCAGAGGCCGCAGGATGAGCGACGCGCCCTCATCGGCGACCACGATCTCGGCGGGCACCCGCACAAAGGCCTCCCCGTCGAACCAGCCGAACACAAGGGGCGACGCTGCGTCCGCGGAGGCCGTAGCCTCCGGCAGGAGCGACACGTCGATGGGGGCCGTGAAGGTGAAGAAGGCGCCTGCGCTGGTGCCAAAGCCGTCGAGCTGCGAGAGGTCATGGAAGACCTGGCGGAACCCAGCGGGGATCGTCCGGATGGAGGGCAGGGTCTCTTCGTTCATCACCACCCTCAGGCCGGTCACCGTGTCGCTCGCCTCGGTCGTGAAGAAGTCGTCCGGGAAGGTGTGGAAGGTGCCCTCGAGGGGATCGTGCAGCAGCAGGGGACCCTCGTAGCAGTCTTCGGGACAGGTCGCGTCGTCCTCATCCGCATCGCACGTCCCGTCACCGCACACCGAGGGTGCGTCGGCGGGGCAGTCCTCAGGGCAGGACGCGGCGTCCTCGCCGACGTCGCAGCGGCCATCCCCGCAGGTCGGCCCAGGAGGTTCGGGCGTGTCGGCTTCGGCGTCGAGGCTCGCGTCCTCGTCCGGCGGTATCGGCGGCGCAGGGCGCCCGGCGTCATCGTCGCCGCACGCTGCCGCGAGCGCGGCCGCGGCGAGGACGATGGGGATCCACGAGAGGCGCGGTGTTGCGGTCATGGCGTGCCTGGGCCAAAGCGTAGGGTGAGGTTTGTGTTCAAGAGGCCGGCGCTCTGGCGGTGGGAGCCGGCCGCGGAGGGGGCGCGGTTCGAGGTCCGGACCTCGACCGGGAGATAGAGGACGTGGGTGTAGCCGGTCGTCAAGCGCAGCCGCTCGCTCAGGTCGACGATCACGCCGCCGGCGAGCCCGAACTTGTGGGCGTCGAAGTTGTCCGGGCCGAGCTCGCGGGGGGGGATGGCGCTGCTCTCCCAGCCGGCGCCGCCGAAGGCCTGCCAGCTTTCGCTGATCCGGGCCCGGGTCCCGGCGCGCACCCCCCACGTGTCCTGCCAGCCGGTCACCAACACCTGGTCCACGTCCCCCAGGGTGCTGTCGCTCTGGCGGGCGCGGATCGTGATGCGGTCATACTGGCTCCACTGGACCCACTCACCGCTGAGCCGGTAGCTCCATCGCGCTGAGGCTTGCCAGGAGCCGCCGACGCGCAGCGCCTGGGGCCACGTCGCGCGGAAGGTCGCTGGTGAGCGGATGTCGTCGCCGATCACCTCTTGGTAGAAGCTGCTGCGTGGGAGGTAGATCTCGAAGCTCCCGTTGAGGCGCAGGCGGACGGCTGAGGTCCACGACGCGCCGAGGGAGAAGGGGCCCGGCGCCCAGAGCACCCCCAAGGACGCCGCCGCGCCGCTGCCAGAGAAGTCCAGGTAGGCCCGCCCCTCGTGCTCGACTTGCTCGGGGGCGATGCGCGTACCGGCCCGCTCCTCCACGAAGGGCGCGAAATCCACGGCCCTGTAGGAGCGCACGCTGGCCAGCACGTAGCTCCCCGAGGCGCCGACCCACAGCTCGTCCGTGAGCGCGTAGGTGAGGGAGGCCGAGAGGAAGCCGCCGATGATGCCGCCCCAGATGCTGTGCCAGCGCTCGGGTCCGTCGCTTGCGTTGACGGAGGTCGAGCCGAAGGGGACGTACCCCCCCACGCCCAGCGTTAGGCGCTCCGAGCCGAGGTCGCTGGTGAGCGCCAGCATGGGTTGGGGATCGAAGTGGGCGTGGGTCTGGCGGGGCTCGCGGCCTCCGCCAGCCGCCTCGCCGACGAGGTCGCGCTCGTAGTGGTGCAGGCGCCAGATCACGTTGTTGTCGAGGTAGAGGGTGGTGCCGCGGACCCTCCCCAACGCTGCGGGATTCCAGAAGAGGGAGGAGGGCGACGCCTCGGTGACGCCCGCCGTGTCTCCGCCGATCTTCGAGACCATGAAGCCGCCCGCCAGCGCGACAGGGGCCCACGTCGCCAGCGTGACCAGGGCCAACAGCGAGGGCGTGGCGAGGTGATGGAGCGCTGCGTGAGGCCTAAGCATCGCAGTCAGCTCCTTCCCGTGTGCCCAAAAAAGGCCCGACGAGCCGGATGCCCAGGAAGCCCGTCAGGCGGACCTCCAGCGTCCCGGTGAGGCAGTCGTCGCTCAGGGCCTGGGCGTCCAGCGTGATGTCCGACTCCGTGTCCCCTGGCAGCGCGTCCGAGAACTCACCCGGGATGACATAGCCTCGGAACACCGCCGTGAAGGCGCCGCCAGGGCTCAAGGGCACCGGCTCTTCGGTGGTCGGTCCCGCGGCGTCCGGATCGTCCGCCGAGCGTAGGGTGAGCACCAAGCTGGCGCTGGGCGCGCCCTCCTGCGCCGCGCTCTGGATGTCCACAACGAAGGAGGTCTCGATGGTGTCCCCCAAGGGGCTCGCGAGCTGCGCCCGCAGGGCGAAACGACCATCGAGCGCCCACGCGCGCTCCTCCACGGCGAGGTCCGGGAGCGCCGACGATTCCGCGTGGGCGTCCAGCAAGGAGGGCAGGTCGCTGCCGGGGGTCACGGGGAGGTCGCACGCGCCACACCCCAGCGCGGCGCTAAGCGCCAGCGCCCGCCACCCTGCGCCAGGGCGTCGCCAGCGCGCGGCGGCGGGCGGCCTCGGGAGAGTGAGCGGGGGCAGGGTCGCCATGCGGGGCCTCGTCGGGGTGGCGCAATCGTGCGAATTCTTCCATGATTGTCACGCGATCGGCAAGCGTAGCGCGCAGCATGGCTGCGACGCGCTGCGGCATGGAGCGCCGGTCCCTGGGCGTAGGAGTGGCGATGACCCAAGAGAGCGCTGTGCAGCGAGACGCGTCCGCGCGGCTTACGATCGACCCAGAGGGCAGGTTTCGCGATGACGCGGGGCGCGTGGTCACCCTGCGCGGCGTCAATGTCGGGGGCCGCTCCAAGTGGTCGCCCTTCCTTCCCTTCCCCTTGCCCGCCAGCGACAGCGTCGAAGCGCTGCGCGAGGCCGCAGCCGCCTTCGTCGCGTTGGGCCGCGCTTGGGGGTTGAACTGCGTGCGCTTGACCTTCTCGTGGGAGGCCATTGAGCCCGAGCGGGGGCGCTACGACGAGCGCTACCTCCAGCGCCTCGACCTCCTCGTGGACGCTTGCTGGGACGCGGGCTGGCGGGTGCTCTTGGACTTCCACCAGGACGTGTTCGCGGGCGCCTTCTCCGGCGATGGCTTTCCGGCCTGGTGCGTGCCCGAGGCGGACCGCGCTCCCCCTCGGCACGATGACCCGCAGTGGTTCCTCGGCTACGTCGCCAACCCCGGCGTGCGGCGCAGCTTCCAGCGATTCTGGGACAACGAGGAGGGCCTGCGCGACGCCTTGCTGGCGATGTGGCAACGCGTAGCCTCCCGCTATCGACACCACCCCGGTGTGCTCGGCTTCGAGATCATCAACGAGCCTGGCTGGGGGGAAGCGGAGGACATCGTCGCCTGGAAGCAGGAGGTGCTGACCCCCTTCCACGAGGAGGTCGCGCGGCTCCTGCGCGCCATCGCCCCGGACAAGCTGGTCTTCTGGGACGGGCCCGGCATCGACGCCCTCTACGCGCGCCACGCCATCTTCCCGAGGCCGCAGGGCGAGGGGCTCGTGTTCGCGCCCCACCTCTACGACGCCGGCCTGATCAACGGACAGCCCTGGACGGGCGAGCGGCCGGAGCCGGCCATCGAGCACCTCGCGGCCTTCCGCCGTGACCACGCCACGCCCGTCTTGATCGGCGAGTTCGGCGTCGCGGACGGTGCGCAGGGCTGGGAGGAGTGGCTCACGCGGGCGATGGACGCGATCGACGCGCACCAGCTCTCCTGCACCCTCTGGGAGTTCTCCCGCAACGAGGAGCTGTGGAATGGCGAAGACCTCTCCGTCGTGGACGCCGCGGGCAACGAGCGCGCGGTCCTCGACGTCTTCGTTCGGCCGTGGCTGCGCGCGCTGGCGGGGAGCGAGCCGCATGTGGCGTGGATCCCGCAGGAGGGGCGCCTCCACGTGCGCTGGCTCAGCGCCGGCGGCACGACCGAGATCGTCCTCCCAGAGCGCTGCCTCCGCGGGCAGGCGCCCTCTCTCAGCGTCGTGGGCGAGGGGGTCACGTGGAGACACGAAGCGGCGCGCCAGACCCTCTTCGTCACCGTCGCTGATGCTGGCGACGCGACGCCCCCCCGCCCGGTGGACCTTCAGGTCTGGTTAGGGCGTCCGTGAGGTGCGGCCCGGCAGGACGACGGGCTCCGGGTTGTCGCCTTCTCGGACGTGGAAGAGGTGGCCGCTCGTGACGCGAAAGCTCTGTGTGCCGTGGGCGCGGTTGGGCCACCGGATGTGGATCTCCGCTTCGCAGTGCCCGCCGAGTCCGAAGTGGAGGACCAGATCGTCTTGCATACCGTAGTGGCCGTGCCCTCCGCCCACCTCGCGTGACTGAATCATACCGTCAGGGGTCGTGAGGGTCACGCGCGCGCCGATCGCGGCGCGGTTGGTCCCCGGCGCGCCCTCGAGCCGGAGCTGGACCCAGTTGGCGCGTTGGCCGTGGACGTTCTGGAAGAGGCGGAAGGCGGGGGTCGCGTAGCAGTCGTTGGGTGCGCCGGCGCTGCAGCGCGCGCGAGAGTGGCCCACGAGCAGGTCCAAGGCGCCGTCTCGGTTGAAGTCGGCCACCGCGACGCCGTGGCTGCGGTTGTGGTCGGGCCCTGCGGACGCGGGCGCCAGCCGGAAGGTGCCGTCTTCCCCTTGGATGTAGAGCAGCCCGCGGTTACCCGGATAGTCGGTGGCGCCGATGTAGAGGTCGAGCCGTCCGTCGTTGTCGACGTCCAGCGCCGCGGCGGTGATGTGTCCCTCGTCCCAGCCGCCCTGGGTCACGTGCGGCACCTCCAGCCCCGTCTCTGCGCGTGATGGCCTCTCGAAACGCGGCGGGCTCTCGCCGGTGTTGTAGAGGATCGCGCTCGCGTCCGAGCCTTCCCCGGCCCACCAGTGCCGGATCTCGGTGGTGACGAGGTCCATCCAGCCGTTGTTGTTCAGGTCCGCGCAGAGCGTGGTGCCGCTGTTGCCGCCCAGCCTAAAGGGCCGACGGTCCAGGTTGTGGTTCCAGTTCGCCTGGCACTGGATGCTGGGCGCAGGGACCCCCTCGCAGCCCTCCGCGTTGCGGTTGGCCTGGCAGTGGCAGCGCGCGAACTGGTTGTCCTGCCAGGTCTGGTTGTCGTCGTAGGCGTAGCCGCTCTGGACGCTCACGTTGACGTAGCGGACCTCCCCCTCGTCTTCCGGGCGCGCGTGCCAGAGGTGGTTGGGTGCGCGCCCGTAGCTTGCCGCCAGCAGCTCGGGCCACCCGTCGTTGTCCAGGTCGCAGGCCAGCGAGGACCAGGCGCGGGAGTGGCCGCGCGCGGCGTCCACGTCGTCGGCGTCCACCCAGTCGAGGGTCGTGAGGCCGGCGTCCGCGCTGAGGTCTCGGAAGGTGCCGTCGCCTGCGCCGAGCAGGAGTACGTCCCCTTGGAAGCGAAAGCCGCCGCCCGCGCTGTAGCCGTGCTGCGCGATCCAGAGGTCGATGTTGCCGTCGAGGTTGACGTCCACGAAGCTGGCGCCGGCCGGGCTGTCCACCCCGCCGAGAGCCCGGAGGGGATCGGCGGCGGTGTTGGGGAAGAAGGCAAAGCCTGTGCCCTCCTGGTTGCGGAGGACCTCGCTGGTCGCCCCCCCGGTCAGCGCGCTGTCGGCCGTCTGCAGGCCGTTGTAGAGGTCCAACCACCCGTCATTGTCGATGTCCGCGACGGCCACCACATCCACCGGGTGGCCTTGGGAGGGATCGGGCCAGCGGAAGTCGGTCAAGCCTACGCTCGCCGTGATGTCCGTGAAGCGCTCGCCTCCTTCGTTGCGCAGGACCCAGAGGGAGCGCGGCTCTTGGCCGTCGAGCGCCTGCACGCGCGTGCCGCCGCGGCGCAGGATCAGGTCTGGCCAGCCGTCGCCGTCGATGTCGATCACCGTCGCGCGCACGCCTTCAGCGCCGATCGCGGGCAGCCCCCAGTCCTCGCTGGCGTCGCGGAAGAGGGGTTGTTGGCCGTCCCAGGGGGTGAAGGCGACGCAATGAGTGGCCTCCGGTGGGCGCCAGGGCAGGTCCTCGTCTGGCGGGACGTCCGCGGGCGTGCTGTCTTCGTCCGGGCGCTGCGCCGCACCCTCGCCGCCGCTGCAGCCGAGCGTGAGGACGGCGAGGAGCAGGGCAAGGCTGCGCGTGGGGAGGGGCAGCGAGGGGGACGGCGGGCGAGCTGGGCGCATGGTGGGACCTTGTAGGGCGCGGGAGCGAGCAGGTGTCGAGGCCTGCGAGCCTCCCTTGTAGGGCCATCCGGGGGAGGGCGGTAGGGTGACGTAGCGCGAGGATGGACGCAGGGCGTGGGCCGTGCTCTACCTTGCCCTGACCTGCGAGGGTGTCTGAGGAGGGGGCAGCGCGGCATGCGTCCCCCTCGGCGAGGGAGCCAAGCACAGTCCTGCGCAGGCGGAGGATCGGACGATGGCCATGCGGAGCGGAGTCGACGAGGGGCTGGGGGGTGTGGCCAAGCGGGCGCTCAAGGCCGCGCAGAGGATGGCGCTCACCCTCGCGCTCTGCGCGTGCGGCACGCAGGCATCGGGCGTCTCGACGCCCCTATCAGGGTCGGACACGCTGCCGGGACCGGCAGATGTGATCGATGAGCCCCGGGAGGAGCCTGTCGACCCGGCGGACGCGGCGCGGGACCCGGTGGACGCGGCGCGGGACCCGGCGGACGTGGCGGAGGGGAGGTGTGTTGGAGACAGCCACTCGACGCTGGAGGGCGCGCGCTTGGTCGCGTGGGCGCCCTCGTGTCGGGTGAGCCGTGCGGCGTTGCGGGAGGGTGTTACTTTTGGCTGGTGGGTGGAGGTCGACGATTCGCTGGAGGGCGTCGTGGTGGCGCCGACCCCGCAGGACGGTGGGCGCTGCGGCCGGCCGGACGCCTCGGGGCTGATCCCTTTCCCGGATTTCCAGCAAGGGGACGAGCGCTGGTGTCTCTGCGACGTTGGTCTCTGCGTCCCTGTCGACGTGCAGGGGACGCTCCGTGCGGGTCGTTGGGAGGGCAGGGTGCAGTGGGACGGGCGCGCTTGGATGGGGCCTTCGGACTTTGGCAACCCGGTAGGGGAGCCCTTTGAGGCGGGAGCGGCTTCGTTTCGGGTGCGTGCGCAGGGCGTGCGTGCGGACGCTACGACCTTCGCGTTGCACGCCACGGTCACCTTCGAGATTGTGGAGCCATGAGGTCTAGGTCGCGCAGCGGGGCTGCGTCGAGGGCCCGCGGGTGTCCAGGGGGGCTTCGGGCTTGGTGGGCGCTCGTGATGTGTGCTGGCGTGGTGTGTCTGGGGCTGATGGGCGGGCCGCGGCGGGCCGTCGCCGGGCCGGACTGGGTGGACCCGCTGGGCTTCACGCCCTTGGAGATGACGGGGCGCTTTGGGGTGCTCTGGATGGGAGCGGCGGGCGCCGCGAGCCTCCTCTTCACGCGCCGCTCCGAGTCGGGAGACGAGGGGACGCGCCTTCTGATCGGCGGCGAGGCGGGGTGGGTGGCTGCGGACAACGCGCTGGAGACCGATGTGTGGTTGCAGCGCTTGCGGGTCAGCGTGTTCTTGCGCCCATGGATGGATGTGGGCGTGGACGCGCATGGATTCGGAGCGCGGGACGCGGAGGGGCGGGCGATGGGCGCTGCGCTCGGCCCTTCGCTGCGCTGGATCGCGTTCCCGAGGCGCTCGTGGCAGCCCTACTTCGCGTATTCGGTGGGCGTCGCTCTGACGCCTGATCCTTTCCCGCCCGGCGGGACGCGCTACAACTTCCTGACGAGCTACGGCCCAGGTCTCCGCGCGCCCTTCCCGCACGCGGACATCATGGCCCGCACGGAGCTACGCTTCTTCCACCTCAGCAACGGCCGCGGCCCCGGCCCCCACAACCCCACCCTCCGCGCCGTCGGTTTCTCGATGGGTTTTGATATACGGCCGGGGTTTTGAGGGGTTGGGCGCATCTCGCGGACCAGCGACGGGAGACTG